>Ga0209342_10003286_pt1 | contig 17064 bp, 16 predicted proteins | sample RifCSP16_2_FD_184023 | JGI IMG/M metagenome (GOLD analysis project Ga0209342, IMG submission 184023) | Soil microbial communities from Rifle, Colorado - Rifle CSP2_sed 16_2 (SPAdes) (version 2) | ecosystem: Environmental > Terrestrial > Deep subsurface > Rock core/Sediment | place: Rifle... | reverse complement strand
CTCGGGAAACACGCTGTGCGTCCGGGCGTTCGGGCCGGACCGGGTGTTGGGCGTCATGATGCCCGAGCGCGATTCGGCCGGCGACACGCTCGAACTGTCGCGCATGGTGGCCGAGAGCCTCGGCATCGAGACGGTGTTGGAAGACATCACCGAGACGCTCGACGCGGTCGGCTGCTATCGGCGGCGCGACGAGGCCCTGCAAAGCGTGTTTCCCGAGTATGGGCCCGGCTGGCGATTCAAGATCGTGCTGCCCGACGTGCTCGACGGCAGTCCCTATCGCGTGTCGTCGGTGGTGGCCCAATCGCCCGACGGCCAAACGTTCCGCCGCCGGCTGCCGTTGGCCGCCTATCAGACGATTGTCGCCGCGACGAATTTCAAGCAGCGCACTCGCAAGATGCTCGAATACTACCACGCCGATCGGCTCCACTACGCCGTGGTCGGCACGCCCAACCGGTTGGAATACGACCAGGGCTTCTTCGTGAAAAACGGCGACGGCTCGGCCGACTTCAAGCCGATCGCCCATCTCTATAAAACGCAAGTCTATCAACTGGCCGAGCACCTCGGCGTGCCCGAGGCAATCCGCCGCCGCCCGCCGACGACCGACACCTACTCACTGCCGCAGTCGCAGGAGGAGTTTTATTTTTCGCTCTCCTACGACAAGCTGGACGCCTGCCTGTTCGGCAAGAACCACGGCGTCGAACCGGCCCTGGTCGCCGCGGCCACGGGCCTCACCGAAAAGCAAGTCGAATGGGTCTATCGCGACATCGACGCCAAACGCCGCGTGGCCGAGTACCTTCATGCCGGCCCGATGCTGGTTGAATGAAAAAGGGGACATTCTACTTTTTCAAGATGACAAACCGCAAAGAATCACCGTAGGCCGGGTCGTGACCCGGCGACAGATAGTCACGAGCAAGAACCTTGCCGGGTCGCGACCCGGCCTACGGATTGTCCGAAACTTGTAACGACTGAAATCTTCAAAGGAGCCATTCGACTTTGCGAAAAAGTAGAATGTCCCCTTTTTCAATGGGAACTGAATCATGAACACGCCATCTCCTCAGACGCTTGAAGAAAAAACCAAAACGCCCTCCGGCCCGGTCGTCGTCCCGTCGGACGTCGAGGCCGATCGCCAAGCGATGCTAGCCCTGTGGCAGCGCAATCTGCCCGACGCCACCGCGTCGCGCTACGACTGGCTCTATGCGAGCGGACGCACGCGGAGTTGGATCGCCCGAAATGAAAATCAAGAGGTGGTCGGCTCGATCGGCCTGATGGACCGGCACATGAACCTGTTGGGCGAAGATCACCCGTGCGGCCAGGCGATCGACCTGAACGTCGACCGTCGCTATCGGATCGGCCAGCTTGCCTTGCGTCTGCAACGGGCGGTGGCCGAAAACGTGAACCAAGGACGCTTGAGCCTCGTCTACGGTCTGCCCAATCCTCAGAGCGAGGCCGTCGCGCGTCGCTCGGGCTACGAGGTGGTGGGGCCGGTGACTCGCTGGGCCAGGGCGCTGCGCACTTTTGGATACGTCGAGGACCGCCTGCCGAGCCGGACGCTTGCCAAAATTGCCGCCGGCACGCTCGACGCGGCCCTGTGGCTCCGCTGGCCCGAGTCGCGTTACCATCGCCGGGCCGAGCATCGCGTGGAGATCACCGACACGTTCGACGAGCGGTTCGACCAGCTCTGGCAACGGGCCGCGCACCAGTTTCCGATCATCGGCCAACGAACGGCCGACTATCTCAACTGGCGTTTCCGCGACGCGCCGGGCGCGGTCTATCGGACGTTGTGCCTGAGCGACCGGAGCGACCGCCTGCTGGCCTACCTGGTCTACACGGTGCGCGACGACGTGGCCTACGTGGCCGATTTTCTCCACGCCGACGACCACGTGGCCAATGCCGTGCTGGCCGAGTTCATCAAACTCATGCGGGTCCAGCGAGCCAAGGCGATCGTCACCATTTTCTCCGGCGCCGGCACGGTCGCCCGACGGCTTGCCCGCTTCGGCTTCCGCCGCCGCCCGTCGTCATGGAAAATCATGATCCACAGCGACGCGGTCCGCCTGGGCATCCCCCGCTACAAACTCCTGGACGTCGGCAACTGGTACCTCACCCGGGCCGACATCGACACGGAGTTTTGAAAAAGGGGACATTCTACTTTTTCGCTTTCGGCTGAAGCGGAAGACTTGGCATCGGGGGGCGAAAAAGTAGAATGTCCCCTTTTTCTCACCCCCTTTTTCTCACCCCATCTCCGATGGCCTGCCCGATGTTAACGCAATATCGGACTGCGCGTGTTGGTCTGCGATATTTCTTGCGAATCGCAAGAGAACTCTCGATAACGCGTAAATTAAGATAGCGGAAATCGCGGCCACCAGTGGCAGCGCCCATGTGTCCATAAAAGTATAGAGAAACACGTCTTGGGAAATCCATGGACAATAGACACACTTGACGATCTCCCCTTTCGGGTACTTTCTGTTGCCAAAAACAGCGACAACCGTCTTCTGTATTCTTGTGTTGTTCCTGGGATCCGAGAACTCAACCATGGGAACGCTATATCGGTGGCGACCGGTTCCCGTCTGACGGTGGCCAACCACGACGGCTTTAACAACATCACCTGTCACAAAGCTGATCGCCACGACTGCGAGCAACAACATTGCTACAAGTCCAATAACGAGGGATACTACCGCGAAGCTCCTGCTAGCTCTGACAAGCGAATGAGCCCGACGCGAATTCGAGCCGCTTTGCTCGTTCATTGATAAGCTATCCATCGGACATTCTCCTGGGAGTGAGAAAGGGGACATTCTACTTTTCTCTCGTCACCAGTAGGATAACCTCAGGTCGGGTATTGCTTTCTGTAACTCAATAATGCCGGACTCGGTCACTTTGCCGTCACTGTCCAGGGTCAACCACTTTAGGTGCGACAATCCCTTGAGATGATGCAGTCCGGCGTCCGTGACACCTGTACCATTCAGTTGTAAGTCCCTCAGTTGTTTCAGACCTGCGAGGTGTTCCAATCCTGCATCCGTCACACCTTTGCACTGAGTAAGCGACAGCACCTCAAGCTGAGTGAGACCGCTTAAGTGCTTCAGCCCGGCGTCGGTGACTCTGGTGAAGCTGATATGAAGCTTCCTAAGCTCCTTCAGGCCCTCCAGGTACTTCATTTCCGCATCCGTAAGAGTCGACCCTTGCAGCTCCAATTCCTGTAGATAAGGAAGATCTCGTAGCGGTGCCAGGCGTTCGCCATTCACGATCCGTTGTGATACGTCCACGAGAATTACAACATCGGGCGGTGACGGGAATTCGATTTCGCCGCGCACGATCCTTCCAAGCCTCTCGAACTTGGCGGCGGCCACGTCCTCTGGATCGCGATGGCAGCCGAGCGAGACGCCAAGCAACAAGCTTTGAACCACCAGAGTAATCAGTGAAACCCGATTCATCGACTTCTTCTCCACACTACGCCAAATCCAGTTTAGTTTAGTAGGTCAAGGCACTCCGTGCCTACGGGACTTGCGAGATTATTTGTTCATTTTTCGCGACATTTCCCTCAGTTCCCGATCTATAAGCAGGAAAATCACTGCAAGGGGGAACGCAGGAAGCACAAAGGCCACCATCATGCGGAACGGAGTGTAGTTCCTCGTGACAACCATTATCTTCGGTTTTTCGTGGGGATATGCGTTGTCCGGGATTCCCAGTGCCCGCATATCTGTTGGGCTCATTTGCCGTGCGCTATGTGTGATAGTTCGGCCGAAATAGTACACAGAGGCACAGGATACAAGGAGGATCAAGACGATACCGCTGGCAAGGATAAATGTGCGTGTCATGACATACGTGGGGTGAAAAAGGGGACATTCTACTTTTTCGCTTTCGGCTAAAGCGGAAGGCATAGCGTCGAGAGGTGAAAAAGTAGAATGTCCCCTTTTTCAGGTCCGCTTCCTTGGCCGTCCGCGTGGCCGCAAGGACGCTTCAAGCCCCAAGTCCTTGGCCGTCCGTCGTTGCCACGACTCGGAGCCAAACGGCCGGTCTCGGCTGATGCTCTCGCGCAATGCCTCCAGCTCCACCTCCGTCTGGGGTTCATTCACCCAATCGAGCCAATCTTTCGGTCGTGCAACCGGCCCGGGGTCGAGCGCCGGCCGTTCGACGTTCGTTGGCGTTCGTCCGATCGACGACCACGGCCAACACTCGGCTTTGCGCACGGGAATGGCCTTTGCCCGCACGGGGTTCCGCTCGACGTAACGCATGACGGTCAGCAGGTGGTCATCGTCTTCGATGGGGAACGCCTTGAATCGTCCTTGCCACACGTGGCCGCTGGACTCGTAATGCCGGTGATAGCGCCGCACGTGCGATGTGAGAAGCCACTGCATCCAGCGCCCCAAATCACCGTCGCCGTGGGGCCAAACGACCAAATGAAAATGGTTGGGCAGGAGGCAATAGGCCAGTAGACGCATCGGCACGCGTTCGCTTGCGTCGCCAAGCAACTTCAAGAAGGCCGCATAGTCGGGGCCTTTTCGAAAAACCTCGACCCGGCCGTTACCACGGTTGATCACGTGGTAACACATTCCACCGACCGAAGCTCGTGCGGTTCTAGGCATGGCCGGATTTTACCACGTCGTACTCAACCCGCAAGCAGGGAAAAAGGGGACATTCTACTTTTTCTCCCGCAAGGTCATGACATTCCACTCAGGTCACAAGAGAAAAAGTAGAATGTCCCCTTTTTCTCGCGGCGATAAGGAACCCTGCGGCGCTGAGCAGCAGGGCAAGCGTGCCCGGCTCGGGGACCGGCGTCAAGAGCACCGGATGTTCGAATTCGAAATCATGCGTCGCCGTGGCGATGATGTGACCTGTTTCCGACAGCCCTTGAATCGAGGTGATTTTCCAGTAGGCCTGATCGCTCGGCGTCAACAAGTCGTCGAGGTCGTGGAAAACGTAACCGCTGCCTTCGTCCATCGCCAAGAAGGTCCACCCGGCACTGCCGCCCATGGCGTTGCCGACGATCCAGCCATTGTCGTTGATGGCCACGGGATTCGCGTCGGCGCCGGCGGGCCTGCCCACGTCCTGAACCGAACTGAAATTCGGCTCCCAGAGAAACACGTGCATGCGGTCGTCGTCCAAGGCGGGCCAGCCGACACTGATTATCTGGCCGCTGTTGTTGATCCCCAAGGCGTTGGTGCCGGCGCCGGACGGGTTGAATGCGGGGTAGGTGGTTACACGACCGCCTAGGCCGTCGTCGCTGTTGAGCAGTCCGCTCGACGTGCCGTCGCCCCACCCGACGTGGGCGACGATTGAAGAGCTGTCGTTGATGTCGTAGTAATCGATGTCATGGCCGTACTTGTTGGACACTCCTGGGGCGGCGTTGCGAACCGTCGTGCCGTCGTAATACATCAGGTACGAGCACCACACGCCCTGATTGTCCTGGTAGAGGCTCGTTCCAGCCACGTGGCCGTCGGCGTTGATGCTGTTGGCGTGAGAAATATCCTGCAGGGGGTAATAGGCGGGCGGAAGGGTTGTTCCGCTGCCGGGGGTGTTGATGAAGAGATGGTCGTTGTTAGGGCCAACGTCGCCGTCGTTATAGCTGCCTGCAACCTGCCCACTGTTGTTGACGCCCGTTGCATAGCTCTGTTGCCCGTAGTTGACGTCCGAGATTGCCGCATCGCCGACGTGGTAGCGAAAAGCATGATACTTTCCGCCGACATTGACGTTGCCGGCGATGTATTGTCCGTCGGGGCTAATGACGTGGGCTGAAATGAGGGTTCCCACGCCGTCGGCGTAGGGAGTCAGGTCGGTGACGCCGTAGGTGACCGCTCGCGCCGCGCCGGGCGCAAACATAACGGCGCAAACCGCGAACACAAGGAGATTGGGCAAACGGTTGGATTTCATCGGCGATACTCCTCAGGATCGAATTCGGGTGTTGCTTTTATTCGACGAGGACTCTGGACCGTGGCACGCAATGGAACGCGCGGCCAAAAGCGGCGCACTCGCCGGACATGGAAAGCCTCCCCCACCCCAAAAGAAAACCACCCCAGAAACCAGGCGGCCACGAGACATCAACATTGCCTCAACGCTGATACGGAAGAACCGCTATTTTTAGCGTTAGCGCGATGCACACCATTTAGACACATCCCAGCCACATTGTCAAGCCCCCCTTCCCCCCTTTCTCACCCTGTCGCCGCGGCCACCTTTAGCCCCAACTCGCGGCATTTGTTCAGCGCTTCCGCGTCCGGCACGTAATTAACTCGCAGCGGCTCGGCGATGACGTTCGCGCCGAGGTCGGCGAGCATCGCGTGCAACTGCTTGGGCGCCTCGCCCGACCAGCCGTAGGAGCCGAACGCGGCGGCCACCAGATTGCGCGGTTTCAGGCCCTTCACGTAGGTCATCACGTCGGCCATCGTGGGCAACAGGTTGTTGTTCAACGTTGCCGAGCCGACGACCAGCGCGCCCGCGTCGAGCAGTTGGGTCATGGCGTCGCTGCGGTGGCAGATGTGCATGTTCAGCAACTCGACCCGCAGCCCGCCGGCCGACAGGCCGTCGCCGATCGCCCGGGCCATTTGGGCCGTGCTGTCCCACATCGAGTCGTAGAGCACCACGGCCTTGCGCGTGGGTTTCTGGGCCGACCAGCGGGCGTAGTTTCCCACGATCTCTTGGATCTGCTCGGCGGTGCGCCAGAGGGGACCGTGATCGGGAACCAGCATTTTCATCGGCAGATTCAACTCGGCCATCTTGCCGAGCGCCTTGTCGATGAACGGCGAAAGGTTCAGCAAAATGTTCGCGTAGTACTTGGCCGACTCATAGGCGAGAATGCCCGGGTCCACCTGGTCGGCGAAACGTTCGTAGCCCGCCAGGTGCATTCCAAAGGCGTCCTGGCTGAAAAGAATTTCTCGCTCGGCCAGGTAGCTGACCATGCTGTCTGGCCAGTGGCACATGCGCGTTTCGACGAAGGCCAACGACATGTCGCCCAAGTCCAACCGGTCGCCGTCGCCGACCACCGTGACCGTCGCCGGGTCAAAATGAAAATGGGCGGCCAGGGCCTTCTGACCCATCCGCGACGCGAAAATCTTCGCCGGCCGGATCATTTCGAGCGTCCGCGGCAGGCAGCCCGTGTGGTCCAGTTCCGAATGGTTCGAAACAAGGTATTCGATCTTCGCGGGCTCGACGACCGAGGCGATCCTCGCGAGCATTTCGTCGCAGAACGGTTCCTTGACGGTGTCGATCAGGACCGGTTTGTCGGCCAGGACGAGAAAAGCGTTGTACGTCGTGCCGCGGCTGGTCAGGTAGCCGTGGAAGTTGCGGATTTCCCAGTCGATCGCTCCGACCCAGTAAACCTTGTCGGCAATCGGAACGGCTTCAAAAGGCTGGCTCATGCGTGGATCTGAAAAAAGGGGGACATACTGATTTTTCCCAGAATGGTATGATATTCGTTTTAAGCGGCAAGAGAATTGGTGGGATGTCCTTTTTTTGAGAGGCTGGCCGAAAACTCGGGTTCCACGAAAAAACCGAGCCGCGACCGTGAGGGAGCGGTTGAATGCCTACCGAGTTGCAACCGCTCCCTCACGGTCGCGGCTCGGAAAAAATGTAAATATCTGTGTTGTTGGATGTCCGATTTCCGGATGGCCTCCTTTTTTCTGGGGCCCCCCGACCCGTTGACGCCGAAACGTCCGGCGTGCTATACACTTGTAGGGTGGGCACCGCCCACCAATAATCCGTTTACAATGCTGTCGGTGGGCGGTGCCCACCCTACGCGGCTGTTAGAAGATGGGGCCGGCAAACCGAGTTGTTTCCCATGGCCTTGGTCACTTTGCGAGTATTGGACGGCGCCGATCGGGGCCAGGTGTTCGACAACCTGCCCACGCCGGTCACCATCGGCCGCGAAGAGGGCAATCTGGTCCAACTGAACGACGAGCGGATCAGCCGCTTCCACCTCAAAATCCAGGAGGACGAAGGGCGGCTCGTGCTGACCGATCTGGAAAGCACCAACGGCACCCGGGTCAACGGCGAGGCCGTCCAACTTTGGATCCTGCGGGCCGGCGATTTGATTTCGGTCGGGCGGACGCTGCTTTTGTGCGGGTCGGAGGACGAGATCGCCCGGCGGCTGGCCGGTCTCCGCGGCGTGGACACGACCGAGGGCGCGACGATGGACATCGAGGAGGTCGACGAATCGGCCCCGAGCGTTTCGTTGGACTTCGAGTTGAACTGGACCGACGAGCCGGGCGCCCAGTCCATGCTCCACACGCTTCTGCCGCCCGAGCTGCCCGAGGGACTCAGCCTCGGCCAAAACGCCCAGTTGAGCGAGTTGCTCCAGTACATGCACCTTCGATTGCGTGGGCTGATCGAATCGGCCGCGGTGTCGCGCAAGACCGACGAAGCGACCATGCCACAACGCCGCTGGCAGGATCTGCTCGACCTCGAGGCCCGGCTGGGCCGGTATCTTCGTTCGATCGGCGAGCCGCACTGAACAAAATTTTTTCTTACCGCGAAGACGCGAAGGACGCGAAGGAACACTCATGCTCGATCGGAAGTTTATTGTTGAAAACGCCGAGGCTGTTAAAACCAACTGCGCCAATCGCGGCGTCGGGGCCGATGTGGCTCGGTTCGTTCAACTCGAAGCCGACCGCAAGGCTCGCCAGGTTGAAATCGAGGAACGCAATCGTCGGGCGAACGAGGTGTCGAAGTCGATCGGGCTGGCCGCCGATCCGGCCGATCGCGAGGCCCGCAAGGAAGAGGGCCGCCGACTCCGCCAGGAAGTGGCCGACATCAAGGCCGAACTCGACGAGATCGAGACCCAGCAGGCGGCCATTCAAGCGATGATTCCCAACATGTCGCATCCCGACGCGCCCATCGGCGCCGACGACGCGGCCAACCTCGAGATCGCCCTGGGCAAGACGCCACTGCCGAAGTTTGATTTTCCGCCGTTGGACCATGTGGATCTGGGCGAGCGACTGGGGCTGTTCAACTTCGAAGCGGGCGCACGAGTGACTGGGGCCGGGTTCTACTTTCTGTCGAACGAGGCCGTCTTGCTGGAGTTGGCCTTGCAACATTTCGCGGTGACCACGCTCATGCGCGAAGGCTTCACGCCGATGACCACGCCCGACCTGGCGCGGAACGACGTGTTGCAAGGCGTCGGGTTCATCCCTCGCGGGCCGGAGACCCAAATCTACAGCATCGAAGACACCAACCTCAGCCTGATCGCCACGGCCGAGATCACGCTCGGCGGGTTGTTGGCCCCCGGCCAGGCAGTGGACGCCGAGCGGCTGCCGATCAAGCTCTGCGGGATAAGCCATTGCTTCCGCACCGAGGCCGGCGCGGCGGGCCGCGCGAGCCGCGGGCTCTATCGCGTCCATCAATTCACCAAGGTCGAAATGTTCGCGTTCACGCTGCCCGAGCAGAGCGACGCGATGCACCAACATCTGTTGGACATGGAGTGCCGGCTGTTCGACGTGCTGGAGATTCCCTACCGCGTGGTCGACACGGCCACGGGGGATCTGGGCGGGCCGGCCTATCGCAAGTACGACCTCGAAGCCTGGATGCCCGGCCGCGGCGGCTACGGCGAGGTGACCAGCACGAGCAACTGCACCGACTACCAGGCCCGGCGGCTCGACGCTCGGTATAAAGTGAAAGGCGAAAAAGGCACCCACTTCGTCCACACCCTGAACGGCACGGCCGTGGCCATTAGCCGGGCGCTGATCGCCATTTTGGAAAACAACCAACAGGCCGACGGCTCGGTTGTCGTGCCGAAGGTGCTTCGGCCCCTGGTCGGTAAAGACCGGATCGAGCCGAAGGGCTGATTCCCGTAGGTCAGGCTGTGCCTGACGGAAATTGCGGGGCGTAGCGAGAAATCGTAGGGTGGGGCAAGTCTCAGCTTGCCCCACCATTTCCCTGCGTGAATTGGTGGGGCGGCAGTCGTTTGGCTCATGGACGTTTGCGATCTGATCGGATCTATTCCAGCACCGGCCGCCCCACCCTACATTTTGCTCGGCCCGCATGGCGGCACCACCCGGCAGGGGTGTGTGTTTTGACGAGGTTTTGCCCTTACGATCCTCCCGTGCGGACTGTCCGCCGATCCGGTCGCCGGCGGGCCTGCCGGATAGCCTTTTTTGCTTGGCTTTCCCACTTGGATCAATTAGGCTAAGAGTCTGTGGCTGCCGTATTTCTTGAAGGCGGCGAGAGGTCGCGGTACGAAGCGATAAGAAACAGAGAGACTTTTGGAGGACGTAAAAGATGGCGAGGATCAACTTGGCCCGGGGTGGCGCGTGGCTGGTTCCGGCGGTGGTTGTGGTGTTGTTGGCCACGGTGGCCGTGGGCGCCGAGCGGCAGCGCAAGCTGAAGGCCGGCCTGTACAACCCGAAGGACGCCACGGTCGAAATGTTCTCGGCCATTGACGCGGGCGACATCGAGGTGAAGTTGATTCCGAAGGACTCGACCGAGACTCGCGTTCTGATCACCAACAAGACCGATCGGCCGCTGAACGTCAAGTTGCCCGACGCCTTTGCCGGCGTTCCCGTTCTGGCCCAAATCGGCGGCTTGGCCGGCGGCGGCGTGGGCGGCGGTGGCGGCCGACGCGGCCAGGGCGGCGGCGGTGGGAGTCAAGGCTTCGGCGGCGGCATGGGCGGCATGGGCATGGGCGGCATGGGCGGCATGGGCATGGGCGGCATGATGAACGTCAAGCCCGAGAAGGTCGGCAACCTGAAGGCGCCGACCGTGTGCCTCGAACACGGCAAGCACGATCCGCGGCCCGAGGTGGCCTACGCGATCAAGCCGATCGACCAGTTCACCGACAAGGGCGAGATCCGCGAACTCTGCACGATGCTCGGCCAGGGCCGCCTCAATCAGCGCGCGGCCCAGGCGGCGGCGTGGCATTTCAGCGACGGCATGAGCTGGCAGGAACTGGCCGCCAAGCAGTTGCGGTTCGCCAACGGCACGAGCCAGCCTTATTTCAGCCCGGCCGAAATCCAAGCGGCCATGCAAATTGCGTCGTCGGCCGTGGCGCTGGCCAAGGAGCGCCAGAAGGCAACGAAGACCGACAAGCCGGATTCGATGAGCAATCAGCCGTAGCGCGTCGGGTGGCATGGCCTCGTTTGCGTGGCCATGCTCGCGCCAAGAGAGACATGGCCGGGTGCCATGTCCACGGCTGGCGAAGGCGTACCACGACGCAAAAGCAGGAACTACGATTCGGCTGAACGTCGCTTGGGATCTTCGCCGTGGACATGCCTTCCGGTGAGATCCTTGTCCGCGTCGGGCGTTGCGTTCATGCCCACGCCGGCCGTCAAGGCATATTCTGAATGGTGAGCGAATCGGCGGCCGGCGTGGGCATGGCACCCAGTTCGCGGCGCAGGCGGTGGATTTCTTGCGCCATCGTCAGGCGGGTGATTTCCCAGTGCGCGGCCTGATCGCGGAAATCGGCTTGCTGGGCGTCCAATTCTTGTTCCCGGGCGACCAGCCGCGCGGCCCGTTGTTCGACATCCTGCTCCTGGTCGGCTAGCCACCGTTCGAGCCGCCGTTTTTCCTCGGCCAGTTGCTCGTGCCGCCGGCGGAGTTCGACGCGCAGGGCCACGAGTTCCTGCTTCCGGTCGGCCAACTCCGCGTCGGCTCCTCGATAATGCTCGGCCAAGCGGCGTCGGATTTCGCCCATCGAGCGTACCAGCGCCGCGGGCGGGGCGGCCCCGGCCAGTTGCGACCAAAGCTCCTCGGCGGCCATGCGCATTTCGAGCGTCGAGCGGTGCATCTGGCCCACCTCCTCGCGGAGTTGCTCCATCGCCGCGCGGCAGCGGTCCACCTGCTCGCCGCGCCGGGCCAACTCGCCGCGCTTCCGGTCCAATTCTTGCTGGGCCAGTCGCTCGCGGGCGACCATTTCCTGCCGGTCGCGCCGTCGCTGCTCGTTGAATTCTTCCCGGTCTTTTTGGAGTGCCTGGTGAAGTTGTTCCGTCTGATGCTGAAGTTCGGCGCAGCGGCGCTCGGCTTCGGCGAGTTGTTTCTTGCGTTCGGCGAGCCGCGATTCTTCGTCGGCCAGACTCTGCTCGCGCTGCGTGTAACACTCTGATGGATTGTCGCGGACGTGCTCTTGAGGATGGGGCTGGTTGGTTGACGCCGCGCGGGCTTCGAGTTCGGCCTGACGCTCGGAGAGCCAGAGCCGGGCGGCCCGGGTGTCGTTTTCAAACTGCGCCTCGCGGACGTTGAGTTGGGCTTCGCGCCGATCGAGATTCGCCTGGCGCGTGCGGAGGCGCTCGGCAAGCTGGTCCGCTTGGACGCGAAGCTGCCGGGCCACGATCGCGGCGTCCTCGCCGGCCGGTTCGACCACAACGGGTTCAACGGCCGGCTTCGGAGCGTTCGATGACTCGTCGCCGATCACGTGGGGCGCGTCGATGCGAGTACTCTCCGCCAGCTTGGTCGGCACCGAGCGGGAAGCCTTTTTCGAGGTCTGCTTCGATCGGGGGGGAGCGTGTGACATGGGCCGCACTTCTTCCGCGAGCCTGGGACGCAGTGGCCGGCGCGGCACCGTCCGCGCAATCGACAAAGTTTACCCAAAACCCTTAATCGGCAGGCCAGGCATGAGAATTGACGCCAATTCGGCGAAAGACATCGAGAACCTTGGTTTTTTCAGTGCCTCGGTATAGCCTAACAAATGATCCCAATGTATAATATGTGTACATACACGTACATGGAGATTGTATTATGGCCACTAAAACTATCAGCATTGACCTGGAGGCTTACGAACGCCTTCGCAGCGTACGAAACAACAATGAGTCGTTCAGCCAGACGATCAAACGCGTCGTAAAACCGCCGTTTGACTTCGAAGCGTTTCGGAAACGTATCGAAGGACTCTCCCTGAGCGATGAGGCGGCAGAAGCGATTGAAGAACAAATTCGCAGCCGACGCCGACCATCGAACCGGGAGTTCTGATGGCAACACTCGACACCAGCATTCTTGTGGATATTCTGCGTCGGCGATCGGGTTTTCATGACCGGGCATTGGCAAAGTTAGGCGAATTGCGGGCCCGGGGAGAAGTGCTTGCCACAACATGTTTCACGGTGGCCGAACTTTACGTCGGGATCGAACTGTCGAACAATCCCGAACGGGACCAAGCCGATGTCGAGATGCTTTTGTCGAGTCTCGAAATTCTTGGTTTCCTGGGGGATTCACCTCGGCTTTTTGCACGGATTCGCGCGGAGCAGCGGCGAACAGGGCGGCTGGCGGGAGATGGAGATGTGGATACGTTAATTGCGGCCACAAGTCTCGCGATGGGGCATTCCGTATTGATTACCCGCAATCCGTCGGATTTCGACCACGTCCCGGATCTGACAGTGGAGAGTTATTAGCGGTGCTTGGTGGGCGATGCCCACCCTACCCTCTACTACCCTCTACTCCTCCGGCCGATCACTCCATCGCTTCGTCCAGCGCGGCCTGTAGGCGGGCCTTGGGTTGGGCGCCCATGAAACGGGCGACGACCTCGCCGTTTTTGAAGATCATCAGCGTCGGGATGCCCGTGATCCCGTATTCCGCGGCGATCGACGGGCTCTCGGCGACGTTGAGCTTGCCGACCTTGGCCTGGGGGCTGTTTTCGGCGGCCAACTCTTCGATGACCGGGGCGATCATTTTGCACGGGTGGCAACCCGGCCCCCAGAAATCCACGAGCACCGGCTGCGTCGCTCGGAGGACTTCGGTCTCGAAATTGGCGTCCGAGAATTCGGGCAAATGGGCCATGGTATGCTTCTCCTTCGAAATCAGGGAACGGGGTGCCGTCTTGAAATGATTACGGCGAGGGTGTCCGGGAGTTAAACTCGTGAAAATGCGGATAGGTGTGGAATTTACCGAGCCGCGACCGTAAGGGAGCGGTTGAACACCTTTCGAGCCCAAAACCGCTCCCTTACGGTCGCGGCTCGGTTTCGGCAGTAGATTATAGGTGGTCGCCGACCACGGTCAATGCGGCGGACGGCGGCCCGGCACGCTGGTTCGCAACGGAATGAGCCGGGCGAGCGTTTCCCGAATCTTTTTCATCGTCGTGGGCATTTTGACCAAGACGCGGTGCTCGGCCGTGTGGGCATGCTTACCCCATTTGCGTTGGGTTTCGCCCAGTAGAAGGGCGGCGGGAAGCGATTCGGTCAACTGGTTTTCGGCCAAGCGATTGAAGGCCTCGATGGCCGGAGCGCCGATCTCCTGGGCGTCGATAATTACGCAGTCGGCCATCGCCGGATCCTCGGTCAGCCGCATCAGGGCCCGCTGGGGATCGGTCGTCATGAGCACCCGATAGCCGGCCTTGCGCAAGCCGGCGCGAAAAGCTTCCTGCATTTCGGCCGATGGTTCGACGACCATCACGCCATGCTGGGTCGCGGGATCCGCGGAGGCGGCTTCCGTCAGGCTGATGCCGCTGGACGAGGGCGAAGGACCGGTCGGCGCGGCCGCGCCGCCGGGCATTTCCTCGGCAAGCCGCCGTTGGGCGATTTTCAGCTCCGTCAGCACGGCCCCGGGCGTTTGGTAGCGGCGCTCCGGATCGAGCATCATCGCCTTGTTCACCACGAGCGTCACGCTGGGCGACAACGTGGGATCCAATCGCTGGACCGGAACCACGTCCAGGAAACGGGTCTTGGACAGACGTTGGACGCGGTCCTTGGTTTCCAGCAGCGCCGGTTTGCCGGTGAGCATGTGGTAGAAGATGCAGCCGAGGAAATAAATATCGCTCCTCGCGTCGTCGCGCCGCACCCCCGTGGCCCGTTCCAACGCGGCGTAGTCGATGGCCCGGGTGTTGAGCGCCTCGCCGGGAGTGTCCGCGACGACCGATTCATCGACGGCCGCCAGCCCGAAGTCGACCAGTTTGGCCGTGCCGTTGCTGGCCACCAGGACGTTGCTGATCTTCAGATCGCGATGGGTCATCGCGCGTTCAAAGGCGTGTTGCAGTCCGCTGGCAATGTCGATCATGAGCCGAACGGCCTCGGGCGGATCGACCTTCTTGCGGATTTTGAGAAACTGCTGAAGGTTGCGGCCCTCGACGAATTCCATCACCAGGAAGTGGGTTTGCTTGTCGGAAACGACGTCGTGGATCCGGACGATGTTCTCGTGTCGCAGCGACTTGCCCAGGAGCCCCTCGCGGACGAACGCGCGATAGTCGGCCGGCCGCTCGCTGTAACGCTTGCGGAGCACTTTGACGGCGACGATCTCGCCCGTGTGGCGATGGACGGCCCGATAGACCCGGGCGAAGGAGCCGCTGCCGACGAGATAGAGGACCTTGTAGTCGCCGAAGAAGAAGCCGGTGCGTTCGCCCTTGGTGAGCCGGTCGACTTGATAGTTGGTGAGGATTTCGCGGCGGACGAGGAGTTGAAGGAAGTCGTCGACGGCCACGTGATGGCTGCCCAGCTCACTCCAGATGCCCTGCAATTGGCGTTCGTCGATCAATCCCAAGTCGAACGCGCGTTGGGCGAGCTGTTCGGCGGAAAGTCGACTCATCGGAAACGCACCTTCGCATTAAGTCCTATTGTCTATCGTATTCCCGAATGGCCGGGGCTGCAATGCAGCGGGCAGAGGGCAGCAGGCAGCGGGCAGTATTCAGAAAAATCCCTAAATTCAGTAGTTCCAAATTCGCCGAATCACCGTAGGCCGTGTCGTGACCCGGCGACAGATAGTCCCGAGCAGAAACCTTGCCGGGTCGCGACCCGGCCTACGGATTGTCCCAAACTTATAACTATTGAAATACACCATCCCTCCCCCATCGCAAACGCCCCAGAAATACCACCCACATGAGTGGTATTCTGGGGCGTTTTTAGGAGGTGCGGGAGACGTTCTCAGGAGTGAATTCGTGGATTTTACGCGCCTTCCAACTGGCGACGATATTCATCGCGCTCGCGTCGGGTGGCTTCCAGGTCGAACATCAAGTATTTCATGTCCAGCCGGAGTTGGCTCAGGGCGTCTTGGACAAGCTGGAGGATGCGGCGACGCCGCTTGGTGCTCTCGACCACGCGGACGAGCAACGGTTCAACGTGGCTTCGGGCGTCACTGGGCAACTGGCTGATCGCTCCAACCAGATCGACGATTTCCTTAGGCAATTCGTCCGCGATGGGATTAACGGAATGGGCTGGGGCGGTCATGGCTGTCTCCTCATGGCTTCAAGATTCCAAACAAAACGGGGGGAACAGGCGCCTCACGGCAATCGTTTTAGGAGGCGTTACGTGCGTCGGATTCGGAGCCAGTCCCCGTTTTGTTAGGAATTGTCAGGAACACCAGGATCTAGAGGCAGATCGCGTGCCAATCCGTCGCGGCGAGTTGGTTCGTGTCGTAAGTCTTTTTTGGCAAAGCCCTTGCGTCAAACGGCAAAAAATCGACGGCCGGGCGTTCGTCGCCGAATCGCAACGTTTGATCTGGATGCGTTTCGCAAATCCTGATACAAGCACACGTTACGTCGCCGGCGACGTTCGTCGCCGGGTGTGGTGTTTTGGCGACAAAGGGATTTGGGGATTTAGGGATTTGGGGACTCGGTTTCTAAATACTGCCCGCTGCCTGCTGCCCGCTGCCTGCCGCCGGCTCGCCGCCGCGTTTCGTGGTGCGTCCAGACGCACCCTACGGGTCTGCCTGCTGCCGGCTGTCTGCTGCCTGCTGCCTACTGCCTACTGCTGGGCCGTGCCTTGGCATGAGGATTTCGAAGGGGCTGCGCCCAGTTGGAGTCAGGCCGGCGTGGATATTGCGGGGGCTGTCAAGGAACACGCGCGCATCACGAAGGAGGCGTTCGCCGGGCGACAGTGCGAATGGCTTCGGGTCGTCAGCCGCGGCGCGGCGGCCGTCTACGTGAGCCACAACGTCGGCCGGGCCCGGGTCATTCCCGAGTTGGCGGCGTCCGTTTGGGTGAAATCGGACCGGCCGGGCCTTCAGCTTTTTGCCCGGGTCGTGCTGCCGCGAACCAACGATCCGCGCAGCCAAACGCCGCTTTTGCTGCGGTTGGAGGGAACGATCTACACGCAGCCGGGCCGCTGGCAGCAATTGCGTGTCGAAAAACTCAATGCGTTGTTATTGCGGCGGATTCAAGGGTTGCGGTTGCAGATCGGTCCCCAGGTCGACGGGCGCGAAGCCTACGTGGACCAACTCCTTTTAAACGTTCACGGCGGG
>Ga0209342_10003284_pt1 | contig 17071 bp, 26 predicted proteins | sample RifCSP16_2_FD_184023 | JGI IMG/M metagenome (GOLD analysis project Ga0209342, IMG submission 184023) | Soil microbial communities from Rifle, Colorado - Rifle CSP2_sed 16_2 (SPAdes) (version 2) | ecosystem: Environmental > Terrestrial > Deep subsurface > Rock core/Sediment | place: Rifle... | reverse complement strand
AGGTTCCAGCCTTTTTAGGCTAATGCCGATGCCTTAAAAGGCTGGAACCTCGAATATGTGACGGAGACTCCACAGCGGGCTTCGACGGTTCAGGTCCGCAAACTCTTAGAATATGTCCCGAAGGAGGCTGTCGATGATCGGAAGAAACTTGAGGGTCTTTTGGCTTCTGCTGATCGCCACAACACTGTTCTCGAGTGGCTGCTTGGTATTCATCAGCTGGCAGATCTTAACGGACATATCGAACCTCTTCGTCGCTATGTTTCCCTTACAAGGGCCATGGAGGATGATGCCCTAAGCTGGGCCACGATGGCCGACGAGAGATTGCGGCAGGCGCAAGCGCTTCCGAAAGATCAGCAGAGGTCGATTTGGGGATTGATGAATGACCTCGATCAGATGATTTATCTTGACTCTAAGAAGCTAAAGGATAAGACGCAGAAGGCGCGGTGGCCTACGGCAGATGAACTTCTGGTCCTTGTTCGAAAACATAAGCTGACGAAAGAGGCGTTCGACGTTTACAAGAACATCCGGACGGATTATCTTTCGTTCCTGACCCAACTTGAAATAACGGCGATCAAGAATGCCGAGGAGACAGTGACCGATCCTGCCCTTTTGAAGGAAAAGGTGGATGCTGTCAGCGGGCAAGTCGCACAGTTGCGTAGTGCACCATACTTTCCACACATGAGGTTTGGCAAATTTATTGTGACGGTGAAGGGCGATGATGGAAGGGTGAAGTTCTTCGCGGCGTTTGACACTAAGGCGCAGCGGGATAACGCCCTGCCTGGGATTACCAAAACTTGGAACGTCCCGAAAACTAATTTCATCGTGAGCGATGAGATGTCGCCACACATGCAGCAATTCCAGGGCCTGCCTAAGTTTGCCTTGGAGGAGGTGAAAAAGGCATTGGGCCTCGACGCTGAGGTTCTGTCTGAGAGTCAGAAAAAAGACCGAGATGTTTTGGAGGCCCTGACGTTCGACTCTGCCCCGGTTAATTCCTTCCGGCACAATCTGGCGGAGCGGACGAACGTCCCTGGATACTCGATGGACGGCTTGCGCGCATATGCCACGTATTTCGCGAGAAGCGCACGGTTTGTAGCCAGGATGGGATACAGCCATAGATTGCAAGAGTCCATCAAGGACGTGCGCCGGACCGCCTCCCCGATTAGCAAGGACTCGCGGACCAGAATTGCAGATTATATGCAACAGCATATGGACGCCGAGATGAATCCGGTCGCCGAGTACGCGAACGTTCGGGCGGTTGGCTTTATGTGGTATTTCGCGCTGACCCCGGCGGCGGCCTTCGTCAACCTATCGCAGGTTCCGATGGTCACCTATCCCTACCTCGCGAGCAAGTTCCCGTCGGTGAAGCGAGGGATCGGCGGCAACGCCCTTTCCGTTCTAAACGAGAACGTCAAAGCGATGTCTTCGTGGATGAAGGGCGGGAAATTGGAAGACGGGCCAAAGCAGGAGGCGCTTGACGAGGCGCACGCAAACCGCGTAGTTGATGATGGGTTTGCGCATGAGCTGGCGGCCGTTTCGCAGGGGGGCGTGCTTTCGCGAACTTTGGAGGACGGCAAATTTGCGCGCGGTATCCGGCAGATGGCCCAGTTCAGCGTCTACCCATTCGCGGCTGCAGAGCGCTTTAATCGCAGCGTGACCTTTCGCACGGCGTGGGATTTAGCTTTAGCTAATCCGGATAATCCGTGGGTACAGGAGGCGCTGGCAAAAAATGCGGAAGAGGCGAACAGGCTTAGGATCGACCGAGGCTGGTCGGATGTCCATATATCAGCGTATATATACGCGGCGCAAGCGGTTCGGGAAACGCAGTTTGAGTACTCGCGGTGGGCACGACCGAAACTTATGGCTGGCGGCCGAGGGGTCTTGTTCATGTTCAAGACCTACCTGCAAAACATGTTGTTCTTTATGTTCCGTTCGAACCGTGGGACGCAAGTTCGGTTCATGCTGTTGTTGTTTGCAACTGCTGGACTGATGGGATTACCCGGCTCGGAAGATGCCGAGGAATTGGCCAGGTGGTTGGCTCGACGGATGGGCTTCGAGATTAACCCACAGCTGTTTATCCGGCGGATGATGAGGGAGTATGCGAGTGGGGTGGCGCCGGATATTTTGCTTCATGGGGCAAGCCGGGTGGGCTTTGGTATTCCGGCCGCGCTAAATGGACTTGGTATTCCGGCGGGATCGGCCGACCTGAGTGGCTCGCTGTCGATGGGTCGACTTGTGCCTGGGCTCGCGGCTGGCCTCAACAATGACGCTAGTAATTTTGCGGAGGTTTTGGGGGACATAACACGGGAAGTCGCCGGGCCTGTTCTCGGGGTTCCCTTTGCGATGTATCAGAGCATTATTGATCATTCCCTGCCCGCCGACGATCCAAAGCGGTGGGAACGTGCTATGCCACGAGCCCTTCGCGATGTAACACGTAGTAGCCGTTACCTCGCAGAACAGCGTGAGCGAGATACTAGAGGGGCTACTGTTGCGCAGTTTGATCCCAACGACATAAGCGACCAGATGGATGCCCTCGGTGTCGGCTTCGGTTTCCAACCTACGCAAGTGACACGACAGTGGGACGCAATCGAAGCCCAGCGGGAGGTCCAGATGTATTGGAAAGGGCAGCGCAAACTCCTTATGGATGCTTACGCCAGAGCGAGCCGGCTGAAGGACGTTGAAGGGGTACAGGACTCCCGCACTGCCATCAAGGAATTTAACAAAGATGTCCCATATGGGAAAATGAAAATCACTCAAGATAGCCTCCAAAAGAGTTTGGCCGCGAGGAAAAGAGAGAGGGCAGCGAAGGAGACGAGAACCCCCGTCTCCAAAGCTTTGCAGGGCGTTAGTCGCGAGACTCAGGAGTTGTTTCCGGAGGCGCCGCCGCCCCGGTCCCGTCAGGGCCTTCGCCGGATGGAGACGGGGCAGGTCTCGGTGATCGAGGAGCGTACACGCCGGTGAGTAGCCTGCGGAAATATTCGTAGGGTTCGAGCGGAAGGAACTTCGCGTATTTTCCGTCATCGCCTGGGATGCAAAGCATAAGAGGTTTCCCAGGGCGATTAACGACCGTTACATTCTGGATGGGTTCAAGCATCTTAACTTCGAGCCCATCCTCTTTTGCGGTGAATTCTATATGGCTATATTCTTTTCTCTTCATGTCCCTGTCCTCAATCTAACGTATGACTTCCCGCTACTGACTTCCATGTAAATTTTGTTGGCAGCCTGCATGTCCTGCATTGCGACATCGAAATCCTTTTTGCTCATGAAGGTCCATAGATGGCCGAACAGTTGAGATTCGGTGAATCTTTGGCTAGACCGTAGAATTTGAATGATTTCCATGGCGTTTCGGGCTGCGACTTGCCTATTCGTGATATTATCGAGAACGCGCATGATGTCTTTCTCGACGAATAGCAAAATGCCGTTTGCTGTGATCAGCTCCTCCTCAGTTATGATTAGATCGTCGCGCGCTGAGATTGATAAGAGCATAGCAAGTTTGTGTAGGTGGGTTTGCTTACGAGCGAAGTAGCCCGAGGCCCGCTTGCTCATGATCTCCTTTCCCATTCCAGCTTGCAGCTCGGCGTACCAATTCTCCCCCCATTTAATCGCGCCTTCCGATAGCATCATTGGGCCTTGCAGCCTGGCGATGTGACGGAGGTCGTTCGTCAATCCCTCCTCCATAGGGACCTTTAGGCCGCCGGCTGATATGCCAGGGTAAGCGATTAGTTTTTTCTTCTTGTCTCCATAGACGACAATGAGCCGGGAGGCGAAACCACCGCCGACCAGGTCCGATGAAAAGTTATTCGATATCCAGGTCGGCGTAGTGCATCCAATAAAGTTTAGCCAGGGGTTAACGATCTCACTCGCGCCTGAGCCTCGGGTTCGGCGGGTAAAGGTCGTCGCCTGACCATCCCACATGTCCGTCAGCAAATCCATGGCCTCGCGGTTTGTGGGGTCTAAGAAGTTCCCGACCTCCGCGATGTAGAGGGATAGGGGAGATTGAACCATCTCGCCAGCATCGATTTTGAATGAGTGAGATGCTTCGGAGAACGAGTCTAATAAGGCTTGCCATGTTACCGAGTCTGGTCCTTGGAAGAATCCCTTCACGCCGCGTAGGAGGTTTCGGCCGATGCGGATTGAAGTCGATTTGGTGACGATGCCGGGTTCGCCAACGAGGAGAACGTATAGATTAGAGACCCATTGAAAATGGGCCATGTCGATCCAGATTTTACGCTGGACTGCGCCAGATAAGGTAACGAACCCGGTCCACATGTGGAAATTAGCTGGTGCCTCCGTGTCCTCCGTATAATCCATGTAGGCTGTCAGCCAATCCTTGTGAACCCTCGACATTTGTCACGCTTTCCCACGTTATATCTTTGCATTCTCCCCACGATATCCGGCTTCGCTTTATACCCCATGGGATAATTAAAGGATCATCGTATGGGATGACGATGGAGTGGAGTATGGTGTAGACGCGTGGCATTATCGCGGGGATTAGGTCTAGTTTCACGATGAAGTCTAGTGAGTCGTGGACCTGCATCGTAAAGCGGAAACCTTTTTTGAAATAGGCGTTGCGTTCGCATTCTTCATCCAGGCGGATCATTGCTTCTTCGGTTACGTGCGCGATGGTAGATTGTGGAGTCCAGGCCAAAGATCGACGCCAAATCTCCATGGAAGGTCGGTCAAACCAGTCGATGGAATAGCCGAATTTGTTAGAGGTCCGGCCCGTCGTCTGCATTTCGAACATCTTCCGCTCATGCCATTCGGCGATGGAAGGGTGTAGAATTTGAAGCCAGGTGGTCTGAAATTTGTCGGCTTCCGGGTTGGACATACCACACTTCCGCGCGAGGGTGGGGACAGTCCCACCATAGTTGGTTAGGTGGACCCCTCGTTTCACGCGGGTGTAGTATGGCTCCGTTTTTCCGCCTGCATCTTTCGAGAACATAACATCTTTTCCCCAAATGTCCGATCCATTTTTGACGTGGATCTTCACCTTGTCGCGGAAGGCTTGTTTGAGGTCTTCGTCGCCGGCATCCCACGCTACGACTTGGGCGTCCGCGCCGGCGAGGTCGATGTCGAACCAGACCCAACCAGGGTCCGGGATGAACATGTTCCGGACAGGGGGCCAGTTGACATTCAGCATAGTTTACCCCGAAGTTCGTTGAAGCGCGCGGTGAAGTCCTTGAAGGCGTCGGCGGAAGACAGTGGTTTTTCGTTATATAGGGAGAAAAATTCAGGTGAATATTTGATGTCGTCGATGTCCCAGGATAGGGTGGAAGACATGTATATGTCACGTTCTATTTTGCAAGCCATGAGGTCGGCTTCACGAATAAGTTCGATGTGGTTAATGTTTGATAACATGGGGATTCGGAATGATGCCATGATGTTGCACTGCATCTCGGCCTGCATGGCGTTTATGTCGATTAAGTAGGTCTCTTTCAAATAGCGCTTGAATGGTGCAACCATATCGCCTGTGAAAGCTTCGTGCGCGTCATGCATAAGGCCGTGCATTGTGCAGATGGATGGAACACCTTGGCGCTCGAGGATGTAGGAGACGGCGATGGAGTGCTCGGCGACGGATAGCGGTTTGGTTGTGTGGCCGCCGAAACGGGGAATTCGGCTTAATGGGCGGGCGATGTCTTTGATGTGGAGGTCGAGGTTGTAGCATTCGTCAAATTTGAATGCTCGGCCGGTGTAGGTTTGCATCCAAGTGCGTGGATTGCTCATGATAGGCCTGCCCAATAGATTTCTGTTAATGTGCGTAAGTCAACGGCGAGTTGCCGATCTTCTTTTTCGTCTTGGCTCCCTTCTTCAGCAGAGGTATTCTCCAAACTTTCAATGAGTGCCTCGATCCTGTCGAGAGCCTCCTGAGACATTCTCATATCAAATCCTGCTCCAACAAATCCATGTCTTCTCTATCTCGCATTATATTCTGCAAATTCCCGCCGCCGTCCCACACGTTCTTGCTTGAAGAAAGCCGGTAGGTGTCTGGACCAGCAAGGGAATAAGATGTTCGGATGCGGCCGTCAACTTCGAGTTTTGATGATAGGATATTGCCAGCAACAACTCGGACAGATCGGTAGAGCAATATGGCTGATAGGAGGCCCGACCATTGTGGATATCTTTCGCTGAGCGCAACGAGCGCCTCCTTGTCGGTAGAACGGGTGCCGGTTTTACGGTTGATGATCGGTTTGAGTTTTAATCGGTCGTATAGGATTGGGGCAAGCTGGGCGTTGGAGGAGAACCACGGTTTGGCGCCTTTCCGCTTGTCCTTAACGCGGTCGGGCATGACCTCCTCAAGCCAGTTAGAGATTTCGAGGGCGGTGTGGAATAGCTGGGTTCGCTGGCGCTCCTTCATTTGTTTGTTGACCAATACGCCGTTGTTCATCATCTTGACGAGGACAGGAAACACACGCATGCGGCGATGGAATTGAGACAGTTTACCAAGGGCCGGTAGCATAATTTCCTGGGCCGCGATGATCTCGTGCGTGCGCCATAAGTCTTCGCAGTTGTATAGACAGGCTTTCGTGGTGTCCATGTTGTCGGTGGATTCTTTTAGATCGTCCTTCCAGTAGACATAGTGCTTGCAATACATGGAGGCTTGGTAGTCAAGCGCTTTCCGTAAGGCCGGGAAAGCAACGTGCTGGCCAATCATGCTGTCCCAGTCGCATACTGGTGTAGTAAAGAAGAACCTCGTTATGAACTGAATGTCGTACATCCAATTCTGGCCGCGGAAACGCATTCCAGGAGCGTGGAATAGGCGGTGCAGATGCATGTATATTTGACGAAACGCCAAGGGTTGATAGGTTGGGCGGAACCCGTTCGCTGTGATGTGAAAGAATGGGATGGCGATATTGGTCTTTCCATCCTGCGTCAGACCAACTATATGGATTCGGAATTGCTTCGTCTCTAAATCGCAAACTATGGGGATTTCTGGCTGCTTGATCCAGGAGTCGATAAACCGCCCAAGCTCCGCTGGTGATGGCATAACAATGTTTAAGCGGTCCAGTTCGCCTAAGTCTTTCCATGAGGTTCCTTCGAGGAAGTCGGTGGCGCGAGTGAGGTCTTGGACGGTGATTTTTCGCCAGGAGTAGTTTCGCAGAATTGCGGCAGGGTGGTATACAGGGAGAACAGGTATGTCGCACATGTCTCGGAATGGGGACGGACGAAGGAAAAGCTGACTTCCGCGCCAAGTGTCGATACCGGTAGGAAGCTTATAACCTTTGGCGGTTTTGACGTTTCCCTTTCCTGTAAGATACCACATGGGCCAATTCCCCACCGTGATAATAATTTGTGGCTTGACGGCTTCGATTTGGCGATCAAGACGCTGAAGGCCGGTAAGTAGGCGGTCGGAGGGCCTAACTCCGTCATTGAATAGTCCTTTCTCCCCGCGCTGGTTTGGCAGGAGGAACGCCCGCATGTCGTTTGCGTTGGGCTTTTCGTTTATGAGGTTGGTGTAGAAGCATTGGGCAGGGTCGATGCCGGCTTCGGCGAGCATGATCTCTAATTCCTTGCCGGAGGCGCCGACGAATGGGAGGTTGCGGGCGCGCTCGTTCTCGCCCCAAGCTTCGCCAACGATCATGACGCGGGCGTTACGTGGTCCACGAGTCCCAGAAAATAAACTTTGCGGGGAAGGTGTCTGTTGGGTGGTAGTGCTCGGAGTTTCCGAGGCGACGAGGTCTGCGAGAGAGAGTGACATGGAACAGCATCTCGTGAATTTTTAGCTCAGACTCGACTTGTTTGATCAGGATGGGGTCGACTGGGTCATCGAAGTGGTCCGCCATGTGGACCTTCTTCATGTCATTTTTCGGCCGGCAATATTTCTTGTAGAAATCGCGGAGATAGGACGGGAGGTTGTCGTAGGCCTGCATCATATCTCCGCGCTGGTCACAGTTATATATCTGCGAGGGTCCGGACGTAGGCGGGGGCTGGTTCGACGGTGGGGGATTCTGCTTCGCCCTTCCAGAATAGGTTCTTGCGCGCGATCTGGGCAACCTCGGCATTGTTCTCAATCCCTATGACGCGGACCTTACGGAGAAAGCCGGCTTTAAAGGAGGTGCCGGAACCGACGCAGGGATCAAGCACCCAGTCGCCTGGAAGGCACGTAAGCTCGATGAGGCGGGCATAGAGGTCCACGGGCTTGGCGGCGGCGTGTTCGCGCTCGGAGGATTTTGGCTTGTAGTAGGCGAAAATGTCGTTGGCTGTGGAAATGAGGCCTTTTCGACCTTTGGTGCCCCAATATATGCATTCGTAGGTGTAGGCCAAACCTTGTTGGCCCCAAGGGCGCATGCCTTCGTTGGATTTGGCCCAGACAAGAGGACGCGGCCAAGAGACCCATCCGGCGGATTCGGCAATGTCGCGGATATCGTGCCATCGTTCAGGAGTACAAAATGCCATGAAGTTAGCTCGATCGGCAGAGGTGTGATATCCCAGGTGAGCAATCGCGCGGTATACTTCTTGGGCGTTTGCCCAGGAGTCGTCATACTTGTGCTCCTTCATGTTGTCGTAGGAGTCTGCGCCGATGCCGTAGGGTGGGTCGGCTAGGATGAGGGAGAAGAGGGGATCGAGATCGTGCTCAGTTTTACCCTCGGTGAAAGCACGTATCATGTAGTCGATGCAGTCTGTTTCGATGAGATGGTGTTGCGTTTCGCCCTCGTAGTCGACGGAGAGCTGGCGGGCCTGCATTGTGAGTTTGGATTTGAGGACGTTGAAGGCGGCCTTGGCTGAGTCGGCGCCGGCAACATCTTTGTCTTCAAGTTGGGATACGAGGACGAGGGATTGTGAAATCTTATTGGCTATTGCCGCTTCGCTTCCGCCCGTCGCGCCTGCAAGCTTCTTCGCGGTGGCCGAGAAGGTATAGGATTGGTCACTGGGGATTTCTCCTGCGACCTTCTTCTGCTCGAACTTCTTTTTCTCCATGTCGTGGAGGGCGGCGAGCGCGGCGGCTTTTTCCTGCCAAGTCAAATCCATCCGGTGGATATTCTCGGAAATTTCCATGTTGAGGAGAATTTCAACGGGAACATCGCGGATGTCCAGGGCGGATATAGTTCCGCGCGGGATCGGCTTGCCGAGGAATTGGTGGATATAATCGGGGTCTTCGGCGTAGAGTTCTTTGACGGCTTGGTAGCGGTGCCGTCCGATGATGAGTTTGAACGGGCCGTCTGACTCGTCAGGGGGCAGGACAACGATGGGTTGGATTTGCCCGATTTTGCGGAAATTGGTTTTTAGCTCGGCGACAACGGGCGGTTTGAGGGTGAAGACCCTCTTGTCCCAAATCATTTGATCGGTGCGGACGTGTAGGACTGTGCGAACGGTCATGGAAAGTTCCAGGTTGGGGTGAGAAAGGGAGGGCGCAATTGCCCTCCCCCAATTGGCTAAGCGGCTGTCCATTTGGTGACGTTGTCGATGAACTCGCCGGTTCCTTCGCGGCGGCCGTTGCCCAGGTCCTTCTTGATCTCGCGCCAGTCAACGTGGACGATCAGCGGGCCTTTGTTCTCGAGCATAGACGGTGCCCACGGCTTGCCGGAGTCGTTCTGCCCGCAGGCCGCGCGAACTTGGCCGAGCTGCCAGTTGAGGCCGCCGCCGTGCCTGATCATCTGGGATTCGGGGTCCACGTCGACGAAGAGGGTTTGGTTTGAAATGATCTTGTCGCGGCCGGCCATTTCAGGGAGTTTGGCAAGGTCCGGGTCATCGAAGATGAGGGAGATGCGAAACATGACGGCCTCGGGGCGGTTGCCGGCCGCGACGTCTACGCCCTGAATGTAACAGCGCCAATCGCCCTCGGGAATGAGGGTGCGTTTGGTGTCGAGGGCCTCGGTGTAGACGGCGTTGAGAAATTTTGCTGCGTCGAATGCCATGTGATAGGGTTCCAATTAGGATTTTGGTTGATGTGTGGCTTCTATGCTTTTTGGTTAGCTTTATCCTCCTTACTCTTTCTGAGAAACTCTTTATCCGCGCGATAGGACTCGACTATCTGCACGAACGAAGGGGTGATCTCGCCAGACCAAGGGAGCGAGCGGGCCTTAAGCTCCATCTCCTCGTCCTCAGTCGACCAGAAAAATTTCTTGCCTTCTCGGTGGGCGCGCACGACTTCGGAGAAGTGGATGGGGACTTTTGGCGCCAGTTTCTTGCCGACGGTGGAGGCCATGATGTTGACCTTACCGGTCAGCTCGTCCTTCTCGCGTTCTATGTGGGCGGTGAGCGCGAAGAAGGAGTTAATGGAGCATAATGTGACGATAAGGTTTTCCAGGGTGAGCTGGCAAACGTTGTAGTCTGGTAGAGTTAGCGTCCCTCTGTTGCCGACTTGGAGTTGGGTCATCATGAGGTTGATGCCGGTTAGGGAGTCGATGCAGAAAGCGCGAGTATCGTCCCATTCGGTAACGTCGCCATAGGATTTGCCAGTGCGCTGGCATTTGAAGTTTTGGATGGAGTTTAGGAGGTCTAGGAAGGTGCGGTATTTTGCTTTTTCGAGTAATGCGGGGGAGTCTTGCTTCTGCATGTCGGAAACAGATTTGCGGTTAAGCTGATCTGCCGAACGGATCATGGATGAGACGTCCATGTTGGTCGGTTTGACATGGCGCCAGTGTATTAGGTCCATGTCGACCTTTCGCCGACGGGCTGATTTGATGAGAGTCTCGATACCAGTTGCTTCGGTGGAAATGATAAAGGTCTCGATGCCGGCCTCAGCGAAGGATATGAGGGCGTCGGATTTGCCGCGGCCGGTTGCTCCCACTAAAAGGATAGCTTGTGGCTTTACAACGTCTTCGTCCTCGGCGATGGCCTGGATAGCCGCCTGATTGGGGAGTGCGATCTGCGGCATTGGAGGTCGCGGGGCATTGGATTTGAGGTGTTCGGGCATGCTCATGTGGGGATAATCCTAGCGAATATTCCGAGTATTTGCTACACTATTTCAACGGCTTTGTTTCTTTGGGCTTAGGCGGTAGTCGCTTGAGAAAGGCGGTGCCGGGGTCTTCGCGCAGGTCTTCGCAGAAATTGTCGTAAGCGGAGTAAAGGGCGGAAAAGCCCATGTCTGTGACGGTGGTGTGCATGTCTCCGTGGACGGCTGCCCTGCGCTGGTCGAAGGTTCCGCGAGGCAGGTTGGCGAGCCCTTCCATCCGACGACCTTCGTGTCCGGCGTTTGCCATCCCGCCTAGTGCTGCGCTGGCGAGCATGGGCTGGTTGATGGTGAACCAGCCGGCCTTGAAGTCGTAGTAGGCGTGGCAGGTGGCAAAGTCGGTGGTCATTTGGTTGAAGGCGGTTTGAACGCGAGGGTCGTCCGGCGAGGGGAAAAGGAGCTGCGCAACGAGGGCTATTTGCTTAAGCATAGTGGTAACCTATGAATGATTCGGTGATGGTGGGAATGTTGAGCGTTAGGACTTCGTAGACTCGCTCGGCGAGGATGTAGTGCTCGGGCTGAACGCCTTCGGCCCATCGGGCGAGGATGTAGTGAAGCCAACTGCGGATGGTCCCGTTGACATACATGCGAGTGGGAGTCATGCCTTCGGGTAGGACGGTACGGGCAACTTCCTTGGCGATCCCGCGTTCGAGGGCGGTGGCGTAAATGTTGGTGGCTGAAGATGATATGGCTTCCTGGGCGTTGAACCACCATTGAGTAAGTTCGGGGTCGTCGCAGTCTAGGGAGGCTTGGCGATTTTTGGGGTCTTGCATGCGGCAATCGCGGTAGATAACGTCGCCGAGGTTGGCGGCGTCGGCGTAGCGCTGGGAGAATTCTTGGAAGTGCATGTGGTGGCGGAGGAGTTGGCGGGTGATGTCGCGCGGGACGCAGGTGATTTCGACGCAGATGTTTGCCATCTCGAACGGGGACCAGTGGCGGTGCTCGATGAGATAGGTGATTAGATTCTTGCCGGGGGTTCCGACCGGCTTGTTAGAGCTTACCCGTGCGATGTCGATAATCATCTGCTCCGCGTCTGGTGTAATCCAAACTAGGGAGACCTTTGGGTCGTTTTCCGGTGGGATTTTGTTTTCGTTCATTGTTTCCTCGTTTGTCATATTCGTCTAGTATTCCCATTAAGCGGAGGCGATCGCAGCGGCCGGCAATGGAGCCAAGGGATCGATTTAAGATGGTGGAGATTTTATCGCAGGTGACTTTAAACTTTCGGCAGGTTAGGATTACGGCGTCTTCGAGGATGGTGAATGGGCGGGCTGGCTGGTTTCGCCTGCTTCGGTGGTCTGGTGATTCTCGAATGTATCGTCGGACGGTCTTTATATTTCGGCTAACTCGTGGAGCTATGTCCTCTGGCGAAACGCCTAGTTTGTGGAGACGGAGAGTCCGCTCGCAGGCCTCCTCACTCGTCAAGCCCCTTGTCCTTCGCAATCCAGGTCGGTAATTCGACATCGTGTAAGGCCTTGTTATTGCTGTGAGTGTGGAGGATGGTTAGGGATTTGGGGAGCCAGGTTAGAACCGCTATTGGTGACTTGATTAGCCAAGCCTTAGGAGTTTCTTGGACGATCTTGCAATTCACGATTATCGTTGTTTCGGTGCCCGGCTCGAACTTGGATTGTAAGTTATTCTGTACCCCTTTCTGGAGGGGAGGTTCAAACTTCTTACGCATCGATCGTCTCCGTCGTAGCAACGTAGTCGGCGAGTGCTCTTACGCAGATCATACCCGCGTGGAGTTCGCACAAGAGGGAACCGTCGATGCGGTAGTTGGCTTTGTGCCAGCAGGGTCGATGCAATTGCTTCATCCGTCCACCGTATGGGTGTAGTATCTGTGAGCATCGTGCCATATTCCAATGTCTGGTCCCCTCGGGGTAGAAGAGGGAAATGACGATCGGGAGCTTGTGGCGCGAAAGGGTCTCCATCCGCCGTTTGCGTATAGAGTCTAGAGATTTCACCCGTACCATGAAACACCTCGTTCTTCTCTGGGAAAGGGTGGGTCCAGGAGGTCACCTCTCAGATCGGGGTTAACATTGAGGGTGACCAGAATCCAGGAGGCGAGAATCATTAGGAGGGCGAAGACTAAGATCAATGCCCAATTCGAGGGGGATTTGTACCAGGGTGGTTCGTACACGATTAGTCCTTTCTGATGCTCAAGCAGCTTTTGACCCATTGTCTATTACTGGGTTTTTCGTGATTCATATCCATCGCCAGTTCTAAGGCTTGGTCGTCGGTTACATCGTCAGGGATTTTAGCGTATTCGAAATCATCGGGCTTGTCCATGCCTTGAGCAAGGTAGAAATATCTGACTATTTTCATTCGTCGCCTCCTGCAATAAGCTGGAGCGGGTTCCACTGGTTGCGTGGGATGGCCTTGAGGAATGGTAGCTCGTAGGCGGCTTTGGTAGAACAAACGTGCCAGAAATCGCATTGACGGAAGTAGGAGTAGCAGGCATCGCCGAAGGAGCGGGGCACTTGCTGGGCGTCGAAGTAAGCTTGCATTTGAGATATGGTCCAGGCCAATTCGTGGGCGAACTTGTCGAGGAGGTGGTCGGGACGGTGGATTGGATGGGTCTCGGCGAATTTGATGTCGTCAGTGTAGATGCCTATCCCGCGGACGATGACGTGGCGGGCCTTGAAGCCGAGTTCGCGCAAGCCGTAGCCGTAACAGAGGAATTGGTGACGGGTGACCCACTGCTCGGCCCAGGAGTCGCCCATGGATATGGTGGTCTTTTCGTCTGACCAAACAGGGAGGTTGTCGTAGGCGCCGAGCGTGTCCATCCGCCCGCATAGGATGAAGGGGGAACCGTCTTTCATGCGCGGGAAGATTGGGTCTTCGAGCGGGAGAGAGAAGGAGTATTCGAAGGTGGCCTTGCCGTTGTGGTCGATGTGGGGCTGGAGGAGGTCGGTGTCCATGGGCCAGCGCTCGAAGTAGCGGATTAGGGCCAGCAGGCATTTTTCGAGCGTGCGTTTATCGGGCTTGCCACGGTAGATTAGGATGGTGGGGTTGTCGCCCCAGGCTTGGAAGATGGCCTCGGCACCGGCTTGGAGCGCGTGGATGGGGTTGCCCCCGTTCGACCAGTAGGCTTGGCGGTAGGATTCGAGACCTTTGGCGAAGGCACCGCCGAAATGGAGTGGTGGGGCGATGCCGCCCCCGCGCAGATGGTTGACGTAGGAGTAGAGGAATAGGCGCGGGCAGCGGCGAGCCGCGACGATCATGGTGGAGTCCCAGACCTGCGGCATGTCGTAGGAAAGGTGCTCTAGGGGTGGTAGAGGAAGGTTGAGCATGTTAGGCCCGATGTTTTAGAATTATAAGGTAGCGCTCGATTGGTGGAGCATTGGTGGAGAGAAGAAGGCGGGTGTAGACCTTGAGGACTTGGAAGTTGGATACGATCTTGTCTTCTTCGCGGACCAGTTCAAGGTATTCACCCTTGCAAGGGACGCGGTCTAGTTCGAGAAGATTGTATCCTGTGATGTTGGTATCGACGAAGTATTTCATTGTTTTTCCTCGGAGTCGGAGGTTAAGCGCCACAGGATGGATTCCTGGGAGTATGGGTCGTCGACTTGGATGAACCAGCCCATGTCGACGCGGGCTTGGAAGTATTGGAGTGTGTTGGGTAGGGATTCGCATAGAAGGTCGATTTCTAGCCAGCTGTGGTCTCCGGTTTCACACATGGTGGTGTATTGGTCGGTGGCGGCGGCGCCATAGCCGGCCGGGAGAACGATGATGGCGTAGGCGACGCCGAATTCTTGGCCATGGTCGCCGTTTCTCTTCGCGGCGTAGAAGGTGATGGGTGGATATTTCATGTTAGTCTCGGCGTCCTTCGTTTTTGTAGCCGTGGATGAACCAAAAGGCAAAGATGGCAAGTGCAACTAATTGAATGATGGACCAGAGGATCATAAATTGGGACTCCAAGCGGATTGGCTTCGCCGGCCTCAAGCGGTTGCGGAGGCCTATTAGAGGTCTGATAAACTCTTGGGGGATTGCTTGGCGGCTGGAGTTTTGGAGTTCTTGGCCTTTGGGCCAGCCGTGGTTTGGTTGAGCTGCGTGACGATGTCGAGCGCGCGTTGGAGAGTTTTCTTGTAAATTAGGTCGTCGAGAGGCTCGCTCTTGTTGTCGTGTAGACGCAGGGCGAGCTGGAGGCGGTCGAACTCCTCGCGCATGTGCTCGGAGGATTCGGTTTCGACGACGGGAGAGGAGGTGATGGTGATGGGTTTGAGGCCGGTCGAGGCGGTCGGTTTGGGTTTGGATGGTTCGGGCTGGCCGATGCGAGTGAGCGGGATTGGAGTTAGGTTTACCATGTTGGAGGTCCTATATGTCTGAAAGCTTCTTGTCGCCCTTAGCGTCCCATTCGTATAGAAGGGCGGTGAGGAGTTTTGAAACTGTGCCGTATTGGGTTTTGTTGCGGACCGGATCGCTTAGTCGGGCTCGGATACGGTCCGCGAGGTCCTGAGGGATTCGGACGTTGACCTGCTCGGTCGGCGTGCCCTTAGGTTTGGCCATTTGGATTCTCGTGATTGCGCTGTATGAGGGCGGCGACCTGCTTTTGTAGTTTGGACCATTTGTTTGGCTGGGTGTCGGGGTCGACGGCGGCCATCTCGACGAGGAGCTTGCGCTGGGTTGCGAGGTCTTCGAGGACTTTGATTGGGTCTTCCAAAGTGTGGAGTGGATGGGCTTGGATGTCGACGATGGCGAATTTCTCGGAGGTTAGGAATGAGCCCTCTTCGAAGGTGAGTTGCATGATGGCGCTGGAGTTGTCGGCGACGATGCCCTTATTCATCGCGGCTTTGAGCTGCCCCAATTCGCGCTCGCAGATGAAGTGTTCCTCGGTCTTGATGTCGATTACGTCAGGGCCTTTGGTGTGGATTTTGAGTTCGCGGCAGACGAGTTCCTTTTTGGAAAAGCCTCGGGCCTGGATCGTCTCCATGTGCTTTTCGGCGTCGGATGAGTTGGTAAAAATGAGGTTCCATTTGGTGTTGGCTGCGGGTCCGATTGCGCCGGCTATCCAATATTTGCCGGTGGGCGACTCGGGCAGATTGATGAACACCATGACTTGACCAGGCTGGAGGGCGCGGCAGACCTCCTTGACGGCTTCGGTGATGGTGGCGTAAACGGCGCCGTAGCGGATGTCCGCGAGCTGGCCGACGTAGACGGGGAGCATTTTCATTGGTTGGCGATCCAGATGATGATGAATAGGGTGAGGTAAAAGGCGATGCTCATTGGATGGTCTCGGGAGGTTGTGGAAGAGGGTCTTGCTCTAAAAGCTTGTCGAGGACCATGGCTTGGACTTCGAGGTAGTGGGCGATCATCTCGCGCTTGCCTTTTACGGCCATGTCAGGCGGGAGGGAGCTTGCGAGTTCGGTCATGATGGAGAAGGCGCCGAAGGCGGTGCCGGAGGCTGTGGCTTGGACGATGTCCTTTCGCGTGGTTTTGCGCGGGATGCCCATTGATAAGATGTGGGTCTTGATCATGGCTAGGTGGATGCCGTGGAGGAGGATGTCCTCGGGGCGTTTGGCTTTTTCGAGGGCCAATTCGAGGTCTTCGATCCCACCTTCTTTCGCGAGGATGGGTTTATTTTTGGCGGGAGCGGAAAAATTCGGCGACTTCGTTGGCGTCGTCATTGCAGGCTTCCTCGCGCATGATGGAGGTTAATTCGCGTTCTAGTTCCTCGCGGGACATGTCCACAGGGGGAGAATTAGGGATATTAGAGGGGACGGTATGTTCTAATGCGGCTTCGAGGTTGGAGGAGAATCCGAGAGCGGGTGATAGGCAAACGGTGTAGGGGTATAGGTCCGGGTCGGCGAGGTAAGCACCGCGCTCGGCTTGGATTTCGTGGGTGCGGTATTCGAGGGCGCGGAGGATGTTGATTGCGTCCGCGTCGGGGTGAGAGTGTTCGCGGAAGGAACGGCGAACGTCGTGTAGGAGGCGTTTGAAGGCCTGGACCTTCTCGGGGGACTCGAGCGGAATGAGGATTTCGGTTCTGGTCGCGAGGGTGAAGGTTCGGAGAATGAGGGGCGGCCATGCCTCGGGCCGCCGTGATTTGGGCCGGTCAGACATTGCCATGGGCCTTGTCGATTGCTTCGTGGAGGGGGATTTCGAGTGCGTCAGAAGGGATGTCAACGATCACGTTTGGGGTGTAGATTTCGCGGGTTAGCCGGGTTTCGCAAACCTCACTCCAAT
>Ga0209342_10003283_pt1 | contig 17074 bp, 17 predicted proteins | sample RifCSP16_2_FD_184023 | JGI IMG/M metagenome (GOLD analysis project Ga0209342, IMG submission 184023) | Soil microbial communities from Rifle, Colorado - Rifle CSP2_sed 16_2 (SPAdes) (version 2) | ecosystem: Environmental > Terrestrial > Deep subsurface > Rock core/Sediment | place: Rifle... | reverse complement strand
CACTCTTCACACGGAGGTCGTGGCGGAACGCGGCGCCTCCGGGTCGTCCTCCTCGATCGACTGGTCGACCTTGCTCCTCGATCCCCGGTCCCGGGCCGAGATCCTCCCTCGGATCGAGCTGGAGGAAGCGGACGCGGAGATCGCGCAGGAGGGTCTCGCTCGGACGGCGAGCGAGGAGATGCTGTTCTACCTCACCTCGCGAGGCCTCACCCGGGAGGAAGCCATCCGGCTCGTGGTCCTTGGCCTAGCGGAAGCCGCGACCACGCGGATCCCCTTCGAGTTCGCCATCGAGGTGAAGCGACTCCTCGAGCTCGATCTCGGCGGGGGGATCGGCTGACGGTCCGGGTCCCGGTCGCGCGGGTCGACGAATTCCGACCCGGGACGATGCGGCGCGTGGACCACGGCGGGGAGAAGTACGTCGTGGCGAACGTCGATGGCACGTTCCACGGCCTCGAGGGGATCTGCTCGCATGAGTACGCGGACCTCGCGGGCGGCTTCCTCGCGACGGATCAGATTGTCTGTCCCCTCCACGCCTCCGCCTTCGATGTCTGCACAGGCGAGGTCCTGGGCCCGCCTGCGACGGAGCCCATCGCGGTCTTTCCGGTCGAGGTGTCGGAAGGCATCGTGTATCTCATTCTTCCCGAGGAACTCGGACAGAAAAGCCTCAAGTAGCCCCCGCGTGTTGGCTCGCAGGTCGAGCATGGCGAAACCCGCGAAGGTCCTCCTCAACGTCCCCAAAATCAAGGCGGATTTCCCGATCCTCCAGCGGAAGGTCCGCGACCGGCGCCTCGTGTACCTCGACAGCGCCGCGACGTCCCAGAAGCCGAAGCAGGTCATCGACGCGACGTCGGATTATTACGCCCGATACAACGCGAACGTCCATCGAGCGATCTACGAGCTCGGGGAGGAAGCCACGCGCGAGTACGAGGGGGCGCGGGAGAAGATCGCGGAATTCATCCATGCGCCCTCGCCGAACGAGATCGTGTTCACGAAGTCCACGACGGAATCGATCAACGTCATCGCGTACGGGTACGGCCTCAAGGGGAACATCGGGAAGGACGACGAGATCGTTGGCACGGTGATGGAGCACCACTCGAACCACGTGCCCTGGCACTTCGTGAAGGACCACAAGGGGGCCGTCTTGAAGTACGTCGATGTGACGGACGAGGGCACGCTGCGGCTCGAGCAGTACGACAGCCTCCTCACGAAGCGAACGAAGATCGTCACGGTGGCCTTGTGCTCGAACGTCCTCGGCACGATCAATCCCGTCAAGGAAATCGCGAAGCGCGCGCACGAGGTCGGGGCGATCTGCGTGGTCGACGCGGCCCAGGCGGCTCCGCACATGCCCCTTGACGTCCAATCCCTTGACGCGGACTTCCTCGCCTTCAGCGGTCACAAGATGCTCGGGCCCACGGGAATCGGCATCCTGTACGGCAAGCCGGAGCTCCTCGAGGAGACGGAGCCCCTCCTCGGAGGCGGCGAGATGATCCGCGAGGTCCACCTCGGGTCGGCGAAGTGGAACGATGTCCCGTTCAAGTTCGAGGGCGGGACGCCGAACATCGCCGGGGCCATCGGCCTCGGGGTGGCGGTCGATTACCTCAGGGATCTCGGCATGGACAATGTCCGGGCACACGAGATCGAGATGACGGAGTACGCCCTCAAGGAACTCGGTCGGATCAAGGGCGTGACGACATACGGACCGCGGGACGTGAAGAAGCGCGCGGGCGTCGTGTCTTTCACGATCGACGGGGCGCACCCGCACGACATCGCCTCCATCCTCGACGTGGAGGGGATCTGCATCCGCTCGGGCCACCACTGCGCCCAACCGCTCATGGAGCGGTACGGCCTGCCCGCCACGGCGCGGGCGTCGTTCTACATCTACAACGACTTCGAGGACGCCGACGCCCTCGTGAAGGGCATTCGGAAGGTGCAGGAGGTCTTTGCCTGATGGCCGCCTCGATGGAGATGTACCAGGAGCAGATCCTGGACCACTACAAGCATCCCCGGAACAAGGGCTCCCTCCCAGCGGCCCAGTTCCATGGAAAAGATTCGAATCCCCTGTGCGGGGACGAGGTGACCGTCCATGTCCTCGTGGACGGACCCGGCCGGGTCGCGGAGGCCCGGTTCGAGGGCCAAGGCTGTGCGATCAGCCAGGCGAGTGCGTCGATGCTCACGACCCTCGTGAGGGGCATGCTCCTTGCCGATGCGAGGGCCATGGAGAAGGATGCGATTCTGAACACGCTCGGCATCCCGCTCAGCGCGGTCCGCCTGAAGTGCGCACTCCTCTCCTTCCACGTCCTGAAGAAGGCCCTCGGTGCACCATCCGGCGGGAACTGAGGGCGTCGATCGAATGCGAGCCGATGAAAGCGCGCCGAAGGCATCGCGGGTCGCAGACCTCGTCGGGCATACGCCACTCGTTCGGCTCCACCGGATCGCGCGACACGTGACCCCGGGCGTGGAGTTGTTCGCGAAGGCGGAGTGGGACAACCCGGGCGGGAGCGTGAAGGACCGCGCGGCCCTCTGGATGCTCCGGGCGGCGGAACAGGCCGGACTCACGAAGGACCGGATCCTCTTGGACGCGACGTCGGGGAACACGGGGATCGCCCTCGCGATGCTCGGCGCGGGCGAAGGGTACCGCGTCACCCTGTGCGTCCCTGCGAACCTGAACGTCGAAAGGAGGCGCACCCTCCGGGCGTACGGCGCGGAGCTCGTCTTCACGCCCGCGGCGGAGGGGACGGACGGAGCGCAGAAGGTCGCGAAAGCCCTCGTGGACTCAGAACCGGATGCGTATTGGTATCTCGACCAGTACAACAACGAGGCGAACTGGCGCGCCCATTTCGAAACGACGGGTCCGGAGATCTGGGAGCAGACCCGCGGCACGATCACGCACTTCCTCGCATGCCTCGGGACCACGGGCACGTTCGTTGGGGTGGGCCGATGCTTGAAGGCGAGGAACCCGGCCATCCGGCTCGTCGGCGTCCAGCCGGAGGGCCCGTTCCACGGTCTCGAGGGTGTGAAGCACCTGGCCTCGTCGCACGTTCCCGGGATCTGGGACGATCGCCTCGCGGACGAGATGATGTTCGTCGCCACGGAGGACGCCCAACAGGCCACCCGCCGACTCGCGCGCGAGGAGGGCTACCTCGTGGGCACGTCGAGCGGCGCGGCGTTCGACGCGGCGATCCGTCTTGCGGAGCGGATCCGCGAAGGCGTCATCGTGCTCGTGTTCCCGGATGCTGGGTATCGGTACCTGAACGAACGATACTGGGAGGAGGGCCCGTGACAATCGAGATTCCTCCCTCGGTCCTGCGACTCATCGAGGCCCATGCGAGCGAGACCTATCCGGAGGAGTCCTGCGGCTTCCTGATCGGCCGCGCCACGGAGCCTCGCAGGGTCGTCGAAGCCCGTCGGGCGAGAAACACGGCGACGGAAGAGCGTCGCCGGCGTTACACGGTCGATCCCCTTGAACTCCTCCGAGCGGACGACGCCGCAAGGGCGCGGCAGCTCGACCTCATCGGGATCTACCATAGCCATCCCGACCATCCGGCCGTCCCGTCCGAGTTTGATCGATCCCATGCCGCGAGCTGGTACACGTACGTGATCGTGAGCGTGGACCGCGGGACGCCGAAAGAGGCGAAGGCCTGGACGTTCGACGAGACGACGGCAACGTTCCGACCGGAGGTCCTCGTCCGCACGGAGTCCGGTTGAGGACCGCGGGAGTCCTTGACCGTTTCCGCGACGGATTAACCTTAAACAAGGTTAACTTCCGGAATTCGTCGGACAGAGGTCGCCTGGCCGAACATCCGTGGCTCCGGTCCGTATGTCCCGCGTCCTGTTATTCGGATGCGCATGGGTCGTTGTGGCGAACCTTAAGTATAACACTGGAGTAGCTGGCGTGTGAACATGGCGAACGTGAAGATCATCATTCCCACACCGCTGCGGCAGTACACGGGGAACCGGGACGCCGTGGATGTCGAAGCGGAAAGCGTCACGGAGGCCTTGCAGGATCTCGTCGGTCGCCACGATGCCCTCCGCAAGCATCTCTACACGGAGGAAGGACGCCTTCGAAACTTCGTGAACGTGTACGTGAACGAGGAGGACATCCGCTACCTGCAAAAGGACGCCACGGCCCTTCGCGACGGAGACACGATCTCCATCGTGCCGAGCATCGCAGGCGGCTCCTTCTCCCTCATGGACCAGCTCGCCGCAAAGCGAAAAGACGTCCTCGCACCTGCCGAGATCAAGCGGTATTCCCGTCACCTCATCCTGCCCGAAGTCGGCATGGCAGGACAGTTGAAACTCAAACAATCCTCGGCGATTGTGATTGGCGCGGGCGGCCTCGGCGTCCCCCTCCTCCAGTACCTCGGCGCAGCGGGGGTAGGCCGCATCGGGATCGTGGATTTCGACGTGATCGACCCGACGAACCTGCAGCGCCAGGTGCTGTACGGCACGAAGGACGTCGGCCGGCGGAAGATCGAGGTCGCGAAGGAGCGCGTCCAGCAGATCAACCCGAACGTGGATGTGCAGACGCACGAGACGCGGCTCACGTCGGAGAACGCGCTGGGCATCCTGAAGGACTACGACGTGATCATCGACGGGACGGACAACTTCCCGACGCGGTACCTCGTGAACGACGCGTCCGTCCTCCTGAAGAAGCCCAACGTGTACGGATCGATCTTCCGGTTCGAGGGCCAGGCGAGCGTCTTCTGGGCGGAGAAGGGCCCTTGCTACCGCTGCCTCTATGCGGAGCCCCCGCCCCCGGGGCTCGTCCCCTCGTGCGCGGAAGGCGGAGTCCTCGGGGTCCTCCCCGGGATCGTCGGATCGATCCAAGCGATCGAGGCCATCAAGGTCCTCCTCGGGAAGGGCGACACCCTCGTCGGCCGCCTGCTCGTCTTCGACGCCCTCCGGATGAAGTTCCGCGAGCTCCGGTTGCGCAAGAACCCCGACTGCCCGGTCTGCGGAGACCATCCGACCGTCAAGGAGCTCATCGATTACGAGGAGTTCTGCGGCCTGCGCGGTCCGTCGGAGCAGGTGAGCGAGGAATTCCAGATCACGGTCGACGATCTGAAGGGAAAGATCGACAACGGACAGGAGGTCGTCCTCCTCGATGTCCGGGAGCCGATGGAGTGGGAGATTGCCCGCCTCGCGAAGGCGGTCCTCATGCCCGTCGCGCAGGTGCCCGGGCGGGTGAACGAGCTCAGCACCGCGGACGACATCGTCGTGTACTGCAAGACCGGCGTGCGTTCCGCGAGGATCACGAACTTCCTGCGCGAGCTCGGCTTCCGCAAGGTCAAGAATCTCGTCGGGGGCATCGACGAATGGGCGGACCGGATCGAACCGGAGATGCCCCGCTATTGACCGGGGGCCACCGCGCGTGAGGCCCCGGAAAAAGGGATAAGGCTCGGGGGACCATCCCGAGGGCATGCCCTTGGACCCCGGCACGGTCCATCGCTTTGCGATGATCGAGCGGGCGGTGAAGTCGTTCGCGAAGACGGGCCGCTTCGACGAGTCCCTCAAGCTCGTCGAGGAGCTCTTCACAATCGCGCTCGAGGACACCGGGCTCTCGCGGCTCAAGGCCCGCGTTGCGTCGGATCTGATCAAGCAGGCCGCCCAGGCCCAGAAGATCGCCGCGGCGACGGAGATCGTCGCCCTCTTCGAGAAGCACGTCCCTGCATCGCATCTCACGAAGCAGGAGACAGAGCTCCTCGCAAAGGCGAAGAAGCATCTCTTCTCCATGTAGCCCCCAGCACAGGTTTATGGCAAACGGAGGGCCTCGGCGGTGCGATGTCTGCGGATCACGTCCACTCCGACGAGGACTACATCAAACAGATCGAGACCATGCGACGGGAGAAGGACTACTGGTTCAAGGAAGACCCGTCGTCCCCGATCCCCCACCCCTTGCGGGAGAAATTCGAGGGTCTGGCATACTTCCCACCGGATTCGAAGTATCGGGTCCGTGCGAAGTTTGTGAAGAACCCGAAGCCGGAGCCGATCGTCCTCGCGACCTCGAAGGGCGTCCCGAGGAACATGATCCGGTACGGCACCTTCGAGTTCGAGATTGACGGCGCGCCCCTGAGGCTCAGTGCCTACAAGTCCGTCCCGGCGGCAGCACACCACCACGAATCGGAGAGCCTCTTCGTCCCGTTCCACGACGTCACCTCGGGGAAGGAGACGTACGGTGCCGCGAGGTACCTCGACATCGAGGAACAGCCGGGGGACGAGTACGTGGTCGACTTCAATGTCGCCTACAATCCGTACTGCGCTTACAGCGAGGACTACGTATGCCCCTTCCCGCCGCGGGAGAACTGGCTCGCTGTCCCGATCCGCGCGGGGGAGAAGAACTTCCCTCTGGCCCAATGATCCGTCAGATCGGCGCCTCGAGGAGCGTCACCGTCTGCTCGACGCCCGAGATGCGCCTCACCCGTTGCGTGAGGAGGCGGGACAGGGCCTCGCACGACGGCGAGTCGACGGACAGGATGTAGTCGAACTCTCCGAAGAGGAAGTGCAGATCCTCGACGTTCGGGATGGCCCGCAAGGCCTGCATCGCTTCCACCTCTTGGCCCGTCGCGACCTTCACGAGCACGAATGCCCGCATGAGTGTCCTGGCCGGGACGGGCGTCCCGGTACTAGGAGATGCCGGGGAGACTGTACGCATTAAACGACGTCAGGCGGCGAGGGGTCGTCCGCGTCCCGAGCCGATTGCCCCTTCGAACAGCGGGACCCCGAGGGCCCGGGCGCGCGCCAGGATCGGTCCCGGGGCGAGGCCACCGCCCGTCATTGCGCCGCTGCGGTCGATCTCTCCCGCAAGGAGTGCCTGGACGGCCGCGGCGGGGGGCGCCCCTGTCAGGAACGCCGTCGCATGGACCCCCAACATGCGGAACGCCTCCTCGTGGCCCAGGAGCGTCCAGGTCCGCACGGCGGACTTCTTCCCGGACGTCCGACCTTCGACCTCCACGACGACGCACGTGTGCCCCTGGACCCGCCCCGCGAGGGAGGAGGCATCGGGGAGGAGCGCGAGGACCACATCGAGCGGGGCGATCTTCGCCCCTTTCACGTCCACGGGGTCCGTGCGGGTGAGCCCGAACGTGTGGAGGCTCTCGAGAAGGACCTTCCGGCGGGGCGCGATCGCATACTTGAAATCGATGAACCCGACAGGCTTCCCGAGGAACAAGGGCATCGTCTCGCATTCCTCGTTGTTCACGTTATAGCAGAACCCGATCCCGAGAGGATCCGGGAAGGGGAACTCTTCCTCCCCGCTGAACGGTGGAAGCTTCACGATCCGGTCGCCTTTCCACACGGGCGCAGGCCAGAGGACCTCTTGCAGAAAGGTCTCCGGGGAGAAGAGGGGTGCGAAGGCATGTCCGTCGACTTCGGCGTACCCGCTACCGTACACGCGGATCCGGATCGCATCCACACCGTCAAGGCGGTCCGAGGCCCGACGGCCGAGCAGGTTCGTGATGCCGGGGGCCACCCCCATGCCGAGGATCGCCGTGCGATTCTTCCGCCGGAAGTCCGGATCGAGGGCGAGCTGCTCGTGCACCCTGGACGGCTCCTTCGGATCCGGCGAGCCTTCGGATGCCAGGTCGACGTAGTGCGCGGGGAGACGGAGGGCCTCGTGCATGATCGCGAGGTTGTAGTCCGGGAGAGCGGCATTCACGAGGATGTCCGCACCCTTCGCCGCCCGTCGGACATCCGCCGTGCGGGCGAGGTCCGCCTGCATCGTCTCGACATCCCGCTCGATCTTCCCGGCGACCTGTTCCAGGCGTTGGACGCGGACGTCCACGAGCCGGAGACGGTCGATGGCGCGATCCCTCGCGAGAAGCCGCGCGGTGACTTCGCCTGCAGCGCCCACACCCAGCACGACGACGTTTGCCATGCCCTCCCGTGACTCGGGAAGGTCTCATCCGATAAAACGCTTTTTGCGAAGAACTCGCTCGCGTTTCACGTTTCGACAACGAGAATGCGAGAGATTGCGCTCGGTCCCGCTACGGGAGGACTTCCTCCACGCACTCTCGTAGCATCCGCGTGTGTCGATCGACGTCTCGTCTCGTCGTGTACGGAGAGATGAGGGCCATGTTGTGGAACGGCGTCAGGAGGATCCCGCGGTTCAACGCGTACAGGTGGATGAGCGCGTCAAGTTCGCTGTCCTTCCCCGCGTCTGCCTCCTTCCCATTCTTCGGTATTTCCCTCTGGAAACGATATTCGATCCGCACGCCGAGGCGCACGACGTGCCACGGCAGATCCTTCTCCCGGATGAGCCGATCGACACCCACTTCGAACCGTTCCGCGAGGGGCATCATCCTCTCGAAGGCCTCCTGCGTGATGACCTGCTCGAGGGTTGCGCGCATTGCGGCGACTGCGAGCGCGTTGCCCGAGAGCGTGCCGCCGATTCCGCTCTCGTCCGTCGATTCCGCTCGGACCTTGTCGAGGATGCGCCGGGCGACCTCCTCGCTGATGCCGAACGCCGACGCGGGGATCCCGCTCGCGATTGGCTTCCCCAGGGTGACGATGTCTGGCCTCAGGCCATGGGCTCCCGTGTAGCCAGCGGGTCCGCAACAGATCGTGTGGGTCTCGTCGAGGATGAGCAGGGTGCCCGTCCGTTGTGTGCTTTCGCGAAGCGCATCATGGTAGCCAGGTTCCGGCGGAATGATCCCGCGGTTCGTCATCGCGGGTTCCGCGAGGACGCACGCGACGTCTCGCGGGGCGAGCGCGTCTTCCAATGCGTCGACGTCGTTGAACTCGATCGCCCTCGTGGTCACGTCAGGATCCACGGGAGGCCCGATGTTCCCGCGGCGCGGGACGACCCGGCCGTCCTCCAGATCGATCAGGGCTTCGTCGACCGTCCCGTGGTAACATCCGTTGTATACGAGGATCCTTCGCCGACCCGTCACCTCTCGAGCGAGCCGGATCGCGAAGCGGTTCGCGTCCGTGGCCGAGAGCGCGATCTGCCAGTACGGGAGGCCGAATCGACGGGCGAGCTCCTCCCCGACCCAGACGGAATCTTCCGATGGGAGCATCATCGTGATCCCGCGTCGAAGCTGACGCGCCGCGACGCCCACAACGGTCGTGGGAGAGTGGCCGAACATCGATCCCGTGTCCCCGAGGCACAGGTCCAGGTACGTGTGACCGTCGACGTCCGTGACGCTCGCGCGTCGGCCTTCCCGCACGAAGATCGGGAACGGGCCGGCCCAGCGGACCATCCAGTTCATCGGGACGCCCGCCAGGAGGTGGTCTTTCGCGCGCTCGAACAGCTTCGCGGATGTCGGGTGGTCTCGGACGAATCGCTCCGTCTCCCGTTCGAAGAGTCGTCGCACCTGCGCCCGGTCGACATTCGACATTTTCATCCATTCTCCGAGATATTATTGTCCCAGGGGAACGTGCGATCGGACATAACGGTTCGTGCCTTGAGGCTCCGGCCTGGCCGGGCGGCAACCGTCCCTCGGAGATTCTCACGCGCGCATCGATTCCGCTTCGTGAATCGAGTCGCAATAGCGGACGCCGAGCTTCGAGCGGTGTTTCTCGACAGCGTCCACGCCGGCGCGTCGAGGACGCAATAGAGCCTGTCCCCTGTCTCGCTGTACAGGACGTCGTGGTGGCTGACGCCGAATTCGTCGGGGGGCGCGCCTTTTGGGCGGCGTTGAAGCTGGTCCGCCGTGAAGGGGTTCACCGGATGCGAGTCGATGAGCTTCAGCATCGGATGGCTGTCCTGGCCTAGGACTTGAGTCGTTCCGGCTCGACTCGCGGACGGTCGGTCGGCGGGCGCAGCGAGGCCTCAAGGCGCCCGCGGGGAGGGGGATTTGAACCCCCGGGCGCAGAGCGCACGGGATTAGCAATCCCGCGCCCTACCAGGCTAGGCGATCCCCGCAGGAGGGCGCCGATTGGGGTCCGCCTATAAACGCTTTCGGGGCGCGCTGAGGGCCGGAGGCCGCTACGTCTGATCGCTTGCCGAACTTCCAAACACGTCCCGGGTGATTTTCAGGAGATTGAATGTGTTCACCTCGCCGAGGAGACGGTTCTCTTGGTCGACGACGGGGAAGTCGTTGAGGTGCTCATCGACGACCCGCCTAACGATCTCGATGACGGGGGTGTCTTTCGTCACCGGAGCCGGTTTCGCCATGAAGTCCTTCACGCCGTCGCTCTCCATGTCCCGGAGGAACCGGAACCAGGAGATCACGCCCAGCGGCCGTGCGCCAAGCCGGTACCCGACGTGCTTCATGAGCGTCTCGATCGTGACGGTCCCGAGTAACTTGCCGCCCGAGTCGATGACGTACGCTTTCCGGGTGATTCCGGAACGGAGGATCGCGTCCACCGCGTCCGCGAGGGTCCCCCCCTCGCGGACCACGGCGGGGTCCGAAACGATTCGGTCGAAGAGTACGCCCACGGTCTCCGACGTGATCGTCGGCGCCCTTTCCTTGCCGGTATCTCCCTCGTACATCTCATCGCCTCACGAATGCGTTTGATCCGACCTGTCACCCGGCTCGTCTGGATCCTCCCGGTCCGGGCGGACGGAGGCAGGCCGCCGGACGATTCGCTCGATGTCCATGGGTGGCGAGGCCCGTTCCGTGCCTTCGAAACGGAGATGGACGGTCCGTTGGGGGAACGGGATCTCGATCCCCGCCTCATTGAACCTGTCGTAGATCTCCGTGTTGAGATAGTCCTGCACGTCGAACCGGTTCTGCCGATCATCGATCCAGACCAGGACGAAGAAATCGAGGCTCGACTCCGACATGGCGTCGAATCGGACGATCGGCTTGAGGGGGTCTGATTGCACGATGTGAGGGTTGCCCGCGATCACCTCGCGGATGATTTCTTTCACCTTCGCGATGTCGCTCCCGTACGCCACGTTGAATTTCATCATGACCCGTCCCGGGTCGCCAGGATTGCTGAAGTTCGCAATCTTCTCGTTCACGAGCTTGTTGTTCGGAATCGTCACGATGCTCGCGTCTGCGAACCGGAACAGGCGCGTCGTCCGCATTCCGATCTTTCGGACTTCGGCCCAATCACCATCGCTCAGGACCACGATGTCCCCTTCGGTGAAGGGCCGATCGGTTAGGATGAAAATTCCGCTGAAGAAATTCGACAACGTGTCCTGGGCCGCGAACGCAATCACCATGGACGTGACGACACCGCCCGCGATGAACAGCGTGAGGTCTACCTGGAGGTATCCCAGGAGGAGGCCGAGGCCGGCCAGACCAATCACCGCGAGGCCGATCTTCTCGGCGATCGGAATGATGACGTCGTCCGCGTAGCTCGACGTCTTCCGAGATACGGTCCGTGCGAGGTAGATGAATACGTCCTTGAAAAGCCGGTACGCGAGGTATACGAGGATGATCGTGAGCGCGACCTGGTAGACCTGGTTCAACAGCTCACGGATGCCTGGATTCAAGTGCCGGTCGAGGACGGAAAGGGACTGCAACGCACCGTAGAAGAACAGGAAGATCAAGATGGGGGTCCGGACGATTCGTACGATCACGTCGGCGACCTTCGTCTTCGTTCGTGCCCCCAGTTTCCGAAGGAGAGGCATAACGCCCAGGACGACGGCGACCGAAAACAGGAGCCAGAACGCGACGTCGAGAAGGAACACGCCCCATTCGTTGTCCAGGGGCGCCGGGAGCGGATTCCGGAACGTCCCGAGGACACGCTTCTCCGCGTAGACGGAAGGAATCGTGACGGTCGCGGTCCGGGGGACAACGAAGACCACGGCCCCATCCTGGTAGACCGTGAAGAGGACCTTCAGGTCCAGGACTGTCTCCGCGTCCACCTGGGTCGGAGCGGTGACGGTGACGACGACACTCGCCGCGCGGTTTGGAGTCAGGTTTTGCACGGTCGAGGGGGTGACGATCACCGTCCATCCCGGAGCCGCGGTCGCGGCGATTCGGATGGTGTAGTCCACGATGTCCACGTTACGGATTGTCCAGTTGAACGTCGCGGTATCCCCTGGAGCGATCGTGCGCTCGTACGAGTCGATGTCGAGGACCTGAATGGGGTCCTGCGCCATCGCGCTGAAGGCTGCTGGGCCTACGGCCGTCAGGAAGAGCACCGCCAGGGAAAGAGCCGCCGCACGACGCACGGGTGGGTCCTACCCGGGCAAGGTATAAAATATTTCGGCCGCAGACAGGTCCCGAGGCCGAAGTGGAACGGGAGTTGCGGGACAGGGTTATACCCCAAGACCGTCTCTCCGCCTCGCGAGAAGGTGATGAGCGGACCGTCGTTCGGTCCTCCCTCCTCCCGGTCGCTTCATCCATGACGCTCGCTCTCGTCTCCAATCGGCTCCCCGTCGCTCTGAAGCGGACGAAGGAGGGCCTCTCGATCCGTCCGAACCCCGGCGGCGTGGTCGCTGGACTCGGCTCGTTCCACCGGGAGTTCCAGGCGACGTGGTTCGGCTGGCCGGGTGACGTTCCGGAAGGGGACCACGAGTGGATCCGCGCCCGGCTCGCGTCCGAATTTGCTTGTTATCCGGTATTCCTCCCGAAACGCCTCGCGACGGCCTACTACTCGGGCTTCTCGAACGGCACCCTCTGGCCCCTCTTCCATTCGTTTGCCTCCTACGCCCGCTACTCACAAAAGGAGTGGGAAGCCTACAAAGAAGCGAACGTCCGATTTGCGGACGCGGTCGTGGGGGTCCTCAAGGCCGGAGATGTACTTTGGGTCCACGACTACCACCTCATGCTCCTGCCGCAACTCGTCCGGGAGCGGAAGCCTGACGCGCAAATCGGATTCTTCCTCCACACCCCCTTCCCTCCGTACGACATCCTTCGTTCCCTCCCGTGGAGTCGCGACATCCTCGAGGGCGTGCTCGGAGCGGACCTGGTTGGGTTCCACACGTATGACTACGCAGTCGCCTTCCTCGGTAGCGTCCGGCGGGTCCTGGGCCTGGACAACGAAATCGGGACGATTCTCCTCGGATCTCGACCGATTCATGTTGACGTGTTCCCGCTGGGAATCGACTTCGAGAAGTTCGCCGAGAGCGCCCAAGGCCCGGCCGTCGCGCGGATGGGCTCTCGCCTCCGTCGGGGCGCCAAGGATTCCAGACTCGTGTTCTCGATTTCCCGGCTCGACTACACGAAAGGGATCCCGCAACAACTCGAGGCCTACGAGCGGTTCCTCGAGCAACACCTCTCCTGGCGCGGTCGGGTGACGTATCTCCTGTGCGTCGTCCCCTCTCGGGAGCAGGTCCGTCAGTATGCGCAGTTGAAGCGCCAGATTGACGAGCGAGTGGGTCGAATCAACAGCAGATACGGTACCCTCGGTTGGACCCCGATCCGGTACCTGTACCGGCGGTTCTCGTTCGACGAGCTGCTCGCCCTGTACCGCGCGAGCGATGTCGCCCTCATCACGCCGCTTCGAGACGGGATGAACCTGATCGCGAAGGAGTATGTCGCCTCGAGGGTGGACGAGCGCGGCGTTCTCATCCTGGGCGAGATGGCGGGTGCGTCAAAGGAGCTGCTCGAGGCGCTGATTGTCAACCCGAACGATGTGGGCGAAGTCTCAGACGCGATCCTGCGCGCGGTCACGATGTCGGAGGACGAGCAATCCCGGCGGATCGCGGCGATGCGTGACCGCTTGCAGCGCCACGACGCCCAGACCTGGGCAGCGCGATTCATCGAGCGGCTCAAGGAGGTCGTTCGCCTCTCCCGCGACCTCGCAGTCCGGACCCTGACGGAATCGGATCGCGCGGCCGCCAAGAAAGCGTACCGGTCCGCGGCCCGTCGCCTCATCCTGCTGGACTACGACGGCACCCTCGTGCCGTTCTCGGAGGATCGCAGTGCGTCCCGGCCGGATGCCCGGCTGTCTCGCCTTCTGCGGCGCCTTGCCTCCGAGGAAGGGACGCACGTCGTGCTGGTCAGCGGTCGGACCCGTCCGGACTTGGAGCGGTGGTTCCCGGACATCCCCCTCGCGTTCGTCGCGGAACACGGGGGCTGGATCCGCCCCCGCAGCGAGACGACCTGGGAGGCGATGCTGCCTCTCGATACAACATGGAAGGACCGCGTTCGGCCGGTGATTTCGCGATTCGTTGACCGGGTCCCGGGTTCGTCGATTGAGGAGAAGGACTTCTCGATTGCGTGGCACTATCGCGCAGCCGACATCGACACGGGAGCGGAGGCCGCGAAGGAGCTCGTGCACATCGCGACGGCGCTCACCGCGAACCTGGACCTCAAAGTCCTCCCGGGCAGCAAGGTCGTGGAGATTCGCCGCGCGGGTGTGGACAAAGGGACGCACGTAGCCTGGCTTCTCTCGCACGAACCTTGGGACTTCATCTTCGCGGCTGGGGACGACCGAACGGACGAGAGCCTGTTCGCCATCCTTCCTTCCGGCGCATTCTCCATCCGTGTTGGGTTCGCGGCATCCGCGGCGCGCTTCAACGTCAGGGGCCCAGAGGAGTTGGTCGACGTCCTCGAGGCACTGGCCGCGTGATACCTGTGGCATTCTTATTCCGAATCGCCGTTCGGCCGTCGTGGGCTCCGGATCCGACGTCCGCGTGACGAAGGAACTGCGCGTGTCCCCCAGCGACCTCGCAGAGCTCATTGTGAGCCTGGGAGGCGTGAAGTTCTGGATCGTGTCGATCGCGCCCCTGTACATCGGCTGGGTGCTCGCGCAACCCGCCGCAGCGCGACATCTGTTCATCGATGACGTCCGCGTGATCCTGGGCATCCTCGTGATCGGGCCCTTCCTGGGTACGTTCACCCTCCTGCTGAACGTCTACCACGACATGGAGACGACGGACCGGGCGAATCCGCGGAAGAAGTACGTCCAGGTCGTCGAAGAACTCATCGGCGAGGGACTCATGGAGAGGGAGACACTCCTCCTGGCGGCCTTCGGGTTCGCAGCCCTCGGCCTCGTCGTCGCCGCGTACACCTCGTGGACGCTCGTGCGGTATGAGGCCACGGACCTCGGGGGGCCCTTCACGAACCTCGTGGGCACGCGGGCGTTCCTCGTCCTCATGATTCTTGTTGTCGGGCTCTCTGTCGCGTACTCCCATCCCCGGATCCGCTGGAAAGGCGTCGCCGGAATGGATCTCCTGACGAACATAGTGGGCTTCGGCATCCTCTGCCCTCTCGCGGGCTGGTCCCTCCTCCGGCCCGTCGAAGCCGCCCCGTGGTGGTTCATCGGAACGATCGCGTTGTTCCTGGGCGCCCTCTACGCGCCAACGACGGCCTCCGACCGGAGCGCGGACAGGGCGTTCGGCATCCGGACGACGGCCGTGCGTTTCGGGGTGATCCCGACCCTGCTTCTTGGGTTCGTCCTCCAGGTGGCGTCGGTCGTCGCCCTCGTGATCGGGTGGAGGGAGCGTCTCTTCCCGTTCGACGGTCCCGCGAACGATGCCATGAGGGAGCTCTGGCCCTTCCTCGCGCTTCAGGTCCTCTTCTACGGCGTCTTCATCCGGCGCCCGACCGTCGGTCGGATCTGGTCCCTCCTGCTCTTCCTGTCGCTCCTCCAGGGGCTGGGGGTGCTCCTGATGCTCTGGCGTTTCGTGGGAGAGCGGGCCTGGGCTCCGTGACGGACGGCCTTCGGGGCGTTCGTATTCCGCGACACGGATACGCACGGTACGTACTCGGGGTTAATGCCTCGACCTGCGGCAGTGATTTCGGCGCACCGAAATCCCGGTCCGCCCGGGGTTGCGGACCATGGCCGACGGACAAACGGACGGCGACCAGGAGAGGTGGACCCGCCGGGAGTGGGTCAAGGCGGGTCTTGCAGTCGGGGGCGCGAGCGCTGCCGCGGCCCTCGGCGTCACCTTCGGTCCCTCCCTGCTGGCACCGTCCCGCAGGACGTTCGATGACATCCTTCGCTATACGAAGTTCCCCACGGACCAGTGGTGGAACGAGCGGGAGGGCGAGCCGATCCGCGTGACAGACTTTGCGGAGTGGCAGGGAGCGACAGGCTTGTGGCAGGGGGCCTACGCCGACGGGAAGCTGGTCCCGGGTACCGGATATCCGGTGCTCGTGATTCGTGTGAAGAGAGACGACTCTGTGTTCTCCGCGCCCACGGACATAGCCCCGCCCGCCGGATTCCAGTTCTACTACGACGACCCGAGCCGTAGCATTCGAATCGTCGTAGTGTACGACCGGTGCGCCCACCTCTGTTGCTTTCCAGGATGGCAGGTCGTCGTCAATCCGCCTCCGCCGCGGGACTACACGGGTCCCGTCCCGACGTACGAGATCTTCGGACTCGACCCGATCCACTGCATCTGTCACGGATCCCAGTACGAACCCCTTCGCCTTGTGAAGAGCGTGAACGATCGAAACGGCGTCGAATACGTCGGGCCGGCCAGGGTCCACGGGCCCTCGACGCGTGCGATTCCCGTCGTGCCCGTCCGTGCGGAGGAGGACGTCCTGTTCGGCGGGATGCCGGATCCGCGGTGGTACGACTATTGCTGATCTTGTGCGGGCGCCGCTCGAGGGACGGGAGTGCCGGAAACGTCAGGACGAAAGCCTCATATAGCTCGGTCCGGTATCTATTGGAAGACTCGGCAAAGGCGATGAATAAAGAGAGCCGATATCGCCCGAGTCCGTGGTGGCCGCCTTCGGCGAAGGCCCCGATCCGTGACGGGTCTCATTCTGATGCGGCCGACACTGTGGAGGTTTGAGAACCCCGCGGGCATGGTGCGCGCGTGACCTCTCGAACCCGACGCTCGCGATCAAGGCAGAGGTATGTTCGAGCTACCTCGCCAAGATTCCTTTAGATGGCCAATAGTAGCGTCGTGCACGGATCAACTCCGGTTGATCCTGCCGGCGGGCACCGCTATGGGAGTTCGCTTAAGACATGCGAGTCGAGAGGTGCAAGACCTCGGCGGACGGCTCAGTAACACGCGGATAATCTGCCCTCAGGTGGGGGATACTCTCGGGAAACTGAGGATAATACCCCATAGATCTGGGATGCTGGAACGCTTCCAGGTCGAAAGCTCCGGCGCCTGAGGATGGGTCTGCGGCCTATCAGCTTGTAGGGGGTTTTACAGACCCCCTAGGCTTCGACGGGTACGGGCTATGGGAGTAGTCGCCCGGAGATGGATTCTGAGACACGAATCCAGGCCCTACGGGGCGCAGCAGTCGCGAAAACTCCACAATGTGGGAAACCA
>Ga0209342_10003278_pt1 | contig 17084 bp, 12 predicted proteins | sample RifCSP16_2_FD_184023 | JGI IMG/M metagenome (GOLD analysis project Ga0209342, IMG submission 184023) | Soil microbial communities from Rifle, Colorado - Rifle CSP2_sed 16_2 (SPAdes) (version 2) | ecosystem: Environmental > Terrestrial > Deep subsurface > Rock core/Sediment | place: Rifle... | reverse complement strand
CCGGTTCACCACTGTTTGCTATACGGTTAAGCAACGTGATGTTTTCAAAGTAAGGTTCAATGCGAAATGTCTCCTTGATGATCAGGGAAGAAAAGCCGAGATCACTGGAAAAGTTCTTTAAGTAGGCTAAAAAACCAATCTCATCGGAATTCTTAGGTGGGGTTATGCGGTACTTTCGAATTTTAGGAAAAAAAATCACATTAAGTAACCTGTGGCGGCATACCGCACGCGAAAGGAAGGGTTCACTTAAAGACAAAACATGGTCTCCTCCTGCAAGTAAATATGCCAGCAACGTGGTGCCGGACCGTGGTAACCCAATCACAAATGTTGTCTTAACACTATGCAATCTTTGAATAGCTGAATTATCTAAAGGAGAGATGCTCTTGGGAGAGTCTACTTCCTTTCGGGGTAGTACAGTCATTTTCTAACTATGGTGATGAGCTACATCCTTAAAATACCCCTCATACCAATGTATGGTATCTTTTAAACCCTCTACCAGCGTATACTGAGGCTTCCATTCTAAAACGCGTCGGGCCTTTTCTGAAGTGAGATATTGATATTTGATTTCATTGGTCGCCTCATTCAGAATGATGGGGGCAAGGTCCTCCCGCTTCATTACTTTAAGTATTGCCTGGACGATCTCTGTGACATTAACCGGGTGATCATTACTGAAATTAAAGGCCTCTCCCTGAATTTTTAAGGCATCCATCTTTTCCGCCAGCAGAAGATAGGCAGAGACAATATCCTGAACGTAGATATAGTCGCGCACGAATGAGCCATCACTTCTAATGACAGGTGATGTGCCACTCAGGACGGATTGAATGGTGCCAGGAATAATCCGGTTGAAATTCAGATCCCCCCCTCCATAAATATTGCCGCAGCGTGTGATGCACACAGGCAATTTGTAAGTATTATAGTAGGTGTGAGCAATCAGATCAGTACAACTTTTTGAGACATCATAGGGGTGCATCCCCTGAAGGGGGAAGTCTTCTTTATAGGGTAATTGCTCATGCTGGCCATAAGCCTTGTCGCTGGAGGCGACCACGATGCGCTTCACCTTTGGATTCCGGCGGCAGGCTTCAAGGAGATTCCAGGTCCCTTTGATGTTTGTCTCGAAGGTCGAGATGGGATTTCTGTTTGCCACACCTACAATCGCCTGGGCCCCGATGTGGAATACCGTATCCACTTCATATTCATTGATACACCGTTCAAGGATAAAGTAATCCTCTAAAGCGCCTCTGACACTATTGATCTTATTTTCCAGCTTGAAATGATAGAGATTCGAATTGGGAACAAGATCTCTGACCAGGCCTACGATATTCGCACCCTTGTCCAAAAGGGTCTTGGTCAGCCATGAGCCAACAAGGCCCGTACATCCTGTTATAAAGACGCTTCTATTTTGCCAGAAAGTGTCTTGTCCCACGACGGATCTTCCTCTTGCCGGGCTTTCCATAATATTTTCCCCTCCTGGAACATCTGTTCGATTTCCTGCTGGTCCTTATAAGTATCCATCGATTTAAAGAAACCATTATGGCGATAGGTGTAGAGTAACTCTTTTTTCAACAGAGAGGGAAAGACCTGCCTCTCCAGATTACCCCCTTCCCAGTGGTTAAACACCTCCGGATCAAAAACAAAAAAGCCGGCGTTGATCCAGTGTTCCCGAAGGACCGGCTTTTCTTTAAAGGCAACGATCTTTCCTGATTCATCACAATCCAGCGTCCCGTATTGAGAGATGAGGGGAACGCTGGTGATCGTTGCCAGTCCTTTATGAGAATGATGAAAGTTCACAAGTTTATCCAGCGAAACATCTGACAGACCATCCACGTAGGTTGCAAAAAAGGTGCCTCTCAGGAGATGACGGCATTTCTCAATACGTCCTCCTGTATCTGTTTCTTCCCCTGTATCTACAAACTGGACATCCCAGTCGAGGGTTTTCCGGTCAAAATAGTCTATGATAACCTCTTTTCTATACCCTAATGAAAGGATAAATTCCTTATGCCCCTGTTCCGCAAATATCCGCATGACATGGATTAAGATTGGCTGACCATTGATAGGAAGCATCGGCTTGGGTAAATGCTCTGTATAAGGATAAGCACGTGTCCCTTTACCACCACATAAGATTAAGACTTGCATAGTATATCTCCTTTCTAAGGCAATTCATAGTTGAGTTTTTTTGTAAAATTTAAGTCCAGGTGCCGGCGGGTTGCATAATGCTCCAGCTTTAATTCCCGAAGAAGCATATCTATTGCCTGATCCACACTCTGAAACAGATCTTTCGCCCTGCCGGAAGACCACTCCTCTTTAGGAAGTTTTTCAAAGTAAGAAATCAAAAGCTGAAATAGGGGGGCCGCCTCGATATCACTATGGGCATCCACGTACCATTTGAACATCGTTTTAAACTTCAAGATCTCTTCCCTCGGCAACTGGGGCATATCGAGCACGGTATCTTCGAGGTGGGAGGATATATTCTCCGCCCTTTCCTCATGGAGCAATTGATGCTCTGCAGAATAACGGTAAAGGTCAGTCCCCTCATAGGGGTAGAATATAGAACACCGGACAATATAGGGCCTAACCTTGGCATTGAGTTTGGCAGTCATTAACATCTCTTCTCTGGTCTCCGTGGGTACGCCGATCATATTGAATGACCAGGAACGTATGCCCGCTTCTTCAGCCACCACAAAGGCATCTGTATTGACACTGTCGCGGCTCGGACGTTTTAATATCTGCCTTCTTACACGCTCGCTCCCGGATTCCAAACCGATTTTTATCTCAGCACAGCCGGCACTGGCAAGCATACTGGCGGTCTCTGGATTGATGTTTGTAGGATAAACATTACAGGCAAAGGGGAGTTTTATTTTCTTGGGATATTCCTCGCAGAACTCGGCAAGCCATCTCTTGTCCAGCGTGAAAATATCATCATCAAAGTTGATCAGGGTAATTTCAGGATATTTATCCAGCATCTCTTCTACTTCTCTTAACACAGTGCTAATCTTTCTGTACCGTAGATTCTCTGCTGTGGTATGGAAAGGGGAGTACATCTGATGATAATAGTGGTTTACACAATAAGTACAATTCATGTGGCATCCCCGGCTGGCCATGACATTGGCCCAACCCTGCTTCTTCTTTACAATTTCTCTGAAATTAAAGCCATCCCTGTCCGGGAAGGGGAGAGAGTCATAGGTTTCCACATCAATCAAGGGACGGATGGGATTGATCTTTATTCCCCCATTTTCCCTGAAACCCATATTTGGGATGGTCGTGTAATCCTCCCCTCTCTCCATCTTGTCTACTAATTCGAGGGTGGGAAATTCTCCTTCGCCGCGGCATATTATATCAATGGTGCCAAGCTGTAAGACCTTTTCCGAGGCAATAGTGGCATGGATTCCGCCGCAGAGAATGGGTATATCCCACTTCTGTTTGATAAAGGCCGCTATCTGTTTTACATAGCGAAACTGATTGCTGACGGATGAAAATGCTATGAGCTGGGGGTCAAAATCCAGGATGTTTTTTCCAAGTGTCGTCATATCCACCGGGAAATCCATCTCTTCATTGAAGTGGAGGATCCTGGTTTCATGACCATGTTCTTTCAGCACAGACGAGATAATTCCTAATCCCAGTGGATAATTAACATGCACTCGCATATCAGGATAGATTAATAATGTTCTCATGGTGTACCCTTTTTTGTTTTTGACCTTTGATTAGCTCTACGGGGAGGTGGGGGATATAACCACAACAGGCGCTACTGTTGTTATCCCCGTGGTTTCTTTCCCTGTGACTACATTTTCTACCTGCGGATATAGGACAATACCCTGTTCCAAAGTTACTATCGGCCCCAGCGCTGTTGCCAGATGCCTGAAAAATCGATCCGTTAGGGCAAGATTACTCGGAGGCACATAGAGAATATCTCCTCGTTGAAGGGAAACATTCTGCTCCATATCCTTACCCTCCATTGCTTTATTTATGTCTAAGCCGATAGGTTCGTATACCCCACCTTTTTGTTGTCTTACCAGCAATACCTTTCTTTTTTGGGCATCAAGGGTAAAGCCGCCGGCCAGTGCAATCGCCTCCAGCGCAGTCATAGGACTATCAAGAAGATAGACTCCAGGTCTTCTTATTTCTCCCAGGATAAATATCTTATGAGATTTAGGGGTCCGCACCTGGATGTTGACCTGGGGGTTCACAATAAATTCAGATAGACGTTGTGTTAAAAGATTTTGAAAATCAACAAGACCCATTCCCGCTACCTTTACATTCCCTACCATGGGATATGAGATAATCCCATTCGTTTGAACCTCTATAACCCGTGTGAGGTCTGAATGACGCCATACCTGAACTTCAAGGGAATCACCGGGGCCGACGATAAATTCAGTTAATTGAATTTTGGGGACTGGAATTTGTTCTTCCGTAAATTTGTTATTATTTTTTTGTTGTTCACCTGTCGTGGCACAGCCGTAAATAAACAGAAAAAGTATTAAGATTAGTTGAATCTTCCGCATCAGGTGGCCCCCTGACCTTTCCATACAACTTTTAAGGTCTTAAATAAGATTTTAATATCCAATCCAAGGGATTTATTTTTTACATATTCTACATCATAATTGATCCATCCGTTAAAGGAAATAAGGTATTTACCACTAACCTGCCAGAGGCCTGTAATCCCAGGTTTCACACGTAACCTGAAATCCCGCCAGCTTGGACAAAACGCCATCTCTTCCATTTTTAGAGGTCTTGGGCCTACGAAACTCATCTCTCCCTTGAGGACATTAAACAGCTGGGGTAGTTCATCAAGGCTAGTTCTTCTGAGAAATCTCCCTACTCGGGTAACACGGGGATCATGCGAGATTTTGAACATAGGACCATCAACTTCGTTCTTAGGAGATATTTCTTTTTGGAGTTTTTCTGCATCTTTGACCATAGTTCTAAATTTAAACATACAAAATTCTTTACCATTTCTACCACAACGTTTTTGAAGAAATAAAACGGGCCCTGGACTATTTAACTTTATTGCAAGACTTATCAGGGAAAAAAGAGGCAGAAAGAAGAGAATACATATAGTTCCCAAAACAATATCCATAGTCCGTTTCCCTATTTCATATGCCCAGTTAGAATCTCTGTTGATAAAAAAAGTGTTTCGGACCTCCCCATTATTCGTAATTATTGAAGTATTAAAGGATATAGGAATACTATCAATATTAGATATGGCTTCATTTGTTAGTACAGCATACTGCAGCTTCGTATTCGAAGAAACTTTTACATTCTCCCAGAGGATACTTTCACGAACCAATGCGCCTTTTGAAATATGGCAGTTGTTTCCAATCACCGAGGGACCGATAATTTGGGCGAAGTCTTCTATCCGGGTCCCCCTTCTTAATACTACAGGACCAAGCAGATAGGCATTCGGCGCTATTTCAACATCCTTTTCTAACCAAACCCCATCCAACACCTCTTTAAACTCATTTTTGAGAGAGTTGATAAAATTCTCATCCTGTAGCAGGATTCGGTGCAGAAGGAAATAATCCTGTATAGAATCTATCTGCGGATAGTAGGAGCAAAAATCGTTAAAAGCAATCCCGTATCCCCCCTCTTGTGCTATTTTGGGAATAAGCTGCTCTTTTAGATCCATGTAACCTGTGTCAGGAATATAACGAAAAACTTTCTTTGAAAGAAGATAAATTCCTGCTAATTGATATCCATTCCTTCGGTCCATTGAGAAGTGGGGCCTATAGACTTCCTGGATTTGCCAATCCGGTGTAATCCGAACACCTTCAAGCCGTTCTTCTTTCCTTTTATTGCCACACACTACTGCCGTAATCAATGCTCCCTTATCCCGATGATATCTAAACAAACTATCCCACTTCACCCCATTGAGAAATATGCTTCCATTTATCAGAAGAAAGGCATCTTCATCCTCTATATCCTTTTCTAATTCTTTGAGAGAGCCAGCCGTGCCTCTTTGGGATATACTCCAATGGAAAGTAACAGATGTTTTTGAAGGAACTATCGTTCTCACGTGACTCTCGATATAAGCTTTATCAAGAGAGTCAGACATGGCTATGATAATGTGTTCGAATCCTGCAGCAGATAAAGAGAGGATAAGGTGTTCTAAGATGGAATAATTGATAAGTGGCCAGAGGACCAGGGGCCTCTTAAGAGTAAATTGATTGGGGCCACCCGCCAGTATAACAGCCTTTCTTGTCATGGGTATCGTACCAAAGAGAATTCTGAAAATTCCAAAGAGCCTAAAATAAGACTTTGACGGAACAGACGGGCTGCCGCCATTTGCGGAGCGACCTTAGCAAGCTATCAGTACCTAACTATCCCCGCCTTTGACAAAGGCAGGAAGTATGCGCAGTCCGTTGTTATCGTAACAAAGGAAATAGATAATTGCAAGTTTCATGCTCACCTCTAAGCATTCATCGAAACTACCTTACTTTGTGTGTCTCAGCCTCCTGGATCTCTTACTTCCATAGACTGCCAGACCTATTAACCCGGAACCAAGCAATAACAATGTGGATGGCTCAGGCACAGGGGTTATACCGCCAACAATATGAAGGGAAAGAAAAGTTTCATTTGGCAGTGCAAAAACAATCGCATAGTTGGCAGGATCGGTTAAAAAGGGGAATGTTCCTGCTGCATCGTATCCACCGGGATTGGACAAAGAAACTGTAGATAAAAACAGGGGAGGTACGGGTGTTGCAGCATTAGAATCGTCAAAAAAGAGAAAGAATCCAATAGAATTCCCAGGATCGGTAGAAAAACTTGATTGGACTGAATTATCATTAAGATCGGTAACAACACCGTTATCAAAATCTATTTGGGCTAATTGAATAGAGCCTTGGTCCTCAGGACCAAATATTACAATTGGGTCAAGAGGGGAAGAATTGTAGAAGAAGCCAAAATAACTGATTAACCCCGAAGAACCAGCCAAATCATAACCCTCGACACTTAGTACCGTAGAATCTGGCATAAATAGTTCGGAACCATCATCATCTGCAAAAAACAAAGGATAAGGATTGGTCATGGTGGTGGATCTCCCATTTCCTGGAAGAATTAGAACCACCATTACTACTAACACTAAAAACAAGCATATCTTTTTCATCTCATACCCTCCTATTTTGGCTTTGGACATAAAAAAATATAATTAGAATGTCTTTCCTCAACAGACTGCCCCTTTATCCAATGGAGATGCAAACCCCTTGCCAGACATATAACATATTGATTATTAAATATATTTTAAAAACTGATCTTTAGTACCCATATAGGATGTTAAATTTTCCGTCACTTTTTAGGGTCTTTTTTGGGGTTAAAAATAGTTTTTAGAGAGCAAAATTTATAGATATCCAAATATTTCAAATAGATGTGCTATAAAAGTGGATGTTAAATTTTCCGTCACTTTTCACTTTAGTTCCAGGTCCCAACAAAGGCTATCGTGATCATATTCCTTTGTATATCTGTAGTTACAGTGTTGGACACCTCAGACTCCTGGTTAAAGTGTGATGCGGTAAGGGAGCTCCTCAGCCATTTCCTGATGGCGTAGTTCAGGCTGCCAGAGATGTTGTAAGAATGCACATCTACTTCATTTCCACTCAAAGACCTGTTGATCGCATAATTGGCCCCGAGTGTTGAGGTTAAGACATCTGAGTGAATATTGGACCTGTTGATATAGAATATATCTGCGGTGGTAGGCGCACTGCTAACGCCGCTGACTGTATTCAGGCTCCTTGAGTATCCTGCATTATAGGAATACCCCCTTGAGCGCTTCGTCAGACTCAACCCTCCCCTCAAGGTAGATGAACTACTGCCTGTTTCAGGGTTCACCGTAACAACACCTGTATTAATATCAAATGCCGTTGCAGGAGAAATAGTATGCCTGACGCCAACAACAAGGGAGTAGCTATTGGAATCCTCTCTCTCCTCTCTGATGTTACTCACACCGAAATTACTATACACATTATCCTTTGGAAAGGCATATCCTATCCCAAACCCTGCTGTATTGGTTATGTTGTCTCTAAATTCAGGATCCTCATGCTCAGTAAGGAGGTTGGAATAAGATGCAGAGAAATTGACCCTTCTTGTTATGGGGAGCGCCGCGGCAATTGAAAACGCATTTCTGAAGGCATCAGAACGCCTTGTCCTGATACCGTAACTACTGAGGGAACCGATATCTCCCGTCGTTTCATCAAAATAATAATCCCTCAGATCAGGTGTGAGTGTGAGGTCTTCCGTGACTGTCAACTCACCTCTTTGAATCCATCTCTGAAACCAGCGGTTCAGGTTGATGTTAAAATTTCCATCGTGTGTAAGAACATTCTCTTTTGGCTGTCTGGCATAAGTATTTAGATTAATGAGATAGGTTCCCTGCAACCCAATATCCGGACCATTATAGATTGCGCTTAGATCGGCGCCTATCCTGGTAATATAGTCCTCTGTCCCGGTGGGGGTTGAATCTATATTATCATCGTAGGTCTCAGAGACTGTTAGAGTAGGGATGAGATGCCAATTCGATTCGGCAAAACAGTTTGTAGAAAGAATTAATACAGGCAGAAGAAAGAGGATAAAGATGGCTGACCTGCGGTTTTTTTCCATATTTTGAATGTCATCATATAAAATCAGTGTACAAACTGCAAGATTTTTTAGCGCCCACTGACCACTACCATCAAAGAATATACACACGAAAAACAAAAAACGCTCACCAGCTTTTGGCCAGTGAGCGTTTTTATCTTGTCAAAGTCTTTAAGGTACCTCTCTATCTTCGTCCCTTAGCAAACTTTCTTCCTATTACTCCAAGGCTCAAGAGACCAGAGCCAAGAAGGAGCAACGAGGATGGTTCTGGAACCTTAGAAGAGCCACAGTTAGAGTTACTCCCTCCACTGGTCGTCGTACCATCCGAAACGTAGCCTGAGCAACTGTCTGTATACCTGACATGCGCAGCAAATTTGGCGCCGTGGTCATTGGGTGTAAAGGTTGCTAATCCAGCTAACGTGAACACTGTCGGACTGCTAATCCCGGTAGTCCCTCCGGGGTCTCGCTCGAACTTCGTGAAATTACCGAAACCATCCATTCGCTGATTTGTTGATTGTGGTCCGGTACAGATCCACCCTGCCGCACATCCATTTGATGCAATTCCGACGGTGCTATTGAACCCAAACATGTCGATCCCAATTGCATTGGGAGGAGTTGGATCACTGGAGAACCACTGGACGCTGAGTGTAGTCATAGTACCGGCACCATTGGTACCAATTATTACATCCACATAATCAGCACTCAAATTTAGTTCCGTGACATTCCAGTTTGTCAAGGGAACCGCAAACGCAGGGGTGTTCCAGACAATTATTCCCAAGAATAGAAATCCCGCTAACCACATCTTTTGCAACCCCAATTTTTTTATCAATTCTTTGATTTTCATTTTCTCATCCCCCTTCTTAGTTTATTTTTCGCTAACCTCTTACCTATATATCTAAACATATGCAAAGCAGATGCCATGCTTGCAATTATTTAATTATAAAGGCTTTTTATGGATCAACAGTTACGGTTACCATATAATGTTAAATTTTCCGTCATATTTTAAGGTCTTTGGGGGACAAGAAATAACCTCTGACAGGTAATGTTCGGTAAAGACATAGCTTTTTCAATAAGATAGAATAAAAATAGTAATGTTAAATTTTCCGTCATATTCATTTAATAAGGATTCCGTACTTCTTTATAAGATCAGCAAGGGTCTGGCGGGTAATACCAAGCTCTTCTGCTGCCCGGACTACGATGCCGCCATGTCTTAATAATGCCTTTTGAATAAACTCCTTCTCCAGCTTATCACGGGCCTCCTTAAGAGAGAGGGGGGGGCTTCCCAACCCCACAGCACCCTGGAGATCAAGATCTTTGGATGTGATCATCTCCCCTTCTGTCATGACCACGGCCCTCTTAATCTTGTTTTCAAGTTCTCTCACATTCCCAGGCCATCTATGCTCTGCAAGGGCATTTATGGCATCCTCGGAAAATCCCTTTATCTCCTTTTTAAAGTCTCTTTTATAGTGATGAAGAAAGGCCCGCGACAACAGATAGACATCATCTCCCCTCTCCCTGAGCGGCGGCATCGGGATAGTAACGACCCCAAGCCTGAAATATAGATCTTCCCGGAATTGTCCTGCATCAACAGCCTGTTCGAGATCCTTGTTGGTGGCTGCGACCACCCGGACATCGAGCGGTATAGGTTCCCTTCCTCCAACCCTTTCAATAATATATTCTTGAAGAAATCTAAGCAGCTTGACTTGAAGCGAGAGGCTTAGCTCCCCTATCTCATCTAAAAAGAGGGTCCCTCCTTCTGCATACTCTATCCTGCCTTGCCGCCTCGTATCTGCGCCGGTAAAAGCCCCTTTCTCATGGCCAAAGAGCTCGCTCTCCAAAAGATTTTCAGGGATTGCCCCGCAGTTGATCACCACAAAAGGGCCGCCCCGGCGATTACTCAATCTATGGAGGGCCTTGGCCACCAGTTCCTTTCCGGTACCGGATTCACCAAGTATCAGGATGGGCACATCGATCACTGCAACTTTACGGATGGTCTCAAAGACCTCTTGCATGGGAAGGCTTGAACCGAGCAGCCCGCTCATGCCTTCTGCCTCTACCTCTTTTTTAAGGGCACGGTTCTCCTGCTCCAACTCTAACATTTTCAGGGCCCTTTTCACCACAATCCTGACTTCATCCATCACGGGTGGTTTCGTAAAAAAGTCAAAGGCCCCAAGTTCAATGGCCTTTAATGCATTTCCCCTTTCAGTATTTCCAGTAACCATGATCACCTTGATAGTGGAGTCTTTCCCTATTATCTCGCAGAGGGCCTGTAGTCCTTCAGTGGCATCTCTCGGTCTTGGCGGCAGTCCCAAGTCGAGTAAAACCACTGAGGGATGTCCTGAATCCATAATCTTCAGGGCTGAAAGCCGGTCTCCAGCCTCCAGGACTTCATAGTCTCTGGTAAGCGCCCACCGCATCTGAGAACATATGGTCTCGTCATCATCTACGATAAGAATCTTTGGCTTGGTCATACCCCCCACTCACTTCACAGGCAATACTACACGAAATGTGCTCCCATTTCCCTCTTCGCTTTCCACCTCTATCCTTCCTTTGTGGGCCTCTACAATCTTTTTACACTGGAAAAGGCCTATACCGAGGCCATGGGGCTTTGTGGTTTGAAAAGGTCTGAACAGTGATGATTGGATAAACTCCCGAGACATGCCACAACCATGATCTGCAATTATCAAAACCACGTCCCCATCTTCGGCAAATGTCCTGACCTCTATCTTCCCAGCAGGGGAAGAGGCCTCTATGGCATTCAGGAGAAGATTCAAGCAGACCTTGCGTAATTGTTCTCCGTCCAAAGGGACAACAGGCAGATCTTCCATATGCCTTACAATCCTTGCTGACACCTGTCCGTTCAGGGCAGATAGGGTCTCTTCAAGGAGATCGTTAAGGTTCATCGGAGAAGGGCTAACCCTTAACCCCTTGTAGAGGATAGTTAAATTAGATATCATGGCGTTCATCTTTGATACAGCGCTCCTGAGTGTCCTGGCAGCATCTTGCTGGAACAATGGATTACTCATATGCTCCTCAGTATTCTGAACCAACAGAGAGAGTGTAGAAACAAGATTTTTCAGGTCATGGATAAAGAAACTCGACACCTGCTGAAATGTCTCTGTCTCTTTAGCAGCAAGCAGTTCCTGTGTTAAACGGATGGTCTTGATGCGATTTGCAGCATGGCTTGCTATGGCCTTCAGGAGGTCAAGGTCATCCTTTTTGTAAGGTTCCCCGGAAATATCCTCACCCTGAAGTATAAAGCCTATGAAATCGCCCCCGCCAACAATCAACGGAGTACATAGTACAGCCTTGGTGGCGGCTATGAGCGGAACAATTTCATTCGAAAGTATCGGCTCCCTGTCATTACAAACCGTAGCGTGGGGGCTTGCCCCCCACCATCCATGCCGTTTGCCGGCCATAAAGGCCGGCGCTACATTTTCACGCCCTTTATCTTCCTGAATCTCACTATTGATTAAAAATGGCGTATTATATTTCTTGATATATGATATAATTGGATGGTCTTCTTTTAGCCGTATCTGGCCGGCAGTGCTTACTGTCGAGGTGACAAGATGGTATTCGCGGTAAGCAGGCTCATAAAGCCATAGATAGACCTCTTGTGCCCCCATGGTCTCTGATATCATCTCCACTATCGTCTTCTGAATCTGTGATATCTCACTCTTTGCCCCAATCTTTTCGGTCGTCTCCATCCATTTATCTCTAAATTCATACTTATGCTTGTAAAAATGCCTCGTAATAAAAAGTTGAATCTTGCGCCGGAGTTTGGTTGAAAAAAAGGAGGCTACGATACCGACTATGGCAGCAAAAGTAAAAAGGGTGCTCCAAAAGGTATCGAAAGAACCTCCTGCAAGTTTAATCCCCTGCGCAATCAGCCCTACGATCAGCAGATAGGCCCCAACCAGAAGGACCGTCATGGAGTTATAGATAACGTATCTGGAAATGAATATATCTATGTCGAGAAGCCGATTTCTGACAACAGTGGAAAATACCATCGAACAGGAGATTAATAGAATGACTGAAGCAACAGGGAGATACGTGGCATCAATGATAGAGAATAGCAGGACCTTGCTGGCTAAGTAGATATGAAAGGAAAGAATAGCGCCTACGCCGATAATCACATTTTTAATCTGTTGCCGCTTGATCCCACCAGAGGATCGAAGAGTGTTTTCGAGATGGATAAGGTTAATGATTATTCCAACGATAAGGAAGATGTAAAAATACCGTCCAATCGGGCCTAACATGAAGATCTCATAATTATCGCTGTCACTTGGCAGAAAGAAAAAGCTATGCGATTTTATCCATGCGATAAAAAATATCGAGACTGAATAAAGACCTATAAGTATCGGCCTCCAACGGGACATGATCTCTTTATAGTTGACTCGGGCAAAGGTAATCGAAAAGAGGAGCCATGCAGAAGGGAGTGTCGCTTCGCCTATAAGTGAGACTCTTCTTCCAAACAGTGCCCATGGTTCACTGTCTGAAAGGAGAAAGATTGCGCCACCGGTTTCAATAAGAACCAAACTAAGCATTCCGAGGCCAAAACCTATATTTACAGGATGTCGGGGATTGCGAAGAAATACAAATAGTCCCACCCCAAAAGATACGAGGGAAGCAAAGATTGGAAGCGCTGGAAAAATAAGGCTCAGATCATAATTCATCACCTGATTCAGGTTGCAATTTACAGACCCAAAAAACACCCTTTAACCAACCCATAACAAGGCAAGATATCTCCTCTCATGAGAACCCTTTTACTCATTCTGTCCACAATATTTCCACTTATATGAAGCGATTTACCATACGGCATTATCTTTCACCTTTTCTATCTTTTTGGACCCTGATGGAATATGGAGTTTTTTCATTTTCTGAATTAAGGTATTTCGGTGTATCTTCAGTAAGTTCGCCGCCTTCCCCCTATTCCATTTTGTATCATGTAATGCCTTTACGATCTCCACTTTCTCATATACCAGGCACTTCTCTCTTAGACCTAACCCATCTTCTGTAACCTGACTGTAATCGGTACTGTCAGAGAGGATAATATTTGTGGGAAGGTCCTTTATTGTTATAACCTTTCCACTTTCTGTAAGTACGACAATCCGTTCTATCATATTTTCAAACTCCCGGACATTCCCTGGCCAGGGATGCCTCTCCAGGATTGGAATTATCTCCCTGGAATAACCTTGAACATTCTTCTTTATTTTACTGCAGGACTTTTCAAGGAAGTGATCCAGGAGAATGGGGATGTCCTTTATCCTGCTACGAAGCGGCAAGAGATGGATCGGGATAACATTGAGCCGGAAGTAAAGGTCCTGCCTGAATGACCCCTTTTCTACTCCAGTCTCTAAGTTTACATTGGTTGCAGATACTACCCGGACGTCCAACTTCATGGTCTTGTTAGAACCTAACCTCTTTATCTCACGTTCCTGCAGGATACGTAGAAGCTTTGCCTGTAAGAGCAGGGGTAGATTGGATATCTCATCTAAAAAGATAGTCCCACCATTTGCAGACTCAAAATCTCCAACCCTTCTGGCAAAGGCGCCTGTAAATGCGCCACGTTCATAGCCCATCAGTTCACTCTCTAATAATTCCGATGGGATAGCGCCACAGTTTACTGCCATAAAGGGTCTCTCCGATCGTGGACTTAACTTATGTATACCACGCGCCACCAGTTCCTTACCGGTACCGCTCTCACCTATAATCAAAACATTACTTGTGGTGTTTGCTACTCTACGGGCTACGTCCAGTATCCCGATCATCTTAGGGTCTATGGTCTTAATATCTTCAAAACCTTTTCTACAGCACATCTCCATTGTTATACCTCCACAGTAAAAGGGTTAATGAATGGCTAAGGGCAGGACTTCTATCTTGGATGGATATTGAAAGGTGAGAGAGATTATCTATGCTATGTTATGAGTAGAAACCTTACAACATATCAAGAACCATGCCAACAGTTATTCACATAGAATTACCAATATAATTAAGAAGTTATGTAAATTAACATTTACCTCGCAATTCTACTGTGGACAATTTTTTGCCGTCAATGCACTACGATCAGGGCAAGCGAACCGCATAACACATAGGAAAATAAAGGCGTTGAGCTACAGGCCATTTTATTGGCCTGTAAAGGTTAATTAATTAGCTTTTAAAGGGAATCTGCAGGTGGGGCACAAAGGAGCATGAAAATAGGCCAACCCTGTTGTAGCCGCAAACTTTAGTTTGCGTGCCCTGACATGGCTGCTTAGCTTAGGACGCAGGCTGAAGCCTGCGGCTACGGCCTGGTGGAAAAGGTTATTTTCGGGTGAACAATACTCATCGGCTCCCCTCTCCCAACAGAACGGTTTTTGTCGTTTCAAGGACAATAGAAAGATCAAAGAGGAGGGACATATTTTTTATATAATATATATCATATTGGAGTTTCTCCATTGCATCTTCTACCGAAGCGCCATACTCATATCTTACCTGTGCCCATCCTGTTATCCCGGGTTTTACGCTATGCCTCAGAGAGTAAAAGGGGATCTCTTTCTCTAACATATCAATAAACTGTGGCCTCTCCGGCCGCGGACCAACAAAACTCATATCCCCCTTTAATACATTGATCATCTGTGGCAGCTCATCAATCCTTACTTTTCTTATAAAACGTCCTACACTTGTAACCCGCTGGTCATTTTCACTTGCCCATATTGGGCCAGTCTTAGACTCTGCATCAGCCCTCATTGACCTGAATTTGAGAAGGACAAAGACCTTTGCTCCTTCTCCAACCCTTTCCTGCCTGAATAAAACCGGGCCTGGAGAGTCAAGTTTTATGAGTAGAGCTGTGATAAGCATTATAGGCGCCGCAAGGACAAGACCAACAGCAGAAAGAATAATATCAATTAGCCGTTTACCTGTCGCAATCTTCCGCCTTTGAAAACCTTCAGAGAAAATGAGCCAGCCTGGTTTTAAGTGGCTTACATGGATCTTTCCGCTTATCTTCTCATAGAAAGAAATCCCTTCTTCCACCTCTATCCCATCAAGCCTTAATCTAAGGAGCGGATCAACAGGAAACTTCCCTCGCATCTCCGCCATAGCTATAATAATCTTGTCTATCTTCTTGTTTTGGACAATGGGGATGATGTCGTCAAACGAGCCTATTATGCTGGGATTAAAAAGCCTTTGCCCTACTCTACCTCTATCTTCATCTATGTATCCTACCACTTTATAACCCGAATTTCCCTTGTCGATAATCTTCTTCCCTATCTCTATGGATAGGTCACCAGTCCCTATGATAAGTATGTTCTCATTATCCTTCCTCAAGAAAGGGATTTTCTGATAATACATTCTCCATATAAACAGGACGGGAACAAGAAGTATTATTGTTATTATAAAAAACCCCCTGCCAATCATGAGTATAGGAAGAAAGAAATATGAAATTGCAAGCAACACAGATGCTATGCCTATGGATTGCAGAAGTTTAATAAAGGTTAATCTATTTTTTTCTTTTAAATTTGAAAAATATAGATCATTATAAAAGATTGTAGCCTGGCATAGGAGGGTAAAAAACAGGATTTTACTTAAAAGATGTTCATGTCTTAATATCCCCTCATAATTAAACAGAAATCTTATGAAGATGGCAAGAAGGACGCAAGCAGAGATAATAAGCCCTTCCATAAAGAAGAATAGAAGATCTTTTGTGGGTAGATACCTGTTGAAGAGGCGAGCCATATATTACTCCGAGAGTACAGAACAATATTTAAGATTGTGCAATATCGGTGCCACAAGATGAATCAAGAGGATAAGATAAAGACGAGGAAAGAAGGAGATTGCCTCAGGCCTTTACAATATTCGTGCCACTGATCCCTTTTGTTGCGTTTCTCGTGTCAATGACGAGGGGGCTCATCTTCGCTATCCAGGCGTAGTCATAGCAGGTATGGTCCGTTGCTATGAGCACGCAGTCGTATTTCCTGAGGGTCGTTGCGCTAAGAGGGGTTGATTTCATCTTAAATCCCCTCCTATGGCTCACGGCAACAGGCAGATACGGATCGTTGTAGGCAACCTTAGCGCCCTTTTCCCTGAGCAGCCTTATCAGATCAAGCGAAGGAGATTCCCTCAAATCATCAACATCCTTTTTGTATGCTATGCCGAGCACAAGCACCTTTGAACCTTTGAGGCTAAGCCCCCTCTCATTTAAGGCATCCATTACCCTGCTTACAACATAGTAAGGCATATTCGAATTGATATCTCCGGCAAGCTCTATGAAGCGGGTCGAGAAATCGAACTCGCGGGCCTTCCAGGTGAGATAAAATGGGTCAATGGGTATGCAGTGGCCGCCGAGGCCAGGGCCCGGATAAAATGCCTGAAATCCGAAGGGCTTTGTCTTAGAGGCCTCTATGACCTCCCAGATATCCATGTTCATCCTGTGGCAGAGCATCTTAAGCTCATTGACGAGGGCGATATTGACCCCCCTGTAGATGTTCTCCAGAAGTTTGGTCATCTCCGCAACCCTTGTTGAGGAAACCCTTACGACCCTGTTC
>Ga0209342_10003277_pt1 | contig 17085 bp, 18 predicted proteins | sample RifCSP16_2_FD_184023 | JGI IMG/M metagenome (GOLD analysis project Ga0209342, IMG submission 184023) | Soil microbial communities from Rifle, Colorado - Rifle CSP2_sed 16_2 (SPAdes) (version 2) | ecosystem: Environmental > Terrestrial > Deep subsurface > Rock core/Sediment | place: Rifle... | reverse complement strand
AACCGTGGGGGCTGAAATAAAAAAATCCCGTCCCGCGCTCATACTTCAAAATGATATTGCCAATGAGCACAGCCCGATCACCATTGTCGCGGCGATTACGTCAAAATTTGACGAAAAACTTTATCCCACCGAAGTGCTCATATCCCAAAGGGAGGGTGGGCTCGCACAAGAGTCAGTGGCATTGCTCAACCAGATACGATCAATCGATAAACAGAGGCTTGTAAAAAAGTTGGGAATTGTACAGAATAAAACCCTGCGCGAAGTTGAAAAAGCGATCAAGATCAGCCTAGAACTCATTAATCTCTAAATAAAATACCCGCCTTAAAGTCGGAATTGACTACTGTGCCTTCGCCAAGGATCGAGAAGAGAGCAATATCGAGCAGTGCGGAAAGGGATGAGGCGTTAAGACTATTGAACATGTACCACTTGTTTTTCATCGACTGCGAAGCTGTTGGTCGGTGTCCGAGCAAGGGCAAACTCATCGAATTTGGTGCCGTGGCCTTTCCGTCCAAAGCTACGTTTCATGGCGTCTTGCAAACGGGCAAACAGTCGAATGAACATTCAGCGATCATTGACGAACGCGAGGTCTTTGAAAAATTCGAGAAATGGATGTTGAAAATCACCAAAGGCGCGCGACCTGTGTTCGTGAGCGACAACCCTGCCTTTGACTGGCAGTGGATCAATGACGGCTTCTGGCGCACACTCAACCGTAATCCATTCGGCCACTCCGCCCGTCGGATTGGCGACTTCTACGCCGGACTGGTCGGTGACTTCGCCAACGCTTCGTCATGGAAGAAATTGCGTACTACGCCGCACGACCACAACCCCGTGCATGACGCGATGGGCAATCTCGAAGCATTTGAACGGCTGTTGAAAGAAGAGCGGTAACATGGAAAAACAATTGAAACCGCTTCGTTGAAGATAATCGGAGGCGGTTTACTTTATTTGACAACGTTTTACTTTTACTATAAAATGTAAAGCGTATGGAAACCGCAACAGTTACCTTAAGCTCCAAGTACCAAATCGTGGTCCCAAAGAAACTTCGGGAACGCTACGGTTTACGCGCGCGACAAAAACTTTTCATGGGGGGCGATGAACAGGGTATTTACCTCTTACCAGAACCAAAAAGCTGGGCAGACTACTTGAAAGGTCTGGGTAAAGGGACATGGGAAAAGGAAGGCGGAGGGGAAGCCTGGCTTGCCCAAGAACGCGCATCATGGGAGTAACTTCACCAACGCTTTTCTCCACAGGCGAACGAGTCTATCTTGATTCGGCCGTATTTATTTATTATGTTGAGAATAGGGTTCCTTATGCCGACGCGCTCAAACCGTTTTTCGAGGCAATCGAACACGAGCGTGTCGATGCCTATACGTCAACCGTCACGGTCGCAGAAATCCTCACCGTTCCCAAGCGCGAAAAAAAGAACGCGCTCGTAAAGGCATTCCGCACATTCCTGACGGAATTCGTAACCGTGGTACCGCTCGACTTTGAAATTGCCGATGCCGCCGCAACGCTGCGCGCAGATCATCCCACGCTCCACATTCCTGATACATTTCACCTCGCGACGGCTTTGATAACCCGATGCGATAGAATCCTTACTAACGATCAACAATTGGCTGCTCTCTCCGCGACCTTCGGCATGCCAGTCTCACTGGTGTCACAAGCTTCATAAAAAAACTTTCATGACCACGCAATACTCCATCGGCATTATCGGCGCGGGAACGGTGGCGAAAGCGATGACATCAGTCTTTCCCGACGCCGTGCTCTGGAGCCCCAATACCTATGCCGCAAATCGGGAGAAAATCGCGGGATGCGACATTGTTTTTCTCTGTCCGCCCACGCCGCATGTGCCGGGGAAAGGATGCGATATCTCGGCGGTCGAAGAAGCGTTTGCGCTTCTGAAGAAACCAACCGTGGTGATCATTCGCTCCACCGTGCCGCCCGGAACGACCGACAAACTTCAGAAAAAGTTTCCCGGCCACAAGCTCCTCTTCAATCCCGAATTTTTATCGGAAACGACAGCGGTCTCCGACACCCAGTCTCCTTTCCGCCAGATTATCGGCTATACGAAAGAAAGCTACTCAATCGCAGGAGTTACCCGCGACCTCCTGCCCATGGCAAGCTACACCCGCCTCATGCCGAGCACCGAAGCAGAACTGGTCAAATACTGGTCCAACACGTTTTACGCAACCAAAGTGGTCTTCGCCAACCAGATGTACGACCTGTGCCGGAAGATGGGGATTGATTATGATACGGTCAAAGAGTCTGCACGCGCTGACGCGCGCGTAGGGAAGTGGCACCTTGAAATTTTTACCAATCTGTTTAACGCCGCGCGCAAAGAACATCGTGGCTACGGCGGCAAATGCCTGCCCAAAGATACCAAAAATCTCATCCAGTTCGGAGACGAGATCGGCGTAGATTTGAAACTTTTGAAAAAGGCGGATGAGATTAACGAGCGACTGAAGTCGAAAAGTAGAAATTAGTTGCTGGAAATTGGTGACTGGCTATTTTCTAGCTTCTACTACTATTTTCTATTCTCCAACGACCAATCTCCCACCCTCACGTTTTCATCCGCTTCTGGAGCAATTGCTCTGCCAACACCAGCGCCTCCGGCGTATTAACCCCAAATCCCTCCCACGGTTCATCAATCGGCACGACCGCCACGGTCGTGCCTTCTCGTCTGGCCATGCCAACAAGGTCAGTGAGATAATATTCCTTCTGCGCATTCTCGTCTTTGAGACGCGGTAGGTGCGCATACAGCCATGTGATGTTAAAACAGTAGTAACCGGGATTCACTTCGCGCACCGCCTTCACTCCGTCTGACGCATCTTTGTACTCGACAATGCGATCCAACGTACCGTCCGCCTGCCGGAGCACTCTTCCGAACGTCTTAAATTCTTCATACTGGCCTTCAAACGAAGGCACCGTCGTGGTCATCATCGTAAGCGGGCAATGCGCGGCGGCGTGAGCCTCTATGAGGCGCCGGATGGTGGGCGAGGTCAAAAGCGGCTGATCGCCGTAGAGCACCACAAGATGCTGCGACCCCGCGAGGAGTTCGCTCGGGATGCTCATGACTGCGTGCCCGGTGCCCCGCTGTTCGGTCTGCACCACATATGCAACCTCTCCGCCGAAAATCCTCTCCACGGCCGCGCGATGCTCCGGACTTAAGACCAAAATCGGCCGGTCGCCGTTGGCCGTGCGGGCGGCATCCACCACATACCGCACCAAGGGCTGTCCCTGGAGCGTATGGAAAATTTTTGGGATGGGCGACCGCATCCGGGTACTTTTGCCCGCAGCAAGGATCGCGATACGTGAAGAAGGAGTAAGCGAGGCCATAGAATGAAAGACTACACCCGTAATGCGCCTTCCGGCGCGTGATGCGCGATCCGTTCTGCCGCGGTGCGCTCATACGCCGCCGCAAATGCCTGTCGGTCCTGCGCGAAAAGCGTGATACCGCGACGCGCCATCATCCGTTCACGCATGGTCAGCGCGACTTCAAGCGGCATGGCGACCAGCCCGTGGCGTGTTAATGAGGCGAATGACGGCACAAATCCCGTGACAGTGCCGAATACGAAGGCATTGAGCCCCACGGCCGATCCGCTCATGAGCGACGTATTGATTGCGGTCTTCACACCGTCGCCGAGGAATGAGCCGCAGAATTGCATGCCCGTTTCCTCCTTCCCCGACCCCCGATCCACGCGTACCGTTCCGTACGTATGCTTCAAGTCAGACGCGGTCGTGCCCGCGCCGAGATTGACCCAGGATCCTACCATTGAATGGCCCAGGTAGCCAAAATGCTGCTTATTTGAATATGCGTCAATGACGGAATCCTCGATCTCGCCTCCCACTTTGCAGACATCGCCAATGCTGGCGCGCGCAAGCACTGCCTGATCGCGCACCGCGCATCCTTTTCCGATCAGTAAGGGCCCTTCCAAGACTATACACGATCCGAGAGTCGTGCCCTCCCCGATGATCACCGGCCCTTTCTCTGTGCGCGTCACGACGAAATCGGGAATCTTCACGCCTGCGCCCGCATACACGCCCGGCCTTATCTCGTGCAGCCCTCTACGACGGAATTCCGCAGCATGCGCGAGTGTGAGAATGAGATGCTTAATAATATCCCACGGTCCGCGCGCCAGGCACACGTCTTCGGGGAGCGGCCGAGGCGTCCCCCCCTCTTCGCTCATGAACGATCCGCACGCTATGACGCCATCCGCATGATACTGCGCAGGCGTGGCCGCCTGCAGCAGAGCCCCGACTAATTGCGCGAGCGCGTGCGACGGCAGCAGGCGGCCATTGAGCGCCACGTGCGGGAGTGGTAAATCTTTGGACGCATGCGCGCCCGGCCTTTTCACTACCTCGGTCCCGGGAAACTGAAGGGCAATCCATTCTTTCAGCGTGATCCCGCCCATGTCAACGTCCCACGAAGGCTTCAGGTACGTAAACGGCAGAAGCGCGGAAGGATTGTCGTCAAATAATATAATGCGCATGAACATCAATTCAAAATGCAAAACTCAAAACGACACGAAATGTCGCCCTGAGCGGAGCATAGCGGAGTCGAAGGGTCTCTCGCGCATGCGAGTCGCCCACATTCGTAGGAGATCCCTCGCTTCGCTCATACATCCCTTAAAAAAATTAAGACACGTCACGAAGTGACACCTTCATTTTGACTTTTGATTTTTGACTTTTGCATTACTCAACAGTAACACTCTTCGCCAAATTCCTCGGCCTATCCACGTCCACCCCCCGCGCCACGGCAAACCCGTACGCGAAGAGCTGCAGCGGCATGATCGTAAGTGCGGGCATCAGCGGTTCGGGTGCAGCCGGCACATAGAGTACGTCATCCGCGATCCTCTTGATCTGCGTGTCTCCCTCGGTTGCCACGGCAATCACGCGCCCGCCCCGCGCCTTCACTTCTTCGATATTCGACAAGGTCTTTTCGTACACGCTGTCTTTCGGCGCAATCACCACGGTGGGGGTTTCCTCGTCTACCAGCGCGATCGGCCCGTGCTTCATCTCGCCCGCGGCAAACCCCTCCGCCTGCACATAGGAGATTTCCTTGAGCTTGAGCGCCCCTTCCAGAGCGATGGGGTACTGATATTTTCTTCCCATAAATAACATGCGCGACGCAGTAGAATACTGTTTCCCCAGCGCAATAATCTCGTCGGCGCGATCAACAATCGTATGCAGCTGGTCCGGGAGCGCCAGTAGGCCAGAGAGGAGCTCCGCGCTTGTGGAATGAGAAAGTCGCCGCTGGCGTCCCAGAAATACCGCAAGGAGCGTCAGGAGCACGACCTGGGACGTGAACGCCTTGGTGGTCGCAACGGCAATTTCCGGCCCGACATGATTGTACATGCCCGCGTCCGTTTCGCGCGCAATGGAAGAACCCACGGTGTTGACGATGCCGAGCGCCAGCATTCCCCGCCGTTTCGCCTCTTTAAGCGCGGCCAGCGTATCAGCCGTTTCTCCCGACTGGCTGATGGCAAGCACGGCAGTGCGCTTGCTTGCGGGGAAACTGCGATAGCGAAATTCAGACGCAAGCTCCACCTCGACCGGAATATCCGCATATTCTTCGATGAGATATTCTCCCACCATGCCGGCATGACGCGCCGATCCGCATGCCGCTACGACAATACGATCAATGGCGCGCACGCGCTCATCGATCCCCTGCAGTCCGCCCAGCTTTACGAGGCCCTCATCCATGATGATACGTCCTCGTGTGGATGCGCGCACCGCAGCGGGTTGCTCCAGGATTTCCTTGAGCATAAAATGCGCGTGCCCTCCCTTTTCCACCTGTTGCATATCCCACTCCACCCGCTCCGTGCCACGCTCCACTTGTTCTGCATCAAGCGTGCGAATGGCATATCCTTTTGGCGTCAGTATGACCAGTTCCCGATCTTGCACATATACCACATCACGCGTCTGCGCGATCATGGCGGCGACGTCGGAGGCCACCAGAAAACTCCCATCCGGAACGACCCCGAGCACCAGCGGACTTCCCAAACGCGCGGCCACGATCTTCTCCGGCTCGCGCTTCGCCACCACCGCGAGCCCGTAGGCGCCGACCACCTGCCGCAACGCCTTCTGCACGGCGACCTCCAGCGGCACGCCGTCCGCGTACACGCGCTCAATCAAATGCGCGAACACTTCCGTATCCGTGTCGGACACGAAGGTATGTCCCTGCGCCTTCAACTCATCCCGCAAACTCTGATAATTTTCAATAATGCCGTTGTGCGCCACATGGATTTCACGCGCGCAATCATAGTGCGGGTGGGCATTCACGTCCGACGGCGCGCCGTGCGTGGCCCAGCGGATGTGGCCGATGCCCACCGTCCCCGGATGCGCGGTGCGCCCATCGAGCGCTTCTTCAAGCATGGAGAGCTTGCCGGCGCGCTTCTCGGCAAACATACCGCCATTCTCAAGAATGGAAACGCCCGCGGAATCATATCCGCGGTACTCCATGCGCTTGAGCCCTTCCATGATAATGGGGAGCGCTTCTTTTTTGCCGAGATAGCCTATAATACCGCACATACCAGATGTAATTCAAAATTCAAAACCCAAAATGCAAAATAAAGGTATTACGTCCCGCCTTGCGGGACTCCATAATTTTAACTTTTGACCTTTGATTTTTGATCTTCAACTTCCAACTGTCCCCATATCCACTCAAATATAAACCTCTGCGTCGCGGCAATGCCTGCGTCTTCTATAATCATCCCGTACGGCTCTTTGGCGTCATTCACAGAAACGAGCGCGACCTTGCCGCGGTAGATGAGCGTATACGTGGGCGCTTCCACTTTCTTTTCTTTCGTCAGCCACCGCCGTGCATCAAGCCCTTTCAGCTGCCCGCCCTCGCCAATCGCAATTACTTTCACTTCAATACCGCGTTGAATACGCTCTTCGGTAAAACGAGGATAGGCGGCATGAAGATAGGGACGCACATCTGCGCTCGAGTATACGCAATAGCCCTCCTTCGCCGCCTCACAAGCGTCCAGTACATCGGCGAGCACCATTCGCACGCCCGCCACCCCCTCATAAAAACGCACAACCGGCTTGTCGCCGGTTTTTTGGAAAAGTGATTTCAACTCGGGAATAAACGATTCCAGTTTTCCGCGCAGCGCAGTCAGCTGCCGCTCTTTTTGCGTGATTGCGTCAGTCAACTTTTCAGGATCCTCTGCAATAAAATATTGGTGGGTCTTCTTATGATAGTAGCTTACCAGTCCTTGCGCAATCAGGGATTTCAGAATGTCATAGGTCGTGCCGCGGTTCACTCCCGTGTCAGCCGCAATCTTCCTTACCGGCTGCGCACCCCCATTCAGCAGTGCAAGATATACTTCAATTTCCTTGCTGGAGAGCCCAAAATCCTTTAAATATGCGCGAATTTCCATATATTCTGTCGTATATCCACAGAATATATCTTTATTGAATTTTTGTCAATTTTTTTTCTACAATATTTCACCTACTCGCGAGGACTACTTTTGACACAAACCCTCCGTAGCCAGCCCGAGCATGGTCCCCCGATCGCATCGGGGGTCGGGCTGGCGAGGCGGAGTGCGGTTAGTCGCTGGACTGACCGACACGTGTTTGTGCAAATGCAACCCGAGCGTCACTCGTCAAACAAATAAATTCCTTCCGGATAAAAGCGGACTTGACCTTGCGTAAATTTTTCCGAAATCATGCGATCAACCTGCGCTTGTTTTTGTTTTATGGATAACTTCTGCGAGCGCAACACCGAGAGCGGAAGGTAGACCCGCAGGGCGCGGCGGAAAATAAGGTGGCGGCTGATGCCGCTCGGCAGATATTGCCCGCGCGCGATCGCATTCAGCAGCCCCAATTTGGTCAGGCCGGGAAATACGATCAGCGTATTCATGAAGCTGCCAAGCCCTTGAAACGCCTTGCGCGTCGCTTCTTCGGTGCGGTGGATCACGGACTTGCCTTCGTAGCTCTCCACCAGCCTGTTGAGCAGATCTATTGCCGCGCGCGGCGTGCTCTGGAGCGGGATTGCCATGCATTTGCCGTCCCGGCTGCAAAAGTACGCGAGGATCTGCTTGTACGCAAGCATTTTTTTGGCCCGCCGATCGCTCATGGGCTTGAACGCCTTGCCGTCCCCGTTCTGCAGGACATTCACGAGATGATCCCTGGATACGCGCACGACATGATTCCATGACCGCAGTTCAATGGAAGGGTCGAAATAATCCACCACCTGCACCAACATGTGCGGCATGCGGAGCGCCTTCATCGAGGTCGTGCGGTTCGCGCCATCAAGCACCAGATACCGCCCATCGGGAAGCGTGGTCACAATCGGCGGATCCTTCCAAACGCCTGATTGTGCAATTTTTTTCTTCAACGCATGCGTGCGCTTGGCGTCAAACGACTCGTGCAATATTACCTTCTCCGTCGGCACGACCTTGAGGTGCGGCATGTGAACGAAATGGAATTTTTGCAACTTCTTCATATCTTTGATGACCATTGAATGATTTGTTCGGCAATCATTACCCCCGCCCTCTGCTGGGCTTCCTTGGTCAGCGCCGCAATATGCGGCGTGGCAATCACCCGCGGATGCCCCACCAACGCAGGCATTGGAGCCGGCTCTCCCTCAAATACGTCCAAACCCGCTCCCGCCAGGATACCCGAATTGAGAGCATCAAGCAAATCTTTCTCATGCACAATCCCTCCCCGCGCCGTATTCACCAGAAAGGCGGTCTTCTTCATGGCGCCCAAGAGATCCTTTCGCACGAGATATTCCGTCTCGGCAGTCCTGGGCAGGTGTACTGATATAAAATCTGCGCGGGAAAACAATTCTTGTATATCCGCCATCCATTCGCAAGAGATAGAAGAAGGCATAGTGCGCGACCAGATGAGCACCTTCATGCCTAACCCCGCAGCAAGGCCGGCAACTACGCGCCCGACATTGCCATATCCCAACACTCCCAAAGTCTTCCATTCCAATTCAATTCCTTTGAATAATTTTTTCTCCCATTTCCCTGCCTTCATGCTCGCGTCAGCCGCCGGGATCATGCGCGCGAGCGCAAACATCAATCCAATCGCATGTTCTGCCACTGATCGGCTATTCGAGCCTGGGGCATTGAATACCTTGATCCCCCGTGCCTTCGCCTCTGCTATATCGATCGTATCAACGCCGACTCCTGCGCGCCCTATTACCTTTAACTTCTTCCCTGCATCAATCATTGCTGAAGTCACTTTTGTCCGGCTCCGTACCACCAATACGTCAAAATCAGGAATCAATTTTACAATCTCCTCCGGCATCGGCTCTCTCGGCGCGGTCACCTCAAACCCCGCATCCACCAGCATTTGCTTGGCTTTTTTGTCGATGGGATCGGCGATCAATACTGAATAAGACATACCTGCTCACCACTGTCATCCCCGACTTGATCGGGGATCCAGAAAGTAAAAACAAATTAAATTACAATCAAATAATATTTGTTCTATTGTTTGGATTCCCGCTTCCGTGAGAATGACATTGTTGCCGCACTACAAAATCACATCATCCATTACTTTCAACAACTCCTCAATATCCTTCACGTGCCAATCCCCCATATGCCCGATGCGAAATCCTTTTCCCTTGAGCTGCCCGTAGCCGTCGGCAAGAGCGTAGCCCTTCTCTTTCACCGCGCTTCTGAACGTCGCCACATCGAATCCTTCTTTGGCGGTAAACGAGCTCACCGTCGGGCTGCGGAATCCTTCTTCCGCCGTGAAAGAAAATATATTTGATTTTCCCTCCGCCCACTGTCGCACCAGCATCGCCATGTCGGCATGCCGCTTGGCTCGCCCCTCCATACCCTCCTTCAACATCCGGTCGAGCTGTGCATCAACGCCAAACAGGAGAGAAATCGCCGGCGTGGCAGGGGTCATATTCTTGTCTGCGTATTTTTTCATTTCCACGAAGTCAAAGTAATAGCCCTTATCCTCCATCGCGGCAGAACGCTCCATCGCCCGCGGGCTCACAACGGCAAACGCAAGCCCGGGCGGCAGCGCGAAACATTTCTGCGTGCCGAACACAAGAACGTCGATTCCCCATTCATCCGGTGTAATCACCGACCCGCCAAATGAGCTGACTGCATCAACAAAAATAAATGCATCCGGTTGGACGCGTTTCACGGTATCGCACAAATCTTTCAGCGGATTCATGACGCCGGTTGAGGTCTCATTATGGGTAAGGGTCACTGCGTCAAGCGCAGACTCACGCAGACTGGACGCTGATTGACGCTGACGTAATTTCTCGGCCAGCAATTCTGGTGTGATCGCTTTGCCAAACGGCACTTCGACTGTTTCAACCACCTTATTGCACGCCCTGCTGATACCTGCCCATCGTTCGGAGAACGCTCCGCAGACCGTATGGAGAATCTTCCCCTCTTGCCTGCCCGCCGAAGCATCGGCGGAGGCGGGAGAGGCCCGCTTCGCCAAAGCTCCAGCGAGGAGAGGGTCGCCGGAGGCGTGGGTGTGTCCGCGGACGCCGTTTCTCACCGCCGCCTCCATCACGCCCGTGGCAGAAGAGGTAAAAATGAAAATCTCGTGCTGCGTGCCGATAAACGCACGCAGTTTTTTCACGACCGACTCGTGCAGGGCCTGATACTCCTTGTTCCGATGCCCCACCATCGGATGGGACATGGCTTGAAACATCTCGTCGCGCACCTCCGTCGGGCCGGCTAAAAATAATTTGGTGTGAGACATATAAAAATTATTTATCGAGCCGCGCACGCAGTTCCTGCATCGTACTTAGAAAAGCTTTTTCCAAATCTATCTGCAATTTATCCGCAATAATAATAATTGACCACAAACAATCCGCTAGTTCATGAGCGAGTTTTTGGTCAACATTCTCATTCACGCGAAAACCATTTTTTGCCATAATCAACTTGGCGAGATCTCCCACATCACCGACAAACCCCTGCATATATTCAGCGGCATCCCATTGCTTTCCCTGTTGGCGATATTTTGTTTCTATCTCTTTCGCTTTCAACACTAATTCCTGGAATTCCATAGATGAATCTTGCTTTTCTCCTGACTTCATACTGCTAGCTATTACAACCCTCAACAACATCGTTAAATTTATATAACGCAAGCCGCTGCGACACCTCCCGCTGAGTGCGCTTGTCGCCAGTGAAAAAAGGAGCTTCGGGAAAAAGTTCTAAATAGAGTCCTTCTATCTTAGTGGGCAAATATTGCCGAGGAAAGGGCTTATTTTTATTTTCTTCTTGATTAATCTCATCCTCTAATTTTTTCACTGTGTCATTGAATGCGTCAACATCAGCTATCTTCTCAAATAATTTCTCCTTTATCGCTTTTCTAATCTGTGCAGGATCGATATCGCTTGCATAACCGGGCATATTGACTCGATCTAAAAGTCTTCTATATATATTTCCATGCCTGTCTTGTTCAGGGCCAGCCGTATCCAAATTGAAAGAATTCATTCCATTCAATTCGTTTTGTTCCCCCTCGTATTCCGCAAGAATAAGCCAATTATCTAAATTATCGAGCGTGCCGCGTTTCCCATAAAACTTTATTGTGAACTACCCTATCAAATGCCATTGCACTCTCTGGAAGAGTATCGCTCGCCGGAGGACGGAAAGACTTATCATCCTCTCCGATTCCAAATAGTTTTTTCATTTCACGCGCAACATACCGAGAGCGCTCTCCCAATTCCTCCACTTCAAAATTGCTTAATTGATCTGTTTGGCTAAAATATCGCTTCGTTGCGCAGCGCCAGCGGCGAGAGCTTCATCGTAAGTTTTCTTTAACATATGGCATTCATCTACTGAATAATACTTTATCAAAATTTTATATACCTTCTCCTTCATACTTCCCCACCGTTGCCAAACTATTCATCCGCGCGCGGTGGAGAAACGCCTTCTGCGCGGCAATCACATTCTCCTCCTTCCCCTGCCATGCCTCAATCGCACTTGCCTGCAGGGCGCGGCCGTAGGAGAAGGAGAGATTCCACGGGAAGGGGCCCCTCTTGTTAATCGCATTGAGATTTTCCGTCGCCTCCACTTCGCTTTGGCCCCCCGAGAGAAATGCCTGTCCCGGCAAATCGCCAGGCAATACCTTTTTAAACAGCCGCACCGTTGCCTCTGCTACTTCTTTGGGGCTTGCTTTCGCGCCAGACTCTTTGCCCGGGATGACCATATTGGTTTTTAAGATCATGCCGGGAATCTCAACGCCCGCGCTCCGTAACTCTTCAAATACCGCGGTTAATACTCGTTCGGAAACCTCTCCGCAGCGCGCCATGCTATGCCCGCCGTCCATGAACACTTCCGGCTCCACCATGGGAACTAAACCTGCTTTTTGACACGCGAGTGCGTATGCGACCAAATCTTTTGTATTCTGTCTGATATTTTCATCCGTAGGAAGTCCATCTCCGATCGTAATTACAGCGCGCCATTTGGCGAACTTCGCACCGAGAGCAACATACTCTTTCAATCGCGCACCCAATCCATCAAGCCCTTTCGTAATCTTTTCATCCGGCGACCCGTCCATTGCCTTAGTCCCTAGGTCAACCTTAATACCGGAAATCACTCCTGCCTTTTGTAGTACCTCAACAAATGAAATGTCGCTGCTTGTCTTCTGACGAATCGTTTCATCAAAAAGAATAACCCCTGAAATATATTCGCCAATCCCCGGCGCGGTATAGAGCATCTCACGGTACGCGCGGCGGTTCTCTTCCGTCGAGGGTACATTAATCTTGGTAAACCGTTTTTCAATCGTGCCGAAGCTTTCGTCTGCCGCCAAAATCCCTTTCCCCGGCGCGACCATGGCGTTGGCTATCTCATTTAGTTGATTACCCATAGGCAAAACTTATTTACTCACTTGTCATTCCCGCGACCAGCCTCGCCTAGCGAGTCTAGGCGGGAGGCGGGAATCCAGAAAGAATAAACAAACAAAACGATTGATTTTTTATTTTTTGTTTCGTCTGGATCCCCGATCTCGGTCGGGGATGACAATTGACATTTAATGGCTCGCTCGAAAATCACGTTCCTCTGTCCTCAAACGCTTTTCCTCCGCAATACTCCGACGTATGGCTTCCTTGACTGCGATCCACGTCTTATCCTCTTCTTGCCAAGTGAGCCCAAGCGTCTTGAATCCTTCTGTGACAATATCTAACACCGCATTATGCAAGGTCTCCACTTCTTCCACAACTACATTTTTCGCTGTTTTCGATGTATAGATTAACTTTTGGTTGTTCCCCAAGTCTACCCATCCTTTGGTATGCGTTCACGAAAAAAATTTCAACTACTGCCCAAAGCTCCATGCCTTTCGGAATTTTATCGTATTCGAGTCCGCAAACAGCATATAACGCATCACGTATAACACCCTTGACTCTGGACTGCGCCATGGCAGTCTCTCTTTTCTCAATCTTCATCTCCATAAATTTCAAATTGCGTTTACTGGCGTAATACAAGCGCCTAATGGCTTCTATTTATTCCTATGCCGCGTCTCCAAATATCGCACCGTCCCGGATCGCACGCGCATGGCGACTGAATGGGTCGTAATATGCTCTGCGCCAAACCGTACCCCGCGCACAAGAGGCCCGTCGATGACGCCGGTGGCGGTAAAGCTCAAATCCTGCCCCCTGGCCATGTCTTCAATTGAAAGTATCTTCTTCTCATCCTCAATGCCGCATGCCTTGATTTTCTCTAAATCTCCTTCTTTCTTCAGAGAAAAGCGGCAGAATATCTCGCCGCCCAAACATTTGAGCGCCACGGCCGCAAGCACTGCTTCTGCGCTGCCGCCGATGCCCATCAGCATATCTATGGGGGATTCGGGCAAGCAGGTCGCAATCGCGCCTGCCACGTCGCCGTCGGTGATCAATGACACCCGCGCACCCGCCGCGCGTATCTCTTTGATCATCTCCTCATGCCGCGGCCTGTCCAGAATCACGACGGTCACTTCCCCGACGGGCTTGCCCATATACTGCGCGACCATGGCGATATTCTCCTTCACTGACGCACCCAGCCTGACCGCGCCCTTAGCCTGCGGCCCCACTGCTATTTTTTCCATATAGACGTCTGGCGCGCGCAAGAGTGAACCTTTCGGCCCTGCGGCAATCACCGCAATGGAATTGGTGCGCCCATACGCCACACTGTCGGTCGCCTCCAGCGGATCCACGGCGATATCCATTTCCGGCCCTTTTCCGCTGCCCAGCTTTTCGCCCACATAAAGCTCCGGCGCTTCGTCCTTTGCGCCTTCGCCGATAACCACTTCGCCGGCAAAATCAATCGCCTCAAACCGCGCGCGCATGGCGTCCACGGCCGCGCCATCCGCGAGTTTTGCCTCTCCCTTCCCCACCCACCGCGCGGCCGCAATCGCCGCCGCTTCGGTGACTCTGACAAATTCTAATGCGAGATTACGGTCCATACATTGAAACTTATCCTAATAAATAAACTATCATTCAAATCTTTTGAGTGAGGGATGGCCAAAGAAAAAGCGTCTCGGAGGCTTCGCGAGCATGGAATCCGGTGTCTCGTCGGATGAGCGAAGCCGAGAGCCGAGCGAGCAATTCCTCGCAGGGGAATTGAACCGCGTCTTTTTCTTTGGCTATCCTGAATGCCCGACGTCTTGCCACTTCCCTTCAAACGGATACCCGTAGAGTCTGCCTTCTTGCGCGAGACGGGGAAAAAGCGTCTGCTCGATGCTGCCGGAGCCTGAAGGAATCAAGGTAATTGCTGACGGCTCCATCACGTAGATGCCGGCATTCACCAAATGCGAGAGCTTGCCGGCCTTGGGCTTCGGCTTTTCGGTAAAATCCACCACGCGCGCGCCCTGCATCGTCGCCACCCCCCACATGCTCGCCTTCTCCACGCTCGTCAGTGCCACAGTCGCCATGGCGTGGCTTGCGCGGTGGAATTGCAGGAGTTCGCGATAATCGATGTCGGCCAATACGTCGCCGTACTGCACGATGAAAGTGCGGTTGCCCACGAATCCCCCTGCCACGCGCACGGCCGGCGCAGTGCCGTGGAATCCCTTGGTCTGCATAAGATAGCGAAGGAACATGCGTTCCCCGAATGTTCCGCCAAACCGTTCTTTCATCACTTCGCTGCGCTCGTCCGTGACCACGGCGACTTCGTTAAATCCCTGATCCGCGAGGCGGTTCAGCGTATGATGCAGCACCGGCGTACCGTCAATCTCCACCAGCGCCTTTGGCATGGGACCGCTGCCGTTCAGCTGCGGCTTGCCTCCGGCCAGCACGACCACCGGCATGGACGCGACGTCCAGCGCCTTGCCCAGAAGCAATTCAATCGCATGCGAGCGGTTGCGCACCTGGGCGCCGTCCACCGTCCGATCCACCTGTTTCAGAAGGTCGGGCTTCAAAGTAATGGTAAGTCGTGCGCGGTCCATTGCGTAGCGAGGCGTAATAATGGCGTATACTGGCTTCTAGCATACTATATCATATATTTTCATACAATATCATTTATCCACATCCTTGCGCTCCTTCCGCAAACTCCCCTTCTCATAATATTCCTTTTCCTCCCCGATCGCGTCGAAATCCTCGCGATAGCCCAGCAAGATGCTCCGCGCGGCGGCAAATCCCATTTCGAGCGAATGATCCTGGTTGTTGTAATGGAAACGACCGGGACGGCCGATATAATACAGATTGGGGAAACTGTTCAAAAATTCTTTCAGGGGCTTCAGATGATGCTCGTATGCCACGTCATAAAGAGGATAGACATCCTTCTGGCGCATGACGTAGTAATGTCGCACGTCTGCGCGCGCGATGAAATGCAAGCGTGCGAGCCATGCGACCGTCTCCTCAAAGAGCGCGGCATCCGCCATCTTCCACCGCGCATCTCCTTCAAAGCAGAAATACTCGATAAACAGCGACGTTTTGCCCGGGGGCGCCATTTTCGCGCTGAAATTTTTCATCTCGCTGATGCGGCCAATGGGAATTCCCTTGTTGGGGAAATAAATCCACTGATCGTTGGTCACCGAGTCTTTATCGAGCGTGAGAAATACATACACTTGGCTGCGGTGGCGCAAGTGCCCTGCATGGGTAAGGAGTGGTAGCGGAGGAGGAGGGTCGAGCAGGTGGAAAAACCGCGGCAAGGGGATTGATTCGACCAACTCATTGAAACGGACTACAAACTCTTCTTCTCCCTGCCTAATAACCGCTTCTTTTATGCGCGCATCTTCGTGGCGAATCGCGCGCGGGAACGCATTCAGGAAAATTTCATACCCGCGGGCGCGGAGGCGCTGCTCGATGGTTTCGTAAATAAGGCCCGTTCCAAGCTCCGGATAATAAAACGTGTCCACGAGCGTCTTCACGCCGTCTTTTTGCTTCTTTCCCATCAGGCGCGCGAGCGCGTCTTTCAAGAGCGTACGAACATTGAGACCGCGAATTCTCTGTCCTGCCCAGTCCTTGTGAATCGTGGAGGCGGGAATACCCCAGATCTTCTCGGTATAATTGATCATATTAAATTCACCGAGCGTTTTGCCGAAATGGGCATAAATATAGTCGGCGAAATTCTCGATGGGTTTGCCTCTCCATCCGTATTGAATTTTTGCGAGAAAATAATCCACGCCCATGCGCAATGCTCTCATCATCCCGACATTCCGCAATGCCTGAAAAAAATGCACGGGATAATCATAAAATTTCCCGTCAATATACTGCCGCGTCGATCGCTGTACCGTCATCCACCGATCCTGCAGCAGGGTTTCGATAAAATCATAGAGCGCGTGATTTTTGGAGAAGAACCGGTGCGGTCCTTGGTCGGTGCGGAAAACAAGCCCGTCCTCTTCAAACACCATCGTCTTCGCAAGCCCCCCCACCTGCCCTTGCGCCTCTACTATGATAAATCTCCTTCCCTCTTTTGCCAACGCAATAGCGCAGGCCATCCCCGCAGGGCCCGCGCCGATAATCAATGTGTCGGTGTCTATTGTTCTCATAGTGAGACAGTAGAACAATTCACTTTGTAAAACGCTTTTTCACCTTCACTCTCTCTTCTCTGCTCCAGGTAGGCCGGTAACCGGTGGGTTACCACCCTGCCTGCGGCAGTGAATGGGTTCTCTGATCGGGTTGTGAACGTTCTTTTAAGGTTTTGGTCTTACGTTGAGGCGTATTTCGGCGTGAGGAGC
>Ga0209342_10003272_pt1 | contig 17095 bp, 15 predicted proteins | sample RifCSP16_2_FD_184023 | JGI IMG/M metagenome (GOLD analysis project Ga0209342, IMG submission 184023) | Soil microbial communities from Rifle, Colorado - Rifle CSP2_sed 16_2 (SPAdes) (version 2) | ecosystem: Environmental > Terrestrial > Deep subsurface > Rock core/Sediment | place: Rifle... | reverse complement strand
GGGGGGTGTGGGGGGACGGAGGGGGGAAAAGCACTTTCCCTCCTCCGCCCCCCACGAACCTCACCGCGCTTCAGAGGCACGCCTGTCTGTGTGCAACACGCTATGAGCCGCTCGGGGACTCCACCGGTTTGAGCGGCCTCACCTGGCCGGCCTGGGTCGAGCGCTTGGCTCCTCCTCCAACCCGAGCCGCCGCGCCGTCTCGGGAAGCGGAAGGCCGCTGAGAGGGTCGAGCCCCAGTGTGGCGAAGTAGGAGGCGGCGATGGCGTCCATATCGAGCGTCAGGCCGGCCGTCGTTCCGCTCCGTTGGGGAGAATCGCCGCGCTCGCGAGCCGGCAGGGGGACGAGCGGAGGGAGGCCCTCCCGAGAGTTGAATATGTGCCTGAGGGCCTGTATCCGCCAGCCGATCGTATAGAGCTCGCTCTCATCCAGATCCCATCCGGTCGCCGCGTTGAGCCACTCCAGGAAAGGAGGCTCTCCCATCTGCAGTGCGAAATGGCAGAGCCCGAGCGAATCGTAGGCCCGCAGCACCGCCGCCATGATCGCCGTCGTCCTGCCCTTGGCCGGGAAGTCGCCTCGCCCGTCTGGGCGATGTCCTTGCAGCTCGAAGTAGCGGCGGAATGCGCTCAGGCCGGCGACCCCGGAAGCGGTGGAAGTGTGGCGGCCCGGCGCCGGGTCGAGCGCGTAACCGGCGGCGACGTTGGGCTCGTAGAGCCCTCGGTGCATGGGCAGTTCCTGTCCGCCCGCGTGCATCGCCGCCGCCTTGGCCTCGGGTGGCAGAAAGCCAGAAGCCCTTGCCACCCCGTCGGCGAGCCACTCGCCGAGCCCCGGCTCCCGCCGCGCGATTCGCCCCACGAGCTCAAGGATCGTGGGGCCGTCTCCCCAGCGCAGCGGGAGCTCGGTGGCAAGTTCGGCTGGAAGCCAGCCCTTTTCATTGCACTCGAGAGCGAAAGCCACCGCCACGCCGATGGAGATCGAGTCCAGGCCGGCCTCGTTGCAGACGTGATTGCAGCGATTGACGATTTCCAGATCGTCGAGCATCAGAAGCGGCCCGAATGCGGCCAGGCTCTCGTATTCGGCCCTGAGCCGCCTTTCCCCATCCGGCCCGTGGGTAATCCCGCCACAGGCCGCGGGGCACGCCCGGCAGGCGTAGGGCCGAACGACGTCGCGGATCACGGCCTCGTCGCTGAGCCTCTCCCCGCGGGATAGGGGAAAGTCCCGATAGCCGACGCCCTGCCAGTTGCGCACCGGCGTGTCACCGAGCTCGATCAGCATGGACGTCCCTGCGGCCGTCCCATACCTGCGGAAGGAATCCACGACGAGCTCGGCCGGGCCGCTGGACGGCCGTATGCCGAGCCGCCGCAGCAGAGGCAGCAGCGCCGTCAGAATGCGCGGGATGCGTGATGCAAGCGGCGACGATTTTCGGCGGAACAGTCGGAGGTAGTCGTCGGACACGGCCCGAAAGGCTTGTGGGGAGGCGAGGGGCGGCCGGAGATCGCCTCGAACCGCGACCGCCTTCAAGTTCTTGGCGCCCATGGCCGCGCCCAGGCCGCAGCGGGCTGCGATCCGGCCGCCGTCGTGAACGATCCCCGAAAGGAGCGATTGTTGTTCGCCGGCAGGGCCGACGCAGGCGACACGGGCAGCCGCGCCCGCCTCCTGCCGGATCGCCTTCTCCGTTTGGGAAACCCCGAGCCCCCAGATCGCGCGGGCATCGCGGAGCTGCGCGCCTCCTTCGTCGATCTCCAGGTAGACGGGGCGATCGGCCTGCCCTCGGATGAAGACCCCATCCAGGCCGGTCGCCCGCAGCGCCGGGCCGAAGTGGCCGCCGGCGTTTGCCTCGCCCCATCCGCCCGTGAGCGGCGATCGTCCGACGACCATGAATCGCCCGCTGAAGGGTGCGCCCGTCCCCGTGAGCAGCCCGGGGAGAAATCCGAGCACGTTACCCGGGCCAAGCGGATCGGCGCCCGGCTCTAGCCGCTCGAGAAGGATCTGGGCCCCCAGCCCACACCCGCCGAGCGTCCGGCGAAAGCTCTCCTCCGGGATCGCCTCGATCCGGCACTCGCCCGTCGTGAGATCGACAAACAGCGCCTTGCCCCAGAAACCGTTCGGCATCGTCGTCACCTGCTCCGCCGATTATCGCTCATTTTGACACCGCCACGGCGCGTCCACGCTGAGGCGTCCGGGCGTAGTCATCGGCGGTTTCCGTCGCCAGGGGGATCCCGGGACCCTCGCCGCTCGCGTGAGGCCAAGTAGGCTCTAGTGCCGGGGATCGACTCCGCCGCGTCTGCCTCGGGGAGAAGGGCCAGGGCCAGCAACCCCAGAGGCTCCGGAGCCTAAAGCGACTCAGGCGCCCTCGGCCTCGGGGAGACGCGCCAGCGACGGCAGCGGCGAGAAGCCATACCACAATACGCTGAGGAGGAGCCCCATGGCGCCAACCAGGAGCGTAGATCGAGGTCCGATCGACCCTCCGAGGATGCCGCCCAGGAGCGCGCCCAGGGGCGCCAGACCGGTGACGAAGAACCGGTAGGCGGCGTTCATCCGCCCAAGCACCCCCGGAGGGGTGGCGGCCTGACGCACAGACCACGCGTACACCTGCCCCCACGACGCTCCAACTCCGTGGATGAACTGAGCCAGGGTAAGGACCATCGCCGCGAAGAGCGCCGGGCCGCTCGCCAGAGGCAGGAGAAGTGTGCCGAGGCCGGCGATCAGGGCCGACACCATGAAGGCTCTCCCGAGGCCGAATCGCGAGGAGGTGGGCGCGGCGAGGAACGCCCCCAGGAGAGAACCGACGCTGCCAGCGGCGAAGATCACTCCCAGGGTCCCCGCTCGAATCTCGAGATCCCGAACGGCATAGAGAACCAGCACCGTTTCAATCACCGCGCTGAAGATGTTGAATGTGGTCGCGCCGGCCGCAAGCCCGCGCAGCGTGGGCGATCCGAGCACCCAGCGGAATCCCTCGGCGACTTGATGCAGAGCGCTCGACCCAGCGCGCGCGGCCGCGGGTGGTTTCTCAGGTTTGCGGATGAGCGCCAGGCCGATGGCGGAGGCGAGGAACGAGATTGCGTCGGCGGTGAGGGCGAGGGGTGCGCCGATCCACTCGACCAGGACGCCGGCGAGCCCAGGCCCCCCGATCTGGGCGGCCGAAGCGCTCGCCTGCATCTTGCTGTTCCCCTCCACCAGGCTCGCCCGCTCGACCAGGACAGGCAAATAGGATTGATAGGCAAGCTCGAAGAAGGCGCGCAGGGCGCCGATCAGGAAGCTGGCCAAGTATAGGATCTCCATGCGCAATACGCCGGCACAGCAGCCAGAGGGATCGATCCGACCAGGATGGCCAGCCCGATGTCGGCCAGGATCATGGTCTGGCGGCGAGGGCGCCGGTCGGCCCACAGGCCGGCCAGCGGGGTGACGAAGAGGAAGGGCAAGGTAGCGGGCGGCGCCAAAGAGCCCGAGCTGGGCCGGCGTCGCCTCAAGCGTAAGCACGGCCGTCAGGGGAAGGGCGAGCTCGGTCACCTGCGAGCCGAGAAGCGAGACCGACTCGCCGGCCCACAGCTTGAGGAAATCCGGATGACGCCACAGACCGCCGGCGCGCCGCTTCATCTTCCGCCTCGCAGGATCTCGTGTCTAACCATCTTATTCCATAATGATAGTTATACGGTAGCACAGGTCGCCTATCCTGTCAACGTGCTTTTGCTGGTTAGCATATCCTCCAACTTTCGAAGTTCACCGACGAGCGGGTCGAGCCCGAGGCGGGCGTCGAGCCGGGCTCGACATCACCCGCCGATCGCCGTCGAGGGTGAGACGCACAGCCTGGCGCGGGTTGCCGTCGGCGCCCGATCGGCGTTCGTCGGGATCACAGTGAACGATGACAAGCAACGCTCCAACCTGAGCGTGGTCCCCCTGCGGCACGAGGGGGCGTCGCATCTTCACCCCTCCGGCGAGAAGGAGCTCTCGGGCGGGGGACGGGCTGGCCGGGTTGGAGAGGCCGGCGTCGCTCCGTCGGATCGCGCACGAGGACGGCCGATTCGGTGGGGCGAGGCGGCTTGGGGTGGGGCGGGAGGCGAGGGTGGAGCGCTACCCTGCGACGAAGGCTACGCCAACTACGCTGGGCTCACCGCAGGGGCGGCAGACGCGCGGTGTGAAAGTGAATCGAGTTGAACTCATTGCCCAAACCACTCTCGCAGGCGATCCGACTCGAAGGCCCGCTTGGAGGCGAGCGCCTGCGTGGAGGGCTCTTCAACCTCGACGGCCGGGGTGGGCGTCGCCAGGAAGTTGCCGGCTACGCGGATCGCCATGCCTTCTCCGACCTCCAAATAGCAGTAGCCGTCTCCCGTGAAGCGGGCTTCGCTCATCCCGCCGCGCGCGCTGGCGGCGATGCGTTCGGCGACGACGATGCCTTGCGCCTCGGCGAAGACGCCGGCCTTGGGGAGAGGGAGGCCGTGCGCCAGCATGATCTCGGTGCAGTCGCCGATCGCGTAGACGCCTGGGAAGCGCGTCTCGAGCGTCGCCGGATCGACGCGCACCCAGGGGGCGCCGTCGGCCAGGCCGCTCTCGACGACGACCGGAGGGCAACGATGCGGCGGAACCCCGAGAAGTAGATCATACCGACGAGGGCCGCTCGGGAAGTTCACTGTTCCGGCCTCGATCGAGGCGGCTTTGTGGTTCGGCAGGAAAGTGATCCCGCGCTCGGCGAGGCGCGATTCGATGATCGAGCAACTCGATTGCCCGAGGACGGGAAGCGAGAGGGCGGCCGGGGAAAAGACCTCGACGTCCGCCTCGACCCCTCGCGCGGCGAGGGCCTCGCGCACCAAGCAGGCCATCTCGAAGGGCGCCGGCGGGCAGACGTAGGGGGAGGCGAAGATGCCGATGCCGAGGCGGCCGCCGCGGAAGGATCGAACGGCCTCGGACGCGCGAGGCAGCGCGGCGCGGTCGTAAACGTTGAGCACGTGCTCGGTGAAGCCCGGGACGGCTTCCGGAGCGTGTTGCGTGCCGAGGGCGATGATGAGCGCATCGCCCTCGAGCCGCTTGCCGCCGACGACGGCGGCACGGGAGGCCGGCTCGATCGAGCCGATCTCAGCCTGGAGGAATCGGATGCCCCGGCCTTCGAGCGCGGCCAGGGAGCGCTCGCCCGGGCCGAACTCCGCCGAGCCGACCAGGGCCCACGACTTGCGCAGGCCGGCCATGAACACAGGGCGGCGATCCACAATGACGACTTCGAAGTCTTTGGGGAGCCGCTGGCGGAGGCGCGTGGCTGCGGCCAGCCCTCCGAACCCTGCGCCGAGAATGACCACCCGTTTCATGCCTCACCTCCGTCCTACTTGAAATCATACCGGAGTACTCCGGGATGGGGCAAGAGGAGCTTTGAAGGGGGGAAGTCTCTCTGCCCCTCGCGAAGCATCCGCAAGCGAAGCGAGCGGGCTATTCCCTATCGCGCCGCACTCCCGGTAGTGCCTCATCGCTTGAACCGCGGTGAGGTTTGTAGGGGGCACCCCGCACACCCCCTGTTACCCCCCCTCGCAAACAACGTCCCAGTGCTCTTCTGGGAGCGGCCCTGTGACTTGACTCGACGGGAATGTAGCGAACGGGCCGCGACGGCAGTTTGAGGCTTCGCCGCCGCGGCTTATGAGTCGGCCTGCGTTGCATGGGTCGAGGATGCGAGACCGACGATGCTAGACAGCCGCCGCCGGCCACGCCTCTTCACGTCATCCTGAGGCCGTCCTATGCCATGTGGGCTCGTCCCAAGTCTACGGAGGCCGAAGGATCTCGTTGCCGCATGTGGGGCTTCCATCTGTGACAACGAGATCCATCGCCCCTCCTGTCTTCTGGCGATGGTCGCGCCGGAGCTGCTACGGGGCTCAGGATGACATTAACCAGGAAGGTTCTGCCTGATGTTGTTCCGAGTGTGCGGGGACGGTGCGAGCGCGGGTTTGGCACACTCAGGTCCTGCGCTGCCTCAAAACGATATCCAGCCGCGAAGCCGCGAGCGACAAGTGGAGTATGATGGAATCGGAAAGAGGCATTGCATGCCCCGACCCCTCGCCCTGCCCGGCAAGCCCCGGCCCTATGTCATGGCCCACCGGGGCAACCGCGTCGCCTGCCCGGAGAACACACTCGCCTCCTTCCGGCGCGCCATCGCCGACGGGGCCGACATCCTGGAGACGGACCTGCACCTCACCTCCGATGGCGCCTTCGTCTGCATCCACGATGGGACCGTCGATCGGACGACCGACCGCCACGGCGCCGTGGCCGAGATGACGCTGGAGCAGATCAAGCGCCTGAGCGCCTCTTACGGGCGGCCGGAGTTCGCCGGCGAGCGGGTGCCGACGCTTCATGAACTGGCGCATCTCTTGCCGGCCGATGTCGCCCTGGCCCTCGAGCTGAAGACCGACCGGTTCTTGGAGCCGGAGATCTGTCGCCGGCTGGTGGATGAGCTGCGCGCCGCGAATGTTCTGGAACGGACGGTGGTTCTCTCGTTCCATCTGCCCCGGGTTCAGGCCGTGCGGGCCGTGGAGCCGGAGATGCCGATCGGGTGGATCACCCTCTCAAGGGCATGGCCGATGGCGGGCGTGGAGATGCTCGGCCCTCTGTGGCCTCTCCTGCTCCTCAATCCGCTTTATGCGGCCCTGGCTCGCCGGCGGGGCCAGGCCGTATGCCCGCTCGATCCTCTGCCCGACGGCCGCCTGTGGCTCTACCGCCTCCTGGGCTGCGACGCCGTCCTCACCGACAATCCCGACTCCACCTGCCGCGCGTTGGGGAGGCGCTGACGCCGTGAGAGGGATCATCTGGAGAGGGGCTCGCCTGTCGCACACAAAGATCATCTGCACCCTGGGCCCGGCGAGCGAAGAGCCCGATGTGCTGCGGGAGATGATCCGCGCCGGGATGGATGTGGGCCGGGTGAACTTCTCGCATGGGGAGCAGGCTTCGCATGCCCGGAGGATCGAGCTCGTCCGCCGGCTGGCCGAGGAGGAGGGCAGGCCGGTGGCGATCTTGGGGGATCTCGCTGGCCCGAAGTTGCGTCTGGGCGAAATCCCCGGGGGTGAGATGTTGGTCCTGGCCGGGAGCGTGGTCTCGCTGAGCGCGGACGAGCGAGGTGGGGCGATCCACTTCCCGCATCCGGACATCCTGCGCCAGCTCCGGCGCGGGCAGCGCCTGCTGCTCGACGATGGGGCTATTGAGCTGGCGGTAGAAAAGAACGAGGGCGGGCGGCCGGAGGCGCGGGTGGTCAACGGCGGCCGCCTGCGCTCGCGGGCCGGGGTCGTGGCGCCGGGCGCGGCGCTGCCGCTGCCCTCCTTGGGCGAGAAGGATCGCGCCGACGTCGGCTTCGCCGTGGAGCAAGAGGCCGACTACCTCGCCCTCTCCTTTGTCCGCTCCGCGGCGGACGTCGAGGGGCTGCGGCAGCTCCTCGGGAGCCTGGGCGCTCAGATTCCGATCATTGCCAAGATCGAGCTGGCCGAAGGGGTGGCGGCGTTCGACGAGATCCTTGCCGCTGCGGATGGGGTGATGGTGGCGCGCGGCGATCTGGGGGTCAACACGCCGCCGGAGGAGGTGCCCTTCCACCAGAAGCGGATTCTGCTGGCCTGCAATCGCCTCGGCAAGCCCTCGATCACCGCCACCCAGATGCTGCAGTCGATGATCTCCAGCCCGCGGCCCACGCGCGCCGAAGCGAGCGACGTGGCCAACGCCGTTCTCGATGGCACCGACGCGGTGATGCTCTCCGGGGAGACGGCGATCGGCGACTACCCGGTGGAAGCGGTCCGGACGATGGACCAGGTGGCCAGGCGGGCGGAAGAGGCTCTCGATCCCGAAGAGTGCATGCGGAGAGTGGGAACGGTGAGCGAGCCCTCGCAAGCCATCGCCCGGGCGACGGTGGAGATCGCCCAGGAGCTAGGGGTGGGGGCGATCATCACCTCGACCATCAGCGGGCACACCGCCCGAATGGTGTCCCGCTTCCGCCCACGCGTCCCCGTGATAGCGGCGACCCCCGACCCGGCGACCTGGCGCCGGATGGCGCTGATCTGGGGCGTCGTTCCCCTTCTCGTCCCTCGCTATGAGACGGTGGAGGAGATGCTCGCCCTGACGACCTCGGCCGCCCGCGAGGCCGGCTTGGTCCGCGCCGGCGATCGGGTGGTCGTGACGGCCGGCATGCCGGCCGGCGGGGAGGGGCGCACCAACATGCTCAAGGTGCACACGGTGTAGGCGGGGCCTGAAGTCACCTTGAGGGGCGGCCCGACCGTATCACCGTATGCGCGCCTTTCTCCGAGATTTCATCCTGAGGGCCGTAAGTCGTACCTAGACCCTTCTCCGCATTCTGGAGGCCCGACACCTGCGCCCCCCGCACCTGTGGTTCGGGGCAGGTGTGCAGTTGCGCCGGAGGCGCAGGTTCAGCGGAGGATCTCGTTGCCACACCTGACGACGTCAACACGGTGAACGAGATCCTTCGGCCTCCCAAGAGCCGATGCGGGCTGGCGTACCGAGGTACGGCCTCAGGATGACGTTGCGGGCGAAGGGGGAGAAGACGAGGGTCGGGTGACGAGATGCAACGCGGGCGCTCCGCTCCGCCCGGGTGGGATGATCCACCAGGTATCAATGCACGGTCCGACGGATGGCCTCGTCGAACGCCTCCACGACGCGGCCGATCTGGGCCGCATCGATGGAGAGTACAGGCTGGAAACGGTAGACATTTCCTTTCGGCCCCGAGTAGGTGGCCATCACACCGAGCTTGAGAAGCTCTTGCTTGATGCCGGCCATCTCTTTGCCGGTGAAGGGCTGCTTGGTCTCCTTGTCGTGGACGAGTTCAGGCCCGCCCATCAGGCCTTGCAGGCGGACGTCGCCGACGTAGCGGGAGGTGGACATGGCGCGAAAGCCGTCCCCCATCCGCGTGCCCATGGCGGCGGCGTTCTCCCAGAGGCGCCCTTCCACCAGCACTCGCGTGGCGGCCATCCCGGCGGCGCAGGCCATGACGTTGCCGGCGAAAGTGGGCGCGGCGGAGGTGTAGAACTTCTCGGCGATCTCAGCCCGGGTGAGCACTCCGCCCTGAGGGATGCCGCCGCCGAGGTTCTTGGCGATCGGTAGGATATCCGGCACGACGTTCTCGTGGTTGCAGGTCCACATCGCGCCGGTGCGCCCGAAGCCCGCCTGCACCTCGTCGTCGATCAGTAGCACGTGGTTGCGGGTGCAGATCTCGCGCACGCGCGTCATCCAGCCCGGAGGCGGGACGATCCCTCCGCGGCATTGGAGCGGCTCGATCAGAACGGCCGCCACGCTGCCTTCTGAGACGGCGGAGATCCCGTCACCCTGGATGATGTTCTCGATCTCGTCGGCGCAGCGCAGCCCGCAGTCGGGATACGTCAGCCCGAAGGGGCAGCGGTAGCAGTAGGGCGACGGAGCGTGCAGGACGCCATGTTCCAGGGGCCCGAACGACTTCTTGTATGAGGTGGAGCCGCTGGCGGCCAGGCCCGTGCCGGTGAGGCCGTGGTAGGAGTTCTTCAGGGCGATGATCTCATACTTCCCCGTGTAGGCGCGGGCCATCTTGACGGCGACGTTCACCGACTCGGTCCCACCGGAGGTGAAGTAGATCTTCTTCAGGTCCCCTGGCGCCAGCCCGGCGATCATCTCGGCGTACTCGGCATTGATCTCTGTCGTCTGGTGCGCGCCCAACTGCATGACCTTGGTCACCTGCTCCTGGACGGCCTTGATCACCGCCGGATGGCTGTAGCCGATGTTCACGCAAAACTGGCCGGAATTGCAGTCGATGTATTCGTTGCCCTCGTAATCCCAAACAAGGGCGCCCTCTCCGCGTGAGATGGGCACGGGCTCGGCAACAGTGCTCCAGGCGCGGATGACGTATTTGGAGTCTCGGGCCAGAATGTCGGCGTTCTTTCCCATAGGGACACCTCCGGTTGAAGTGATGGGTGATCGGTTACTCGGTGATCGGTGAACGGTGACGGGTGGTCGGTCGTAAGGGGGCGCCCAGGCACCCGGACAACATGGCGCCACGAGGCCGAGAGGCCAAGTGCCCCGGTGCCCAAGCCCCCATGCGCCCAAGTGCCCGAGTGCGCGCCCACCGATCACTGATCACCGATCACCTTCCTCGCGCGCGCGCGCACTCTCGCGCGCTCGTCTCCTGGTCGCCTATCCCGCCTCCGCTATCTCCCTCGCAATCTTCGCTCCGCTGCTCGTTCCAAGGCGCGTGGCGCCGGCGGCGATCAGCGCCCGGGAATCGGCCAGGGTTCGGATTCCCCCCGCCGCCTTCACGCCGATATTGGCCCCGACGATGCTTCGCATCAGCGCCACGTTTTCCACCGTCGCCCCCAGCGGGGCGAATCCGGTGGAATCCTTGACGAAATCGGCCCCGGCCTCCAATACCGCCAGGCAGCCGGCCACCATTTGTCGCAGGTCGAGGTAGCCGGGCTCGATGATCACTTTCACTCGAACCCCGGCAGCATGCGCCTCCCGGACCACGGTAAGGATGTCGAGGACCACGTTTCGGTAGTTCCCGGCCCGCAGCTCACCGATCGGGAGCACCATATCGATCTCGCGGGCGCCGTCCTGGACGGCCTGGCGCGCCTCGCGAGCCTTGGCCGCAAGCGGGGAGGCGCCGAAGGGGAAGGCCACGACGCCGACCGGCCCCACATCGCTTCCCGCCACCAGCTCGGCCGCCAGCGGCAGATAGATCGGGTTTGCCAGGACGTATCCGAACCCATACTCTCGCGCCTGCGCGCACATCTCTTCGATGTCGGATGGCGTGGCGTCCGGCTTGAGGCGGGATTCGTCAATGAGCCGGAGGATGCCCTCGTCGGGAGTTGAGGCGGGGAGAGTGGCTTCCTCGGGCCGGATGAGGCGACCGGGGAAACCGCCGAGCTTCTCCACGATGCCTCGGATTACCGGTTGAAGCTCTTGAATGAGACGGCGGACGTCGGCGGCGTTGGTTGTGCGTTGGCTGTTCACGGTCTTGGGCGCAAGCTCCATTCACCTCCGTGGCTTGAACCGTCGGTCTTCTCAAGGGGCGGCCATGGCACGGCGGAGGTCGTTGAGGTTTTCTGTGATGCGGCCTTCCCGGAACGCCGATCGGCCGATCACGAGGGTATCGGCTCCCGCTCGCACCGCCTGGCGGATGTTCTCGGGCTTCAGTCCCCCGTCGGCCACCCACTCGATCGCTTCCATTCCGGGCGTCTGCTTCCCTCGCCGGATCTTCTCCAGGGCCTGGGGCAGAAACCCCGGATCGGGCACTTCGGGTTCCGTCGTCAGGATTACGACGAAGGCCAGGTGGGGCAGGAGATCGGCGAGATCGGGAAGCGGTGTCGCCGGGTTGAAGGCCAGGCCTGCCTCGGCCCCGGCCTCGGCGATCATGCGCAGGGTCCGGCGCGGGTAGGGGCAGGCTTCGAAGTGGACTGAGATCCGGTTGGCGCCGTCGCGGGCCAGCTGGGGGATGATCCACTCGGGGTGGACCATCATCAGGTGGACGTCGAAGGGGCGCCGGGTGAGCGGGCGAAGGTCGGCGATGATCTTCGTACCCAGGGTCATCACAGGAACAAAGCTGCCGTCCTCCACGTCGAAGTGGATCAGGTCGGCGCCGGCCTCATCCAGGATGTGGACGACCTCGCCCAGGCGATCCAACGGCGCGGCGGCGAGTGAGGGGGCGAGACGGGGCATCCGGCTAAGGCCTCGCCTGGCCGCGGGCTTCTTTCGCCAGCGCCATGAACGAGCGGACGCGCTCCCGATCGACCGGGTTCCATATGTGGCCATCTTGCTTGAGCGCCGTCCCGATCACAACGCCATCGGCAATGGCGAGTTGCTCGCGCACGTTCGCGTGCCGAACGCCGGTGTTGGCGAAGACGGGGGTATCGGGCACGGCCTCCTTAACGATCTGGAGCGTCTGCGAGGAGGTCTCGCTGCCGGCGATGAGGCCCGAGACGCACAGAGCATCGGGCCGGGTGTTGAACACGGTGGAGCGGGCGATGTCGGCGACATGACGGGCGCCCAGGTAGCTGGCGGCTTCCGGGACGATATTGAAGAGCAGCCTCACCGATTGGGCGCCGATGGCGTGTTGATGGCGGATGACCTTGCCGCAGTTGGTGTCCCACAGGCCGAAATCGCTAGCGTAGACGCCGGTGAAGATCTCACGGACGAAGGAGGCGCCGGTGGCCACCGCCAAGTCCAGCGAGGCTATCGGGTCCCACAGGACATTCACCCCGAAGGGGAGGCGCACCTCGGCGCGGAGCTCGGCGACGACCCGGGCCATCGCAGCGACGGTGACGGTCTCTACCTTCGTGAGATAGGGAAGGCTGGCCTCGTTGGAGAACATCACCGCGTCGACGCCGCCGTCCTGGAGGGCATCCAGATCGGCCCGGGCCTGTTCCACCACCCAGCCCATGCCTTGCCCGAAGTCGTAGTCGGGGTCGCCGGGGAGCGCCTTGAGGTGGCACATGGCGATGATCGGCTTGGCGGTGCCGAAGAGTGAGAGCAGCCAGTCGTTCACAGGATTCCTCCAGGAGGCCGCTTGTGCCACCGACCTTTCGGGGTTGGCGCCGACCCGCCCGAGGGGGAGCGGCTCTGCATTTCCCGAGCGGGCGATGCGGGGGGAGGGCGGTCCTCCGCCTTAGGATGCGTCCGGGGGCGCGGCCCCCTGGATCCTCTCCAGAAGCCTGGGGAGCGGGCTCATTCGGTCGATCTCGCCCGGGCGGGAGAGACGAGGGAACCAATGATTGGGGCCGGCGACGAACGGGAAGAAGGACGATTGCCGGATAATGTCAGTCCACGAGAATCCCGCCGGGAGGCCGGTGAGGGCGGCTGCCTGTTCGAAGGGCACGCGGGCCTTGAGCTCCTCGACGGCGCGGGCCTCGATGCGCTGCAAGTTGCGCCGGGCCAGGAGCAGGACAAGCGCGTAGATGACCACGATCCCGTTGATCACGGCGCTGTGGGCGATGTAGAACTCGAGCACCTCTCGGCCCAGCGGCCCGAGCAGGTAGAGCACCATCCGTCGGATCATGTCCGTCCTCGGCCGCCTCCGGGTGCCGGGGGATCCGAAGGAGGGATCCCCCGGCCTCCACGAGGGTGGGATTGGTCGCCCGGGGTGGGCGTATCCAGGCTAGGTGGGAGGAGCGCCGCCCATCTCCTCTTCGGTGAAGATCTTCTCTCCCATCACCAACTTCGTCTTGAGGAAGTAGAGGGCGACGAGGCCGACGAGGCTGATGATCAGGGCCACCCCCACCGGCGTCTGGAAGACGTAGTACAACGCGTAGATGGGCGGGATGGCGGCGTCGCTCATCACGGTGTAGGCCGCGTAGCCGGTCGGGAGGTCGATGGCGATCGATCCCGACGCCACCATGGCAGTGACCGCCGGCGCCATGAGCGTCGTGAAGATCAGCCCGACGCCCATGACGATGGCGCCCAGGATCAGCGTGAGCAAGACGTCGCCGGCGACGAGTGGGGCAAGCATGGCGGTGACGAACACGCCGTCCGCCAGGTCGATGAAGGGCAGGGTGCGGTTACCCAGCGGGGCGAGCAGCAGGGCGAAGCCGATCTCCACCGGGATCATCAGCAGGCCGGCGGCGATCACCGTCGGGTTGCCGATCAGGATCGCCGAGTCCATCCCGATGTAGAACTTGCGCCCGGCGAAGCGCTTGGTCATGAAGTTGCGGGCGGCGTCGGCCACCGGCGTCAGGCCTTCCATCAGGATGCCCACCATGCGCGGGATGAGCACCATCACCGCCGCGATGTTGATCCCGATGATGAGCGTATCGTAGGCGGTCTGCCCGGCCAGAGCGGCCAGGACGACCCCGATGATCAGGCCGAGGACGATTGGCTCGCCCAGGACGCCCAGGCGCTTGCGGATCGTATCGGGATTGAGATTGAGCTTCCGCAAGAACGTGATCTTGTTGAGGATCCAGGCGAAGGGCGCAGCCAGCAGCATGTAGCCGTTGGACTGGAGATGTGGCCAGGAAAGCCCGGGAAACTTGAAGTACTTCTGCATCAGTGGCGCCGACCAGTCGGCCAGGAAGAGCGCGATCACGACGCCGATGGCCGAGGCCACCAGGCCGAGGACAAAGCTGCCGGTCACGAACTGGACGGCGGCTCCGAGAAAGGCCATATGCCAGAAGTTCCAGATGTCGATATTGAGCGTCTGGGTGAGGCCGATCACCAGGAGGAGGATGTTGAGGGCGATGCCGATGGGGATGGTGAGATTGCCCACGGGTGTGGCGAAGGCAAGCGCCGAGGCGGCCGGCCAGCCGATGTCGATGATGTCGAGGCCGGTGCCCGTCCGCTCGGCGAACGCCTGGCCGATCGTGCTCACCTTCTCGCCCAGCAGGCCGACCGTGAGGAAGATGCCGACAAAGGCGACGGCGGTCGTCAGCCCGCTGCGGAATGCCCGATCCCAGCGTAGGCCAAGGATGAGGCCGAGCAGCATGACCACGATGGGCAGAACGATGAGCGGTCCGAGGGTGTTGAGGAAACTTCCAATCTGTTCGAGGATGGCTTCCATGGGTGAGGCTCTCCCTTTCTAACTCTTGGCTCTTAGGATTTCGAGCACCTTCTGGAGGGCTTCCTGTTCCCCGATCCCGGTGATCAAGGGGATCCCGTCGACGACGGGAGCTTTCTCTTGAATCTCAGGAGGAATGGCAGTGGTGGAGACGATCACATCGGCATCGATGAACCCTGGGTTGAGCTCCGCCACCCGGAGTTGCCGGACGGTCGCCTGCACGTTGTGATCGTCCAGGTACTCTTCGATCTTTACGCGCAAGATCGCTGAGGTGGCGATGCCCGTTCCACAAACCAGATAGACCTTCTTCATCCTTCCTCCTCCCCGCATGCCGCAAGGTGACCATCGGCGCGGCGCACCCAGGCGCCGAGCGGCCGGAGCCTTGCGGCCCGGAACCTTCCCCTCGTGGATGGATGAGCGGATCCAATCGATTGGGCTCGGAGGACCTCCTTTCGGGATTGCTGAACCCATCGCCCGCGGGCGCGCCGCCGGCGATGCTGGAGGGCCTTCGGCCTCTCCAGGCGCGGGAACGTCTCGGTGAAAGATCGACGAAGATCCTTGGAGTCTCTGAGGCGCCAGGCACGAAGAGCCCAAGGCGCGCGCCCTTCAGGCCCGGAGCCCGCCGGCTCATTCGGCGCCAACGGTGGGAAAGCGCCCGGACTCATTCTACGGGCGCCTCATCGCGCGCGGACCCGCGTATCGGCGATTTCCGAGCGATAGGTCGGAATGGAAATGCGACAACTCGAGTTCTCCACGCCGGTTCGGTCCGAAACGGGATCACGGGCGCCGCCGGCGAGCCCAGTGCGGGAGATCCGCAGGCATCTCTTGCCGAAGCCTCATGACGACCCCGGTGAGGCGCGGTCGGCGCCCCCGGCGGGGCCCTTCCGGTGCGGCTCGGCGAAATCGGAACGGATCAAGATGCTCAGCGCCTGGGTCGCCTCCGCCTCATCGGGGCCTTCGATCTGAAGATCGATCTCGTGCCCTTTCTCCACTCCCAGAACCAGCACCCCTAGAATGCTCTTCCCGTCCACCCAGTCGCTCGACGTCGTAAGATTGCGGACCAAGACGGATGCCTGAAATGATGAGGCCAGGTTCACAAAGAGGGCGGCCGGCCTGGCATGCAGGCCCACTTCGTTGATCACCGTCAGGTGTTCCGCCTGCATCAAGCCTCCTCATCGAGTGTTAACCCCATCCGGCCCCAAAGGCGTTCAGTTCCTTGGACCGGGCGCCAGGAGGCGCTCGTTCAGGATGAGGGCCACCTCCCCGGGCGAGTGAGCGGCCGTGAGCAGCTGCAGATGGTCGGCTTGCTGGAAGAACTGCACCAGCCTGCCGAGCCAGCCCACCTGGGCCTGGGGGTTGGTGATCGAGAGCAAGAAGACGATGCCCACCTGGAGCTCGCCGCCGTGACCCATGGCCTGGAAACCGACCGGCTTCCTCAATGTGGCCACGGCCACCGCCGCCTTGAGGCAGTGCTCGACGTCGGTATGCGGGATGGCCACCGGCGGGTGGGTGGGTAGCCCGGTGGGGAAGGTTTTCTCCCGGGCGATGACGGCCTCGGCAAAGGTTGGACGCACGTAGCCGCCCTGCTCGAGCCGCTGGCTGAGGGCGCGGATGGCGTCTTCAGGCGTCGCTGCCTCGATGCCGAGCAAGATCAGGTCCTCGTTGCAGGCGACATCGGCCATGGTGTGAGGTTCCGGCATTCCAGATCCCCTCCGGTCGGGAGAATCCGGACGACGTGATCGGGTCTTGAAGACCTCAGCCACCTCAATCGCCAGCTCCTCCTCAGCTGGCGAGATCCAGTCTTCGGCGGATTCGATCGACATCCTGCGCGGTCACCAGCGGGCTCACCGTGATGACCGGCAGTGGACAGGAGCTCAGCTCGGCCGTGCTGATTACCGCGTCGGCCGACTTGTGGTCGAACTTCCCCAGGTAGCGGAGCGACATCACATCCACAACCTCCAGCTGGGGGAGCTCGCTCTTCAGCCGAGAAAGGAGCATCCATGCCGTCACGCCCCCGCTCGGGCAGACGATCACCACCCTCCGGCCCACGTTTCGTTCCAACCGGCGGCGCAGCTCGAGGGCCATCCCCATGTACATTGTGATGTAGGCGATCTCCTCTGGCGGAAGTGCCGCCTTGAGATCCTCCGCCAATCCCAGAGCCGCCTGCGTCGTGGCGTCCCACAGGGCCGGATACGCCCGGCGCACTTCCGAGGTGAGCGGATTGCGGATCGGCAGCCCGTGATGCACTCGGGTGACCGACCGCGAGAGGTGTTCCGCCAATCGCGCCAGCATCTCAGGCTGGGCCAGATCCGCTTCCATCCGCTTCCCGATCTCCTGCGCCAGGCGGAGCGCCAGGCGGTAGTATTCGTGGCTCGCCGACGCGGTGAGCGCCTCCGGCTGCGCTCCCTCCGGCGGCCGTGACGAGGTGAGCACTTCGAGAGTGAGCTGGGCCTCCTCGCCCGCCGGCAGCCGGAGCCCCGTCTCCCTCCGCAAGAGCTCGGCGGCAGAGTGAACCGCCTGATACTCCGGCAGGCGGCGTTGAGCCTCAATCAGCCCCTCGGGGAGGCTGATCGTGTGCCCAGCCAACACTCGCTGCACCATCACCGCCCAATACAAGGCCAG
>Ga0209342_10003271_pt1 | contig 17095 bp, 8 predicted proteins | sample RifCSP16_2_FD_184023 | JGI IMG/M metagenome (GOLD analysis project Ga0209342, IMG submission 184023) | Soil microbial communities from Rifle, Colorado - Rifle CSP2_sed 16_2 (SPAdes) (version 2) | ecosystem: Environmental > Terrestrial > Deep subsurface > Rock core/Sediment | place: Rifle... | reverse complement strand
CCCATCCCATAGCGGCCGTCTGGCAACGAGGATTTGACCTCCCAAGGAGAGTCTTCGCCGGCGTCCCGCGCCGGAAAGTAGGCTTCATTCACCGCCAGCGCTTGGCTGCCATCGTACCCCGCCAGGACGTAGACGGCACCCGCGGCGGTGGTCGCGCCGGCATGGCTGCGAGCTGTTGGCATGGGCGCGAGACTCCTCCAGGAGTCAGCTTGGGGATCGTAGCCATAGACTGAGCCCAGCGCCCCTTGCCCATCCCATCCTCCAAAGAGGTAGAGCTTCCCTTCGAAGGCCGCCAAAGCATACCAGCTGACGGTGATCGGGAGCGAGGCCCGCCGGCTCCAGGTAGAACGCCGAGGGTCATAGACCTCCAAGACGTCCGTCAACTCCCCTGAGGGGAGACGTCCTCCGGGCACATAAATCATGCCTCCCAGGATTGCAGCTTGAACGTCGGCCACGGCCGTCGGCTTCGAGGGGAGTGTCGACCAACTATCCGTACCCACGTCATAGGACTCGACCGCCCCGGTGACCCCTCCTACCGTCTCGCCGCCGATCGCGTAAATCCTGTTCTCGTACGCCGCCACGGCCAGGCCGCTTCGCGCGGCTGGCATCGGCGCCTTTGCCTGCCAGCGCGATTGTTCGAGCGCAACCAAAGTATCTGGGGTTGCGGGCACCTGGGACGCCTGCCACGTGCTTACGGCAAAGTAGGCTAAGGTCACGAACAACAGGGAAGCCAGACCCAGACGGAACCCGAGGCTCTGCCTCCAGCCGATCGGCCCGCGGTCCTGGGCGCCCGTCTCGGAGGCAGGCTGAGTCGCCATCGCTCCCGAAACATCCGGGACAAGACCTTCCCGGATGGCAAAGAGAGTTGCTTCCGTCCGGGAAGCAACCCCCGTCTTGGCGAAGATGTTGCGCAAATGAACTTTGACGGTATTGACGCTGATCGAGAGCTGCCGGGCGATCTCTTTGTTGCTCGCCCCAGTGGCCACCAGGCGCAGGATCTCGCGCTCGCGCTGACTTAAGTCGTCTGGATCATGCATAGTGATACGGACACCACCACAGGGAAAGGGCATCCCCTCCGTTCTCGGCCCTGGCCAGCAACTGCGTCATGAGCCAGGGGAAACCTCCCGCGACTCCCCTCGATTTCCCCAATGCCGCCCACCGGCCTTGCGAGCCCTACCGGACCAGATGTTCGCTTGCCATGCAGTTCTGGCACCGACACAGCCATGGGCTCAATCCCTGAATTCCGCCACCCTGCCCAGACTGCTAAGCGGGGAAACACGTCCCTCCAGCGGAGAATGGCATCGATCAACACGTTTGTGCTCGATCCATTTTGCGCGAGAGCCTGTGTAGAAACCCGCCCTTGTCCGTGCTACATCATATCGATCAACCTACCCACCGGGAGGCGACAGATGCGACACATCGAAGAGAGTGACCGGGGATAGACGACTCTCTTCCTCCAGATCCTTGATCACGACGTCAGTCTAGCCAACCAGGTCCACTTCACCGACGCCATTATAAGAGACCCTCAACCTCCAAGAGCAGGACTTTGGTCACGGTCCCCAATAAGATGCGCATCCACCGCCACATCCCGGCCCGTCTTCTTCGCCTGTTGATCCACGCTAACTCACCCCCCTGCAGAAGCCGGCAGCTCGAACAGGAGGCCTATCGAGACGTTTAGCTGATGTGGTTCTTGCACAGGCTGGAAACCCACTCTAAGACCATTGGCAACTTCCGAAAGGGCAACGCGCAGCACCTCCGCGGGGTATGCAGGCAATTCATCTTCCACTGCCACCAGCCTCGACTGTTCGGCGTGGAGTTGATCGTCATCGACGGGTTCAAGTTCGAGGCCGCCAATGCCCGCAACTGCGAGTACTTCGGCCGCAGACGCAATAGCCAGACGGAGCAGTTCGGAGCCAAGATCCAGGAATATCCGGAAGAGCTGGAGACCAACGACGAGCAAGAAGCAGAAGTCCTTTCGCCCTCGGCCGAGGTCCTCATGGGGAAGATCGAGATCCTGAGGGAGCGAAAGCGGAAACTGCGAGCCCTGGGCCATCAGATGAACCTGTCCGGGAAAAGCCGGGTCCCCCTCACCTATCCAGACAGTCAGCCCGCACCGTCCCGGTGTCGTGCCGCGAAGCCGGCCGCAACAGGGCACGGAACCGACTTTGCCATCAAGGTCAATCTTACCGTCGACTCCAAGCTCATGCCGATCCTCGAGCACGGGGTCACCGCTGACCCGACAGACCAGAGTCATCTCAGCGTTATGGCTCTGCGGGCTAGAGACCTTTTTTTGGGGGGGGGAATCACCCGGAGGCGCTGGCCGACATGGGCTAGTATGATAGCGAACCGGTCGATTCTTGTGCCAAGGCGGGGTCCAAGACGTACATGCCCAAGCCTAGCGCCTCGGTCAATTGCTTCCTCAGTCACTTCGAAAAAGAGGATTTGCCTGATGTCCCCAAGAGGGGTAACTAGGCGTGCCCTGACGACGGGCATCTGACGTTCCGGCTCCGAACCAGGGAGCTCGGCCGTGACGTCAGGTACCCCGCGACGACCGCCTGTGCCGATTGTCCCCACCGGCCCAAGTGCACCTGCGATGCTGGCGGGTGCCGGATCACCCGATCCCTTCGTGAAGGCTTCTTCGATGCAATGGGGTGCAGAAATCCTGCCCACCCCGAGAAGCTGACACCCAGGAAAGGCGTCGCCGCGCATCCTTCGTCCTCCCTAAGAACATCGCGACGATGAGCTTGACTGGATCGCCTTGGAACGATCAGGCGGAGCACGAACCAGCGATATTTCCGAACAAAGGGAATAGCCGATGTGAGGACTGAAATCCACCCCTCGCTCTTTGCCTATGATCTCTCACGGGCAATCGACGTTCTCGGCGTCCCCAGGATGATCACAGGCCTCGCCTGTGGATCTTTCAATCTCTTCTCCGACTCTCCCCACGCGCCACCACAACAACCGACCTCTCACAAGTCCTCGTGAGCTGTCAGGCGCTACATATTCGCGAGATGTGGCTACTTGCCACCAGCACGGAATATTCGAATCTCATATCCCCCATCAGTAAAAGTCTTCACTTCTTCAAACTGCTGAAACAATGCTTCATAGCTCGCGATTTCCGACTCATATGACTCCGGTTCGTTGTAGAAGCGTCTAAACATGCCCTGGCTAAACACCAGGTAGTCAAACCCATTGGAGATATACCACTCCGGCGAATGATCGATCAACCGAAAGAAACCGTGCACTTCGAATTCGTGCGGGTCAACATACGGCGAATATGACTCCAGCGCCAAACTCGAGCCGCGAGGTAGGTTTTGTGCGATCCAAACTCGGGCCGTCTCCCGGCTGTCAACGGCGAGCAATCTCGAAATGCCCTGGACAGTCCTAGCCGCTGGGAACACAAGAGCCGGGACAAGAACAAGACTGGCTGCAAGTGAAATGATCGTCCTTGCCTTCCTATTGGGAGGACTCAGCTGGCCAAATTGCCCACAAACGGACGTGGCGAGTATTGCAGTGCTGCAGATCAGGAATGGTATCACGGGAAGAAGAGTCCGCGGATTCCGCACAGTGGCACTACTGATTACAATGAAGTACGGCAAGGCAAAGCTGTATACAAGAATGCTTGGCTTATGCCGTGCAAGCACGCTTCGCACCAGCTCGATCGCCGCAAAGACAAGTAACGCTCCTTCGACTCCCCAAGAATACCTCACGTAATATGCGAACGCATTACCCAGGCCAGCCGCGCTGCTACCGCCTGAACCGAGTAGATAATGAGTGAAGATGAATCCAGTGTCACGTAGAAATTGATTCGAATCTAGAAACACAAAGGGGTTCAACGCCGTGAAGGTCAGTAGGGCTAGACCGATCGCAACATACAACCTGGTATCGCGCCAACCCCTTAATCCCGCCCGGAAGAAATGCACAAGAAGCAAGGTGACCATGATCAATGTGCCGTGATACATGGTTGAGGCTGCCAATCCGCAGCCGATCCCAGCCAGCAGGTAGTTTCTCAGACCGCCATGTAGATACAGTCGATAACATGCCCAAAACGCCAGCAGCAGGAAGGACACCAGCACTGCATGTGGGAACATATAGCGACTATACTCAGTATGGGTTGGAGAGAGAGCTAGCATTAGAGCCGCAATAAAGCCGGCTCTCCAATTACCTGTTAGCTCTTGCCCAATTACGAAGACGAGCCCTATGGAACCGATCCCGAACAAGGCGGTTACGCTCCGACCCAAGAGAAAAGCCGACGGCAAAGATGTAAGGCCGACTCCCATAAGAAGAACATCGGCCCCCCGAATATCCGCAAGGCTTTGAAAAACACTCCTCCATAAACCAAACAGATAATACGGGACATAGGCAAATGCGTTGAGATAGAAGAATACGGATGGGTATGAGAAAAAACGAGGGTTAAGATCGCCCGTCTTGAATATTCTCTGAACAATGTCGACGTAGTTTGGTTCGTCAGGGTAATAGGTATAGGGGAGGCCCTTTCCTATCCCCAAGAACCTGATTCCCCCTCCCAGCGCGATCACTCCCAAGAAGAGCAGCCGATCATATCTGCACAGTTTCCTAATCAGGATGGCTACTACTTGACTTGAGTTCATCTTGGTATTAGCTCATGGGCATGATGAAGAAGTGCCTGATCTATGCCCCCAACGGCCCCGAGCTACCTGTCCCGCGTTCTGTGTGGGATGTCCCCCGGCGGCTCGGGGCTCTCAACTCTCACTCTACGACAACTAGGCGACAAAGCCGGGCCAAACATTTCGGCTCGCCAAACACTGTGGAAGGTTCTGACTTTGAAAGTGCGGACCGCTCTTGTAGGCTCTTCTCAATCCGACGGAGACATGAGGAAATCGTGTCACCGGCAGGGACCCACGAATCCGAGTTCAGGCCCATCTGCCCCTATGCTCTGCCCGGCCTACGAGCTCTCCAACAGCTCCTGGAGACACTTCTTCAGCATTGGCCCGGCCCAAGCACCCCGCGATCTCTTTGTTGCTCGCCCCGGTAGCCACCAGGCGCAGGATTTCGCGCTCGCGGTCACTCAGCGGGCCACGCTCAGACACGGGATACTCGCCCCAGAGATTCAGTCGGGAGCTCTTCCTTCCCCTCTCGGCTCGCTGGGTTCGTACCGCGTCTACGATGCTCGCCTGCCCGGAAGGAACAGCAGGGCCATCTCAGGCCAATCACGTCGCGGCCCGCCCCCGAACCACGACCAGGACGTCTGCCTTCGCCACCGTCTGTCAACCTACCCTGCCCGCCGGATGCCGACCCTGGCTTCACCTTAGTATCGACCGGTCTTCACCGCAAGCGGGGTCGGGAAGTCGTTGTGGTCGCCACCATCTGATCGCGGCTAGCGTCTTATCAATGGCAGACGGATCTGGTATGGCGCAACGACCCTCATCGTCACCTGGATGTTCCCCACGGAATACGGTGTCTGATGCACCACCTTGAGCTGGGCATGATACTCCCCGGGGAAGGCCGCCTCGGGCACACCTGCGTCGAAGGTGACTACAATGGGCTGGCTCGAGCCAGGGTCTAGCGATCCATCAACCACATCCTCGCTCAGCCAGGCCACATCTTGTACGCATAAGCTGGTTGTCTCGCCGGAATCAAACTCATAGATTACGGGAATGCCCTCCTGGTCCACCGCCCAAAGGTGTCCGTCGCAATCGATCTCCAAGCCTGCCCCGGCGTAGTCGCCAAACCCCTCACTCACGTTGAACTGCCCCACCATCTCGTATTCGTCGGCGGCGTCGAGCACGTAAACCGGGTTCGGCGAATCGTTGACCATCACAAAGAGGTGTTGAGTGTCAGGATTGTAAGCCAGGCCGGCGACCGCAAGACCGACGTCCACCTCATCCAGCATCGTCCCATCGGAGGCGAAGTGGTGGATCATGAAGTCGTTCCAGCTTCCGGCGAACCAGCTATCGGTGTATGGATCGTAGGCCAGGCCGCGCTGGGAGGTCGTGAAACCGGTGTCATCAGGGCAGATCCGTTCTCCCGTGTATCCCGCCGAGGGGTCAATCTCATAGATACAGTTGTTTCCGCTGGCTGTGTCGATATTCATCACCCATAACGTTCCGGTGTACAGGTTGTACGCCGCATCCGCCGGGCCATAGGGTGGGATCCATGAGAAGGAATGCGATCTTCCGGTAGGCCCACCGGTCGTGTCGTATTCGTAGAACGTGCCATCCCCGCCCCAACTGGACACAGGGCTGCCTACCCAGACGGTGTCATCGTTGACGTCGTAAGCAATCCCCCAGGAGGCGGGCTGCGCGGGTGTCCAGGACTGAAACACATCACCGGCGGCGTACGGCGGCGCGGCCGGTAGCTCTGGAAGACTCAGCCCACTCGCGGTCGCGAAACCCTGCTTGAAGGGCTTGACGACGGAGCTCGGCTGTTCAAACGGCCCCAAGGCAGTGGTCGCGCCGGGTATCTCAGCCAGTTCCCAGTCGGCGGCCAACCCGCCGTCGTTGGACAGTGTGAGATCCAGGGTCGTCATGCCTCCGAGAGGGATCTCCACCTCCAGCGTGGTTGGATCGACCGTCAGGCGGCCGGCCGATAGATCGAAGTCCTGGCCGACGACGCCATCCGCCACGACCGCGACCGAGCGCGTGTCGTCGGCGTACCTTGTCTTCGAGGCGCTGAAGGACTGCGTCCCCGTGAGCGAAGAGAAGAGAGTGTAGAAGCCATCGTCCACGGCCGGATCATCCGGTGTCGAGGAGGTGCTGACCGTGTCCTCAGGCGCGCTCACGCTGGCCACGGTGGCGCCATTCAACGCCCCTCCGGTATTCCCATCACGGCCATTTCCAACCAACAGTCCACCGTCGAGCGTAGCGCAAGAGGCTGGACCGACCATGACATTATCCACCTGCCACCAGAACGCCCACTCGGCGTCGTAGTAGTGGAATCGGACTTTGGCGTCGGGTTGGCCGCCGACGATAGCTGAGATGTCCACCGCTTCGTGAGCCGGCCCCGGGTAGTCGACCCCGCTCTTGCTCCAGACATTGAACCAGGAAGAGCCGCCGTCGTCGCTCACGTCGACATCGGCGATCTCCAAGTCCCAATAGAAGAAGTCGGTATCGAATTGGAGTGTGACATCCGGCTCTCCCGACAGGTTGATCAGGGGAGAGATCAACTCGGCGTCCTGTATCCCAACCGGCCCATAGTTGTCACTATCAAGGATGGCAAACAACCCGCTGCCACCGGTGAGATTGCCACGGCCGCCGGGGTCATTGAACTGCCAAACCTGACCATTGCCGATATTGTCGACGTTCTGCCAGCCGGCGGGCAGCGACCCGCTATCGAACGACTCGGAGAGGACTGCGTTCGTGGTGTATCCCGGCGCAGTGCACGTCGCGTCAATCGTCAGGGCGAAATCCTCAAGGCTTCCCCCGGGGGGTGGCGTGACTTCGCGCGTGTCCTCGTTGTAACCTGAGCTCACCGCCTGGACGTCAAAGGTGTAGGGGACGCCCTCCACGAGTTCGACCGTGTAGGTCCCGGTGAGGAAATCGGTGAATATCGTGTCGGAATAGCCAGCAGTCGAGATGTTGATCTGCGCGTAGAGAGGCCACCCGTGCCCGGAGCCATCCGTGACCGCGCCGGAGATGTTCACCGCCGGAAGGGGGTTTAGCTCAAAGTCCTGCGTCGTTGTCCCACCGTCCGTGACGGACACGCCGACAGCCCCCTCGGGGTCATAGCCGTAGACCGAAGCCGTGACGTTGTAGATCCCAACCGGCAGGTTGACGGTGTAGAAGCCGCTCCCGTTGGTGAATGTCGTGTTTGCCCCGGCTTGTATCGTGGCTCCGGAGATCGGCAGCCCTGTCGAGAAATCGGTGACCGTCCCTAGCAGAGTTCCGCGCGGGCCGCTCGTGCAGGATGGAAACTTGAAGGAGCCAATGCGAGTCTGCCATCCAGCCGAGCTTGTGGTTTGAATGTACTCCTGGGTGTACCAGAAGGTGCAGTCATCGGTCGGGTCGAGGCCCATCATGCTGTAGTCGCCCCAGCGGGCCGCCGAGTGGGTTTGCGATCCGGTGCCGGCGATGAGGGTGGATTCGCCCTGCCCTAGTGTGTTCAGCGGGTCGCTCTCGAGACGTCCCACATAGCGGATCGAAGGATAGACCGTCTCGCTTGAGACGCTGTAGCCGAGAGCGATGTTCCCGACATGGTCCATAGCGATGCTGCCCATCCAACGATGCTCGGTGTCCGGCGTGTCTCCGGCATACGTCCCTGCCTGGTAGATGCTCGGTGTCCCCCCGGGATCGCGCAGCTCGTACCAACGGACTCCGGCCCTGCCGGAGCCGGCGTCGACTGTGTGATTGACCACGAGCGATTCATGCGTGTCGAAGCTGCGGTATTGGAGCCGATACATCAGCCGATCGCCGATGGCGTCCAGCCCCTGCGAAGTGCCAGGCTGCGGGATGCAACTGAATGTTGAGAGGCAGATGGGCGTAAAGTCAGTCACCGGAATCGTGGCATTCGGTTGACCAGACAGGCCGAAGGTCGAGTTCGCCGGGGTTGTCCAGTCGACGTGGAACTCCCATATGCGCATCGCGTCGCTTGGCCCGATGAAGTTGCCGTCGTCCACCTCGGCGAAGTAGTTGGGCGCGCCTGCTGGGGGAGGGTCGCCGTCAAGATCCGAGGGGAGGATGCCTCCGAAGTCTTCATTCACCGAGAACAGGTCGAAGGAGACCATCCTGGCGACCAATCCGGACAGCATCTGGCTTCGCTCGAAGACGGCTACACCGGCCCCGGCCCAGTCGAACGTGCCGGAGGCGAATTGGTTGACGGTCATGTAGTAACCGTCCGGCCAGACCCCGAACTTGGGGTAGTCGTTCATCTTGTTTCCGGGCCATTCGTAGACGTAGCGATACCAGGCGCCCGTCGGATCCCCCGTTTGAGATACCGCGATGCACTGGTAAAAAGGACCGTTTGGAAAGGTGGGCAGGGCGAACTGGCTCATCAGCCAGCGGTCGGCTAGGGGATCGTACTGGGTGATCGGATCCCCATCGTTGGTGTTTTCACAGGGCCCGCCGAAACCGGTCCACAGCGTGTTACCGGTCGCCGGGCCGTAAAGCAGGGAGCCGCTCTTGTTCCATATGGCGAACGATAGGTTGACCCATTGGACATAGTGGTTGGGGCCGACATCTCCCTGAGTATCGGGGGGCAAAACACCATCGACGTTGCTCACGCCCTCGAAGTTCTGGGTGGGGGAAGGCATGGAAACATCGCTCGGGCGAAACTGCAGGAGGGGGTCGGCCGCGGCTGGTCCCGGCTGGGCCGGACGCTTCCTGTCCCTGTTCGGCAAGGGTCCCCGGGGGATGAGCTGGGTCTCCCCCACCTTGGGTGGCAGGGGCGCAATGTCTCTCAGGGGAGAAGAGAGGTCGTACTTGATCGGGTAGGTGATGGTCGGCGTTAGGCCGGGCGCCTTGACCTGCGCCTGCGGCCTTGCGGTTGTCGGACCCAGAGCCAGGCTAATAAGTGCAACTACGGAGAAGAGCCGCCCAGAATGGGCGTGAAAGATGGAATGAGTCCTCATGGCAGTCCCCTCCAAGAGCCGTTCGGGCTTCCGGATGCACGGGTAAGGTCATGTCCACTCGATCGTCTGGGGGTGCGTGGCCCATCCTGAGCTGTAGCTCCCCCGCCTTACTCCATGAGGCGGTTAGGATCCGCGATCGCGGAGCGGGGCTTGCTTGTTCCGACAAGAAGGTTGGGCGATCCTGGGGTTCGCTCTAGCCTCTGCACCATCCGTTACCGGATGCAGTTGGTCCGCGATTCCGCGGTCGGCGAGCTTGTTCGCATCCCCCGTCCTTGCTATGTGAGCGGCGAGCCTCCTGAAGATCGGCTGCCAGAAGGAACTGGCCTGGCGACGCTCTCGCCTGAGAATCCCTCATATAGATAACACCAGCAGTCCATGAGGGAGGCTGCACTCGTCCCACCAATGCGCTTGATCGCTTCCGGTCGGTTCTCGATCTCACCCTCACAGCTCACGGTATGTGGACTGACAAGACCATTGAGTGCCCCTTGCCGACAAAAGGTCAGGCTACCCCAAGACACTGCGCTCAAGGTCCATCCCAGGCACCCACTGGATACTCGCCGAGAATGGTCGGCGGCGGCGCCAGAAGGTGGGGGGAGGCAGGAGGTGGAGCGCTCGGACGAGGATCTGGTACGATCTCCCCTGGAACGCCGCCTCAGCCTGCGAGCCCCTCCCGGAGGGATCAAGCGTGTGATGCCCCTGCCCCTTCCTACGACTACTTGGACAAGATCGATGGAACTCCAGACGAACAATCTGCGTCATCAAACTGGAACGAGTACAGGGAATGGAACGATGAGACGGGAAGCGATCGTGATCATTCTGCTCGTGTTCCTCGTCGCGTGTGAGCCGGCCCCTGCCAGGTCTGCCCTCAACACTCGAACTCCATCGCCGGCTGAATTGCCGTCTACGCGAGTGTTCTCAGGAAGTGACAAGCTGGGAGGAGCTGTTATCATCTATGAACGCAGCGGAGGGCTCACAGGGATATCCGAGCAGTGGACGGTCTACCCAGATGGACGGATCACATCCGAGCAGGGCCCGGAGTACAGGGTATCGCCCGAACGGATCTCATCTCTCCTGAGTGAGATCGAATCCCTGGGTTTCTTTGTGATGAGCGAGACCTCCGGGCGTTTCAGCCCCTGCCGCGACTGCTTCACCTACCGGATCACGGTGAGCCACGAAGGGCAGGTAAGGACAGTCATGGCGATGGATGCGGCGGCCGACACACCGGCCGAGTTCTGGCAGATCCTCGAGAGGATCAGGGAGCTTGTGGCCAGCCTGGAACAGGAGAGCTGAGCGGATGGCTGGAGCCAGTTGACGGTCTCGTGCCTCTCGGTGAGCAGTCTCCAACCCTACTGCTGCCCCTCCCAATGCGCGGATGCCTCCTCAAACCACATCTCGCCTGAGGGTGTAGGAGGGACACTCGGGCTGGGACACGATGCACCAATGCACTTTCGCAGGACAATGTCATCCACGTAAGCGCCCTCCGGCAAATTGAGAACGTAATTGCTGTAGAAGTAAAACGCAATCCACACATTGGGCTGGCCCATGAGGTTTCCCAGAGTGTAGACGTCGGTCAAATCGAAGACACGGTCAGTCCACCCCCCAGAATAGCCTTTCTCGCAGAAGCCATAGAAATAGGCACCGTCAATCGAGGCTAAGTAGCAGACCCCATCGTAGTCGTATGCGCTATACCAAAGCTTGAAGCTCAAGTCACCGGCCGTAGCATCAACCAGGCTGAAAGGACCATAGACCATCCACGAATTCGCGTAATTGGGATAGTTGCTTCCGCACCCAAGAGGACCACCATCTGCCCCACCACCGATAGCCCAGCCACTATAGCTCCCCGCGTAAGGCCGGCAGGTGCGCTTGCCCCAGTAATACTCCCCGTAGCCTGAAGAATAGTCGGCGACCTCCCAAGGGCCCGGGAAGGGCCCTTCGAAGTCCTCCTGCAAGATCGTCGTCCAGGCGGCTGCGGTCGAGCTTGGCGTGGCCGTCTGCGTTGGAGTGGGCGTCCTGGTTGCCGTCGGCGTGCGGGTGGGTGTACCGGTTTTCGTCGGCGTGCGAGTGAGCGTACCAGTCGCCGTCGGCGTGCGAGTGAGCGTCCTCGTTGCCGTCGGCGTGGGAGTTGTGGCTGTCCCCCAGTTGCGCAGAACAAGCGGCAGATACAACCTGTAACCTGGCAGGCAGGCCATTGTCGTCGCATTGGCGATGTTCGAGTAGGCGGAGTACTGGTCGTCGGCTGCACGGTAGGCACGCACGCGATAATAGTAGGGTGTTCCGCAGCTTAGCGACGTACTGCTGTAGGAGGGTGTGTTGGCCGGGGAGGTACCGATCTCGCTCCACCCGCTCGTGCCATCGGGCGAGCGCTCGATGTGGAAGTCCGACTCATCGCTCGAGAGGTCAGACCAGGCCAGATTGATCTGGCTCTGGGAGATCGGCGTGGCACTCAACCCGGCGGGCGCCATCGGCGGCGGACACAAGACCTGAAGGTCGGCGGTCATCGTGGACGACGAATTGCTGATGTTGGTCACGCCGATGCAGGAGTCCGCGCTCGAGTAGTAGGAGGAACTCTCCGGGTCGGTGAGCATGGTGAAGTTGCGCTTGACGCTCGTGCCGGGGAAGGGGTCGCCCGAATCACCCCGATCGGATTTGTTCTCCAGGTCGAGCGCACCATCGGCCTGTGCCAGGCGCACCAGGAAGTGCTGAGTATCGCTGCAAGTGTAGTTCGGCTGGGTCCTGCACTCATAGTCGTTTTGCAGGCTGTAGCTCCACATCGCCTCATCGATGTGCCAGATGAAAAGGCCCTTGCCCGGCAGATACTCATCATACGCCCCGCTTACTTGCTGGCGGTTCTCGAGGAGGTAATACTCCTGCGACCCGAGTGCCGCCGAGTCGAGTTTGAGAATGCTCTCCGCAGGCGAGGGGTTGTTGTATACCTGAGGGAGAGAGCGCCCTGTTGTGTTGCTGGAGATGTTCGTCGGCGCGAGAATGCCCATCTGGACGCGGGACCAGGCATCCGGCCAGGCCGGGGAATCGCCGCCAGCTGCCGTGCCACCGTTCCACGACCCGCCGGCCATCAAGCTCCAGTCTCCAATTCCACTCGATGTATCGTCGCGGTCATACAGATCCGGGAGCCCCCAGAAGCCATGGCCCATCTCGTGGGCGAAGACGCCGATCGTCATGTCGCTGGTCAGAGCGCTCACCGTGATCCAGTACTCGGGCATGATGACGTAGTCGGAAATCCACACGCCGTCGTAGTTCCTGGCAGTGTGCAGCGACGACGAATGGCTCCAGATATCATTAGGACTCCCGGTGAATTCGGCGCCGCGGCCGGCGTGGATCAGCATGATCGGTTCGGCGATCCCGTCGCCATTGTTGTCGTAGTCCGCGAAGTTGACGACTCCGTTGACGGCGTCAACGATGTCCTCCGCCAGCTTCTGGCAGTTGTTGGGATATGCCCCCCAACAGTAGTAGCCATGGGCATAGGTCGCGTAGGTCGACGGTGCGCGGATCCAACCCATGCTGCTTGGCAGGTTGACCGTGACGATATCGATCTGGCCGTACGAGACCTCACCGAAGTAGTCGCGGACCGAGCCGCGGCCTGCCACCGGCGCGGCAAAGACCAAAGTGTCGAAGTAGGAGGCCGTGACCGTCTTGACCTTGTCGCTGAAATCAACGGCGACGGCCAGGGCATTGAGGGTCCCCAGGAGCGACACCGGCTCCGCAGGGCTGTCGATTCCTTTAGCACGCAACAGATCAGGGTTCAAGATGAAGTCCGGTATCGGCAAGCGGCCGGCTTTATACTCCTCGAGCAACCTCGGGTGCGGCGGCATCGGGTACGGCGCCACCGCGGCCGCACCCATGGTCAGAGGCGCCGCGCTTCCGAGCAGAACGACGATCGAGCTCAGCAATGCCCCAAGCCGGAGCCAGGTTCTCATGTGAGACCTTCCTTATGCAACGGAGTCCGATGCATCGACGTGGACTCAAGGCTGTTCGCGCTCGGCCAGTGTCACCTGGAATACCAACCCGGATTCTGACTGCACCCAAGAGCCACGAAGCTCCACCTTTTGCCCGACCCAATCGGCCATCGTCGGCGGAGCAGGCTGCCCAGACGGCGGGTGCATGGCCTCAACGGGCAGCCAAGGCAGCACCTCGATGCGGGCGCCATCTTCAGTGAACAAGAAGAAGTGAAGCCGGGGCAGGCTGCCCTCGACCTCAAGCACACCTTCCAGCTCGAAAGGCTCTCCTGAAGCGGATTGAAGGACAGTTGCGGTGGCAGGCCCAAACGGCTGAGTGGGGTTCGCCGATGCGGTCGAGGCAGATGTCGGCGGAGGCGATGCGCCCAGAGGGCCACACGCCGACGTCGCGATGCAAGAAGCGACTAGGGCAGCGAGGATCGATAGAACAGGACGGCGAAGTCTGTTCATTGGAAGTTCCCCCTCTTGGAGGCCTATTCCCCTCGCCTCATCCGTCAGCGGACCCCGCCAGATGGGGTGGGCCTGCCCTCCCCCTCGCGGTCGAGTCGGCATTGACGTAATGGAACAGAGAGGCGCCCGGCGCGTCGCTTGAACCGCGCTCTAAGCGACCTATCAAGTGAACACCCCGACCTGTCCGACAATCGGACCAGGCGGCACTTTCTCCTTCGGCAGAAGACAAGAGCCCGCCACTTCCGTCCGTCAATAGGCCGGCGTGCTGACTACCGCCCGATCGCTACCTCAGCAACCACGGAAGCCCGTCTCAGACGACGGGGATACAAAGGGGAAGTTGCAGTGGGCGTCACGCGGGGATTGATCAAGTACATTGCTGGAGCCCCCTTGGCCTGTATGAACCGAGGATTACGACAAACCGTTCGGCGGGGCCGTGTCACCTTCGGAACAGTGGAGTGCGAGGACAGTCGATCACGTCTTCACCGGCCATGGTGCCACTTCCCATTGACTCCGGAAGGACCGGCCGGTACCGATCCGGAAGCGCCATACAGCTCCCGCGTGATAGCCCGTTACAACGTTACTCCCATCTTCTCGGAATTCAAGAGGGAGAAATGGAGCCAGGACAGAATCCAAGACGGGGAAGCAACTGCGGCGCCTCGCGCTGCCCGAATGGCGCGCATGGAGGCCGATTCTGGACTTTGTGGATCGCCTAAATCCGGTGACACGCGATCCCGCGGAAGAGAGCTGAACACGCTGTGGCTGCTCGGTGCGGGTGTCGACGTCCCAAGCCGCGTCTCGGGTTGAGCTTTGTCAATCCAAAGCCACTCGGATATGGCCGATGATCCGTATACAACGGTTGTGTGCGGCCGCGCCTTGCTTGGCCCTCACCTCAAGATCAGCGGCAGGTAGAGCGGCGGGCTATTTGTGCACAGGTAGATCTTGACGTCATCGACGAACCACCCCCAGTCGTAGTAGATGCTGTCCGAGCTCAGCCGCCAACGGAAGCGAACGTTACTCCCCGCCAATGCACTCAAGTTATAGCGGGTGGAGACGTAGCCGTGACTGTCGCCAACGAATGCGAGTCTGCCCGTATGCGAGTTGTCGCCGTCGCCGAAGTACGTGTTGATGTAGCCGGTGTAGTCCAGGCCGTCATCGTAGAGAGCACCTGCGTCGGTCCATGCCCCCCCACCATTGGTGCTGTATTCGAGCCAGGCGCCATCATAATCGGGGTCCTCCAGACCAAAAGCGTGGGCGAACCAGAGGTAGGGTGAAGAGCCCGCCGGAAGGGCGGTGTCGAAATCGAGAGCTGCGTACGAGTCGGAGCTTGAATAGTAGTTGTCTCCATAGAGCATGTGCGTATCGCTCGTGGCGTAGCCGCTGTACCATCCCCAACTGCTGGTCCCGCTGACAGCTGCGAACGTCCAGTTGCCCGATCCGGCCTCAAGATCGTCACTGAAGAGGCCGACAGTATGTTGCCCGGTTGGACAAGCCTCTGCCTCCGGGTTGTACCCGGCTGTTGGTTCCAGATCCATCTCGACCGCTTCGGTCGCATCGCGCACTTCCTGGCAGTCACTCGACGTGATCCCTGAGGTGCCCATCAGGTCGAGGCAGCCTTGATACAGGGCATTGTAGAGATCGGCATAATCCGCGCCGGAGGTGAGCAGGCCCGTCTGCACTTCGTAGTAGACCTTGGCGACCTTCGTCATGCCCAGGCCGGTGACCGTCTCACCATTGAAGCTGCCGCCATCGGTCATCAGGAAAACGGCCTTGTTGTTCACGCCGCTATTGGTGTGGACGCCGCCATTGTCTCCGAAGTAGCCAGAGTCAGCGCTCCCTGTGTAGTAGTTGACGCTGGTCATCTTGTCCGGGTCGCTGTAGGCCGGCGGGTCTTCCATGTCCCGCAGCGCCCCCAGGCCGGAGACATCTTCCCCCATGAGCCACTTGACACCCGGCGTATCGTTGCCGGCGCCGTTCCATTGGTCAACGAACTCCCCCCACAGGTCCGAGAAGGACTCATTGATCGCACCGGACTGGTAGTAGTAGAACAGGTTCGACTCGTACTGCGTCACCCCATGGGTGAGCTCGTGGGCCACGACATCGTCGGCCAAAGGAAAGCCGTAGGCATCCCCGTAGACCATCTGCGATCCGTTCCAGAAAGCATTGGCGTATCCGGAGGAATAGTGTACGGTCGACACAAGGGCCATCCCGGCGTTATTGATGCTGTCCCGGCCGTGGAAGCTCGAATAGAAATCATAGGTGTCGCCCGCGTAGTCGTGGGCGGCAACGGCATGGGGGTCCCCACCCGAACAGGTGGGATTCGCCTCGTTGCACACCAAGGAGCCGGGAAGGCTTGTTCCGTTATTGGCGGTGTAGGTCAAGCGGTTCCTGGCCGAGTCGATCTGGTTGAAGCGTAGGCTGATCCCTCCGTGCATGGCGTTCACCAGGACCAGCTCGCGAAAATCCAGGCGTTCAACACCCTCGACATCCATGCGCCAGACAAGCTCGGCGGGTCGGCTGCTAGGAAGCAGGAGGCGCTCATCGAAGATCCACAGTTCGGGCTCTGTTGCCTTAAGCCCATCCGGTGCCATGCCGTACGTCCGGGCAGTCGCACCCACGGCGATCGACCTGGCATCTTCAGCGCTCACCGACGGGGATGTTGAGATCGACAGATCCGGAGAGATCTCGCCGCTTATAGAGCGCAGGTTGCCGGCCGGGTCGGTGTTGACAATCAGCTCGCCCGCCAACACTGGGATGCCCTGATAGGTTTGCTGATAGCGTACAGAGCCGCGGTCCCTGGCCAGGGTTTTGTCGGGGATCAGTACCAGCTCCACGCCGGGCTCATTCAGGCCGAATTCTGAGCCATAGGCTTCGAGGATCGCCATGGCGCGCTCGTCGGAGGTCAACCCTTCGGCCTGGGCCGACGGCACGACGATGGGTTCGGCCGGATCTGCACCCAGGAAGCTCAGCTTCCCGGTCTGACGGTGGTAAGCTCGGCGGATGCCGCCTTCCTGCCTCGTCCCGATGCCAGATCCACTTCCCCACGCCGATGTCGCAATGGAAGAAACGACAAGGACAGCGATAATCGAAAGAAGAGTGCGGCCAAGTCTGCTCATTGGAAGTCTCTCCT
>Ga0209342_10003270_pt1 | contig 17098 bp, 15 predicted proteins | sample RifCSP16_2_FD_184023 | JGI IMG/M metagenome (GOLD analysis project Ga0209342, IMG submission 184023) | Soil microbial communities from Rifle, Colorado - Rifle CSP2_sed 16_2 (SPAdes) (version 2) | ecosystem: Environmental > Terrestrial > Deep subsurface > Rock core/Sediment | place: Rifle... | reverse complement strand
ATTCTCACCACGGTAACGAAAGTAAACGGCAACAAAAGTAAGGTGCTTCCAGCGTCATGTGGTCAACCTCCCTGCTTGGGCAGTCCTCCAGCCCCTTACTTCTGGACGGGCGCCTGGCGGAGCACTTCCTCCAACGTCGTGAGCCCCTCGGCGGCGCGCCGGATGCCGTCGGCGGCCATGGTGGTCATGCCTTGGCCCACGGCGAGCGTGCGGATCTCGTCCACGCCCGCCCGGCGCCGGAGGGCCGCGCCGATCTCGAGACTCACCACCAACGCCTCCGCCATCACCGTCCGGCCCCGGTAACCGGTTTTCGAGCATTTCGCGCAGCCCACCGGCTCCCGGAAGCGTTTGGGCTGATCCTCCCAGCCCAGACCGCCCGTGCGCGCGAAGGCCGCGGCCTTGGCCAGCAGGTCCTCCGAAGGCAGCGCTTCCTTACTGCAATGCGTGCAGAGCTGGCGCACCAGGCGCTGGGCGATGATCAGCTTGGCCGCCTCCGCCACCACGAACGGGTCCATGCCGATATCCACCATTCGGATCAAGGCGCTGGCGGCCTCGTCGGTGTGCAAGGTGGTCAGCACCAGGTGGCCGGTCAGCGTCGCCTCCATGGCCACCTGCAGCGTCTCGGCGTCGCGGATCTCGCCGATCATGATCACGTCGGGGTCGCTGCGGAGTAAGGAACGCAAGGCGGACGCAAAGGACAGCCCGGAGTGGATCGGCAACTGTTCTACCCACGGCAAGGCGTACTCGACTGGGTTCTCGGCGGACATGACCTTGAGTCCCGGGCCGGCCAGGCGGTTGAGGTCGATGTGCACGCCGCGATCGGGGAGGAGCACGCGGGCGATCCCCTGTTCCTCGGCGAGCGGGAAGTAGTGCCCGCCGAAGGCATCGGCGAGGACAGGCCCCAGCGAGAAGGGATCGGCGGCAACGGCGAGGTCGATGTCCTGGGGCTCGCGCCCGAGCAGGGCGTCGCGCAGGAAGCCGCCCACTGTGTAGGCTTCGACGTCCCGGCCGCCCAGGAGAACGGCCAGCTTTGAGACGGCGCCACGCAACCGCTCGCCGACCTCGGTCCTTGCCTGCTCAGTCATACCGTAGCGCCCCGCCGCCTCCCGACCCGGCCCGCCGTCGCCTCCGGGCCGGCGCCCGGCTAGCTGCGGGCGGGCTCCTCCTCCGGCTCGATCTTTACCAGCGCGTCGAGGCTGGGCAGGTGGTCGATGTAGAGGATGCCGTTGATGTGGTCGATCTCGTGCTCCAGCGCCTGGGCCAGGAGGTCGTCGCGGGCCCTGATGCGCACCGGCTTGCCGTCCGCGTCCAGCGCCTTGGCCACGACGGTCAGCGAGCGCGTCAGCTCCGCCCGGTAACCGGGCACCGAGAGGCAGCCCTCCTCGACCTGCCGCTCGCCGGAGCGCTTCACGATCTCCGGGTTGATCAGGGCGAACGGCTCCTCTTCCGGCAGGCCGATGACCACGAGGCGCAGAGACACACCGATCTGCGGCGCCGCCAGGCCGACGCCGCTCGCCGCGTACATGCTCTCGATCATGTCCTCAATGAGCTTATGGATGGACGCATCTATCTTCGGCACCTTCTTCGCCTTCTGGCGCAGGACGGGGTCGCCGAGCATACATATGGGATGGACGGCCAAGCACTAACCTCCCCGCATGGGTGTCCTCAATTCTAACGTATGGCTAGCTGCGGTGTCGTCCCACAGCTCACAACACTGATGCCGGATCGACGTCCAGCGTCCAGCCGCGGGGCAACGAGAGGTCGCGCAGGAGCGCGGCGGGATCCGAGCCCCTGAGGGTGACGTGCCAGCGCCAGCGGCCGCGCACGCGGGGCACGAAGGCCGGCGCGGGGCCGAGGATGTCCAGGTTGGGCAGGCCCCGGCGGTCGCGCTCTTCCTTCAAGCGCTGCGCCATCAGGGCCGCCTGCTCCTGCGCGAAGGCCTCGCCCGTGTGGGCGAAGGTGAGCAGGGCCAGCCGCCCAAACGGCGGGTAGCCAAGGCGGCGGCGGAAATCGATCTCCTGCTGGTAGAGGGCGTGGTAGTCGTGGGCGGCGGCCGCCTCGACAGCGTAGTGAGTGGGCGTGTAGGTCTGGATGATGACCCGGCCACCCCGTGGCCCGCGCCCGGCACGGCCCGCAACCTGCTCGAGCAGCTGGAATGTGCGCTCGCCGGCGCGGAAGTCCGGGAGGTGCAGGGCGACGTCGGCGGAGATGATGCCAACGAGCGTCACGAGCGGCATGTCGAGCCCCTTGGCGATCATCTGGGTGCCGATTAGTATGTCGGCCTCGTGCGCCAGGAAGCGGGCGAGGATCGACTCGTGGGCGTCGCGGCCGCGGGTGACGTCGCGGTCCCAGCGCAGGGTGCGGGCGCCGGGAAAGGCGAGCCGCGCCTCCTCTTCGACCCGCTCAGTGCCCAGGCCCATCATGCGGATGCGGTTACCGCCGCACTGCGGGCACGAGAGCGGCGCCGACAGCTGCCGCCGGCAGTAGTGGCAGACCAGCGCCGCCTCCGGGCCGTGGTAGGTGAGCGCCACAGCGCAGGAGCGGCACTGCGGCACGTGCCCGCAGTCGCGGCACTGCACAAAGGAGGCGGTGCCGCGGCGGTTCAGGAACAGGATGACCTGCTCCCTGGAGTCCAGCGCCTGCCGGACGGCGGCGGCCAGGGAGCGGCTGAAGATGCTGCGGTTGCCCGCCTTCAACTCCTCCCGCAGGTCGATGGTCTCCACCTGCGGCAGCGGCGCCGGCTTAACGCCGCCGGATTCCGTCCGCTGCAGCCGCTGCGGCAGTTCGAGCAGCCGGTAGGAGCCGTCCTGGGCGTAGAAGTGGCTCTCGACATCCGGCGTCGCCGAGCCGAGGACGAGCACCGCGCCGGTCAGGCGGCAGAGCTCCTCGGCCGCGAGGCGCGCATGGTAGCGCGGCGAGCCCTCCTGCTGCTTGTATGTCCACTCGTGCTCTTCGTCGATGATCACGAGGCCGAGGTCCGGTTGCGGCGCGAACAGCGCCCCCCGCGGCCCAACCGCTACCGCGTACCGCCCCTCGCGCACCTCGTGCCATATATCGAAGTGCTGGCCCAGCGAGAGGCCGCTGTGCATCACGGCGACCCGGCCGGGGAAACGCTCGCCGAAGCGGCGGACCGTTTGCGGCGTCAGCGATATCTCCGGCACCAGGACGACCGCCCGGCGGCCGAGGGCCACCGCGTGGTCCAGAGCCGCCAGGTACACCTCCGTCTTGCCGCTGCCGGTTACCCCATGCAAGAGGAACGCGCGCCCCGGGCGGCCGGGCGCCGCCGCCTCCAGCGCCGAGGCGATCGCGCGGCTGGCAGCGTCCTGGTCCGCGGTCAGCTCCGGCGGCTCGCGGGCCGGGTACACACGGCCGGCCAGCGGGTCGCGGACGACGGTGACGTCCTCGGCGACGGCGAGCCCATCGGCCTGGAGGTCGCGCAGGAGCGCCGCGGTCAGGCCCAGGGTGCGCAGTCGGGACAGGGGCGCCGCCTCCTCGTCAGCGAGGGCGCGCAGCACCATCGCCCGTCGCATGGCTTTCGGCGAGCCGTCCTGCTCCAGCGCACCCGCCTCGGCTTCGGCCTCTCGCGGCGGCGCGAGCAGGCGCAGGTGGGGCACGACTTTCGGCTGTACCTGCGGGCGCGAGAGGCGGTAGGCGCGCTGGACCAGACCACGCCGCTCCAGCGCGCTGACCAGCGCCGGCACGTTGGTCAGTCGCAACGCCCGGCGCAACTCCTCGACCTCCGCCTCACCGCGCTCGATAAGGTAGGCCAGCGCGCGGCGCTGCTTGTCGGTGAGGCTCAGCCGCGGGAGCTCGTCGAGCGCCGCCAGCGGGCGCAGCACGGTCAGCGGCCGGCGCTTGAACCCGGGCGGCAGCATCAGCGAGACGCAGTCGAACAGGGGCGCCAAGTAGTGCTCGCTCAACCAGCGGGCCAGCGCCAGCCGCTCGGGCGAGACGACGGGCTCTGGGTCGATGAGCGCCTCGATCTCGCGCGCCTCGAGGAACTCCGACTCCTCGCCCACCTGCATGACGACGCCCTGCAGGCTGCGGGCGCCGAAGGGGACGTACACGGCGTGCCCGGGGGCGACGGCCAGGCCGTCCGCACTCGATAGGTGAAGGTCTGTCGCAGGGGTGCGGCGGCGTTGACCGCTACTTCGGCGAAGGGCATGGCTCCGGCGCCACTATAGCACCGGCGGTCCGCACGACCGAGGGCATTGCGTCAGGCGCCCGGAAAACGAAAACGCCCCGGCGGGCCGGGGCATCGGGGCGAGCGGAGGCGCTGCTACGCCTTCGCTTCCTCCTCAGCGACGGCAGGCTCTTCGCCGGCCTCCTCTCCCTCCGCCTCCTCTTCGCCGCCCACGGGCTCTTCCTCAGCGGACTCCTCTGCCTCCGCCATCTCTTCGACGGCCTCGGCCTCCAGCTCCTCCTCCGCCTCCTCAGGCTCAGCCGCGACGGCCCCGGCACCCTGCATCGCCGCTGTCATCTCTTCGAAGCGGGCGCGGGAGCCGGCGCGGATACGGGCGGCCTTGCCCACCCGTTCGCGCAGGTAGTACAGCTTGGCCCGGCGCACCTGGCCCACGCGGGTCACGTCCACCTTATCGAGGAGGGGGGAGTAGTAGGGGAACGTCCGCTCAACGCCGATGCCGTGACTGACCCGGCGGACGGTGAAGGTCGAGCCGGGCCCGCGGCGGCGGATGCGGATCACCACACCCTCGAAGGCCTGGATGCGCTGTCGATCGCCTTCGATGACCTTGGCGTGCACGCGCACCTGGTCGCCCGGCCGGAAGTCCGGTATCCGGGGGTTCTTCTTGAGATCGACGAGCGAATTGATGTCCATGGCAACATTGCCCAGTCTACTGTTCGGTCTGGTTAGAGGCAAGCCACTCCTTCTCTTCGCCGGTCAGCGAGAGGCGGGACAGCAGGTCCGGGCGGCGGCGCGCCGTGAGCAGGAGGTTCTGCAGGCGACGCCAGCGGTCGACCTCCTGGTGGTTGCCGGACAGGAGCACCTCCGGCACCGGCCAATCGCGGAAGGTAGGCGGACGCGTGAAGTGCGGCGCTTCCAGAAGCCCGTGCGCGAACGATTCCGCCAGCGCCGACTCGGGGCAGCCGAGCGCCCCCGGCAGCTGGCGGACAACGGCATCGACGACGACCATAGCGGCGATCTCGCCGCCGGACAGCACGTAGTCGCCGACGCTGATCTCGTCCGTGGCCAGGTGCTGGTGGACGCGGGCGTCGAAGCCCTCGTAGTGGCCGCAGAGGAACACCAGCCGCTCCTCGCCGGCCAACTCGACGGCGGTGTCGTGGGTGAACGGCCGGCCGATGGGCGTGAGCAGGATGACGGGGCCGCGCTCGGGGGCCATAGCCTGCACTGCCTCCGCCGCCGCGAACACCGGCTCCGGCTTGATCACCATGCCGGGCCCGCCGCCGTAAGGCGAATCGTCCACCACCTTGTGGCGGCCGCCGACCCACTGGCGGATGTCGTGGACGTGAATGGAGACGAGGCCGGCGCCCGCGGCCCGCTTGACGATTGACTCGTCGAAGGGGCCGCGGAACATGCCGGGGAAGAGGGTGAGGACGTCTACGCGCATGGCTGCCCGCTCCGGCTCCCCATTTTCCCCCACATCGGCTACGCCGGGTGGTCCTTTGCCTCGCCCCGCAGCAGCTCCAGGGCGTGCGGGAGGACGGGCAGGATCACCGACAGGCTCTCGCGGACGCCGCGGGGGCTGCCGGGCAGGTTCACGATCAGCGTGCGCCCGCGCACGCCAGCAATCGCGCGGCTGATCATCGCCATCGGCGTGTGCTTCAGGCCCTCCAGGCGCATGGCCTCGGCGATTCCCGGCACCTCGTAGCGAATGACGCGCGCCGTCGCCTCGGGCGTGACGTCGCGCGGGCCGAGGCCGGTGCCGCCGGTCGTGACGATGAGGTCCAGCGCGTCTCCGTCCGCCCACGACTCGAGCCGGGCGGCGATCGCATCGGCCTCGTCGGGCACGATTTCATAGCGCTCTATCGTGGCGTCGATGGTTGCGAGGAGCTCGCGAAGGGCGGCGCCGGAGGTGTCCTCGCGCTCGCCGCGCGCGCCTTTATCGGAGACGGTGAGGATTCCGGCTCTAATGGGCATCAGCGGCGGGAAGCGCGGGGAAAAGGCGGCGAAAATTTATTGTGTAAGCGCTTGACAACCGGGGGCCAAGTGGTAGAATAGCCCACAAAGTGGGGAGGAGTGGGGGCTTCTCCTGCTTTCCTTTTCGGTGGCCCGCGCCTTTCCGGAGGCGGGTCACGCCGAATATAGCACATCTGCCCCCGAACGAGAAGAGGAGAGCGGTTGGTCATGGCCTTCAGGGGCCCTTACGAGCACACGCTGGACGATAGGGGGAGGCTGGCCCTGCCGGCCCGCTACCGTCACGCCTTCGTGGATGGCGTCGTGCTCACCCTAGGCAGCGACGGCTGCATCGAGGTCTACACCCCTGAGGGCTTCGAGAAGATGTCAGACGAAGTGGCATCGGACCCCGCCACGACCCTATACGGTCGACGGGCGAGGCGGCGCTTCGATGCCCAATCATGGGACGCCGAGCTGGACCGGCAGGGTCGCATACTCGTTCCCGCCAAGTTCCGCGAATGGGCGGCGCTGGACGGCGGTGTCGTCATCGCCGGGCGCCGTGAGTGTCTCGAGATCTGGAACCCTGAGCGGTGGCAGCGGGAGCTGCAGGCAGCGACAGCGGACTCATCCACGGGACCGGAGTCCCGGGGTTAGGGCAGGTGGTTGCAATCCTGTCCCCCAACGAGGCTCTTACCCACACTCCCGTCCTCGTGGAAGAGGCCGTTACTTACCTGGCGGTCCAGCCCGGCGGCCGTTACATCGATTGCACAGTGGGCGCCGGCGGCCACGCCGCCGCCGTCCTGGAAGCGGCATCGCCCGGGGGAGTGCTCCTGGGCCTGGACGCCGACCCGGCGGCACTGGAGGCCGCCGCCCGGCGCCTGGCGCCCTTCCACAACTATATGCGTCTCGTCGAGGCTAACTTCCGCGAGCTGGCGGAGGTCTGCCGCCGACACAACTTCGTGCCGGTCCACGGCGTCCTGTTCGACCTCGGCCTCTCTTCGATGCAGCTGGCGGACGCCGGCCGCGGCTTCAGCTTCCAGGTCGAGGCGCCGCTGGACATGCGTTTCGCCCCCGGACAAGGGCTGAGCGCTGCCGACATCGTGAACAGCTACTCGGAGCGTGACCTGGCCGACCTCATCTGGCGCTACGGCGGGGAGCCGGCCAGCCGCCGCATCGCCCGCGCCATCGTCCGGGCGCGGCCGCTGGCCACCACGACCGAGCTCGCGCGGGTTGTCGCGCGGGCGGTGGGCGGGCCCCACCGGCGCACCCACCCGGCCACGCGCACCTTCCAGGCGCTGCGCATCGCCGTCAACGATGAGCTGGGGGCGCTGGAGGCGGGGCTGGAGCAGGCCCGTGACGTCCTCGGCCTGGGTGGACGGCTCGTCGTCATATCGTTCCACTCGCTTGAAGACCGGATCGTCAAGCAGTACCTCCAGCGGGAATCGCGGGACTGCATTTGTCCACCGGAACAACTGGGCTGCACCTGCGGCCACAAGGCCACGCTGCGCATCCTCACGCGGCGGGCAGTGCGGCCGGCAGCCGAGGAGGTGGCGGACAACCCGAGGGCCCGCAGCGCCAAGCTGCGAGCGGCAGAGAAGATCGCCAGCGAATACCAGCACGAGGGAGGGTAGATGGCAACCGTCCGCAAGTCCCAACCCGCCTCAGCGGCTCTCGATCTGCTCAGGTCGCCCAGCCTGCCGGTGCTGCTCATCCTCTGCGCCGTCGCCATCGGTGTCGCGGCGCTTCTGCCCCTCGTCCAATCGAGCGACCTGACGGCCACCAACGGGAACATCCAGCGTCTCGAACGCGACTCCGCCGACTGGCGGGCGCGCCTGCACGAGATGGAGCTCGACGTGGCGCGCATGAGCAGCCTGGAGCGGGTGGAGAAGGAAGCGCGGGAGCGCCTGAGTATGGCGCCGCCCACGGAGACGCACTACATCAGCGTCGATGAGCCGCCGCAGCAGGAGAGCCGGCTGCCCAGCCGCTACCTGCCGCCCCCTGTCGAGGAGCCGCGCGCCGGATCGTCGCTCTGGGACAAGCTGTTCGGGTGGATACCGCTGCCGTAGGGGTGCCAAGGCATGGCTAAGCGCCGGCGAGGCACAACCTGGCGGCTCTGGGCGGTCGTAACCGTGATCGGCCTGAGCGGGCTGGTCATCGCCGGCAGGCTGACGCAGCTGCAGATCGTCGACCACGACGAATACGCGCGGCAGGCGCGGCTGACGCACGTGACGGAGGAGCCGGTGACCGGGCGTCGCGGCGCGATCCTGGACCGCAACGGCTACCCGCTCGCCGCCAGCGCCGACAGCTACGACGTGCTGGTGGAGCGCCGGGCCTGGAAGGACGGAGCGAAGGCCGCCGAGGCGGCGCAGGCGATCTCTGCGGTCGCCGGCGGCGACCCACAGGCGATGGTACAACTCGTCGCTGAGACGGACGTGTTCGAGGTGACGCTGGCCCGCGGGCTGGACTACGACCAGGCCACGGAAGTCCGCCGGCTGAAGGCGCGGGGCGTGCGCCTGGTGCGCAGCAGCCACCGCGTGTACCCGGAAGGGAACCTGGCCGCGCAGCTCCTTGGCTTCGTCGGCCGCGACAACAGCGGGCTAACCGGCCTGGAGGCGGACCTCGAGGCGATCCTCGGCGGCAGGAAAGGCACCGTGACCTTCGAGCGGGACGGCATGGGCAACCAGCTGGCCTTCGGCGACCGCAAAGAGGTCGCGCCGGAACCCGGCTCTGATGTCGTGCTGACGATCGACCGCTACATCCAGCGCCTGGCCGAGAAAGAGCTGGACGACGCGGTCAAGAAGCACAAGGCCAAGGGCGGCACCATCATCGTGATCCAGCCGAAAACGGGCGAGATCCTGGCCATGGCCAGCCGGCCCACGTTCGACCTGACGAAGCTCGACCTGAGCGACGACTCCAAGCTGGCGCTGTACCGCAATCGCTCCGTGACCGACCAGTACGAGCCGGGGTCCGTGTTCAAGCTGATCACCGCCTCGGCCGCGCTGGACCTCGGCCTCGTGAGCCCGGACACCTGGTGGTACGACTCAGGCGTCGTCCATTCCGGCGGCTGGAGCATCTACAACTGGGACTTTTCGGCCAACGGCTCGCAGACGGTAACGCAGATCCTGTCCAAGAGCCTGAACACGGGGGCGGCCTGGCTGGCGGAGCAGGTGGGCCCGGAGCGCTTCTACGAGTACGTCTACCGCTACGGCTTTGGCAAGCCGACCGGCAGCGGCCTTTCCGGCGAAGCGCCGGGCCGCGTGCGAACGCCCGACAACGACCCCGAGAACTGGCGGCCCGTGGACATGGCGACCAACAGCTTCGGTCAGGGGATCAGCGTGACGCCCCTCCAGATGGCAACCGCCCTGGCGGCCATCGCCAACGACGGCCGGGCGATCAAACCGCGGCTGGTGCGCGAGATCGTCTCGGCCCGCAGCCGTCAGGCGACGGAGACGGAGCCCGGCGAGCAGGTCATCTCCGCGGATGCGGCACGCACCCTGCGCCAGATGATGGGCGTTGTAGTTGACGGGATTCCGAAGACATACCTGGATGTGCAGGGCTACCGGGTAGGGGGCAAGACGGGGACCGCGAACATCGCCACTGATGGGGGAGGCTACAAGCCCAACGCCTACATCGCATCCTTCACCGGCATCGCTCCCCTGAGCGACCCGGCGCTGGCCGTGCTCGTGAAGATCGACGAGCCCACGGGCGTGCCCTGGGGCACCGTCGTGGCCGCGCCCGCCTTCGACCGGATCGTCGAGGCGGTGCTCCCCTACCTGAACGTAGCGCCTGACCAGCCCGCAATCGTTTCGGACCTCCAGTAGACACTACGGGAATGCTAGCGGTCAGAGACATCTGGGAGGGGATGGGACCGGAGCTGGTGGCCTGCCGGGCACCGGCCGAGGCGACATTCCAGCGCGCCGTCATCGACTCCCGCGAAGCGGCGCCGGGCGACCTCTTCTTCGCGCTGCACGGCGAACGGCATGACGGCCACGAGTTCGTGCTGGACGCCCTCAACTGCGGCGCGGCCGGCGCTGTCGTCGAGCGGCCCATCGATGCGCCCGCGCAGACGTCGCTCTTCCAGGTCAGCGACTCCCTCTCGGCCCTTCAGCGGCTCGCGTCATACTGGCTGCGCCGGCACGACCTGCCAGTCGTGGCGGTGACCGGCAGCGTCGGCAAGACGACGTGCAAGGAGCTGATCGCCGCGGTGCTCGGCCGGGATTACCGCGTCCTCAAGAGCGAGGCGAACCTCAACACAGAGATCGGCATTCCGCTCACGCTTCTCCGGCTCGATCCTGAGCACCAGCGGGCCGTCCTGGAGTACGCGATGTACGCGCGCGGCGACATCGCCCTGCTGTGCCGGATCGCGCCGCCGAAGATCGGCGTAGTCACAAACGTGGCGCCGGTGCACCTGGAGCGGCTGGGCTCGCTGGCCGCCATCACGGCGGCCAAGGCCGAGCTCGTGGAGGCCCTGCCGCCGGACGGACTCGCCGTGCTCAACGGCGACGACCCGCGGGTGGCCGCCACGGCCTCGCGCACACGGGCGCGCGTGTTGTTCTATGGACAGTCGCAGCAGTGCCACGTGCGCGGCAGCGACGTCGTCAGCCGAGGCCTCGACGGCATCACATTTCGCTTGACCTACGGCGAGGAGTCCGCAGCCGTCTCGTGCCCGCTCCCCGGCAGGCATCACCTGTACCCCTGCCTGGCCGCCGCCGCTGTGGCCCTGAACGACGGCATGAGCCTCGACGAAGCGGCCGCGGCGCTGGCCGGGGCGCGGCCGGCGGCGCGCCTGCGCGTGATCGCCGGGCCGGACAGCTCGACGATCATCGACGACAGCTACAATGCCAGCCCTCCCGCGATGCTGGCCGCGCTCGACCTGCTGTCCGAGATGCCGGGCAGGCGGATCGCGCTGCTGGGCGAGATGCGGGAGCTGGGCGCGGCGGAAGAAGAAGGCCACCGCCAGGTAGGCGAGCGCGCTGCCTCCGCCTGCGACCTGCTGTTCGTGTTGGGCGAGCGGGCGGCGCCGCTGGCGCAGGCGGCTCGTCAGCACGGGCTGCTCGATGTCCGCACGCCCGGATCGACCGAGGAGGCGGCAGAGGCGCTGCGCCGCGAGCTGCGCAGCGGCGACTACCTGCTGGTGAAGGCGTCGCGGGCGATGGCGCTGGAGACAGTGGTGGACGCCCTGGCCGAGCCCGGACGGGTAGCGACATGATCTATGCGCTGAGCGTGGGAGCGATCACTCTGGCAGCGACGGCGGTGGCAGGCTTCCCGGCCGTCGAGACGCTGCGCCGCTTCAAGCTGGGCAAGCAGATCAGCGAATGGGGGCCGGAGAGCCACATGGCAAAGGCCGGCACCCCCACAATGGGCGGCCTGCTGATCCTCGCCGCTGTCCTGGTCTTCTCGGTGGGCGCGGCGCTGGTCTGGCACGAGGACATCTGGCTGCCGGTCGCCGTAATGGCGGCGCTGGCGGCGCTGGGCTTCCTGGACGACCTGGGCTCGCTGCAGGACCGGCCGTTACGGGCGCTCAACAAGCGGGTCAAGTTCGTCGCCTTCCTGGGCGTCGGGCTCGCCGCCGCGCTCGCCCTGTACGAGATCGTCGACCTGGACGCCGTCGCCATCCCTTACGAGGACTTCCACAGCCTGGGCGGCGTCTACATCCCGATCGCCGTCGCGATCGTCGTGCTCAGCGCCGGCGGCGTCGCCGTAACGGACGGCCTGGACGGGCTGGCCGCCGGGACGAGCGCCATTGCCTTCGGCGCTTACGGCTTCATAGCCATGGACCAGGGCCAGAACGATCTCGGCGCCTTCTGTTTCACGGTGGCCGGCGCCGTGCTCGGCTTCCTCTGGCACAACTCCTACCCGGCCCGCCTGTTTATGGGCGATACGGGCGCGCTGGCGCTCGGCGGCGGACTGGCGGTGGTTGCCTTCATGACCCAGCAGTGGCTGGTGTTACCGCTGGTCGGCATCATCTTCGTCCTTGAGGGCGCCTCGGATTTCCTGCAGGTCGGCTACTTCCGGCTGACCGGCGGCAGGCGGATCCTGCGCATGGCGCCTCTGCACCACCACTTCGAGAAGCTGGGCTGGAGCGAGGTGCAGGTGGTACAGCGCTTCTGGTTGATCGGGCTCCTGGGAGCAGTCGTCGGTGTGATCCTCGCCCTGGAGGTGAACGGATGAACTTCGACCGGCTGGGCGATCTCGACTTCCGTGACAAGCGGGTGACCGTGGCGGGGCTGGGTACCGAGGGTCTGGACATGGTGCGCTACCTGGCCGCGCGCGGGGCCTACGTCACCGTCTCCGACGCAAAGCCGGCCGACAAGCTGAGCGCCGCCGTCGAGGAGGTCCTCGACCTGCCCGTGCGCCTGTCCCTGGGCGCGAACCGGACGGAGGACTTCGTGGAGGCCGACGCCGTGTTCGTCTCGCAGAGCGTGCCGCTGGAGCTACCCGCCCTGGACGAGGCGCGGCGGCGCGGTATCCCCGTCCACTCGATGCTCAGCCTGTTCCTGGAGCTCTGCCCCGGGCCGATTGCCGGGATCACGGGATCGAGCGGCAAGACCACGACGACGGCGCTGCTCGGCGAGATGTTCCACGCCGACGAGCGGCCGGTGTTCGTCGGCGGCAACATCGGCGTGGGGCTGCTGGAGCACCTGCCGGAGGTGCGGCCGTACACCTGGTCGGTGCTGGAGGTGAGCCACACGCAGCTGCAGCTCGCCCAGCGCAGCCCGCACGTCGCGGGTATCCTCAATGTGACGCCCAACCACCTCGACCGCTTCTCCTGGGACGAATACCGCCGGCTCAAGGGCAACCTCATCCGCTACCAGGGCCCGCCGGACACCGCCGTGCTGGGCTACGATGACCCCGAGACGAGGGCGATGGCAGGCGAAGTGCGGGGCCGGCTGCTGTGGTTCAGCGCTGGCTCTCAGTTGCCGGGCGACGGCACGTTCGTGAAGGACGGCTGGGTGATGCTAACACGGGGACGCCTGCGCGAGCGCCTGTTCCGCAGCGACGCGCTACACCTTCCGGGCCGCCACAACCTCTCGAACGCGGTGGCGGCGGCGGCGCTGGCCTCCGCCTGCGGCATCTCGCCGGAAGCGATCGCCTGCGCGGTCGAGGGCTTCCGGGGCGTGCCGCACCGCCTGGAGTTCGTCGCCGAGGCCGGCGGCGTCCGCTACTTCAACGACAGCATCGCCACGACGCCTGAGCGCACCCTGGCCGGCATCCACTCCTTCAGCGAGCCGCTGGTGCTGCTCCTGGGCGGCCGCGACAAGCAACTGCCGCTCGAGGAGCTGGCGGACGAAGCCTGCCGTCGCTGCCGGGCCATCGTGCTGTTCGGCGAGTCGGCAGGGAAGCTGGCGGAGGCGCTGAGACACGTGCCTTCCGGGCCGCCGGTCGTCCGCGCCGACGGGCTGGCGCAGGCGGTGGAGGAAGCGCACGCCCTCGCCCGGCCGGGCGACGTCGTCCTGCTGTCGCCGGCCTGCACCAGCTACGACGCCTACGACAACTTCGAGCGGCGCGGCGAGCACTTCCGCACGCTGGTCCAGCGGTTCGTGAAGGAGGTGGCGCCATCGCTGCCGTAAGCGGTATACGGAGCGCGGCGGGTCGCGCCGCCGGCAACCTGCGGGCGGGCCAGCCCGATTACCTTCTGCTGGTCGCCACGGCGATGCTGCTGATCATGGGGTTGCTCGCCGTATACAGCGCCAGCTTCGCCGTCGGCTACCTCGAATACGACGACACCAATTACTTCGTCATGCGGCAGGCCGTGTTCGCCCTGTTCGGGATCGGCGCGCTGGTGTTCTTCATGCGGATGGACTACCGGCGGCTGCGCGTGCTGAGCGTGCCGATGATGTTGGTCGCGCTCGCAGGGCTGCTGGCGGTGCTCATCCCCGGCGTCGGCGTCGAGCGCAACGGGGCGTCACGCTGGCTGGAGTTCGGCCCGGTGTCGATCCAGCCCAGCGAGTTCGCCAAGCTGGCGGTCATCATCTACATCTCGGCCTGGCTGGCCAGCCGCGGCGACCAGATCCACAAGTTCACGCTTGGTTTCGTGCCGTTCGCTCTGATCCTGGGGATCATTGGTGGGCTGGTCATCGCCGAGCCGGACATGGGCACGACGATTATCATCCTGCTCACGGCGAGCACGCTGTTCTTCGTCGCCGGCGCGCCGATAAGCCACCTCGCGCTCCTGATCGGTGTCGGCGGGTTCATCAGCTACTGGGTGATCCTCACCAGGGACTACCAGATCGACCGGCTGATGAGCTTCGTCTCCCCTGAATCGGACCCGGAGGGGATCGGCTTCCACATCATCCAGCTGCTGATCGCGCTGGGCAGCGGCGGGCCGGCGGGGTTGGGCTGGGGGGCGAGCAGGCAAAAGTTCTTCTACGTCCCCGGCGCCCATACGGATGGCGTCTTCGCCATCATGGGGGAAGAGCTGGGGTTCATCGGCCTCATCGCCATCATGGGGCTGTTCACCTTCTTCTTGGTGCGCGCCGTTCGCACTACCGTCCGCGCGCCCGACCGTTTCGCGACGTTGCTGGCGATCGGGATTACGAGCTGGATAGCCTACCAGGCGCTGATCAACATGGGCGGCATCACCCGCACGATCCCGCTGACCGGCGTGCCGCTGCCGTTCCTGAGCTACGGCGGCTCGGCGCTGATAGCCGTGCTGGCCGGCGTCGGCGTGCTGCTGAGCATCTCCCGCTACGGCGTGGACCTGGGCCCGGTGAGCGAGCAGCCGCCACCGCGCAAGGCGGCGCGACCGCGGCCCGCCTTCCGGAGGGAGACGGCATGAGGGTGGTGCTGAGCGGCGGCGGCACCGGCGGGCACGTCTACCCGGCGCTGAGCATCGCGCGGGCGCTGGAGGGCGAGCTGCCGCCCGGCGAAAAGCTGGAGATGTTATACCTGGGCTCCGCCGGCGGCGCCGAGCTCGACCTGGTGGAGCGGGCCGGCGTTCCCTTCCAGTCCATCTCCGCCGGGCCGATCCGCGGACGCCAGCCCTGGGAGATCGCGAACAATGCCGTCAAGCTGGCGAAAGGCACCGCCGAGGCTCGGAAGGCCATCGCGAAGTTCGGGCCGCAGGTGGTGCTATCGACCGGCGGGTACGCCGGCTTCCCGGTGGCGCTCGCCGCCCGCAGCCGCGGCGTGCCTGTCGCCGTGTACCTTCCCGACCTGTACCCCGGCTGGGCCATCCGCGCCATCGCGCGGCTGGCCAGACGGGTGGCGGTGACGGCGCCGGAGAGCCTGCGCCGGCTGCCGGACAGCAAGAACGTGGTGACCGGATACCCGGTGCGTCCCGAATTCTGGCTGGCCGGCCGCGCCGAAGGCCGCCAGCGGCTTGGCCTCGACGCGGAGGAGAAGGTGCTGTTCGTGTCGGGGGCGTCACAGGGCGCGCATAGCCTGAACCAGGCGATAGCGGCAAACCTGCCGGGGCTCCTTGAGTTATGTGAAGTCGTCCACCTCTGCGGCGCCGCCGACGAACCCTGGCTGGCCCACCTTCGCGAAGGGCTGCCGGACGAGAAGAGGCAGCGCTACCACCTCCACGGCTACCTCCACGACGACACGCCCTGGGCAATGGCCGCCGCCGACCTGGCGCTGTGCCGCTCGGGGGCGTCCGTGATGGGCGAACTGCCCGCCGTGGCGCTGCCCGCCATCCTCGTCCCTTACCCCTACGCCGGCGGCCACCAGCGGCTCAACGCCCGCTATCTCGCCGATAACGGCGCCGCCGTGATCCTGGAGGACCGGGCCCTGGGCTCGTTCATGCCTCTCATGGGCGAGCTGCTGCACGACGAAGCACGCCTGCAGGCGATGCGCGAGGCGGCGAGGAGGCTGGCGCGCCCGGACGCCGCGGCTCGGATCGCTGGCATGCTCATCGACCTGGCGCGAGAGGGAGCGCCCTGAACGATACAGCGGTAGGCGCCATCCCGCAGCGGGTCCACCTCGTCGGCGTGGGCGGCATCCACATGTCCGGTATCGCGCAGATCCTGCGCGCGCGCGGCCACGTCGTCTCCGGCTCCGACCTCTACCCCTCGCCGCTCACGGAGCGGCTGGAATCGCTGGGCGTAACGGTGCATACCGGCCACGACGCCGGGCACGTCGGCGATGCGCAGCTGGTGGTGTATACCTCCGCCGCCCACGAGGACAACCCCGAGATAGCGGAGGCCCGGCGCCGAGGCATTCCCGTGATCAAGCGGGCGCAGATGGTCGCCCGGCTGATGGAGGGGAAGCGCGTCATCGCCGTGGCGGGCAGCCACGGCAAGACCACCACGAGCTCCCTAATCGCTTACATGCTGCAGAGCGCCGGCCTCTCGCCCACGTTTATGGTCGGCGGCGAGATGGTAGACCTGCGGACGAACGCGCTACCCGGCGAAGGCCCGCACTTCGTCGTCGAGGCGGACGAGTTCGATGCCGCTTTCCTGAACTACAGGCCGGACGTCGCCCTGGTGACGAACATCGAGCCGGACCACCTCGACTACTACGGCTCCTTCGAGCGGCTGACCGGGGCCTTCCGACAGTTCATGGCGCAGGTGCGCCCTGACGGATACATCATCGCCTGCAGAGACAACCCTGCCCTGCAGGCCATCCTTCCCCTGACCGCGGGAGACGACGTGCCCATCCCCGTCCACGTCGTCTCCTACGGTCTCACCTCCGCGGACGCCTTGTGGCGGGCGGAGAATATTTCGCCCGTGCAAAGTGAAAAGCAAGGGCGAAAGGGTATAGACGGATCATCTTTTGTGGTACAATGCGGCCAGGAAACTGTCGGTACCTTTGAGACACCGTTGCCGGGCAACCATAACGTGAGCAATGCCCTGGGCGCTATCGCGGTCGGGCACATACTGGGCCTGCCCACTAGCGATCTCCAGCGGGCGGTCCGTGAGTTCCACGGCGTCCGGCGGCGGTTCGATCTCATCGGCGAGGCGGCAGGCGTAACAATCGTGGACGACTACGCGCACCACCCGAGCGAGGTGCGAGCCACTCTCGCCGCCGCGCGGCAGCGGTTCGCCGGCCGGCGATTGGTCTGCC
>Ga0209342_10003268_pt1 | contig 17102 bp, 13 predicted proteins | sample RifCSP16_2_FD_184023 | JGI IMG/M metagenome (GOLD analysis project Ga0209342, IMG submission 184023) | Soil microbial communities from Rifle, Colorado - Rifle CSP2_sed 16_2 (SPAdes) (version 2) | ecosystem: Environmental > Terrestrial > Deep subsurface > Rock core/Sediment | place: Rifle... | reverse complement strand
GATCGAGGCTTGCCCGCAAAGGACCTCTTTCCCGGAGGATGAGACGCCTGGGATGAATCGCGAGTCGGAAGGCGTGTCATTGCAAAAGGAGGGAAAACGAAGAAGGTTCATCCCGTGTTGCCAATCGCCGCTCCCCTGTCTTCCCTCTACCCGGCGCAAGCCTCGATCGACATCGGCCGCGGAAACCCGCCATGCGAGGGTGGGGGGATGGGGGCATGGGGGCGGGGGGGAGGGGAAAGCACTTCTCCTCCCCCCGGCCCCCCTGGGCCGAGGACAGCCGCCTACAACCGCAGGTACGAATCGGTGTAGATGACCTTGTTGAGCAACACCTGCACCGTCTTCCAGATCTCAAGCTGATTCGGATCTTTCATGTCGACCTGATCCGGCTCGAGGGTCCCGCCGGCGGCGACCGCCTCATGGAGACTCAGGTAGAGAGCTTTGACCGGAGAGCCGCCGTCGCGGGTTTCGATCGCGGTAATCACATGCATCAGGTCATCGTCGAGCGGGTCGAGGATGGCGGCGTCGAGGCCGACCGCCATCAGCATCACCATGTAAACCCGATTGAGCAGGGGCCGCATCTCGGCCGGCACCTGGTTGGAGACATTGGACAACCCGACCACGGTCAGCGGCGGGGGATCGGCGACCATCTTCAGCATGCGGACCGTCTCCACGGCATGCGGCACATACTCCTGGCAGCCGGAAACGGTCAGGATCAGCGGGTCGATGAGCAGGTTTTCGATCGGCAGACCGACTTCCTGCGCACGAGGCATCAGCTTTTCCATGGCGATGCCGACGCGGGCGTCGGCGCTTACCGGGATCCCGCTCTTCTCCATGCACAAGGCGATCAAACGCGCCCCGTACCTCGCCGCCAGTGGAGGGACATTGGCCAGGCGCTCCTCCTCGGCCGACGTCGAGTTGATGATGGAATTGGCGCCCACCTTCTTCAGCCCGACCTCGATCGCCGCCAGGTTGGTCGTGTCGAACGACAGAGTCAGCCCGGGGACCGCCTCCTGGACGCAATCGACGAGCCAGTCCATGACCTCGGGCCCGGCCTTCTTCTGGGGGCCGATGTTCAGGTCGAGGGCATCGGCGCCGGCGGCCTTCTGGCGGCGAGCCAGGTCGACGAAGAACCCCCCGTCGCGTTCGGCCACGGCCGCCTTCACACGGGGCGAGATGATGTGGATGTTTTCACCGATCTTCAGCATGAGGGGCCTCCTCGAGGTGTGCTCTCGGCGGGTCTAAGCTAAGGCAAGGTTGCTCTCCAACCCCGACCCCGACCCTCCCCCGGCTTGCGCTCGATGCTGCTGACCCTGTCGAGGCAGGGGTAGGGGTGGGTGACGAAGGGATGGCGCCATGGCGCAGTGGATCGCTCAAGATTCCTTGAGCACAACCGCAGCCAACGCCTCGACGGCCTGGGCAGCAGACGAAGTGTCGTTCACGTGGAGCAGCGGCTGGCCGCGAGCATCAAGGTCGGCGATCTGGTCATCGGCCGGGATGCGTGCCGCCACTTCCAGGCCGGTGGCAGCGATGGCCGCTTCGAGCTCCTCGGGCAGATCACCGGCCACGCGGTTGATGACCAGCATCTTGCGGCGAACATGGACGTCGACTTCGCCGGCCATCGTGGCGATCGACTGCGCGGTGCGCACACCGCGCACCGTCGGGTCGGTCACGACCAGCAGCAGGTCGACATCGCGCGTCGTGCGCCGGCTGATGTGCTCCATGCCGGCTTCATTGTCGATCACGACGGTGGCATAGCTCTTCCCCATCTCGTCCAGGATCTGACGCAAGAGGTGGTTGACGGCGCAGTAGCATCCCTGCCCCTCCGGGCGGCCCATGGCGATCAGGTCGACCAGGTCTCCCTCCTCGAGCGCCATGCGGATCTCGCGGTCGAGGTAGTCCTGCCGGCTGACGGCCACACCCAGGGCTCCGTTGCCGGCCTCGGCCCGCATCCCTTCGCGCAGGTCCCCGACGGTCGCCGGCGTGGGCAGACCGAGCGCCAGGTGCAGGTTCGTCGCCGGATCGGCGTCGATCGCCAGCACCGGTGAGGCGCCTTGCCGTAGCAGGGCGCGGGTGAGCAATGCGGCGACGGTCGTCTTTCCCGTGCCGCCCTTACCGGCGAGCGCAATCGTCTTGGTCATACCGTCACTCCCATACCTCTCAGGGCGCGCAAAGCGCGCAGCGTGACCCACTTGCTGGGCGAACCTTTGTGTTCGGTGTCGGCCCACGTCTTTCCGCGGTAGCTGTACTCCAGGCGCCAGCGCCCGTCGGGGCCGCGCTTCTGGAGGATGAGCTCGGACAGGTGCTTGAGGCGGCGGCCCTTGCCGCGCCCCAGCCGCACCAGAACCTCGGCGTTGCGCAGGACGTCCGTGACATAGCCCATCGGATAGCCGAACTTGAACCAACTTCCGTTGGGCCGGGTGCTGTAGCCCATGGGGTAATCGGCAACGGCCGGATCGTGGCCGAGCAAGAAATCCGTCCCAGCCTTCAGAGCGCGCCGGACGCGGGGACTTCGGTCGGGCGCCGAAATGCGGCTCAGTGCATCAAGCGCCGGGATGGCTCCCCATGCGCACGGGTTGTGGTTGTTGGCCGCACAGCAGAAGCCGGGCGCGCTGTTGCCGCCGCGGTAGTAGCGAACGGATTCCTTCGAGCGCGCCGAGGCGATTCCCTCGCCGGTGATGCTCCGCGCCAGCCAGTCGAGGGCAGCGGCCAGACGCGGGTCGTCGCCGAAGCCGAGTTCGAGCAGCGACGCGCCGAGGTTGCCTTGCAGGCAATGGATCATTGCGCCGGAGGAGCCGTTGACCGAGAAGCCGCCCAGCGGCGATCGACCGTGGTCGAGGACGTATTCCACCGCGCGCCGCACCCGGGCATGGCTGCCGTCGGCGCCGTATTGGCCGAGGAAGATGATCGACCAGACCGTCCCGGTGTACTTCGGCGAGTATCCGGGGCCGGGTTTGACCCAGTAGCCGTCCTGCTTCTGACCGGCGAGGATCTCTCGAACCGGCGAATGCCGCACCGTCGCGCGCCGCGCGGCTGCCACGTCCGTGTCGTCGGCCGGCGCGCCGAGCAGGTCTCGCAGAGCGAAATAGCGAACCCCGGGATCCTGCTTCTCCAGGAGCCAGTCCAGAACGGAGGCTTGCCGCGCGCTCACAGGAGTCCCTCGCCGTACATTTGTCCGGGGACAAGCGTCTTGGCAAAGCGAGGTCGCAGAAATTGGCGCGTCGTGTAGCACAGGTGACAGGCGTCGGCGTAGTCTTCCGCATGGGGCACGTCGTAGGCGCGGACGAGCTGTGCAGGCCCTCCGGCGAGCAGCGGGCCGACGACCGGATCTTGCTGCGGCGTAAACGTGTCGACAATCTCCCGCAGGGGGCGCTCGAATACATTCCCCATCACCAGCCCCTGACAGAGGTGCAGGTTGCCCAGCGGGTCCAGGTGGACGCGGTCCGGCGCGGCCAGGTCCTCATGCGGACACCCGTCGAAAGAGTCCCATGGCCGTTTGGCCGCCTCGCCGGCGAAGGAGGCGATCGCGCGGCCGCGGTACATAATGCTGCCGCCCTCGACCGGCTGCCCTTTTCCTTGGAGCGGAGCCAACGGCGCAGGTTGAGGAAGCTCGCAGGTGATGGTCGCGAAGGGAATGCCGAGGCGCTTGCACGCCGCCTGGACGTTGCGGGACTCGTGGCTGACAACCTGGTCGTAGTGGAGCAGGTCGGTGGAGACGCTCAGGTCGATCAACAGGCCGGCCATCGGCCGCAGCCATTCGATCGCATCCTCGATGCTGGTCGCCCAGTAACCGTTGGTGACGATGCCGACCTCGAAGCCGCGCTGCGCCGCCGCCCGTACCCCGGCGACAAGAATCGGATGGAACAGGAACGGCTCGCCGCCTTCGAAGTAGACGGTGCGAAGGGTCGGAACCGCCTGGGCCTGGACGAGCACACGTTCGATGTCGGCCAGGGTGAACGTACCCTCCTGACGCGGGCTTCCCCAGACGAAGCAATGGTCGCACTCAAATGTGCAGCGATAGGTCAGCAGAATGTGCAGGCCGGATATCTCGACCATGGCCTCAGACCACCGGCTCCGGCCTGCCGTTCTGGCGCTCCCAGACCTCGGCCACGCTGGGAAACCGCCGAATCTCGGTATGCGGCAGAAAGAGCGCCGCGGTGAAAGCATCGTAGAAGGTGTTGTCGGCGGAAAGCTCGACGTAGGTCATGCGGCGGGCCAGGTCAACGACGGAGTCGCGCGCCGCTTGCGAAAGCAGGGCCAGCCGCGCGCCGCGCAGCGAAGTGTTTCCGAGAAACTGGAATCGATCCCATGGCAAATCGGGCAGCAACCCGATTTGAACCGCTTTTTCGACATTGATGTACTTGCCGAAGGCGCCGGCGATGAGCACTTGCTGGACGTCGGCCAGCTCGACACCCACGCTCGAGGCCAGCACGCTGAACCCCGCATAGATGGCGGCCTTGGCCCGCATCAGGTTGTCGACATCGACCTTGGTCAGGACAATGGCACGACCGGTGGCCGTCTCGTCCGGCCAGGCGACGACGTACTCCGGACCATGTTCGCCCGACCGAAGGCGCGGGGTCCCCAGGTCGAGTTTGAAATTGCCGCCGCGGTCGAGCACGCCCGTGACGAAGAGCTCGGCCAGGAGCGAGATCAGCGCCGATCCACATAGCCCGCGCGGCCGCCCTCCGCCGATGACCCGGATCGTCGGCTCGCAGGTCCCGGAATGGACCCACACTTCCTCGATCGCCCCTTCGGTGGCGCGCATCCCGTCCACCACGCCGGCACCTTCGAAGGCGGGCCCGGCCGAACAGGCGCAGGCGACGAGCCAGTCGCGCCCGCCTAGGACGATTTCTCCGTTGGTGCCGACATCGATGAATAGCGTCAGGCGATCGGTCGTAGCCAGTCCGGCGGCGTAGGTGCCGGCGGTGATATCGGCGCCGATGTACGATGCCACTCCAGGCAGGACATCGACCGAGGCCATCGGATGGACCGGAAGCTCGAGTTCGACGGCGGTGTAGGTGGGCGGGTGGTGGACGGCGGGAACATACGGCGCCAACCGAACCGTCGCCGGAGGCAGGCCGAGGAAGAGATGGGTCATCGTCGTGTTGCCGGCGACCGTGACTTTGAGGATGCTCGACGAGTCGAGGCCGGTGCGGCGTTGGATCCGTTCGAGCAAAGCGCCCACGGTTCGGCGGACCAAACGGCCTAGATCCTCGAGCCCGTCGTCCTTCGAGGCATAGATGATTCGACTGATGACGTCTTCGCCACGAGCGATCTGCTCGTTGTATTCGGCCGTCGATGCCAACGTCTCTCCCGTTGCCAGGTCGACGAGCTCAGCGCTGACGGTGGTGGTGCCGATGTCGATAGCCAGGCCGAGGAGACGCGGCGGCATTGCGCTGATTTGCACGATCCGCGCCGGGCCGGTTCCTTGCTGGAGCACGACCCACGGCTGCCATTGCGTAAGCCGCAGGTCCGACCCCAGCCGACGCAGGACGGGGAGGGGGACGTCGATCGGAAAGTGTCCTGCGTCGGCGAGGCCGGCCAGGAGGCGCGCCAGGTCGTCGCGACTGTCCAGCAACGACGGCTCCGGCAGCGTCACCTGCAGCACGCGCAGCGATTGCATGCTCGTCGGGTCGTACGAGAAAGGAAGTTCCTCGCGCGCCACCACGCGATCGGTGACGAGCATGCGTTGGAGAGTCTCAGGCGGCGGGAACGAGATGCGCAGATCACCTTCGACGACGGTCTGGCAGGCCAGGGCGTAACCGGCATCCAGGTCGGCGGAGGAGAGGCGCAGCGCGGAGCGGCGGCGGAAGCCCACCCCCTCGACGTGCACCGAACACCGGCCGCAGCGTCCCTGCCCGCCGCACGGCTGGGCCACTTCGATCCCCGCTTTCTGCGCGGCTTCGACGATCAGAGCCCCGGTGGGGAGCTCGACCGTTGTGCCGGCAGGCAGGAGCGTGACCCGGTGGGTTGCCATCAGCGTCGACCCGTCCGCCGAGGGCTCACGACCGCTGCCCGTCGCTGACGCCGCCTCACCCACCTCGCCCCCCTCTCCGCCATGAAAGGCGCGCACCTACCGATTGCGTCTTGGCGGAGAGGGGGGAAGAGGTACTCAAGGGGGGAAGGGGGCGGCAAGACTGCCCCCTTCCCCCTTTGAAAAACCTCCCCCTCCCCCGCACACGTTGACGTGGAATGAGGACCCTCAACAATGCGGGGGAGCCCCACAGGGGTGCTCCGCGAGGGGCTGGGGGTGGGGGAAGAAGAGGCGCAGGTGACGCAGATTTTCATGTGACCGTTGGGGACGAAATCCCCTCGCATTTCGACGTCTAGCTGTATGCATCCGTGATGGCGTCGCTGATCCGGGCGGCCTCGACTTCGTCGCGCTCCATGAACCAGCGCGGGAGCGCCAACCCTTCGCAGGCTGCCTGGCCCGCCAGGCGCATCACGGTGGGAATGTCGGCCTTCCGCCGGCAGGCCTGGGTGCAGGGCGCCGGCGGAAGACATTGCAGGCAGGCGGCAGCCCAGCGCGCCACACGCTGCGGCTCGTAGCCGAGGTAGGGGTCGCGCGGGATGGTGCTCAAACGGAGGGTCATCTCTCTCTCCTCCTGCGGCTGCCCTTCGGTGGAGTCAGGGCAGGAACCGAACAGTCTGCAGGCTCTGATCGAAGACAGGCTGCAGTTGCGGATAGTCCTCCTGAGCGGCGCCGTAATTGAAGTTCCACACCTGCGCGCCCTGGCGAACGCCATAACTCAGTTGCCAGGAGACGGCATCCCCGGAAACGAATTCGAGGAGAAGCCAACTGGCCTCTCCGTCGCGGAAGGGAATCACTCCCTTCTGGATGATGGACGTCCCCGGAACCTGCTCGACGATCGCCGCGCCGATCGCGTCGACGTACTCCGACATCGAGAGTTCGGCCGGGACGTCGCGCGCCGTGACGGTCACGATCGAGTCGTTGGTCGGGTCGATGGTGAGCAAACGGTACCCGGTGGGACTCTGGCGGATGGCTTCGGCGATCGAGGCGTACTCGGGAACCTCGTCCAGTAAGTCGCCTAGTTCCTGAGCCAGGGCCGTCGGGTCGCCGCCTTCGTACGATGGCGGGAGCATCAGTTCGACCCCATTCCCGGTGAACGTCGTCCAACCGGCGACCGACGCTGCCGGGACACCGCCGGTTGGCGTCCATTCGGGGGGTAGGGTGAACGAAGGGACGGGTCCTACCGACTGCGGCGGAGCGCTGGTGCCGCAGGCCAAGGCGGCGATGAGTAGTGGGACGATGAGCGCCGCGGCGGAACCGGCCAGCCTGACCCCGAGACTCCTCACGGCGTGCCCCCTTCCTTCATTTCCCGTCCGGCCACATTGCCTTGAGGAACGATCCGATGTCGACCGCCTCGCGTGGTCCGACCATGATCTGCCAGCCTGGGAGTTCCTCTTCGAGCTCGCCGGATAGCACGGCCACCTGCCCGGGGATGATCAAGCGTTGATGCCCGACCTTCTCAGCGACGCCAAAGCCCTTGACGGATTTGGCGATGCGCTCGGCATCGAACTTGCCGGCGGCCCACGCGGTCAGCACGCTCATCCCTTCGGCGTCGGCCACGACCAACCACGCCGGCCAGCCTGAGCCCTCGACCTCATTGGCGACGGAGAAGTAGGTGATCGAGAAGTTGGTCGTGACGAGCACCGGTGCCTTGCCGTCGGGGGCATTGATCTCGTAGACGCCCGGCTGGACCTGGATCGGCTTCTGCGGGTCGGTGTAAATGTTCTGGCGCAAGACGAGCAACGGGTAGAGCGTGGCCGGGTCGAAGGACTCGAGCACGATGAACCCGGCGTACTTGGTGATGTGTTCCGCCGCCAGCAAGGGCTCATCGGCTCCGCCCCCGGCGCCGGGGAAGGTTAGGATGGGATAACCCAGCGGCCGGAAGTTCTTCCGCAGCGCCAACCGGCGCAGGTGAGTGAGGGCATGCAGCGAACCGCGATAGCCGTGGACCATCGGATCGAGCACGAGCTCCTCGACCCCGGCGGCGATCAGCTTCTGCGTGAGTTCCGCCAGCGCGTCGAAGGCGTCGGCCTGGGCAACGAGCGGGGCCTTGGCCTCACGCGCGAGATCGGCCATGGCCGCCGCGTTGTCGGCCGTGGCGGCGTGCAACAGGGGCCTTGTCCCGCCGCAGGCGGCGATCCCGGCCTTCATCAGATCCGGTGCGGCGGCGATCAAGATCAGCGGCTTTCGGCTTGCCGAGCGTACCGCGCCGATCGCGGCGGCGAACGCGGACGGATCCCCCGAGGCGGCCTCGACGGCGAATCCATCCAGCCCCAGGCTGATACCGACGTAATCCACTTGGAAGGCGTCGGCCTCGGCCGCCTTCTTCTTGATGGCTTCCGTGCCCTCGGTATCGCGCAGCCGCAGGAACAGTCCGGGGCGATGGTAGAAGGTTTTCTCGTGGCGGAAGAGGACGGTCTCGCTGCCGACCTCGAGGCGGTGCTGGGCGCCGCCGACCTGGATCAGACGGATAGGCGGCGCCGAGGCCGCTTCGAGTTTGGCTTTGGATTCCTCGCTGACATAGGGACAACCCTTCAGCTCGGCCTGCTTGGCGGCCAGCTTCATGGCGAAGGCCAGGCAGGTGGGGTAGCCGCATTCCTTGCAGTTCGTCTGCGGCAGGAGCTTGTAGATTTCGAGACCCGTTAGCGGCATCTGTACCTCCGCACCCCTCTCCCGCAAGGGAGAGGGGAAGGGGTGAGGGTTATGCGGCCACCAAATCGTCGATCACCAGCCGCAGACGGCGAAGGGTCTCCGGATGGCGGAGTACGAGCAGGTCCGCTCCGGAATGAAGCAGGGTGGCGGCCGTCAAGGCTTCCCAATTCAGAGCTCGTCGACTCCAGTCGCCCCACGCCGCCGGAACACCCTCCCCGACTTTCGACTCCTTCACCTTCCAACCCTCTTCGCCCGGGTTGACCAGCATCGGCTGTTGGGTCATCGAGTCGCCCTGGAGCGCGGCCAACCTCAGGCGCTCCATCACGGAGTAGCCGTACTCGATGCCGTAGCCCAGCGCGCCGGTCGTCGGGTCCATCACGATGCGCTCGAGCGGCAGGCCCATGTCGTGAATCAAGATGACCAGCTGCTTTGAGAGGTTGACGTCCATCGGAGTCTTGGACTGAACCAGGTGGTCGTTGGCCAGGGCGGCGGCGACAATCGTGCGGTAGTTCTTGTCTTCGCAGATGCCGATGAGCAGCCGCTCGCCCTTGGCCTCCTCGGCGACGGCGACGATCAACTCATTGTCGAGGTCGGCCTGCCCGGGACCGACCACGGCCAGCGGCAGGCCGGTGGCCTGAAGTACCTTGCGAACGACGGCGCGGGACGCAGCGGCTACGTTCTGCGAACCGCCGGCCTGGGTGGGGCTCAGGACCAGGTAGATCAAGTCGGCACCGGCGGCCTCGGCGGCCCGGGCCCAGTCGGCCGGATCTTGCATCGCTTCGCCCCACGCCTGATAGAGCAGAGGCGACCAGTCGTCGGGTTTTCGATCGCGGATCTCCAGTGCGAGCGCCGGACGATTCGGGAAGGCCCCTTCGAAGGCGAGGAAGGGCAGCGCCGTCTCGCCGCCGAGGGTCAGCGTGCGAGCGCGGGTGCCCCCCTGATCCTTCGTGGCGCCGATCGTCACGGTGCGGACCGAGCCGGTGGATTTCTCTTTATGGAGTTCAATCGTCATGGAAGCACTCCTCTGGCCCCTTACGTGGGGCAGACTCCATCCTCACCCCCCGGCCCCCTCTCTGCCCCTGAGCGCGGATCCTCGCCACATCGCCTTGGGCGGAGAGGGGGAGGTTTCTTTCAGGAAGGGGGGAGGGGCGGAGCCTCTCCCCCCTTCCTGAAAAACCATTCCCTCCCCCGGCGGTGATCGCAGACAGCAAGGATCCGTCCATGCCGGGGGAGGGGAAGGGGTGGGGGAGGGATCGGAACAGCATCGAAGTGATGCCTCACATCAACGGCGGCATCTCCAGCGCCGGATGGCGCTTCTCGGTGATGTAGGCCACCGTGCCTTCGACGTCGGTTGCGGCGCGTTCGTCGCAGATCTTCTCGATCAAATCGGGATCGCCCTCGCGCGCAGCGACGCCCTTGAGTTGCTCCGCCATCTGCTCCTTGAGCACCGACGACATCCACACCACGCGTTTGAAACCGCCGTCGGCCGAGACGAACTTTGGACTCAAGATGTAGAACTTGCCGTGACCCATGATCCCCGGGGTCTGCAGGCCGCCGCCGGCCATCCCGGCCAGCGTCGAGAAGGTCATGCCGGCGGGAGTCATGCTGGTGTCCTCGCGGCTGACGATCATCACCCCGTTGGCTTCGGGGATGACCATGCAGATGCACTCGAAGCAGCCGCAGGCGGTCATCGGGTTCTCCATGATCGAGTACATGGAGACTTCCTGCACCTGCTGATGGCTGGCGCCGAGGGCAAACTCGTTGACCCCGCTGTAATAGCCTTTGACGGTGTCGATCGCCGACTGCTTCTTGATGGGCTGGTTGGGACCGGTCGGGTTGATCTGGAAGGACGCCTTGCAATCGAGCCAGTTGTAAGCTCCGCACAGCCCCAGCCGCTCCGGGCTGACGATGCACACGTGATTCGGCGCGAACGACTGGCACAGGGTGCACGAGTAGAAGACGTCGACGCTCTCGTCGGTCATGGCGCCCAGGCGGACGTTACGCTCCTCGTAGGCGGCGCGCGCCTTCTCCAGCCACTCGACGTGCACTGCCGGATCGGTGACGATCGTGACCTGGACTTTGTCGACGATCGAGCCGAAGTCGTCGTGGAAGCGGGCGTGCAAGATGTCGCCGAAGTGCTTGATATTGAAACCCTTGTCGGCCGCCGCCTGCGAGATGCGGATCCAGGCGATGTCGCGTTGGCCGATATGCTGGATCCCCGAAGCGCCGTTGATGAAATAGTGGATCTGGCGCTCGAGCACCGGTTCGAAGTCGCGCTCCATCTTGCGTCCGGCCACCCGCACCAGGATCCCCAGGTCCATCGCCCCCTGGGCTTCGACATCGTCGAAATTCGGTCCGATGATCTCGATCACCCCGTCCTCGACCTCGTCCAGCCCGGCCATGAACAGGTACTCGAAGGCGCGACTCTTCTTGCCGCCGAACTCGACGCGCATATCGTTCTTGCGGACGACCTCGCCCTCGAAGGCCGAACCATACGGCACCGGGATCGGCACCTCGCTGACCTTGACTTTCACGCCGCGCACTTCGATGCATTTCTGGACCAGGCGCTCGGCGCGCTCCAAGTCGTCCTTGGCGGCGATCTCGTTGAAGGGCATCGACACAACATGCTCGTAGGTCGTCACGCCGGTCGGCAAGATCTCAGGGATGATCGTATCGGCCACGACCGGGAAGCCGAAGTTGATCGCCCCGGCGGCGGTGGCGTACTTCAAGTCATCCACCTCCCCCAGGGCCAGGACGAAAGCGAAGACGCGATTCTTGTTGTACATCAGGATGTCGCGCGCCTGGCCGCCTTTCATCCCGCCGAACGTCAGCGCCGACCGGACGGCGAATCCCAGGGCGTAGATGGCGGAGATGGTGTCGGTGCCGAAAGGAACGGTGTAGGTGTCGTAGCCGAGCTCGACGCCTTCCTCCATCAACTGGTGGATGATGCTGCGGCCATTGACGTTGCCGGAGAGGAAGGTCAGGATGTTGCGCCGCTGCAGTTCGCGCACGATCTTGACGGCGACTTCGTTCGACTTGGCGCAACCGACGATGGCGGCGAAGCCGGGCATTCGGCCGTCGACCAGTTGGATGCCCCAGGTGCGCAGCTGGATGTCGTCGATCGGTCCGTTGAGATGGCCGTCCGGACTGTGGCCGTCAGCCCCCGCCTCGTCCGGGCTGGTGAAGGAAGTTCCCGTGAGCTGCAACCCGGACATCGGCTCGGGTTGCTGCCCGTAGACATAGCGCAGCGCCATGATCGTCTCTTCGGCGAGCAGGGTGGCCATGCCGCTGTCGAGGGTCTCGCCCAGGTAGGGCGTCCAACGCCGGTCGGGAGGCACCGGATGCAGCAAGCCCTTGGCCTGCTCGACGATCGGTGGCAAGTCGCCGATCTTGTCGACCTCGCGCCCCGTCATGCCCAGGATCAAAGGAAGGTGGTAGGCGGTGTTGGGAAAGGCGACCGGAGTCTCGGGTCCTTTCTCCGCGATCGCCCGTTGCAGCATTTGGTCGGCTTCCATGACGATGGCGTTGGCGCCGCGGATGGCTCGGGTGGCGATGTAACGGGACATACTTAGCCCTCCTCGCGGGGCGGGGGAGATTCGTTCGGATGTGTTCGTCGTTGCGCGGACCTCACCCCCCTGACCCCCCTCTCCGCGGTGAATCTGTTTTCAAGTCGACGGCGCGTGGCGGAGAGGGGGGATAAGGTCTCAAAGGGGAAGGGGGTGGCAAGGCCACCCCCTTCCCCTTTGAAGAATCCCACCCCCTCCCCTTGGCGAGACGCGCAGCCAGGCGAGACACGATCATGCCAGCGGGAGGAGGCAAGGGGGTTACGAACGCGGACCATCGTCATCATTCTGTCAAATCGCCGGAACGCCGTAGATCGCCTCGGCGCGGGCCTCGGGCTCGAGGGCTTCGATTTCGAGCATGCGAGCGTCCCCACTGCGACCGAACCGATCTGCTTCCCAGGCCGGCAAGCCGAGCGCGGCGCGTTTCTTGTCGATGTGCTCGAGAATGCGGCGCACCATTTCTTCCGGTTCGACGACGAACTCGATCTTGCCGCCCACGGTGCGCTCCCAGCCCTCGCTCAGGATGTCGGTGACAACCGTGCTTCCTTCCACCGGGCTATTGATGCCCATGATCACGTAAGCGCCGGAGGCGGCGGCGTAGGAGGCGATGGCCAGCGCCTTCTCGCTCATCCACTCCGGGGCGATGCCGACGGCCGGGATGTCGCTGATGTCGTCGCCCAGTCCGCCCTCCTTCGCCATATGCGAGAGCACGGTCAGGATGCGGGTGTTGTCGACGCACGAGCCCATATGGAGCACCGGCGGCATACCGGTGGCCTCGCACACTTCGCGCAGACCCGGGCCGGCCCATTCCATGGCGGCCTCGCCCAGCAGGAAGCCGTACTTGCCGCTGGCGATGGCTCCGCAGCCGGTCTCCACCAGCAGCACATCGTTCTTCAAGAGATGGCGGACCAGGTAGTCGTGGGAGGCGTCCTGCGTCGTTCGCGGGTTGTTGCAGCCGACGTCGGCCACGACCCCGCGGATCCGGCCCGACATGATGGCGTCGTTCAGCGGGCGGAAGGAAGAGCGGTAGCTGCCGCCGAGCATGTAGTTGATGTACTCGTGCGAGAAACCAGGCACGACGTCCGAGCGGATGTCGGGGATGTGCACTTCGCCGCGGTTGGGGAAATTGTCGATCGCCCGCCGCACGATGTCCTTGGCGATGTCGAGGGCGTGGTGCTCGTCGAACTCGATGTGGGTGGCGCCGGTGATCTTGACCTTGGGCGAAGTGGTGATGACCAGCGTATGGAATTTCTGCGCCAGGTTGGGCAGCGCCTGCATGATGCATTGGACGTCGACGACCATGGCGTCGACGGCGCCGGTCAGGATCGCCAGCTCCTGATGCAGGAAGTTGCCGGCCGAGGGTACGCCTTGGCGGATCAAGGTCTCATTGCTGGTGCAGCAGATGCCGGCCAGGTTGATGCCCTTGGCGCCTTTCGCCTGGGCTAACGCCAGCAATTCGGGATCGCTGGTCGCCGCCAGGATCATCTCGGATAGGGTCGGCTCATGACCGTGCACGACAACGTTGACTTCGTCGGTCTTGAGCACCCCCAGGTTGACCTGCGAGACCAGCGGGCTGGGCGTGCCGAAGAGGATGTCCGACAGGTCCGTGGCGACCATCGAGCCGCCCCAGCCGTCGGACATGGCGGTGCGCATCGCCTGATGCAGGATGTGATCGGGATCCTGGTCGTCACCCATGTGGGTCCGGTGCAGGACATCGACGACCTCGCGGTCGATGCCGCGCGGCACCAGCTTCTCCTTGCGCCACAGTTCCTGGCGCTTCTTCGGGGCGCGCTCGACCATCGGCAGCTCGCCCGTCTGCTGGCCGAACAGGGCGATGCACGCATTGGCGACGTCGAGGGCGATCTCGTCCAGTTTGCGACCCTCGGTGGCGATACCGAACTCCGTCGCCAGCCGCTGAAGCTTGAAGGGGTCGCGAATGGTGTAACCCTGGGCTTCGCCCAGCGCCGTGGCGCGCAAGGTGAAGGCCAGGTCGCGGCAGTGATCGGAATGGGCCGCCGCCCCGGCGGCCACGGCCCGAGCGAAGTTGCGCGCAGTGATCGTTTCGATCGTGGCGCCGCAGACCCCGGTCTGGCCGTCCTTCACCAGGCGGCAGGGCCCCATGAAGCAAACCCTGCAGCAGTTCCCGGTGGCGCCGATCGGGCACGGCGCCATCTGGTCGGCGCGGGAGAAGGCCGTCTCCAACCCGAGTTCGTCGGCGCGGATGAGCATCTCGCGCGCCGCTGGGTCGAGCGAGCGCTCCTCGGGGGTCCGCATCTTCTTTCTCGAGGGTTTCTCATCGGCCATGGGTGTCTCCTCTTCGACTCAGTTCTCGGGGATGGCAGGTACGTCGAAACCTGGGCACGGCCATAGCGGCCGACCCTCCCAGGCGGGAGGTTCGTGGGCGAAAGTGAGCGTCCCGGACAAGGCCGCCGTGTGACGCGGCGCGGCCGGGCCGGCGCTGGGGACGGCGCGCTCCGGGTCTCCCGTGACGTATCCAACGCCGGCCAGTGCCTTCTCGACCGACGACTCAGACTGCCGAGCGGGATCGAAACGGAGCGAGACCTCGTGCGCCGCCGGGCTGACGGTGACGTCGGAGACGCCCTCCAATCGTTCGAGGGCGCGGCGGACCGGCGCCACGTGATGGTCGCCGTATAGGGCGGGGAGGATAAGTCTCAACGGATCCATTTCGACTTCCTCGGCCGTAACCCAAGACGTGCTTCACGACCTCGCGGGCGGTGGCGGCCTGTTACCCCCACCCCGGCCCTCCCCCTTGCCGGCAAGGCCCTTCGCCCCCACAGTCCCATGGCCAGGGGGAGGGGGTTTGGTTTTTTCAAAGGGGAAGGGGGTGGCGGAGCCACCCCCTTCCCCTTTGGGTTTCTCCCCTCCCCCCGAGTACAAACTGTCGCACTGAGCGAGCCCACAAGATCGGGGGGAGGGGTAGGGGTGGGGGGTTGAGGGCCTCTGAAATGGGTGGCCTTTTGTCTATTCACTGAGACCCTCCGGGCGCAAGTAGGCGACGGGGGCGAGATGATCTTCGATCTCGGCGCGTACGGCGTCGCGCACTTGATGCCCCGAAACGTGCATCAGGGTGTCGCGATAGTCAGGGTCCTGGTCCATGCCGGCTAAGCAAGGGTAGTGATGGTGAAGCATTCCGGCCTTCTCGATCGCGTCATCGACCGGCGTTCCGGTCAGCTGAGCCGCGACATACGAGGCGCAGCCGCAGGCCGAATCACGGAGGACCTCGACGCGCGCCACGCGGCCGCGTTCGATTTCGATCCGGAACTCGGGACGTCCGAACGCGGCGGCAAATCGCCGAAGGAAAGGGTCGTCGTAGTCGCTGGTGAGCGGACGAACGTTGAAGCCGGCCCCGGTGAGCGTGCAAAACGGTTTCGGGAAGGCGATGGGGACGCCCATCTCGTCCAGCCAGACTTGGACTTGGCGCTGCAGTCCTGGCGGCAGAGAAGCGGTGTGGTCGATCGGGGCGATGACGGCGCGGGCCCCGCTGCGACGGACGAGGTCGGGGAGGAGCTGGGCCAGGCCCGGGACCTCGCCCAGGCAGAGGACAAGGTGTGCCGCCGGGAGCCTGGCAGGGATGAACTCATCGGGATCGTCCACGACGGGAGGCAGACGCAGAGGCGCGCCCCACGTCTCCACCGTCCAATCCGCCGGCGCATGGGTTCGGATGTTGGACGCGATCCGATCGCCCCATCTTCCCTGGGTGACGATGAGGATGCAAAAAGGATCGCCGACCAGCGACGTGCCCGTCATCCCCTCCCCGAGGACCCCGAGACGATTCGGTCTCCAAATATGGTCCGTGAGGAGGTTCGGACAACCCCAGTGGGGAAAGTCATAGATGCGTCCGCCGGACTTCCCCATGGAAGAGACCCTTACAGCCCGCCGCCAGCCTCCCGAATGTGGCTCTGGGTCGCGCCCCCGATGAAGTGGGCGCGGCCAAGGGCAAGGTCATTCCCGCGTCATCAGGAATCTGGAGAGGACGGCCCAAGCCTGGGCCCCCGCTTCCCCTTCGGGATGCGAAGCGCGATTCGCGGGGGCGACATCAAAAGGTTGTCGTTCCCGCGCAGGCGGGAATCCAGGCGAAATAGCTTCACTGCGCCCTCCTGCTTGCGCAGGGGCCGGCTTCGCGGTGGCTGCTATCGGATGAGGTTCATCCTCGCAAAAGCTGGCTCTTTCCAACGAGTGGATGGCGACCCGGACAGTGCTCACCTGTCTTGTCCGTCGAACCGCGTCTCGTGCAATGGGGATGTGGGGATAGAATGTGAAGAGAAGCACAAATGAATAGTTATCGGGCCCGTGTCCTAGGGCGGCTCGTCCGGGCCGGCCTTTCCGCACGCCTGGTCGTGGGGCTGGTCGCCGTTATCTTTCTAACGGCGGCGGCGACCGCGCTGCCGGCCTACAGCCTGATCCGAACGGAACTGGAACGCCAGGCACGGAGCCGGGTTGAGCAGGGAGCGACTTCGTCCCTGGCGCTGTTGAATGCTGAGCAGGCACAACTGGATCAACTGGCCACGCTGGCGGCTCAGCGACCGACGCTGCGTTCGATCCTCCAGGAAGGGAACCGACAGGAGGTGGAGGCCTATCAGTCCCTCGCACGACGCGTGTCCATCGCGTTATCGAAAAGATCGAGGTCTGACGAGGAGCGAAAACGACGTACCCGACCTTCAATGTCAGATTCGCTCCCGTTGGCCCGTGTCCTGTTGACTTCAACCTCGCTGACCCCTACAGTGGATTGGAAGTCGCCCAGCGGATCATTCCGTCATGGGGGATCCTCATCCGATCCCGCTTCGATCGGCCGATGCCCTCAGCCAAGGGTCGTCCCGCGCCTGCCTGCGAAGGCGGAT
>Ga0209342_10003267_pt1 | contig 17107 bp, 11 predicted proteins | sample RifCSP16_2_FD_184023 | JGI IMG/M metagenome (GOLD analysis project Ga0209342, IMG submission 184023) | Soil microbial communities from Rifle, Colorado - Rifle CSP2_sed 16_2 (SPAdes) (version 2) | ecosystem: Environmental > Terrestrial > Deep subsurface > Rock core/Sediment | place: Rifle... | reverse complement strand
TGAACCGCAGGTGCGCGGCGAAAATATTTACGCCCGCGGCGCCACCGATATGAAAGGCCAGATTATCCTCGCGCTGAAAGCCATCGAAGCCATCCAGCGCAGCGGGAAGCTGCCGGTGAATGTGAAATTCCTGGTCGAGGGCGAAGAGGAGATCGGCTCCCCGAACTTGGGCCGCTTCATCGAAAGCCACAAGGAATTGCTGGCCTGCGATTTTATGCTCAATCCGGATGGCGGCATTCTCAGGCCCGACCTGCCCACCATCACCTACGCCCTGCGCGGCCTGGCCTACTTTGAGCTGCGCCTGTACGGGCCGGCTCACGACCTGCACTCCGGGACATTCGGGGGCGTGGTGCACAACCCTGCCCAGGTGCTATGCGAGCTGATTGCCGGTATGCACGACGAGCAAGGCCGGGTGACCTTGCCAGGTTTCTACGATAAGGTCAGGTATCTGGATCGTGAGGAGCGCGAAGAATTGAACCGCCTGCCGGTGAATGAAGCCATCATCCTGGGAATGACGGGCGCTTCAACCCTGTGGGGCGAGGCCGGTTTCACTCTGCTGGAAAGAGCCGGCGCCCGGCCCACTTTAGAAGTCAACGGCCTGTACTCCGGCTTTACCGGCCAGGGCAGCAAGACCGTTCTGCCGGCCCGCGCCATGGCGAAGATTTCCTGCCGCCTGGTGCCCGACCAGCACCCCAAAGACGTGCACGACCAGCTTTTGGAGTACCTTAACGCGAACGCGCCCGGGACGGTGCGCTACGAGGTGATCGACCTGGCTGCCTCGCCGCCTTCGATCTCGGACCGCGGCTCACCGTACGTGGGCGCCATGGAGAAAGCCATGCAGGCGGTGTGGGGCACACGCCCGGTTTTCCGCCGCGAGGGCGGCAGCGTCCCCGTGGTCGCTATGTTCCAGCAGCACCTGGGGGTTGAAGCGGTGAACGCCGGGTTCGGCCTGCCGGACGACAACATGCACGGACCCAATGAAAAGCTGCACCTGCCCACCTGGCGCCGGGGCATCGAGACCTTTATCCGCTTCTTCCTGAACCTGGCGGAGTGACATTCAATGAGAGAACCAGCCTTACCCGCATACGGAGGCCAGGCGGTGATCGAGGGCGTGATGATGCGCGGCCGCCAGGCGGTTGCGATTGCCATGCGCGCCCCGAACCAGGAGATCGTGGTCCACACCGAGAAGCTGAGCGGCGTCTATAGAAGCAAGATCACCAAAGTGCCCTTTCTACGCGGCCTGATCATGCTCTGGGATGCCTTGGGCCTGGGGATGCGCGCCCTGACCATTTCGGCCAACACCCAGACCGGTGAAGAGGAGCGCATCGAGGGTCCGGCGTTGTACCTGACGTTGTTCCTTTCGCTGGCGTTCGGGATCGGCCTGTTTTTCCTGGCGCCAGCGGCAGCCGGCCAACTGGCGGAGCGCTACCTGGGTTGGAGCGCCTGGCTGGGCAACCTGCTCGAAGGCCTGGTGCGCCTGATGCTGCTGGTGGGTTACATCTGGGCGATATCGTTTGTGCCCGATATCCGCCGCGTGTTCGCCTACCACGGCGCCGAGCACAAGACCATCAACGCCTTCGAGTCTGGCGCTGAGCTCACCCCCGAGGTGGTCGCTGGCTACTCGCTGGAGCACCCGCGCTGCGGCACCGCATTTTTGCTCACCCTGGTTTTGCTCTCCATCCTGCTGTTCAGCCTGCTGGGCCCTCTGCCTGTCTTTTGGCGCCTGGCGAGCCGGGTGCTGCTGCTGCCCGTGCTGGCTGGGCTGGCTTACGAGTACATCCGCTGGACGGCGAGCCACATCGAATCGCCGTTGGTGCGCTGGTTGGTCAGGCCAAACCTCGCCCTGCAGCACTTAACCACCCGCGAGCCCAGCCTGGACATGCTCGAGGTGGCGATCAAGGCATTCCAGACCATGCGATCCCACGAAGGTGTAGCATCGTGACGCCTCACTTCGTAACACCATGCGCCATGACGCCTCGGCCAGCTTAGGCGCGCTCGATAGACCGTGCCTGCTGATACAAACATCTTATCTCAGCCAAGGAGTAACCTATGTTCGATGTAATCGTCGTCGGGGGTGGTCCATCGGGTGTAACCGCCGCGCTGCGCGCCCGCGAATTGGGGGCGAATGTCGCCCTGTTAGAACGCGCCCGCCTGGGCGGCACCTGCACCAACGACGGCTGCGTGCCCACTCGCGTGCTCGCCAAGGCAGCTCGCCTGGCTCGCGAGGCCCATCATTTTCCGGATTACGGCTTATTCGCCCCGCCGCCAACCCTGGATTTCGAGCGCCTGATCGCCCGTGTCCAAAGCGTCGTCTACAAGATTCACGAGAAAAAGCAAATCAAAGACCACCTTGCGGAGACCGGCATCCAGGTTTATGAAGGCGTGGGAGCCGCCGCGTTCATCGACCCGCACACCTTGGGCTTGCCGGATGGGGGGCACCTGCAAGCTGAAAAATTCATCCTCTGCGTGGGAGGCCGGGCGCGGCGCATATCTTTCCCCGGCAGCGAGCACGCCCTCACCCACCACGATGTCTGGTCGTTGAAACGACTGCCCGCCTCCGTGGCGATCGTCGGCGGCGCCGCCACCGGCTGCCAGTTGGCCTCCATTTTTGCCGCCTTTGGGGTCCAGGTGCGCTTGCTGGAGGTCCACGCCAGCATCCTGGGCGCTGAGGACGAGCTGGTTTCCAAAGTGATGCGGGAAGCCTTCGAGGATCGCGGCATCCAGGTGATCACTTCGATAAATGGGATCGAAAGCCTCGAACCCGTTCAGGATGGTCTGCTGGTGCGCTTTTCGCAGCAGGGCTCGCCCCAATCCTTTACCTCTCAGGCGGTCGTCCTGGCGGTCGGCTGGGCGGGCAATTTCGATACCCTGAACCTGGAGGCCGCCGGCGTGAAAGCCGAGCGCAGCTACATTGTCGTCAACGATTACATGCAGACCTCCGCCCCCCACATCTTCGCCGCCGGGGATATCACAGGGCGTATGATGCTCGTCCAGAGCGGCAGCTACGATGGCCGCCTGGCTGCGGAGAACGCCGTGCTGGGCGTTGGCCAGGCATACAGGCACAGCATCGTCCCCCACGGTGGATTCACCGACCCGGAATACGGCAGCGTGGGGCTCACCGAAGCGCAGGTGCGGGCTGCTGGCGTTGATTACGCCTGCGCCAGCGTCCCTTACCTGGACCTGGACCGGGCAGTGATCGATGGGCACAGCGACGGCTTCTGCAAGCTGATCGTCTCCCAGGAAAACCACCGCATTCTGGGCGCGCACATCGTCGGCGAGCAGGCGCTCGAATCCATCCAGTTGGTCGCCGCGGGGATGGCCTCGGATATGTGGGTGGAGCAGCTCGCTGAGCTGGAGATTGCCTATCCAACCTACGCCGCCGCGGTCGGCCTGGCAGCCAGGCGGATTGTGCATAAGCTGGGCGTCATGCCTGTCTCGCCTCAATGGCGCACTCTGGGTCGCCCGCACGCCGAATGGGAGCGGTCTGCAACTTCGCTGGATTAGGGCGCTATGCACACCCTGGCAACGGCCTCGGCTGGGTACCCACTCTCCTCTCATGAGCGCAGCGATCCCGAAACCACCGGCTTGCGCAGCGTGATCATCCTGCTCTACCTGCTTGCCGGGGTTACCCTGCTGCTGTCGCCGGTTATGGCGTTTCGCTGGAGCCGGCTGCCGTTCCCGGGTTTCCTCGTCGAGCACACACTGATTGTCCCGGATATCGGCAGCGCTGGCTGGAGCGGGCGCCTGGCTGGATTGGGCTACCCCCACCGCGTCGTCCAGGTGGGCGACCAGGCCGTGAACACCCCCGATGAATACAAAGCGATTATCGCCAGCCTCTCTATCGGCCAGGTGATTCAAATCCATACGGTAAAACCGGATGGGTCCAGCGCAATTTTTCCAGCTATCCGGGTGACGACCTTTCCACCCAGCGACTTTCTGCGCCTGTTCTGGCTGCCATACGGCATCGCAGTGGCTTACTTTGGGATGGGCTTGCTGGTCTTACGCAAGCGCAGCGGCACGCGTCCCGGCAGGGCTTTTGCTTTCTTTTGCGCCTGCGCCGCGCTTGCCGCCAGCCTGATCTTCAATCTCTCCACCACCCACGCCGCCTCGAATCTGTGGCCCGTTGCTATCTCTCTGCAAGGGGCCTCCCTGCTCAGCCTGGCAATGTTCTTCCCTGAGGCGAGCGATACCCTCAAGCGCTACCCGCGGCTGCGTTATTTACCCTATCTGGTTTCCCTCCTGGTGGTGGTGACGGCGCTCAGTTTTCAAAACAATCCCGCCGATCCCTGGGCGTATGTCCGCGGCTGGCAGATCAGCTACTTCTATGCCTCCGCGGGCATTCTCATCTTTTTGGGGATGGCTTTCTACCGCCATGTCCGCAGCGCTTCGCCGGTCGTGCGCCAGCAGGCGCGGGTCATCCTGTGGGGCAGCGCGTTTGCGTTTCTACCGCTGGGTTTCTGGTTCGCCGCCCCGGTTTTTAACCTCTCTCTGGAATGGAATCCGGCTATTTTTCTCCCCGGCTTGCTGATTTTCCCGCTGGCGATCGGCATTGCCATCACCCGCTACCGCCTTTGGGACCTGGACACGCTTTTAAACCGCACCCTGGTGTACGGCTTGCTGACGGCTCTGCTCGGCTTGGTGTACTACCTCTCAGTCTTCAGCCTCGAAAACCTTTTCATGGGCAGGACCGCGCAAAGGCATCCCCTGATCATCGCCGGGATTACCCTGGTGCTGGCCCTCTTATTCTCCCCGATCCGGCAGTTTATCCAAAGGTTCATCGACCGGCGCTTCTTCCGCCAGAAATACGACCTCGCCAGGACGATCGCCTCTTTTGGGGCGACCATCCGCAACCAGGTCAATCTGGAACGGCTGAGCGCCGAGATGATCTCCATCGTTCAGCGCGCCATCCAACCCAGCCATGTAGACCTGCTCAATTGCATCGGGTCTGAACAAATATCCACGTTTTCGATCTCACCCGGAGACCCGCTTAAGCAGTATTTGCTGCAAAGCAATGGCCCTGCCCTGATCCGTGATCTTGATCTGGTTTCGCCGGGGCTGGAGAAGCTGCGCCAGCAGCAAACCGAGCTGGGCGTTCCACTGATCAGCCAGGGTGAGCTGGTGGGAGTGCTTACCCTTGGCCCGCGGCTCAGCGAGGAGCCTTATGCGATTAATGATCTGTTGCTGCTGAATATGCTCGCCTCCCAGGCTGCCCCTGCTTTGCGGGTTGCCCAACTGGTCCATTTACAGCAAGAGCAGGCTCTCGAACGCCAGCGCATGGAGACCGAGCTGCGCGTGGCTCACCTGATTCAAAATACGTTGATTCCCCAGAAGCTCCCCGAGCTCCCCGGCTGGCAGTTCTCGGGATATTACCAGCCAGCCCGGGAGGTGGGAGGCGATTACTACGATTTTATCCAGCTTCCCGATGGTAGGCTGGGGGTCGTGATTGGCGACGCCACCGATAAAGGCGTGCCGGCGGCGCTGGTGATGGCCACCGCGCGCAGTCTTTTGCGCACAGCCGCGCGCGAGATGGAGCGGCCTGCCAGAGTCCTGGAGCGGGCGAACGCCCTGCTTCACTCTCATATCCCTGCCAACATGTTCGTCACCTGTCTGTACGCGATCATCGCACCGGACTCAGGACGCTTCATTTTTGCCAACGCCGGGCACAACCTGCCCTACCTGGGACGCAACGGAAGCATCCAGAAATTACACGCCACCGGTCTGCCGTTGGGGATTTTCGACGGCTCCACTTACGACGAGGTCGAAGCCGACCTGCTGCCTGGAGACTGCCTGTTCCTGTATAGCGATGGTCTGGTGGAAGCCCATAATTCCCAGGGGGAAATGTTAGGCTTCGAAGGCCTTGCCCGGATTCTATCCACCACCTGCGAGGCCGGCGACCTGGTCGCCAAAGTGATGAACGCTTACCGACGCTTCGCTGACCCTTTGGGGGGGCAGGAGGATGATATCGCTCTGGTCATCATGCATAGAGGCGAGCTCATCCCAATATCGGTAAACCATAACTCGGCTGAACGTCCCGCAGGTTTTTGATCATACAGGCTTGTTTTAGAGAAACCTGCGGGACGTTTTGCACCGCAGAGTTCTGAGTGTTATACTCAAGCTGAGCGAGGCCAGGCTATGCTGAGGATCACCTCTTATGGAGCTGTCACACGTTTCGACCTTGCCCGCACCCTGCTGGGCAAAGGCCGCTACTGGACCACCGCCTACCTGGTCGATGGCCTGCTGGTCGATACCGGCTGCGCTCATACCGCCGTCGAGCTGCTCCATTCCCTGGGGGACTTGCCGCTTACCCATATCGTGAACACTCACGCCCACGAAGATCACATCGGCGCCAATGGCCTCTTGCAGCGCCAACATTCACACCTGCCAGTCCTGGCGCATCCGCTCGCCCTGCCTGTCCTGGCCGAGCCGCGCCGCCGGCAGCCTCTGCACCCCTATCGGCGCCTGTTTTGGGGCTTGCCGGAGTCATCCACAGCTCAGGCATTGAGCGATGGTGAAGTGATCGCGGTGGGCGATTATCGCTTCCAGGCGCTCTACACACCGGGACACAGCCCGGATCACATCTGCCTGTACGAGGCGCAGCAGGGCTGGCTTTTCAGCGGCGACCTGTTTGTGGGCGGAAAAGACCGGGCGCTCCGCCTTGGCTATGACATCTGGGGGATTATCGCTTCCCTCAAGCGCGTCGCTGCACTGCCTTTACGCGGCCTGTATCCGGGCAGCGCCAGGGTGAGGGAAGAGCCCGGCGCAGCCTTGAAGCAGAAGATCGCCTATCTGGAAGACCTGGGTTCTCGCGTGCTGGAGCTGCATCGCCGCGGCTGGAGCATCCCTGCCATCGTGCACGCTGTGTGCGGCAAAACCATGTGGTTGGAATGGGTTACCTTGGGGAACTTCTCCCGCCGCCGGCTGGTGTTATCTTATTTGAGCCAAAACCAGGAGTATTGACGTACCTGGCGCTCAGTTAGGAGTGTTGATCAAAGATATGTCTGATACAGACCCCCAACCCGCAAGTGCCGGCTCCCCACATCCTGGCGACGTTCCCGGCACAGAGAGCGAACCGGTGTGGACGTTTCGCGGCTACCGGCTGCGACCGAGTGAATTCACCACCGCGATGGTGCACTTCTTTCGTGCGGAGGTCGCGCGCGCCAACGTCTGGCGCCAGCGTCTGGATACCACCACGAATTGGGCGGTTGTCTCCACCGGCGCGGCCATCACCATTGCTTTCAACCAATCGGCTCACCATTCCGTGATCCTGCTGAACGCCCTGCTGGTCACCATGTTCCTGTCCATCGAAGCCCGTCGTTACCGCTATTATGAGCTGTGGAGCTATCGCATCCGCTTGATGGAGACCGATTTCTTCGCCTCGATGCTGGTGCCTCCCTTTCACCCCGCCGCCGATTGGGCCGAAAGCCTGGCTGAGAACCTGTTTCATCCCAGCTTTCCTATTTCCATTTGGGAGGCTTTTGGGCGCCGCCTGCGGCGAAATTATTACTGGATTTATATCGTGCTGGCTGCCGCATGGCTGGTACGAATTGGATTGGTGCCGACTCAGGCTGCGAGCTGGGAGGAGTTTTTCCGCCGCGGCTCGATTGGCAGCCTGAGCGGAGAGACGATCCTTGCAGCCGCGGGTTTCTTCTATGGGCTTATATTCTTAACCGCGTTGCTTACCATTGGTCTGCATCAGGCCAGTGGGGAGATTTTGCCCCGCTTTATAGACCCCGAACGTTACCCGGGCATTGCCCGGGCGATCGGTGAAGGGGGCCCCAGCGCCCGCCCCTGGTTCCGCATTGGCAGACGCCGCCAGCAACTCCTGGCATTGGTCATTACCGATCGCACCCAGGAAGTCAGTCAGGCGGTCTTAAAAGAGCTGAATCGCGGTGTTACCGCTGTGCAGGGCACTGGCATGTACACCGGAAAATCTCACAGTATTCTGATGATCGCCCTGACGGTCACCGAGGTGCCGCATTTGAAATCTCTCGTGCAGCAGACAGATGCAAACGCTTTTATGATTGTCTCTCCCGCCAGGGAGATCTTGGGCCGTGGCTTCATGCCGCTGCAGAAATAGTAATCAAGGCGAGACGAAGTCCCACGGGTTCACTTTCCCGTAGATCTCGCTTCTCAGCTCGAAGTGCAGGTGGGGACCGCTGGAATTGCCGCTGCTGCCCAACGCGCCGATCACGCTGCCTCGCCCCACGCTCTGCCCGCAGATCACGCTCACCGCGCTCAGATGAGCGTACGCGGATTGCCAGCCGTTGCCGTGATCCAGCACGATCAGGTAGCCATAGCCGAATTCGCTCCAACCCGCGAACACGACCACCCCGCTGTCAGCGGCGAAGATCGCGTTGCCCACCGCGCCGGCGATGTCGATCCCTGGGTGAAGGGATGGGCTGTAATCGTATCCCGAGAGGTACGTAGCCGATGTGGGCCAGATGAAAAAGCCGGTGCCGATCGCGCCCTCGTAAACGCTGCCGCAGTATCCGGAGCCGTAATAAGCCGCCGCGGCCGGGTTGCTGCGCGTGATCGCCGGCGGGCCCCAGTCTCTCAGCTCGCGCCACCCGCCGGGGATAATCAGCCAGGTGCCATCTTCGATCATAGCCTCACCCTCCTGGTCGATGGCTGCCAGGTCGAGCTGGTTTCCGGGCCAATTCAAAATATCCTCCACCTTGACTCTAAAAAAATTACCCACCCCGTTCAGAGTATCGCCCGCCTTCCACTGGTAATACACCCCGTCTGTCGGCAGGATTACCAGCTCCTGCCCGGGCTGCAAAAACTGCGGGTTGTCCCTCAAGACCTCGTAATTTCCCCACAGCACGGATTCAGGTTTCAGGTTGTACCTCTCGGCGATCAGAAAAAGGTTATCGCCGGGCTGCACGGTGTAGCTGCTGATCCCCACCCGTGGGCGGTTGGGGATGATCGTCTTCAAATTGGCGAACCGGCGAATCCCGCTTTCGGAGACGCTCTCCTCGAGCGGCGCCGCCTCCAAAACGACCTCCCCTGGCGGGGGATCGTTTTCTGGATTGGATTGCGTCGCCTGCGCCGCGGCAGGCGCGCTGCCAAGCTGCACCCTTCCCGAACAGGCAGCAGCCCCGAGGATCACAAATGCAATTGCCAGAACTGAGCGCCTCAGTCTGATTTTGGACATAGGCTCTTATTATAGTAGACCTTTTGCCGAGAGTGGATAAGTCTTTACAAATATTTTAAAATCCCTTCAAAGTCCCTTCATCATTGCCTGATATGATAACTGGGTGAGCGTAAGTAAAACACACCCGAACTAATTCATGAAAAGGAGATTTTCTGATGATGGGACCAGGAATGATGAACGGATTTGGAGGCTTCGGCGCCTTCGGCTGGATTGGGATAATCTTGAACCTTGTGATCACCATCGGCGTGATCGTCGGGATTATCTGGCTTGTTACCTGGTTGGTGCGGCGATTCTCCGCAGGCGACCAGTCATCTACAACCCGCTATGGCGGATCTGGCGCTCAGCCAACCCCGCGTGAAATTCTGCAAACCCGCTATGCCCGCGGCGAGATCAGCCGGGACGAGTACCAGCAGCTGCTTGCAGATCTCACCTGAAGAGGCACTCTGCGCAGAGTTTATCCGTCAAACTTGACAATCACGCAGGCGCAGTCCGCCCACGAGCCAGGGGCGGGCTGCTGCCAAGCCCGCGTATAGGCGATTTTGCTTATCCAGAATCTGCCATTTAACCCTACGCTGCCAGCAGGCATTGTGGCATAATTCGAAGTAATAGGACACGAATTGGCAGTATATTCCCTTTAATAAGTAGCTCTCCGGGAGTTGCCGTGGAATGCCGCTAGTCCACCACGACGATTCCCGGATGGCCGGATGGCTTCACTTCGCCTGAAAGCTGCCTGTACTCTCCCAAATACGGAGGTTTTAATATGGAGCAACACGATCATAACCATGCAGAGCGCCATGCTCACACCCAGCCTTCAGGGGAGGCTGAAGTTGCAGGCCAGGGCGCTCACGCCCATCACGACCTGCCAGAGTCAGCCGGGCACGCAGCCCACGCCAGTCACACCACCCATGAAGGGCATGCCGGGCATGGGGCAAGCCCCACCGCCGCCAGCGCTCAGCCAATGCCTGGGAAGGTCGCCGCAGGTCATGAAGACCATGCTGCCCACGTCGATCACACCGGGCACGAGGCGATGTTCCGCCAGCGTTTTTGGGCCTCCCTGGCGCTTTCTATCCCCGTGCTCCTCTATAGCCCGATGATCCAGGAATGGTTGAACTTCACAATGCCGGTGTTCTCCGGCAGCCAGTTGATCACGCCGCTTTTCTCGGTTATCGTCTTCTCTTACGGGGGTGTTCCCTTCCTGCAGATGGCCCGCCCGGAGCTCAAAAACCGCCGTCCAGGGATGATGACCCTGATCTCCCTGGCGATCTCGGTGGCGTTTGTATACAGCCTGGCTGCTTTATTTCTGCCTAACGAAGACTCCTTCTTCTGGGAGCTGGTCACCCTGATCGATATCATGCTCCTCGGTCACTGGCTGGAGATGCGCTCCGTCCGCCAGGCCTCCGGCGCCCTCAACGAGCTGGCTAAGTTGATGCCCGATACCGCCGAACGTATTCGCGCCGATGGCAGCCTTGAGCAGGTTCCCGTGCGGCAACTGGACAATCATGACCTGATCTTGGTGCGCCCGGGCGCCAGCATCCCCGCCGATGGGCAGGTGGAAGAAGGCGAGTCGGATGTCAATGAAGCCATGCTCACCGGCGAGTCCAGGCCGGTGAAGAAGTCTCCCGGAGGGCAGGTCATCGCCGGGTCGATCAACGGCGACGGCAGCTTGAGGGTGCGGGTCACTGCCACCGGCGATCAGACTGCCCTGGCAGGCATCATGCGCCTGGTGGAGCAGGCTCAGCAGAGCAAGTCCAACACCCAGATCCTGGCCGATAAAGCCGCCGGCTGGCTGTTCTATATCGCCCTGGGCGTGGCGGCGATTACCGCCGTCGCCTGGCTCATCGCGGTGGGATTCAACGTCGAGGTGATCGCCCGGGTGGCCACCGTGCTGGTGATCGCCTGCCCGCACGCATTAGGCCTGGCTGTGCCCCTGGTGGTAGCCATCACCACCGCCATGGGCGCGCAGAATGGCATCCTGGTGCGCGACCGGCTGGCGCTCGAGCAGGCCCGGGAGATCGATACCGTTATCTTCGATAAAACCGGCACCCTTACCAGGGGCGAGTTCGGCGTGGTGGCGATCAAGACTGCGGACGGCTGGCAGGCTGACCAGGCCCTGGCTTTGGCGGCAGCGGTTGAAGGCGACTCGGAGCACACCATTGCCCGCGGGGTGCGCAAATCCGCCGAAGAGCGAGGGCTTTCACTACCCAAAGTCTCTGATTTCGAAGCCATCAAAGGTCGCGGCGTGCGCGCGGTAAGGGATGGTCAGCAGGTCTATGTGGGCGGCCCACGCCTGCTGGAGATGCTCGCATTGAATCCCCCGGATGAGATCGCCAACTTTGAGCGCGAAGCCAGCATGAAGGGACAAAGCGTGGTCAACCTGGTGCAGGAAGGTGCGAACGGCAGGCAGATGGTGGCCGCATTTGCCCTGGCGGATGTCATCCGCCCGGAGAGCAGGCAGGCGATCGATAAATTGCACGAGTTAGGCGTAGAAGTGGCGATGTTGACCGGCGATAGCCAGGCGGTGGCGAAAGCCGTCGCTGAAGAGCTGGGCATCGACACCTACTTCGCCGAGGTGCTCCCCGAGCACAAAGACCAGAAGGTGGCTGAACTGCAGAAGCAGGGCAGGCGGGTCGCTATGGTGGGCGATGGGGTCAACGACGCCCCCGCCCTGACCCGCGCCGACGTGGGCATCGCCATTGGCGGCGGCACCGATGTGGCCATCGAATCGGCCGGCATTATCCTGGTCAAAAGCAACCCTCTGGACGTAGTCAAGATCTTCAATCTCAGCCGTGCCAGCTACCGCAAGATGATCGAGAATCTGATCTGGGCCACGGGTTACAACGTGGTGGCCCTGCCGCTGGCCGCAGGGATACTCGCGCCGATCGGCGTGCTGCTTTCACCGGCGGTGGGCGCGTTGTTCATGTCGCTCAGCACGGTTATCGTCGCCATCAACGCCCAATTTCTGCGCCGCCACAGCCTGGCCGGTTAAGCTGGCTTCCCGAAGCAACTCAACCCCAGCCGCATTCGGCTCGGATACCGGATTGGATGCTCCCAGTTGATCTGACGGGGAGAAATTGGATGATAGAGGGATATACAGCATAATTGGAGGTTTTATGCTACAATCCGTCTAAGGAAATCATGATTATCATAACCTGGATTTCCTTAGGTAGGAGAATGCTCGTGTTCGTCAACCGAGTAGCTGAACTTAACCTTTTGGAGAAGCTATATGCCTCTGGAAAAGAGGAGTTCTTCGTTCTGTATGGACGCCGGCGGGTCGGCAAAACTGAGTTGCTGGCGCACTTCTGTGAGGGAAAACGGGCGATTTTCTTCGTCTCCGATTTAGGCTCGGAAGTATCCCTGCGCACAGCCCTCTCCAGTGCGGTCAACGCGGCCCTGTTTGGCTTCGACCAGATCAGTGCGGTATATGCATCCTGGGAAGATTTATTTCAGGCACTGGGGCGGGCGGGGCAATCAGAACGTCTAGTGGTGGTGTTGGATGAATTTCCCTACCTGGTTAGCGCCCACCCTCCTGTAGTCAGCATCCTGCAACGAGTATGGGATCAGACCCTAAAAAACAGCCAGGTCATGCTGATCTTGTGCGGTTCCTACATCGGCATGATGGAAGAGACGGTTCTTGGCTACCAGGCTCCGCTCAATGGACGTCGGACGGCTCAGTTTCTGCTTGAACCGTTCCAATTTCGGGATGCTCGCTCCTTTTTCCAAAGTTATTCCCTGGAAGACCAGGTGCGTGCATATGCGGTTTATGGTGGAACGCCAGCCTATTTGCAAACCCTGCAGGTGAATGCTTCTCTGGCGCAGAACATCCAAGATGGTATCCTGACGCGGGGTTCATTTTTGTATGACGAGGTGCGTTTTGTCCTGCAGCAAGAATTGCGCGAGCCGCGTAACTACTTTGCCATCTTGCAGGCTATCGCGGCCGGGAAAACCCGCTTGAACGAAATCAGGAGCGCCACTGGAATCGAAGGTGCGACTTCTTATCTGGATACCTTGCAGCAACTTCACCTGGTAGAGCGCCGCGTCCCGGTGACTGAGAAGCAGCCTCAAAAAAGCCGCCGCGGGATTTATCGCCTGCGAGATCCTTATCTGCGTTTCTGGTTTCGCTATGTACACCCCAACCGTTCGCAGCTCGAGCGCGGCGGCGCGCAGATCATCCTGAATAATCAGGTGCTGCAGCAGCTTGATTTATTCACTGGCCTTGCGTTTGAGGAAATTTGCCAGCAATTTTTGTGGTCAGCAGAGCTATCTGGGGAATTCTCCTTAACCCCGCTAAATATTGGCAACTGGTGGAACGCTAATGAGGAGATTGATTTGGTGGTGCTGGGGGAGGATAGCGCTATGCTGGTAGAATGTAAATGGGCCAGCAGACCTGTGGGCAACGACATTCTGGCAAACCTGGAACGCAAGGCTAGCTTGATCCTGCCCGAATTGGACGACCGCCGGGTATGTTTTGGCCTGTGTTCTCGCTCTGGGTTTACCAGCCAACTGATCCAGGATGCACAGGCGCGTGTAGATGTAATGCTGTTCGATCTGCCAGCGATCATAGGGTGAGTGTACCCGCATAGATTGCCGAGTTATGTTCACAGGCAGGTGTAAGGCAGCCAAATTGCCTGTATGGGTACAGGCCAGATGGCGCGGCGGCGTTGCTTTCTTTTCGCCTATAATTCGCTTGAAAAGGGAAGAACTATATGTCCTCAAAAACAATCCGAGTTATCTTAGCTGACGACCATGCGGTAGTACGGGCTGGAATCCGCCAATTTCTGGAACACGCAGGCGATATCCAGGTCGTGGCAGAAGCATCGGATGGTGTGCAAGCGCAGCGCCTTATCGAGCAACATCTTCCCGACGTGGCTGTTTTGGATATCCAGATGCCCCAGGCCAGCGGCATCGAAGTCACCCGCTGGGTGCGCAGCCATCACCGCAATGTGGGGGTCCTGGTGTTGACCGCATACGACGATGATCCCTATGTGCTGGCTGTGCTGCAAGCCGGCGCTAACGGATACGTGCTTAAAACCGCCTCACCCGTTGAAATCATTCAAGCGGTGAGAGATGTGAATGCGGGGAAATCGGCGCTCGACCCGGCTGTAACGCAGAAGGTCATGGCTCAAATCATCAGGCAAAAATCCACCCAGCTCGTCGAAGAGCTGACTGACCGGGAGCTGGAGGTGCTTTCCCTTGCGGGACGGGGATATACCAACAAAGCCATAGGCGCTTATTTAGGAATCAGCGATCGAACAGTTCAGGGACACCTTGCCCGTATTTTCAGCAAATTACAGGCCTCAAGCCGCACAGAAGCGGTCATGCGCGCGGTGTCTTTAGGTTGGCTGCCTCCGGATCTGGTTGAACCTCCGGCGTAAGGAATGAGCGGGAAAATCGTGCCTTCACGTTTCTCCTGGCGCGGTCTGACGCCGCAACTGTTTGCGCTCGTCATCTTACCTCTCACCCTGCTGTTACTATTGATCACCTTCGGTGGTTTGCGGCTCCATCAGTTGTCGATGCGCAATCTGGTGGGTGAACGGGACGTTCGTTCCGCTCGTGCGGCTGCTAACGCTCTCTCCGAACAACTCAAGCATCGCAAGTCTGCCATCCAGAGTCTGGCTCTGCGCTCTCCATCTGACTCATCCCGGGAAAGCCTGGCAAATATCCTGGAAGAATCAAGCCATTTGCTCCCTGATTTCGATAAAGGCCTGGCTTTCTACAGTCGCCAATTTGATTTGCTCGAGTACGTTGGAGATAGCTCTTTTTGGCAGAGTTTTGATATTAAGTCCGCTCAATTTCAGAAGAAAATAGCAGGGACGAATGATGCCGTGAAATTCCTCACGGTCTCATCCCCCTCCGGTATTCCAGTTATGCTCGTGGTTTCCGCTCCGAAATCTGACAATCTGATCGCTGCAGGCGCCTTCTCACCCGATCTTTTGATCGCAACGGCATTGACAGACGTTTTCAATCCATCGAGCGCAGGTTTCGCTTTTGTTATCGATCAGGACAAACGATTACTCTACCAGCTTGGAGAGCGGACGAATCCAGAGGAAGACCTCCCCAGCCATCCGGGCGTGGCTGAAGCGCTAAACGGCGCCAGCGGCTCTACGTATGTGCAGATCGAGGGTGGCGAGCACGTCGTAGCATACAGCCCTATCGAGACAGTCGGCTGGGCTTTGGTCATTGATGAGCCATGGGACATTGTTGCCAGCCCGTTGCTACGTCTTACGGAATTCGCCCCCCTTGTGTTGATCCCGGTTTTGCTGCTGGCGCTGGTGGCGCTCTGGTTTGGGACGAATCGGATCGTGCAGCCCCTGCGCTCTCTGGAGGAGAAAGCCTCCGCGTTGGGGTGGGGTGACTTCGACGCCATTGAAGCGCCGGTCGGTGGAGTGGCTGAAATTCGCCGCCTGCAAGCGGAATTGATTCATTTGTCGCAGAAAGTAAAAGCCGCGCAGCAGGGTCTGCGCGGTTATATCGGCGTTATGACCCGTGGGTTAGAGGAGGAGCGGCGCCGGCTGGCGCGCGAACTTCACGACGATACGCTCCAGTCGCTCATTGCGCTCAACCAGCGTGTACAACTTGCCCACCTGTCAACGAACGGCGCCCCCGAAATTCGCCAAACTCTGGAAGAGATACAAACGATCACCGAAAGCACCATTCAAGATTTGCGCCGCCTTACCAGGGCTTTGAGACCTATTTACCTGGAGGACCTGGGCTTGGTGGCGGCTGTGGAAATGCTCGTGCGTGAGACACAGCAATCACACGGATTGGAAGTACGATTTCAGTGCGCTGGGGTTGAAAAACGCCTCACCGAGGAAGAGGAATTGGCATTGTACCGGATGGTGCAAGAGGCATTGAGCAACGTTGTCCGCCACGCGGACGCCAGGCAGGCATCGGTCAATATTACCTTTTCCCCCACGCTTTTCATGATAGAGGTAGCCGACGACGGTAAGGGATTCGCTGTGCCTGATAGCCCGTCTGCATTCGCGCCGGAGGGTCATTACGGTCTGCTGGGTTTGTTCGAGCGAGCGGAGCTGATCGGAGCCAAACTGGAAATTCACTCGGAGCAGGGTAAAGGCACTCGAATCATTGTAACTCTAGCGGATAAAAGAAAAGGGTAAATGAGGGCAAATTATGGAGAATGAATACCGCTTCGAAACCCTAGCGATCCACGCCGGTCAGCCGCCGGATCCAGCGACCGGGGCAATCATGACGCCGATTTACCAGACTGCCACTTACGTCCAGAGCGATGTGGGGGTACACAAAGGCTACGAGTATTCGCGCACGGGAAACCCCACCCGCACGGCGCTGGAAAGCTGTCTTGCAGCCCTGGAGGGCGCCAGGTTTGGGCTGGCTTTCGCCTCCGGCATGGCTGCCACCGACGCGCTCCTCCGTCTGGTGCAGGCTGGCGAGCACGTGTTGGTTGGAGATGATGTCTACGGCGGCACATATCGGCTGTTCGACAAGGTGCTGAAAGACTATGGTTTAGTATTTAGCTACGTCGATCTGGCGGATCTAGATGCCGTGAGGGAGAGCATCAGGCCGGAAACACGCCTGCTGTGGCTTGAGACGCCGACCAATCCCCTGCTCAAGGTGGCTGACATCAAAGCGATCAGCGAGCTGGTATCGCGGCTGAATCCACGCCTTCAGATCGCAGTGGATAACACCTTTGCCACGCCATTTTTACAACAACCGCTGGCCCTGGGCGCCCATTACGTCGTGCACAGCACGACCAAGTATCTCGGCGGACATTCCGACGTGGTTGGCGGCGCGATTTTGACCAGTGATCCAGACGCATACCAGCGCTTGAAATTCCTGCAAAATGCCATCGGTGCGGTGCCAGGACCGCTGGACTGTTGGTTGGTATTGCGCGGCCTCAAAACCCTGGCGGTTCGCATGGAGCGCCATTGCGCCAATGCACACCGGGTGGCTGAATTTCTCTCCAAACACCCTGCGGTT
>Ga0209342_10003266_pt1 | contig 17110 bp, 10 predicted proteins | sample RifCSP16_2_FD_184023 | JGI IMG/M metagenome (GOLD analysis project Ga0209342, IMG submission 184023) | Soil microbial communities from Rifle, Colorado - Rifle CSP2_sed 16_2 (SPAdes) (version 2) | ecosystem: Environmental > Terrestrial > Deep subsurface > Rock core/Sediment | place: Rifle... | reverse complement strand
GCTGTACGGTCTGGCCAGCGTCATCGACGACCACATCTTCGGTGACGCGCCCTCGTTTCGGGACCAGTTCGTCCGGGCCGTGGACGAGCGGATGCGAAACGCCGAACTGCGGGCCCGGCTTCGCCCTATTTGCATTCGGACACTCCGAAAACAGGTAGTCGAGTATATTCCGTTCACGCGACGCGTCCCCGTGACGCAGGACTTCCGGCCGAGCGACGAGGAGCACGCGCTTTACGAGCGGATCTCCACATACCTTCAACGAGATGGATTGATCGCCCTGCCCGCGAGTCAGCGCACTCTCATTACGCTGGTGTTGCGCAAGCTGCTGGCTTCGTCCACCTTCGCCATTGCGAACACGTTAGAGCGCCTTGTTTCCCGGCTCGAAAACCTTTCGGTCGCTGAGGGCCTACCCCTGGATGACGAAGATATTGAAGGACTGGATGAACTTCAGGAGGAAATGGAGGAACAGGAAGAGGAAACGGAAGAGGAGAAATCGAAGGCGGATGCACCCATCGACCCGGCCAAGCTCAAGGCGGAGCTGGCCGAGTTGCGAGATTTCGCGAAACTGGCCCGTGGGATCACCTCCAATGCAAAGGGCGAAGCCCTTATCCCCGCCCTAAAAGTCGCCTTCGAGCGGGCTGAGCGGTTAGGTGCCCAGCGCAAGGCTGTGATCTTCACCGAGTCGCGCCGCACTCAGCAGTACCTGTTTGACTTGCTTTCCGGCCGAGGATACAAGGACCAGCTCGTCATGGTCAACGGCTCGAACAACGACCCGCACTCCAGGTCTATCTACAAGCAGTGGCGCGAACGCCACGCAGGGCAGGAAATGGTCACCGGATCCCGGCCCGTGGACATGAAGGCGGCCATCGTGGAACAGTTCCGTGACCACGCAACCATCCTCATTGCCACCGAGGCAGCGGCGGAAGGCGTGAACCTCCAGTTCTGCTCCCTGGTCGTCAATTATGACCTCCCCTGGAATCCACAGCGGATCGAGCAACGTATCGGCCGTTGCCACCGATATGGGCAGAAACACGATGTGGTGGTCGTCAACTTCCTGAACCGCCGCAACGAGGCGGACCGGCGTGTCCTGGAACTGCTTAGTGAGAAGTTCAAGCTATTCGACGGGGTCTTCGGGGCGAGCGACGAGGTGCTTGGTGTGCTCGAATCCGGCGTGGATATCGAGCGGCGGATTGCCCAGGTTTACCAAAGTTGCCGTAATGCCGAGGAGATCCAAGCTGCGTTCGACCGGCTCCAGGCCGAGCTTGAAGAGCAGATTCAGGCCCGCATGGTGCAGACCCGAGAGGCACTACTGGAACACTTTGACGAGGACGTAAGTGCACGCCTGCGTGTCCACCGCGATAAGGCGCTAGAAACCCTGTCCAACCGTGAACGATGCCTTCTGGAACTGACGCGCGCCGAACTGGACGGCGAGGCCCGTTTCGAGACGGAGCGGCCTCGTTTCCATTATTCCGGCACACTCGCCTGGAAGGGCTGGTATCACTTCGACTGGAAGGAGGCGGAGAAGAACGGCGACACCTTCTACCGCCAGGATCATCCTCTCGCCGCTCATGTCATCCAAAAAGGTCTGTCCCACGAACATCCTCCGGCTACTTTGAGGCTGGAATATGCCCCCTACGGTCAGGTGATTAGCGTCCTCAAGCCTCTTCTTGGCGATTCGGGGTGGATCGAACTCTCGAAGCTTACGGTCGAGTCCCTCGACATGGAGGAATTCCTGATCTTCACCGCCCGGACCGATTCCGGGCAAACCCTCGATGAGGAAATCTGCCGGAAGCTGATGCTCCTGCCGGCCAATGTTGATAGTCAGTCACCGGACCCCGCACCGGACCTGTCGGCCCTTCGCCAAGCAGAGATACAAGGCAGGATCAAGCAGGTCGAGGAGCGGAACGGGAAGTTCTTCGACGAAGAGGTGCTGAAGCTCGACCGATGGTCCGACGACCTCAAGCAGGGCCTGGAGCGGGAGATCAGGGAGCTCGACAAGCAGATCCGCGAAGCTCGGCGGATGGCGGTGTTGGCCGGTTCGCTCCAGGACAAGCTGGAAGCCCAGAAATCGCTCAAGTCGCTGGAGACCACCCGCAATCGCAAGCGCCGGGAACTATTTGACGCACAGGACGCCGTCGATGCGCGGCGCGACGAGCTGATCCAGCGAATCGAAAAACAACTATGCCAGCGCCACACGATCAAGAGCCTGTTCGCGTTCCAGTGGAGGTTGACATGATCACGAAACCCCACCTCTCACGGCCCATCAAGGGGGATGAAGAAGATCGAAGTTCAATTGTTTACTGCTGTGTGAATGCTGGTAGCTCACCGGTTTTTCGAAGACACGATCCCCGACATATCCAACAGCCGGTTGCAGAAGTACTGGCTGAAGACCAGCAGGTGGAAGGGAACAAGCAATGAGACTAGTCCAACTCAGAATCTCCAATTTCCGATGCTTCAAAGAAGAGGTTGTTGTCGACCTTGGGGAACTCACCGTTCTCATCGGAAAGAACGATTCGGGGAAATCATCAATCTTTGATGCGTTGGAAATATTCTTCAATGGCGTGCCCGAAAAGGATGATGTTTGTGTCCACGGGAGCGACACGAAGGTCAGCATATCTTGCGTTTTTGATAATCTCCCTAAGCAATTGGTCATTGACGAATTACATCCGACTGATCTGGCTACCGAGTACCTTCTGAACCAAGACGGCAAACTAGAAATCGTCAAGAGTTTCAATTGCTCCGGCTCTGGTAAGGTAAAAGCTGCGAGCGTGTATGCACGGGCGAGCCATCCTACCGCCGACAAGTACAATGACCTCTTGACCCTCACCAACGCGAGACTAAAGCAAAGGGCGAAAGAACTGGGGGTTGACGTCACCAACGTAAACCAGACCATCAACACAGGACTTCGTCGCGCCATCTGGGCTCATTCGCCTGACTTGCAGTGTCGGACGGAAAATATCGAGCTCAAGTCCGAGGCTGCTGAAAAAATCTGGGATCAGTTGAAAAAGCATTTGCCGGTCTTCGCCCTCTTCAAGTCGGATCGTCCAAGTACGGACCAGGACGGAGAAGCCCAAGATCCGATGAAATTGGCCATCAAGGAGGCCATCAAAAAACAGGAAACGATGCTCAACGAAATCGCGGAAAAAGTGAAAGAGGAAGTCCAGGAGATTGCAAATCGCACCGTCGAGAAAATCCGGGAAATGAACCCCGCCTTGGCAAAACAATTGACTCCCAGAGTTACTAATAAAAACTGGGACAGCCTTTTTTCGGTCACCTTGACGGGTGACGAGGACATTCCTATCAACAAGCGCGGCAGTGGTACACGGCGTCTGGTTCTATTGAACTTCTTTCGTGCAGAGGCAGAGAAAGAGGCGGAAGGAAAGGGCGCCGGCGTCATCTACGCCATCGAAGAGCCGGAAACAAGCCAGCACCCGAATAACCAGAAGATGCTCATTGATGCGTTTGAAGACTTGTCGAATCAGGTTGATTGCCAGGTGTTTCTAACAACCCATAATCCAATTTTGGCGCGGCGATTTACGCAGGCGTCCCTTCGGTATGTCACTCTCCAGAATGGCCAGCCAGTCATTCATGATGGACGTGCCGATCAAACACTTTCAGAAATCACGGACACGCTGGGTGTTTTGCCAGATCACAACATCAAGGTATTTTTTGGGGTCGAAGGGAGAAATGACATTATGTTCCTGACCGCTATTTCCAAAATTCTACACGATGTGGGCGAAAACATACCTGACCTTGGGAAAGCGGAAGACGACGGACAATTGGTATTTGTCCCGATGGGCGGAAGTAGTTTGGATTTATGGGTGTCGAGGCTAGCAAAGCTGAACCGGCCCGAATTCTATCTCATTGATCGAGACAACAGACCACCTCTGCAACCCAAGTACCACGGAGTGGCAGAGGCGCTGAAGACCCGAGGTTGTACAGTATGGATTACGGAGAGAAAGGAACTTGAGAACTACATCCACTCAGATGTCATCAAGAACCAACACGCCGCGTACCCAGGCTTGGGTGAAGATTTTGAGGACGTGCCGATGCTTTTAGCCCAGACGGTTCACGAAGCCTGCGAAACCAGCTTGCCTTGGACAGAGGTATTGACTACCCCGGACAAGCTTGGCAAGAAGATCTCAAATGCCAAACGTCAGTTGAACACGGAGCTCGTGGCTAAGATGACTCCAGAATTACTCACCAAGGTTGACACAAAGAACGAGGTGCGGACTTGGCTAACAGCAATCGGCACCGCCCTGAATACGGATTGAGAGCGAAAGAATATGGCAGGCAAAACTAAACTTGAACTGACCTGGATCGGCAAGGAGAACCGGCCGAGGCTGGAGCCGAGGTTACTTATTGAGGACCCGGCGAAGTCCTACCATGCACCGTTCCGGGTGAGTGACATGGACCACTTCGAAAACCAGCTCATTTTCGGAGACAACCTTCTTGCCCTGAAGGCGTTGGAGCAGGATTTTGCGGGGAAGATAAAATGCGTCTTCATTGACCCGCCTTATAACACGGGATCTGCTTTCTCCCACTATGACGATGGTGTCGAGCATTCACTTTGGTTGACACTCATGCGTGATCGGCTGGAGGTCATTCGGCGGCTATTGTCGGAGGATGGTTCCCTGTGGATCACCATTGACGACAACGAGGCGCATTACCTAAAAGTAATGTGCGATGAGATTTTCGGGCGGTTAAATTTTCTTGCAAACGTAATATGGGAGAAGGCTGATAGTCCAAGGATGGACGCTGAATTTTTCTCTTCACGGCACGATCACTTGCTTGTATTTGCAAAGAACAGACAATTGTTGTCTTGGAATCGGCTTGGGGTAACTGAAAGTAATTATACGGACCACTACAACAAGGTGGATGAGTTTGGGCGTAGATATTATCTGAAACCACTTAGGGCAATGGGAGGTCAAGGCGATTCACGTACCGCTCGTCCTACACTTTATTACCCCATTAGAGCACCAGATGGGACAGAAGTTTATCCAAAGAGGCAGGACGGTACGGATGGTGCGTGGCGGTGGAATCTTCAGAAAGTAGAAGAAGAAACATCCCGTATAGATTGGGTTAAGGGCCGCAAGGGATGGAGCGTATACTACCGCATATATGCAGATCAAAACTTGGGACGCCCACCTGAAACTATATGGCCACACGGCGAAGTCGGAAGTAATCGTACTTCCAAGGCAGAAATTAAGGGTTTGTTTCCCGATTTAATCCCATTTGGCACGCCTAAGCCGGAAAAGCTTATTCAAAGGGTTGTTGCCGTGTCCACCAACCCTCGCGACATCGTTCTCGATTCTTTCGCAGGGTCCGGAACCACGGGTGCGGTGGCTCACAAAATGGGCCGTCGCTGGATCATGGTCGAACTGGGTGAGCACTGCCACACCCACGTCCTCCCGCGCATGAAGAAGGTAATTGACGGCGAGGATCCTGGCGGCATCACCGAGTCTGCGGGCTGGAAAGGCGGCGGCGGGTTCCGTTACTTACGCCTTGCGCCGTCCCTTCTTGAAAAGGATCAGTTCGACAACTGGGTCATTAGCCGGAAATTCAACGCCACCATGCTCGCAGAGGCCATTTGCAAGCTGGAAGGGTTCACCTACACGCCGAGCGACACGGTCTATTGGCAGCACGGCCAGTCCACCGAGAACGATTTCATCTATGTCACCACGCAGACGCTTACCCGAGAGCAATTGCAGAAGCTTTCCGACGAGGTGGGATCGGGGCGGAGTCTTCTCGTCATGTGCGGTGCATTTCGGGTGAGGAACCTCGACGAGTTCCCGAACCTCACGGTCAAGAAAATCCCCAAGACGGTCCTATCCCGATGCGAATGGGGCAAGGACGACTACAGTTTGTCCGTCAGAAACCTTCCAATGAAGCCCCAGTACGAACCGGAGGAATCGAAGGAGCTTTCCGCTCCACGCAAACCCCGCTCGAAAGAAGACCGCCGTGAACAAGCCCTGCTCTTCGACCTGGCGGGTGTTTCCGGCAAACCCATGCCCGAGGCAGGAAAAAAAGGGGGCGAGTGATGAACCCGGCAGTAAATACCATTGCGAACCGGCTTAGTCTGCGTCCGCCTCAACGAGAGTCGCTGGAGATCCTTGCCAGGGTGTGCGATGTCATCCCTTTGGAGAAGAATGCCGACCTCGACCAGGCGTTGAAGGGGATTCAGGCAGGATTTTCTTCGGTCACGGACTTCGAGCGCGATTTCCCCTCGCTTTGCTTTGCGTTGGCGACCGGCGTCGGCAAGACCCGCCTTATGGGCGCATTCATCGCGTATCTCTTCAAGGCCGAGGGAATCCGGCACTTCTTTGTGCTTGCGCCAAATCTAACCATCTACAACAAGCTCATCACGGACTTTACGCCGAACACGCCGAAGTATGTCTTTCAAGGGATCGCCGATTTCGCGGTCAACCCGCCAGAGATCATTACCGGAGACAACTACGAAAGCGGCCGTATCGCCCGGGGGCAGATGCTCTTCGGGCGAGAGAACGCCCACGTCAACATATTCAACATCTCGAAGATCACGAGCATGGAGACCCCCAAAGGGGCTGCAAAGACCAATATCCCCCGGTTCCGGCGGCTTCAGGAATATATCGGGGAGAGCTACTTCGAGTACCTGTCGAAGCTCGACGACCTCGTGCTCCTCATGGACGAGTCGCACCGCTACCGGGCGTCGGCAGGCATGAAGGCGATCAGCGAGCTCAAGCCCATTCTCGGCCTCGAGCTGACTGCCACACCCCATGTGGAGCGAAGCGGCGGGCCACAGGTATTTCGGAATGTGATCTACAGCTATCCGCTCTCGAATGCGATGGCGGACGGATTCGTCAAGGAACCCGCCGTGGCGACCCGCGAGAACTTCGATCCCCGCAACTACGACGCTTCCGGACTGGAACGGCTGAAGCTCGAAGACGGCATGCGCATCCACGAGAACACCAAGGTCGAGCTGGAGGTGTACGGACGAGAGAACGGCAAGCCGATCGTGAAGCCGTTCATGCTCGTGATCGCGCGGGACACCGAACACGCCAACGCCCTGGTTAACACCATCGAGGATGAGACCTTCTTCGAGGGTAGATACAAGAGCAAGGTCATCACTGTGCATTCGAAGCTCAAGGGTGAGGAGGCGGACGAAACCGTCGAACAACTCATCACCGTGGAAAAGTCGGAGAACCCGACGGAGATCGTGATCCACGTAAACATGCTCAAAGAAGGGTGGGATGTCACCAACCTGTACACCATCGTACCGCTCCGGGCGGCGAATTCGCAGACGTTAGTGGAACAGTCCATCGGGCGCGGTCTCCGTCTTCCTTTCGGCAAGCGCACCGGCGTGGGAGCGGTGGATCGCCTCACCATCGTCTCCCACGACAAGTTCCAGGAGATCGTAGATTACGCCAATAGCCCTGACTCCGTCATCCGGGGCGGCCTGAAGGTCGTTTATGTCAGCGATGAACGTTCCAGGCTCGTTGTGGTAGAACCGGAGATCATCAAACGGATTGTCGATCCCCCGGCGGCAGATGGACAGGGGGAATGTATCGGGAAGCAACGGTTTCTCTTTGAGACGCCGGGAGAGAAGGAGGCCGCGAAGGCGACGATCGAGGTCATCAGGCGGGAATTCGAGCGCTTGCCGCGTTCTGAAGACCTCGCCAAACCGGAAATCCAGGAACAGATCGTCGTTAAGGTCAAGGAGATCCTCACTCCGGTGCAGAGGGAGTTGGAAGGCGTTGTCGAACAGGTGGACGTGGCAAAGGTAGTGTCCAAGACCGTAGTCTTGTACAGGGAGCTTTCCATCGACATTCCCAAGATCACCGTTCAGCCGGTAGGGGACGTGAAGAGGGGATACCGGGAATTCCGGCTCGACTTATCCGGCGTTCGTCTTCAGCCGGTGGATAACGAGATTCTCATCCAGGAACTGCACCGAAGGCAACAACACCGGCTCATGAGCGGGACCGGTGTTGTGCCGGAGTCGCGGTCTGAAGACTATATCGTGCGTGGACTCATCGACTTCAACGACATTTGCTATGACGACCACGCGGAGTTGCTGTACAAGTTGGCGGGCCAGGTTGTGGCGCACCTTCGTTCCTACCTCAAGAACGAAGACGAGGTATTAAACGTGCTCCAGTACCACCAGCAGGCGCTGGTAAATCTGGTCCACGCCCAGATGCAGAACCATTACGAGGAGAGGGCAACCTCCTATGAAGCCCATGTAAGCAAGGGCTTCAAGACCTTACTTCCCAACAACTACTCGGCCCCGGCCGGTGAGACCGAGCGCGATTTTCGCGTGCCCGTATCCGACAAGCAAGACATCCGCAGGATGCTCTTCGGCGGGTTCAGGAAGTGCCTGTACCAGGTTCAGAAGTTCGATTCGGACTCTGAGCGGCGTTTCGCATCTGTCCTGGAAAACGACGACGACGTCCTGAAATGGTTTAAACCTGCCAAGGGTGATTTTCGGATTCACTACGCGAGCGACGAATCCTATGAGCCTGATTTCGTCGCGGAGGCCAGGGCGGCGAAGTATCTCTGCGAACCGAAGGCCGCTTCGGAGTTGACGGATGAAGAGGTGCAGACCAAGGCGAGAGCCGCGGCGGAGTGGTGCAGGCACGCGACAACGCATGAACTAAAACACGGAGGGAAGAAACCGTGGTCGTATCTGCTGATTCCGCACGATGCCATTGCCGACAACAAGACGCTTCAAGGGCTGACCGTGACTTACACCTATCGGGATGACACCGGCAAAAAGCGCTGACGGGAGGAAAACCCCTATGATTCGCTTCCTTCACACAAGCGATTGGCAGTTGGGGATGACTCGTCATTTTCTCTCGGAAGGTGCGCAGGAGAGGTTCAGCCAAGCGCGGTTTGACGCCATTCGAACGCAGGGCCGTGTTGCCAAGGAAGAAAGATGCCAATTCATGCTGGTCTGCGGAGACGCGTTCGAGTCAAACCAGGTGGACAGAAGGACGGTCGCTCGCGCGCTGGAAGCCTTGAAGGATGTACCTGTTCCGGTCTACCTCCTTCCAGGAAATCATGACCCATTGAATGCCGCATCGGTGTACCGGTCAAGCACGTTCCTGGATCGAAAGCCCGCACACGTTCACGTCATTGAGAATGCAATCCCTCTTGATGCTGCAGAAGGCTTGGAAATCGTGGGTGCTCCGTGGACATCAAAGCGGCTTGTTAACAACCCGATTGAAGATTTACTCAACGCTCTTTCACCGACGAGTGGAACCATACGCCTTTGCGTAGCCCATGGTGCCGTCGATCGGTTCGCACCCGACCCGGAAGCGGCCGGCGTCATTGCATTGGCTATTGTCGAACGCGCAATCAGCGACGGGAAAATACATTTTGTGGCTCTTGGCGATCGCCATTCCGTTACCAAGGTTGGTGACACGGAACGCGTGTGGTTCTCCGGGACACCCGTATCCACGGATTTCTCGGAGACGCGGTCCGGATACGCTCTTGTCGTCGACGTTGACGGGGAGAATGTAGTCACCAAGGAGGTACCGATAGGTCAATGGCGTTTCATCGAACGAAGGGGCGTTGACCTGAACACAGAGCATGATGTGGATCTGCTCCGAAAATGGCTGGAGGAAATCGGGGATAAGGATAAAAGCGTCGTCAGGTTACACCTCGTGGGCTCGCTTACGTTGTCCTTACATGAAGTGGTTCAGAGCTACATTCTTGAAGCGAGTGATTTGTTCGCTGCTCTCGATGTACGACAAGACGACCTCCTCGTCATTCCTGACGATGCGGACTTCGCAGATCTGGGGTTTTCAAGTTTCGCTGATGGAACGGTACAACGGCTCCGAAGCAAGATAGCAGATGGAGGAGTGGAAGCTACCGCGTCTCGCGATGCACTCATGCTCCTTCTTCGGTTGGCGAAGGGGGTTGCATGAAATTCCTCCGGCTTCGAGTCGCCAATTACCGGGGTATCGAGGTTTGCGAAGTTAGGTTCGGTTCCGACGGGATCACCCTCGTGGAAGGGCCAAACGAGGCGGGGAAGACCAGTCTCGGTGAAGCGATAGGTCTTCTCTTCGAGTATCCCGATTCGAGCAAACACCGCATTGTCGAGGCCGTTAGGCCTGTCCACAGGGATGAGGGCCCGGAAATCGAGTTGGAGGCAGAAAGCGGTCCATACGCGTTTATCTATTTCAAGCGCTTCTACAGAAAACCCGAAACCAGGCTCACGATCTCTCGTCCGAAACCAGAAAACCGTACGGGGCGTGAGGCCCATGAACTGGCGGAAGCCATCCTCCGGGAAACCCTCGACGTGGACCTATGGAAAGCACTGATGATTCCACAAGGAGACGCGATTCATCAGCCTGACCTGACGAAACAGACATCCCTATCAGCTGCCCTGGACAAGGTGGCCGGCGGACGTTCTGCCGATCCGCGAGAGGAAAGTCTGTTCGACAAAGTTCGGGAAGAGTACGGACGCTATTTTACGGAGCGTGGCGCCGAAAAAAAGGAACTTCAGGAAGCGCGTAAACTCCAGACAGATATGGAAGGGGAGGTTTCTAAGATCGAAAACCAGTTGTGCGATCTTGAGCAGGACATCGAGAAGACGGCAACTCTGCAGCGGGAACTTGGACAACTGAAGAAGCAGCAAGAGGAACTTGAGAAGACCATACAAGAACAGAACTCTTCGCTTGAAGAAATCACCACACTGGAAAATTCCCTTTCAACGGCTCGCCTGAAACTGGAGTCAGCTCAGAAGTCTGAGCAAGCGGCACGACTTGATAAGGAAGCTCGTAAGGGTCTTGTTGATGCGGTTGCCAAGGCTGCGAAAGCCCATGGGGACCTACAGGAGTCCAGCGTGATGTCGCTCTCGGCGTTAAACCAGGCGGAGGAAAATTTTAAGAAGGCCCTCGCGAACTTCAGTGAGACCGAAAAAAGATGCAAGAATGCGGACGTCCTTGCTGCCCTTCGGCGTGCCGATTTTGATTACTACAACAACAAGCTTCATCTTGAACAACTGAAGGAGCGCAAGGACCGCATTGACCAGGCGAGGAAGAACGCGGCCCACGCGGAGGAGGTATTGGCACGCAACAAAGTCGACTCTCGCAACTTGAAGGCAATTCAAGATGCCGAACGCGGATTGCTGACGGCAAATGCGCAGTTGGAGACAGGCGCACCGAGTGTGCTCCTTCGGGGGTTGAACGAATGTGGCCTGCAGATTGACGATTCGGCCGTTGTTCTTGGCAAGGGTGATGTCAGAACACTGTCCGTAGCAGACAGAACGCGGGTGACCATCCCGGAGATCCTCGACATTGAGATCACCGCGGGTTCCAGCACTGAGGGGCTGTTAAGGAAGGTTGCGGATGCGAAAAGCGTTGTTGAGACCGCTTGCAAGAGGGGGGGAGTCAGTAGTCCGGACGAAGCGAGAAGGGCATTTGAGGAACGCCGTGAGGCCGTGAGTCATGTCGAAAGCAAGGGCCAGACTGAGGAAGAAAATCTGCGGGATCTGACTTACGAGCAGTTGGAAGGAAAGATTATCGGACTTCTGCAGAGCGTGCCTGACTACCTCACCACGCGTGTGCAGGACCCCGCCCTTTGCGCCGACCTGGAGTCCGCAAAGAAAGAACGGGCAAAAGCGGAGGCGAAGCAAGAAGACGCGAGCAAGGAACGGGACGAGGCGCGCAAGTCCGCTGACGCTGCCCGAGACGTGCGCGATGCCCTGAGTGCGAAACATCAGGAAGTGCGGATACAGCTTGATATGTTGGCCAAAGACCTCAATTCTGCAATGGAAAACCTCGAAAGGGGCAGGAAGACCGTTCCGGATGATGCTCTTGAGGCAACCCTTGCAGGAGCCGCCGCCAACGTGTCTTCCGAAGAATCCATCGAGCGTGCCGCCGAGGCATCGTTGAAAGCGAAAAATCCCGAGCGGGTGAGGGCTTTGGCAGACACGGCGAAAGGGTCCTTGCAGACGGCACAAAATCGCCGTGCTACCGTTCAAACAGAGCTGACGGAAGTTCAGACCAGGCTGAAGATTTTCGGGGAGGAAGGACTGCACGAAAGGCTCCACGCAATGCAAAGTAGGCTAAAGCGAGTGGAGAAGCAAAACTTAGCCCTGTTCCGGCGTGCCTCGGCCGCGAAGCGCCTTTTCGAGATCATGAAGGATGAACGGGACAAGGTGCGGCGAGCTTACGTGGCCCCGCTCAAGGAAAAGATCGAATACCTTGGTCGGTTGGTATTCGATGATCCCTTCCAGGTCGATGTCAGCGAGGACCTTTCGATTGCGAGTAGGACGGCTAAAGGAATCACGGTGCCGTTTGAATCCTTGAGCGGCGGTACGAAGGAACAGCTTTCCTTAATCTTCCGCGTAGCCTGCTCGATGATAGTCGCCAAGGACGGCGGAACCCCCCTCATTCTGGATGATGCACTGGGCTATACGGACCCGGACAGGCTGCGATTGATGGGAGCCGTCTTGGCCAAGGCGGCCAAGGAATGCCAGATCATCATCTTTACCTGTACGCCCGAGCGATATGGCAACGTTGGCGAGGCGAAAATTGTTTCCTTGGGGTGACATGTTCGGGGGAATACTCCCTTCTGGACCGCTGAAAAGGGGCGCTAATTGTAAACACCACCTAATGTAGGGGGAAACGATGGGATCATTATATCTCCATGCACTATCGCCGGAAGCGCGGAAGGATTTGGAGAAGACGCTCCTTTCCACACAAAACGGGAAATGTTTCATTTGCGAAAGGTCTATTGATCCGGCATTACACGCAGGGCAAATCGATATCGATCACGTCGAACCCATCAAGGTTGGAGGCAAGGACGACCCCAGTAATTTTGCCATTACCCATTCGTCATGCAACCGTTCGAAACAAACCAGTGATCTCCGCGTGGCCCGCGTCCTTGCGCGGTTCGACACCATTCGAGACGAAGTGGCCAGTCAGAACGGGGTCCTAACCTCAGTGATGTGTTCCGCCATTACAAAGGGGCGAAATTCGAGCTCCCCATGGTGGCTGATGGAGATGAGATCAGGATTTCCTTTCCAGACCTCGGGAACAATAAAGTCGTCAGACTGCCTCTTCATACGGATGACCTGAGCGGCCTGAAATATTTTTTCGCTAAAATCCCCATCGAATACCTTTTTCATGACGAACGAATCAATCCTCGATCAGTCGGGGGAAGTCTCACTGGATTAATCGGCGAGTTTCATAAGAAAAGACCTCAACTGCAGGTAGGTCTAGCGTGGACGAAACTCGGAGATGGATCGGCGAAAGGAAAGCTCCACGTCTTCGACGGCCAACATAAGGCTACAGCTCAAGTCTTACTGGGCGTGCGCGATTTACCACTACGAATCTTCCTGAACCCGAACCTCGATATCCTGCTTACTGCAAACACAAATGCGGGGACAACACTCCGTCAAATTGCATTCGACAAATCCGTTCAGAGACATCTCGGGAGCGCCCTCTTCATTGATCGGCTAGGCCGATATAGAGAGGACCACGGCTTTAACCCGGAGGACGAGAGTTTTTCGGAAAAGGATTTGGTGAACCATTTCAAGGGAGAGTGGCGGGAAATGCGCCGGTACATTTTGGATGCTACTCGCGACGCTATCACCCACCATCCGGAGAACCGCTTGAAGGATTACATCGATTTCGCGGGGAAAGGGAAAGAGAGACCGTTGTCATACAGTACGATCGAGAAGACATTCTACTCCTTCTTTATATGTGGAGATGTCTTGGAGACGCCTTTGAATTATAGGCTGGATGAAAGAGAAAATCCCCGTGAATTGGAAAAAGAGCAGATCTTATCACTCATGAATTTAATCGCAGATACTATCTATATTGGGAAGTTTGACCCAGCATTGGGGACCGCCAAGATTGAAAACAAGATCCAGAAGGGAGAAGAGGTCTCAGAACCACACTTGATCGCTTATCGTCTAAGCAGGGAGGAGATCCTGTATTCTTGGCTGCGGTTTGTCAGGCAAATTGTTCAAAACTACTTTATTACAACGGGAAAACCAATTCAGGAAAACAAGCTATTTCAGTACAGGTTTCCAGAACCACTGTGGGATAGTATCGGTAACTTTGTTGTTAATCTTAGGAAAATGCCCTTGTGGGTCAACAAGGAACTTTCTTTATCTGTTTTTGGAGGGAAACAGAATTACGAGTTTTGGCAGCATATTTTCGAATCGGGAAAAACCCAATTTGGGCAACAGGTTCTTCCATCGGGAATCAACCTCATGAAAATGATCCAAATGATGTAATGACATATAAATGGTGTCCGGTAGTTAAAGACGAAGAATCCAGTTATATTAAAAATAAAATTAAGAAATCATTAGATGGTGTTGAAAATAAACATTATTACATTTCTAAATATTATGTATTACAGAATAGCAGCTGAAGCGGATGACTTTTCTCTTTCTTGCTGAGGCCCGCAGCTTAGACGGAGCATTATATACACAATGTTTTAAAGGGAGGGTTGATGAAAGAAAAAATATATGACGTGTTCTGGGAAGGTCCATTTGAATGGAATGACAAAAAATTAGATAATCGTGATTTTGTTCTATATGCCTTGTATGGTACGCACCATCTCTATGGACAAAATGTGTTACTTTACATAGGAATAACTGATGTTGGTCCAAAAAAACGTTTCATTGATCATGACTACTGGGCTAAATATGAATATGATAAAATCACTGTAAAAGTGGCATCTGTTAAAGAATTTGAAAGTTGGGAAAAATGGAAGATTTATGAAAGGGACATATATCCAAGATTTAGGAATAGGAATATATTAAAAGCAATAGAGGCATTATTGATATATGCTCATCAACCAGCATATAACACCGTTAATAAAGAGAGAATTATTAAGGCAAAAGGTATAAGGGTTTTTAATACAGGCAAATGTGGTCTTTTGCTTCCTGAAGTAAGCTACTATTATCATGGTGAATAATATAACTTTGTATATAATTACAGGCTGAAGCAAAGGTTTGGCAACGTTTCGGATACGGCCAGCAGCTAAGTCCTGGCGTTAGCCCGTCAATAGGAGGTAGAATATGAAACCCTCTTGTTATCTATTGGAAGGGACCTGGTGGAACCATAAAGAGATACCGCTAATACTGCAATATCTGCAAGCTCTAAATTATAGCCACGGACCTATAGATTTAAGCCATAAGACAATAAGGTCAAATGAAGATGTAGAATACTGGATACGCAAAATTCCAAAATGGTCACAATCGTTTTTATATATCGCATGCCACGGTTCGGGAGGGAATCTGTATCCAAGTGACGGGAAATGCCTTATTACACGCGACGACATAATTAATGCCTTATCAAAGGCAAAGGACGGAGCAATTTCGTTTATTCATTTTGGATGCTGTGAAATGGTAGTTGGGGATAGGCGAAAAAGTCTTCTTGATATTGCCCAAGCGTGTGGAGCCCGTTGGGTATCTGGATATTCCAAGACGGCAGGGTGGTTGGAGTCAACATTTTTAGAATTGGCACTAATAGCTGAATTATACTTACCATTTTTCAACGACGGGAAAAAGCAAAATCCAAAATTAAAAAGCAGAGCGGACAATTTTCACAGAAAGTATGAACAGTTGGCTAGGGAGTTAAATTTCAGCGGCATTTGTCAAAACATGGCAGGAGCAAGCGGATTGATACCAAAAAAACTTTATGTTAAATAATCGCAGTTTAACTACAGATTGAAACCGAGGGATCCTTCGGTTGAAAGGGCTAATAAAGATTTGAATATAAATCTCTGGCTAACTACGGGTTGAAGCTGACGGCTTCCATAATTGTTTGCTTTGGCCCCGCAGCTTAGCTGGAGCGGGTAGCCCCACCCCGAAGGTCCTCTTCACCCTTCAACCATTATTGGGTAATATATCTAGCTAGTTGCACGACTCGTCGCACGGGCTCCATCACCGGGTGTGCCCCGCCTGTGTCCATCCGTTTGCCTTCTCCCTTTCACGCAAGCCCCACTAAAAAAAAATCTTTGCAGCTCCATTTTACGCGACAGGGGTTGTCGCATTTGTTGGGTAAGATGACAGCTATATTGGTGCGTTGGAGGCGTAAGGCAGCAAACGATGAGAACCCGGGCAGGCGACCTGGAGGCGGAAAGGGGGAGGGGGAGATGCCAGCGAAGAAGAGGGATAAGAAGGTCGGAAACACGCCCGGCGGCTTCCTTCAATCGGACGATCCGGTCTATTCCACCGGCCTGATGGTCGCGGGAATTCCCGTGGAGAAGCAACGAGAAAAAAAAGGTACATCACTTGAACCGAAGGGTTACTCGGATTTTTTATCGAAGGTATTAAAGAGCATCCTGGCGGTCTCGCCCGGGATATCGAAATATGTGTACGACCATGGGATGAGCCTGCATCCGGATGTGAAACGCCGATTATGCTCCGACCGGAAATCGGACCTGCCCGAGAGGATCACGGTCCGGTGTTATAAGTCCGAGAACGAGGTCGGGGCGAGATTCCACGTGTTCCCAAAGGTGTGTGCCGCCAGAGGGTTGATCCGGGCGGTACGCATCGACGATCCCAAGGGGCAAGCGGGGGGAACGGGAAGGTCTGCCTCAAAGATGGTGTCACGGAAATCGATGCCGCGGTAGTGATCCCGGGACGTGTTATGGGGGACCGGATACTTCCTTGGTGTCGACGAGCCTTTTCCGGGAGCGTGTGGGAAACGTTCGACGATGGCAGGAATCTGGTCTTCCAGGTACAAGGGTGAATGTTGTGGCCGAAACATCCTGGGTACAGCTTCACGATTTTCGCGCTGCGCAGGCGATGTTTCTTCTTCCCTGCAATGCTGCTGCTTGCGTGGGGGACTACTTCCGTGCCGAGGGGTACAGCAAGCGTGGATGGAATACCTGGCGGGAGGCCGATGCCGGACTTCGGGATCTTCGCGAGAAAGTCCGGGTAGGATTTGCCGCGGTGGACAGCTCAACGCTTGACACTGCCCCGGACGATCCGCGCGGTGCGATTGTCCTGGAAACGGAAATGCATCGGGCGGCCAATCCTTCCGGCGAAGATTGGGGGGCTCCTTCCTGGGGGATTCCAAACGTACTTGCTCTTGTGAATCCCCGGGCATACTTCCTGGCCCTGGCCGCCGCCGTGGCAGAATGCGACGTGTCGAAAACATGGGTT
>Ga0209342_10003262_pt1 | contig 17120 bp, 13 predicted proteins | sample RifCSP16_2_FD_184023 | JGI IMG/M metagenome (GOLD analysis project Ga0209342, IMG submission 184023) | Soil microbial communities from Rifle, Colorado - Rifle CSP2_sed 16_2 (SPAdes) (version 2) | ecosystem: Environmental > Terrestrial > Deep subsurface > Rock core/Sediment | place: Rifle... | reverse complement strand
ACGCCCCCCGCTCCGATCCGCGCCCCCGCGCCGATCACCGCGAGCGGTCCGACCGCGGCGCTCGGATCAATCACGGCCCCGGCGGCGACGACCGCGCTCGGATGAACGCCCGGGGCGGGCGGCGCGCCCGGGTGCAGCAACGCGGCGACGCGCGCGAAGCACAGGCGCGGGTTGTCCGAAATCAGCGCCGTCCCGGAATAATGCGCCGCGTCGGCCGCGGTCAGAATCACGGCGCCCGCGGCGCTGCCCGGCAGGAGCCCGAGATGCCGCTTGTCCGAGACATAGGTGATCTCGCGCGGCCCGGCCGTCTCCAGCGCGGCGACGCCGGTGATCGCGGTCTCGGGCTTGCCCCGGACCCGGCACTGGAAGCGCTCGGCCAGCTCTGCGAGGGTGACGGCCATTTGCTATTGCTGTTTCTTGCCGAGCTTCTTGAGGATCTTGTCCGTGATGTCCACCTTGCCGTTGGCGTAGACCACGCCCTCGTGGAGGATGAGGTCGTAACCCTCCTGCCGCGCGAACTCGACGATGGCCTTGTAGACGATCTTCTGCAGGGCGGCCAGCTCCTCGTTACGGCGCAGGTTATAGTCCTCGCGGAATTCCTGGGTCGTGCGGCGCAGGTCGCGCTTGAGCGCGCCGATCTCGTACTCCTTGGCGCGGCGATCGGCGTCCTTCAGCGTCAACGCGTTCTTCTCCAGCTCCTGCTCGAGCTCCTTGATCTTGTTCTGCGTCTCCACCAGCTTCTTGTCGCGCGGCGCGAATTCGGCCTCGAGCTTCTTCAGCGCCGCCTCGCCCTGGGGCGCCTCCTCGATGACCTTGACGGCGTTGACATAGCCGATCTTGAGCTCGGCGGCGCCGGCGGCGGGCGCCAGCAGCAGGCACAACGCCGCAAGAAGCGGCGGGAAAACACGCGGGACGACGCTATTCTTCAAGCCTGACTCCTTTTTAAGCTGATAGCAGATAGCTGATTGCTGATGGCTACTGGCCGACAGCCGATCAGCATGTTTTTCTCCGCGCCTCTGCGTCTCTGCGGTGCGCTGTGGGGCTCGCTCCGAATCAGCGGAACGGCACGCCCAGCGTGAACTGGAACGCCTCGGTCCGGTCGTCGGGCTTCTTGTTCAACGGGAACGCGTAGCTGAAGCTCAGCGGCCCGATCGGCGAGAACCAATTAAACGCCAAACCCGCGGCGTAGCGCAACTCTCCCAGGTCCATGGATTCGCCCTTGCCGTACACCATGCCGGCGTCGGCGAACAGGCTCAGGCGCATGGATTTGTTGTCCACGGACGCGCCCGGCATCGGGAACAGCAGCTCGGCGTTGCCGAGAAACCGCTTGTCGCCGCCCACCGGGTTGTTCGGCGGGTTGGCGTCGCGCGGGCCGAGCGAGCGCGACTGGTAGCCGCGCACCGTGGTGCTGCCGCCGGCGAAGTAGTTCTTGAAGAACGGCAGGCGGCTGGTGTCGCCGAAGCCGGCGCCGAAGCCGGCCTCGCCCTTGAGCTTGAAGCTCAGGTCCTCGGTCAGCGGCCAGTAGCGCCCGGCGATATAGGTGAGCCTGTAATACTCGATGTCGCTCCCGGGCACGGCGATCTCGGCGGAGACGCGTTGCAGCGCGCCCTTCGTCGGCAGGAGCGCGCTGTCGAGCGAGTCGTAGGACCAGGCCAGGGTGGTCTTGACTAGGCCGTTCTCGGTCCCGTGTTCGGCGATGAAGTCCTGCGCCACCTGGGAGCTGCTCGTCGTGGCCTCGATGACGATGTTCTCGTAATCCGCGCCGACGTGCAGCCGGTTCTCCTCGCTCAGCGGGATGCCGTAGAACACGCCCACGCCGTTGGTCTTGGTGTTGTACGCCGCGGTGTCCAGCTGCGTCGAGTCCACCGTGCTCGAAAACACGTTGAATCCGCGACTCACGCCGTCCGCCGTGTAGTATGGATTCACGTAGCGGATGTTGTAATTGGTCACGGCCCGGCTGTTGTCGAAGCTCGCGCTCAGCTCCTTGCCGGAGCCGAACAGGTTGCTCTGGGTGATGCTGGCGTTGACCATGACGCCGTCCGAGTCGGAGTAGCCGACGCCCGCCAGCAGCGTCCCGGTGTTGCGCTCCTTCACCGACACGTTCACGTCCACCTGGTCGGCGCTGCCGGGGACGGACGGGGTCTCCACGTTCACGTCCTCGAAGAATCCCAGGCGCTGCAGCCGCAGGCGCGAGCGCTGGACCTTCTCCGCCGAGTACCAGGCGCCCTCCAGCTGGCGCATCTCGCGCCGCAGCACCTCGTCGCGCGTGGCGACGTTGCCGGAGAAGCCGACGCGGCGCACGTAGACGCGCTTGCCGGGGTCAACGAAGAAGGTGAACGCCACCTCGGATTTCTCCTTGACGATCTCGGGTATGGCGTTGACGTTGGCGAAGGCGTAGCCGTCGTTGGCCAGCCGGTCGGCCATGCGCTTGGTGCTCTCGGTGACCTCCTTGCGCGAGAAGACCATGCCGGGCGTGACGGTGACGAGCGCCGCGAGCTCCTTCTCGGGAACGACGAATTTCCCGGCGAGCTTGAACCCGGTGATGGTGTATTTGTTCCCCTCCGTGATGTTGACGGTGATGTAGATCCGCTCCTTGTCCGGCGTCAGCGCGACCTGGGTCGAATCAATGCTGAACTCGAGGAAGCCGCGATCCTGGTAGAAATTGCGCAGGCGTTCGAGGTCCCCCGCGAGCTTCTGCTTGGCGTACTTGTCGCGGCTCGAGAAGATCGCCCACCACGACGCCGGGCCGCTGGTGAACAGATCGAGCAGCTCGGCGTCGGAGAACAGCCGGTTGCCGACGATGTTGACCACGTGGATCCGGGCCGGGTTGCCCTCCGACACGTCAATGTCTATGTTCACCCGGTTGCGCTCGAGCGGCGTGAGCGTCGGCCGCACGATGAGGGCGTAATAGCCGCGGCTGTAGTACTGCTGCCGCAGCTCCTGCTCGATGTTGTCCAGCAGCGATTTGTTGAACACCCTGCCTTCCGCGAGGCCGATCCCCTTCAGACCCTTTTTCAGATCGTCCTCGGAGAACTCGCTGGTGCCGGTGATCTTGACGCCGGCGATCGAGGGCCGTTCGACCACGGACACGAGCAGGACGTTGCCCTGGCGCTCGAGGCGCACGTCCTTGAAGAACCCGGTCTTGAACAGCGCCTGGATCGCCTCCTGGGAGCTCTTCGGCGTCACGGTGTCCCCGACCTTGATCGGCAGGTAGTTGAAGACCGTGCCCGCCGCTATGCGCTGCAACCCCTCGACCCGGATGTCCTTCACCACGAACGGCTCGAGGGCGTGGAGCGCGGGGGCGGGTGCAATGGCCAGGAGCAGCGCCACGATGAATTTTTTCATTTGATGAGTTTTTGACGCAGAGGCGCGGAGACGCAGAGAATCTTTTATTGATTGTCCCTGTTTTTTCTCCGCGTCTCCGCGCTTCTGCGTTGAATAACCATATAAATCGAATTTTTCTTAGCGCAAATCCCGGCCGGCAGGTTAACGGAAAATCCGGGTCAGGTCATTGTAGAACGCGAGCAACATCAGGGCGACGAGCAGGGCCACGCCGATCTGCTGGCCCCAGGCCTGGACGCGCTCCGGCAGCGGCCGCCCGCGGACGGCCTCGATGGCGAAATACAGGAGATGACCGCCGTCGAGGACCGGGATCGGCAGCAGGTTCAGCACCGCCAGGCTGACGCTGATGACGGCGAGAAAGATGATGAACTGCTCGGCGCCGATCATAGCCGAATAACCGGCGTATTGCGCGATGGTGATCGGACCGCTGATGTTCTTGGCCGAGACCTCGAGCTGCAGCATCTTGTACAGCATCTTCAGCGTCAGCCAGGACATGGACCAGGTGTTGTCAACGCCCTCGACCAGGGCCGCCACCGGTCCGTGGCGCACCTTGATGCGCAGGTGTTCGGGGACGTCGCTGAACCGCGGGCGGATGCCGATGCGGCCGATCTTACGCCCGTCCTGCTCCACCGCGTCGGGGACGACCGTGACGCGCAGCCGCGCGCCTTCGCGCTCGACGGTGAGCGCGAGCGCCCGGCCGGGGCTGCGGCTGACGAGCGCGACCAGACCCTCCCAGTCGCGCACCTCGTGGCCGTCAATGCGCGCGAGCCGGTCGCCGACGCGCAGGCCGGCGCGCGCCGCCGCCCCGCCCGCGTCGAGCACCCCGATCACCGGCAGCGCCTCTGGGAAGTAGCCGTACAGGCCGATGCCGCGCTCCACCAGGCTGGAGCTGATCTCGCCCGCGGGAAATCGCGTCAGATCCAGCGCGCGCGTCCGCTCCCGCCCTTCCGGATCGCGCACGACGACGTGCACCGTGGCCCGATCGAGGGCGCGGCGGAACAGGTACAGGCGCCGCTGATCCCAGCTCGTCACCTCGTGACCGTCAATGCGCAGCATCTCGTCGCCGACGCGGAACCCGGCCTTCTGCGCGATCGAGCCCTCGACGACCTTGCCCACCACCGGCTTGATCCCCTCGACGCCGATCATGAAGACCAGCCAGTAGGCGAGGATCGCGAACAGGAAATTCGCCGCCGGGCCGGAGGCGGCGATGGCGGCGCGCTTCCACACCGGCTGGCGGTTGAAGGCGCGGCGCAGGTCGTGCCGCGCCACCTTGCCCTCGGTCTCGTCCAGCATCTTGACGTAGCCGCCGAGCGGGATCGCGGCGATGACCAGCTCCATCTTGTCGCGGCCGATGCGGCGCGACCACAGCGGGCGGCCGAAACCGACGGAGAAGCGCAGCACCTTCACGCCGACGCGCCGCGCCACCCAGAAATGTCCGAATTCGTGGACCGTGATCAGGATGCCGAGCGCCACGATGAAGGCGACGACTGTGTAGATAAAATTGATCACACCGCCCCCCGCCGGATGCGCGGTCCCGCGGCGGCGATGAACGCCTCGGCCACGCGCCGCGCCTGGGCGTCGTCGGCCAGCACCGTCTCGAGCGCGTCGTCGGCGTGGTGCGCGGCGTGCGCGAGCACGTGCTCGATGACGCGCGGGATGTCGGTGAAGCCGAGGCGGCAGTCGAGGAAGGCCTGCACCGCGGCCTCGTTGGCCGCGTTGAGCACCGCCGGCGCCGTGCCGGAGGCAACGGCGGCCTCGTGCGCGAGACGCAGGCACGGAAAGCGCTTGCGGTCGGGGGCCTCGAAATCGAGTCGCGCCAGGTCCACCAGATTCAGGCTCTTCGCGCCCGACTCGATGCGCTCCGGCCAGGCGAGCGCGTGGGCGATGGGAATGCGCATGTCGGGATTGCCGAGCTGCGCCAGCACCGAGCCGTCGGCGTATTCCACGAGCGAGTGGATGACGCTCTGCGGGTGGATCACGATCTCGATCTGATCCGGCGCGACGCCGAAGAGCCGGCAGGCCTCGATCAGCTCCAGGCCCTTGTTCATCAGGGTCGCGGAATCCACCGAGATCTTGCGCCCCATCACCCAGTTCGGGTGGGCGCAGGCCTGCTCCGGCGTCACGGCAGCCAGGGACTCGGGCGGCGTGCCCCGGAACGGCCCGCCGGAGCAGGTGAGAAAAATGCGGCGCACCTCGGGCCGGCGCTCGCCGGCGCGAAAACCGCACGGCATGCATTGAAAGATGGCGTTGTGCTCGCTGTCTATCGGGAGCAGCTCCGCCCCGGAGCGCCGCGCCTCCTCCAGAAACAGGCGCCCCGCCATCACCAGCGGCTCCTTGTTCGCCAACAGCACGCGCTTGCCGGCGCGCACCGCCGCCAGCGTCGGCAACAGACCGGCGGCGCCGACGATGGCGGCCATCACGATCTGCGCCCGCGGCAGGGTCGCCGCCCGCTCGAGGCCGTCAACGCCGGCGAGCACCTCGATCGGCAGGCCGGCGTCACGGATTTTTTCGCGCAGCCGCTCGGCCGCCCGCGGGTCGAGCATGGCCGCCGTCACCGGGACGATGCGCCGGCACTGCTCGAACAGGCGCTCCACCTGCGTGTTCGCCGTCAGGGCCAGCACCCGGTAGCGGCGCGGGTGACGTTCGAGCACGTCGAGCGTGCTCACCCCGATCGAGCCGGTCGAACCGAGGATGACCACGCCCGCCTCCGCGGCGGCGTCGGCGTGTTGCCGGTCCGCTGGCGTCGGCGATTTCATCGCGGGCCGAACCAGAGCAACCAGCCCAGGGCGAACACCGGGGCGGCCGCGGTGAAGGCGTCAATGCGGTCCAGTATGCCGCCGTGGCCCGGCAACAGGCGCCCGCTGTCCTTGACGCCCGCCAGGCGCTTGAGCTTGCTCTCCACCAGATCGCCGAGCGCCGCGAAGAGCGTGACGACGGCGGCCAGGGCGATCCACAGCGCGAGCGGCGCCGGATCCAGATTCCATACGATGACCCCGCACAGGTAGGCGAACAGCACCGCCGCCGCCAGGCCGCCGAGCAGGCCCTCGACGGTCTTGCCGGGACTGACGTCGGGGGCGAGCTTGGTCTTGCCGAAGGCGTGGCCGGCGAAATAGGCGGCGGTGTCCGCGGTCCAGACCAGGAACATCACGAACAGCACCGCCGCCGGGCGGCGCGGGTCCGCGGTGTACAGATACAGCGGCGTGAGCCAGGCGGGGATCAGGACCATGAAGCCAGCGACCGCTTTCCAGGGCAGGGTCGTGAACATGGTCTTATGGACCCCCCCGCCGCGCGCCAGTTCAACCAGCGCCCACAACCACCAGAGGACCGCCACGCCGAGCAGCGGTGCGATCAACTGCGGCGCCTTGAGCGCGGCCGCCGCGACTGCTCCGCCCACGAGGATCAGGCCCGCGACATACGCCAGCCGCGCGCCGCGGCGCGCGAGACCGATGAGCGCGGCCCACTCCCAGGCGCCGACGGCGATGGCGCCGCCGAACAGCGCCGCGAGCCACGGGGTGGACAGGTAAAACAGCGCCGCGACCAGCGACGCCGCCAGCACCAGCGCCGTCAGGACGCGCTGCCTAAGCATGGCGCGCGGCCTCGACCTGCTCGCCGGTCTGGCCGAAGCGGCGCTGACGCCCGGCGAAGGAGGCGAGCGCCTGCTCGAACTGGGCGCTGTCGAAGTCCGGCCACAGCGCCGGCGTGAAGTAGAGCTCCGTGTAGGCCAGTTGCCACAGCAGAAAATTGCTGATGCGCTGCTCGCCGCCGCTGCGGATGAACAGGTCCGGCTCGGGGACACCGCTCAGGCTCAGATACGGCTCGAGACTCTCGGGCGTGATGTCCTCAGGACGGATCTCGCCGGCGGCGACGCGGCGCGCGAGCTCGGCGCAGGCGCGGGCGATGTCCCAGCGCCCGCCGTAATTGGCGGCGACGGTCAGCGTCATGGCGGCGTTGCCCGCGGTCAGCGTCTCGGCCTCGCGGATGCGGCGCGCGAGTTCCGGGTCGAAGCGGCCGGTGTCGCCGATGACGCGGAAGCGGACGTTGTTCTCATGCAGCTTGCGCACCTCGCGGTCCAGGGCGCCGAGAAAGAGATCCATGAGCATCTTGATCTCCGATTCCGGGCGGCGCCAGTTCTCGCTGCTGAAGGCGAACAGGGTCAGATAACCGACGCCCTTCTCGACGCAGGCTCCGACCAGGTCGCGCACGCGCTCGACGCCGCGGTGGTGGCCGGCGATGCGCGGCAGGCCGCGGCGGCGCGCCCAACGGCCGTTGCCGTCCATGATCACGGCGACGTGCCGCGGGATCGCGGCGGGGGATGCGGGTTTTTTCATGCTGACGTCATCCATGCGGGCGTGGTCCGCGGCGCACGCGCGCCACTAAACCTGCATGATATCGTGTTCCTTGGCGGCCACGAGCTTGTCCACCTCGGCGATGTGGCGATCGGTGGCCTTCTGCACCGCCTCCTCGGCGCGCTTGTCCTCGTCCTCGGTGATGAGTTTCTTTTTCAGCGCATCCTTGAGGTGCGAGTTGCTGTCGCGGCGGATGTTGCGGATCGCGATCTTGGCGTTCTCGCCCTCGGTGCGCACGTGCTTGCCCAGCTCCTTGCGCCGCTCCTCGGTCAGTTGCGGCAGTGGCACGCGGATGACCTGGCCGGCGGTGACCGGGTTGAGGCCGAGGTCGGATTCGCGGATGGCCTTCTCGATCGCCGGCACCATGGCCTTGTCCCACGGGGTCACCGTCAGGGTGCGCGGGTCACCGACGGAGATGTTCGCCACCTGGCTCAGCGGACTCTTGTTGCCGTAGTAGTCAACGCGCACGCCCTCGAGCAGCCCCGGATGCGCCCGGCCGGTGCGGATCTTGCCCAGGTCGTTTTTCAGCGTCTCCACGGATTTGGCCATCCGCGCCTCCGCTTCTTTCTTGATGGTTTCGAGCGACTCGGCCATGGTGATCATCCCCCTCGCACAAGCGTGCCTTCCTTCTCGCCCAGCACGGCCCGCAGCAGGCCGCCGGGCTTGTTGATGGAAAATACCCGCACCGGCAGGTTCTGGTCGCGACACAGGGCGATGGAGGCGGCGTCCATCACGCCCAGCCGTTTTTCCAGCACCTCGGTGTAACTGATTTCATCGTAGCGTTTCGCGTCGGCGTGCCGGGCGGGGTCGCGGTCATAGACGCCGTCCACCTTGGTTGCCTTGAACACGACATCCGCGCCGACCTCCAGGGCGCGCAGGCTGGCGGCCGTGTCCGTGGTAAAGAACGGACTGCCGGTGCCGGCGGCGAAGATCACCACCCGCCCCTGTTCCAGATGGCGGATGGCGCGCCGCCGGATATAGGGCTCCACCACCTGATCAACGCGGAGCGCCGACTGCACGCGCACCGCCACGCCCACGCGCTCGAGCGCGTCCTGGAGCGCGAGCGCGTTGATCACCGTCGCCAGCATACCCATGTAATCGGCCGACGCCCGGTCCATGCCGGCGGCGGCGGGCGCCACGCCGCGGAAAATGTTGCCGCCGCCGATCACGACCGCGAGTTGCGCCCCGGCGGCGACGACGGATTTAAGTTCTTCCGCGATGCGCGCGAGCGCCTCGCGGTTGACGCCGTAGGCGTCCTGGCCCATGAGCGCCTCGCCGGAGAGCTTGAGCAGCACCCGGCGATATGCGGCCCTCCCGGGCGTGGCCGTCAAGCCTCGGCCCCCTTTACCTGCGCCATCACTTCGGCGGCGAAATCGCCGGCGCGCTTCTCCAGCCCCTCGCCGACCTCATAGCGGCAGAAACGCACGACCTTGGCCGCCTTCGATTTGAGCAGCTTCTCCACGCTGGTGTCCGGGTCCTTGACGAAGGGCTGGCCGAGGAGCGTGATTTCATTTAAATATTTATTCACCCGCCCCAGCACCATCTTCTCGATGATCTCAGCGGGCTTGCCGGAGGCGCGCGCCTGCTCGGCGAAGATCTCTTTTTCCTTGGCGACGGCCGCCGCGGGAACATCGTTCTTGTCCACGTATTCCGGACGGCTGGCGGCGATGTGCATGGCCAGGTCCCGGGCGAGGGCCTCGTCGCCGCCCTGGACCTCCACCAGCACGCCGATCTTGCGCCCGTGCACGTAGCTGCCGATGCGCCCTTGGCCCGGGGCATAGCGCACAAAGCGGCGCACATTGATGTTCTCACCGAGCTTCATCACCAGGTCTTCGCGCGCCTGGGCCACGGTCGCGGCCGCGCCGGCGCGCAGCGGGAGCTGCGTGAGCGCGCCCACGTCGGGCGGGTTGTTTTTGGCGACGCACGCGGCGGCGGCGTTGGCAAAGCCCATGAAGTCGTCACCCTTGGCGACGAAATCGGTCTCGCTGTTGACCTCGACCATGGCGGCGGTGCGGCCGTCGGCGCCGACATGGATGCCGATGGCGCCGTCGGCGGCGAGGCGCCCGGCCTTCTTCTCGACCTTGGCGCCGGCCTTCTTGCGCAGCAGCTCGGCGGCGGCGTCCAGATCGCCGTTGGTCTCGGCGAGCGCCGCCTTGCATTCCATCATGCCGAGCCCGGTGCGCTCCCGAAGCTCCTTGACCATTGTCGCGGAAATAATCATCTACGTGCTCCCGTACAAAATTCCTGCGCCAGCTTCGACGGCAAAAACAAGGGGGCGATGCCCCCTTGCGCGGTTCGTGAGGCGTATAGCAGGTTGCTGAAAAACTCGTTTTTCAGCAACCTGCGGTGCGGTCGAGGGACCGACCGCCATTTTTCAAACACCCAAGTGTTTGAAAAATGGAGCAAGGCAAAAATGACATTTTTGCCTTGCGTGGCTGAAAAAGTCCTGGATGGACTTTTTCAGCAACCTGCTAGAACTCAAAATACCTTAACCGCGGATGAACGCAGATATACCGGGAATTCATGCGATATATCCGCGTTTATCGCTTCATTAAATCTGCGTTCATCTGCGGTTCGGGTGTTTTTGAGATAGCTTCTAGGTGTCCGCGGCCTTCTTGCCGCGTCCGCCACCGGCCTTGGGCTTGCCGCGGCCGCCGCTCTTGGCCTTGGGCGCGGCGGCGGGCTTGTCCGCTTCGTTCACCGTCGCTTCGGTCGCTTCAATCTCCGTGGCGATCTCGGGGTCGGCCACGGTGAGCGGCTTGCGCCGGGCCGATACCTTGACCTTGGCCGCCTCTTCCTTCACCTCGACGAACTCCTCGTCTTCCGCGGGCGCCGCGAATTCCACGCGCTTGCGTCCATCGAGCACGGCGTCCGCCGCCGCCTGGGCGTAGAGGTGGATGGCGCGGATCGCGTCGTCGTTGCCGGGGATGATGTAATCAACGCCGTCGGGGCGGCAGTTGGAGTCAACCACGCCCACGACCGGGACGTTCAGCTTGACCGCCTCGGCGACGGCGATGTATTCGTGTCCGACGTCAATCACGAACAGGGCGTCGGGCAGGGCGTTCATCTCCTTGATGCCGCCGAGGCTGCGCTCGAGCTTCACGCGCTCGCGGTCGAGCGTGAGCAGCTCCTTCTTGGAGAGCTTCTGCGCGCTCGATTCGTCGGCGAGCGTGGACTCGATCATCTTCAGCCGCTCGATGGATTTCTTGACCGTGCGATAGTTGGTGAGCATGCCGCCGAGCCAACGATGGTTGACGTACGGCGCGCCGCAGCGGACGGCCTGCTCCCGGATGATGTCGGTGGCCTGACGCTTGGTGCCGACGAACAGGATCGTGCCCTTGTTCGCCGCGAGCTTTTCAAGGAAGGCCATCGCCTCGTTGAACAGCGGCAGGGTCTTTTCCAGGTTGATGATGTGGATCTTGTTGCGCTCGCCGAAAATGAAGGAGCGCATCTTGGGATGCCAGAACCGGGTCTGGTGGCCGAAATGCACGCCGGCCTCCAGCATCTGGCGCATGGTGACAGTGCTCATGTGTTCTCCGTCGGGTTATTCCGCCGCAGGCCCCATGCCCTGACCCCGTCCGAAAATTCCGGCGCGGGGCACCCGGGGCACGTGACGGCCTGCGTGTGGGTTGTGAATTCGCGCGCGTTTATACCACAGGGGGGATTTTATGACAATGTTTTCAATGGCTTTTACTTAAGCCCGCGCCGCCTAAGCCTTTTTAAAACCGCTCCGATAACTGACAATTCCGCCTGGAACAGAATTGGACCGCTGCTGGCCGCCCTGAAAGGGCGCGCCGACAGGAAAACGGTAAACGCTGATCGCAGAGGCTACATGTCCATTATCGTCAAAACCCAGGAGGAGATCGCCAAGATGCGGGGCGCCGGCCGGCTCGCGGCCGAGGTGCTCGAAATGATCCGGCCGCATGTGGTCCCCGGCGTCACCACCGGCGCGCTCGACCGGATCTGCCACGACTATATTGTCAACGTCCAGCACGCCGTCCCCGCGCCGCTCAATTACAAGGGCTTTCCCAAGTCCATCTGCACCTCGGTCAATCACCAGGTGTGTCACGGCGTCCCGGGCGAAAAAAAACTGAAAAAGGGCGACATCCTCAACATTGACGTCACCATCATCAAGGACGGCTGGCACGGCGACACGAGCAAGATGTATTTCGTCGGCGCGCCCTCGATCCAGGCCCGGCGCCTGGCGCAGGTCACGCACGAGTGCCTGCTGCGCGGCATCGCGGCCGTCCGCCCGGGCGCGCATCTCGGCGATATCGGCCACGCGATCCAGAGCCACGCCGAGGCCAACGGCTTCTCGGTGGTGCGCGAGTACTGCGGCCACGGCATCGGGCGCGAGTTTCACGAGGACCCGCAGGTGCTGCACTACGGCGAGCCCGGGGCCGGCATCGTGCTCGACCCCGGCATGACCTTCACCATCGAGCCCATGATCAACGCCGGCAAGAAAGAGGTGAAGCTCCTGCCGGACAACTGGACGGTGGTGACCCGCGACCACAGCCTGTCGGCGCAGTGGGAGCACACGGTCGCGGTGACGGCCGGCGGCTGCGAGATCCTGACGTTGCTCCCGGGCGCCGAGCCCTGACATGACCGCCGGCCGGGAAACCGTCTACGATCTGCGCCGGCTCGACCAGGAGCTGCGCGCGGGCGGCGATCCGCTGCCGCTCTTTCGCGCCGCGCTGCGCGCGGGACGCGAGGCGCTCAGGCAGCAATATTTCGCGCGCCCGCGGGACGCGCCGCGCCTGGTGGCGGCGCACGCGCGGCTGGCGGATCACATCCTGGCCCGGGTCTGGGAGCGGCAACAGGAACGCACGCCGGCGGCGGGCGTGGCGCTGGTCGCCGTCGGCGGCTACGGCCGCGGCGAGCTGCACCCCTACTCCGACATTGACCTGATGCTGCTGCTGGAAAAAGGCGACGCCGCCGGGGCGCGCGGCTTCGTGGAGTCGCTGCTGCGGTTTTTGTGGGACATCGGCTTCGAGGTCGGCCACAGCGTGCGCACCGTCAAGGACTGCGTGCGCGAGGCGCGCGGCGACATCACCGTCGCCACCAACCTCATGGAGGCGCGCCTGCTGCACGGCGACGCCGAGCTGTTCGCGCGCATGCGGCGGCTGACCGGAAGCGCGAAGATCTGGCCGAGCAAGCGCTTCTTCGCCGCCAAGATCGAGGAGCAGCGCGCGCGCCACCAGCGCTTCGACGACACCGCCTACAACCTCGAGCCGAACATCAAGGACGGGCCCGGCGGGCTGCGCGACATCCAGATGATCGGCTGGGTCACGCAGCGCCATTTCGGCGCCGCCACCCTGCACGACCTGGTCGGGCTCGAGTTCCTGAGCGAGCCGGAACACCGCGCGCTCATGCGCGGGCGGAATTTCCTGTGGCGCGTGCGCAGCGGCCTGCATTACCTGGCGCAGCGGCGCGAGGACCGGTTGCTGTTCGACCACCAGCGCGCCCTGGCGCGGCTGTTCGGCCACGCGGACCGGCGCGGAATCATGGCGGTCGAGCTGTTCATGAAGCACTACTATCGCACGGTCAAGGAGCTGTCGCTGCTCAACGAAATCCTGCTCCAGCATTTCGCCGAGGCGATCCTCGCGCCCACGCGCGCCCGGGTCAGAACGATCAACCGCCGCTTCCGCGCGCGCGGCGGCTTCCTCGAGGCCGCCCATCCGCGCGTGTTCGAGCGCGCGCCGTTTGCGCTGCTGGAGCTGTTCCTGATCATGCAGCAGCACCCGGAGCTCAAGGGCGTGCGCGCCGGCACCATCCGCCTGCTGCGCGCCAACCTGCGCCGCATCAACGACCGGTTCCGCCAGGACCTCGCCTGCCGCAGTTTGTTCATGGAGATCATGCGCCAGCCGCGCGGCATCACCCACGAGCTGCGGCGCATGAACGCCTATGGCGTGCTCGGGGCGTATCTGCCGGCCTTCGGGCGGATCGTGGGGCAGATGCAGCACGACCTGTTTCACGTCTACACCGTGGACCAGCACTCGCTGTTCGTGGTGCGCAACCTGCGCCGTCTCACCGTGCCCGAGTTTCGCCACGAGCTTCCGCTGGCGAGCGCGCTCATCCAGCACCTGGTCAAACCGGAGCGGCTGTACCTCGCGGGGCTGTTCCACGACATCGCCAAGGGGCGCGGCGGCGACCACTCGCTCCTCGGCGCGGCCGAGGCCGAGGCGTTCTGCCGCCGCCACAGCCTGAGCGAATACGACACGCGCTTCGTTTCCTGGCTCGTGCGTCGGCACCTGTTCATGTCGCACACCGCGCAGCGCGAGGACACCTCCGATCCCGAGGTCGTGCTGCGGTTCGCGCGCGCCGTCGGCGACCAGGAGCACCTCGACAACCTGTACCTGCTGACCGTGGCCGACATCCGCGGCACCAGCCCCAAGGTCTGGAACACCTGGAAGGGCCGGCTGCTGTCGCAGCTCTACAGCGCCGCCACGCGCCTGCTGCAGCGCGGCGTGGCCGAGCCGCTCGACCTCGAGGCCCACATCGCCGACCTGCGCGCGGAGGCTGAGGCCCGGCTCCGGCCCGAGGGCCTGTCCGGGGAGGCGCTCACGCGCTACTGGGAGGATTTCGAGGCCGATTATTTTTTGCACTACGACGCCGAGACCCTCGCCTGGCACGCGCGCGCCATCGTCGGCGCCGCGCCGGCGAACCTGCCGATCGTGGCCACGCGCTACGCGCCGGAACTCGGCGGCAGCGAATTCCTGATATACGCGCCGGACCGCGAGGGCCTGTTTGTCATCCTGACTTCGGGGTTCGATCGCCTGAATCTCTCGATCATGGAGGCGCGCATCCATACCACGCGCCGGGGATCCGCGCTCGACACCTTCGTGGTGCTGGACCATTCCGGCCAGGTGATCAGCGAGCCGCAGCAGCTCGCGCAACTGCGCCAGGCCATGCGCGCGCATCTGCTCGAGCCCAAACCCGGACGCGACCTGCGCGCGGCGCCGCTGTCGCGCCCGCTCCGGCACTTTCCGATCGAGACGCGCGTGACCTTCGCCTCCTCGCCCACGCGCGCGCTGACCATCATGGAGGTGACGGCCCAGGACCGTCCGGGCCTGCTGTACCAGGTGGCGCTCGCCCTGCAGCACTGCGGGATCAACCTGGTCGCGGCCAAGGTGTCCACCTACGGCGAGCGCGCCGAGGACATCTTCTTCATCAGCACGCGCGACCGCCGGCCGGTCACGGACGAGGCGCGGCTCAAGTGCCTGGAGACCGAGATCGTCAGGCGCCTGGCGCCTGTCCCGGAAAAATCTGAAACACGCTCAGTAGAATTTTAATAGACAGGGTTAACAGGACTATCCTTGGAAACAGAAATAGACAGGATTACAAGATTTTCCGTTATGCGCCGGCCCTCGCTACCCTGTGGTCGTTCCTTCAATCCGGATGCGTTGCCTATTCGGCATTCTGACTACAAAATAACTCCATGATTTACCTTGACCACAATGCGACGACGCCAGTACTCCCAGAAGTTATGGAAGCCATGCTGCCCTACTTCACGGAGGTTTGGGGCAATCCATCCAGCACGTATAAGTTTGGCTACAAGCTAAAGACGGTGATTGAGACGGCGCGGGAGCAGGTAGCAGATTTGATCGGGGCACACCCGTTAGAGATCATCTTCACTTCTTGCGCGACAGAAAGCAATAATGCCGCAATTCATGCGGCGTTGAAGGCCAATCCGGGCAAGAAGTGCATAGTCACGTCTGCAGTCGAACATTCCTCGGTGCTCAACTACTGCGTGGCATTGGAGAAAGATGGGGGTCGAGTCACGCGCCTGTCCGTGGATCGCGACGGGTTACTGAAACTAGCTGACCTCGAAGCTGCCATCACGGACGATGTAGCCGTTGTGTCGCTGATGTGGGCCAACAACGAAACAGGTGTGCTGTTTCCTGTGAAAGAGATCGCCGAGATTTGCAAGTTGCGCGGTGTACTCTATCACTGCGACGCGGTGCAAGCTGCGGGCAAAATCGAGATCGATGTCCGAAAAGTTCCGGTCGATTACCTGTCGCTCACGGGGCACAAGTTTCATGCACCGAAAGGGGCTGGGGCGCTATACGTGCGACGCAAAGCGCCGTTCTCGCCTTACATTCATGGCGGCCATCAGGAGCGCAACCTGCGCGGTGGCACAGAGAGCGTGCCGCTGATTGTCGGCATGGGTAGAGCCGCCGAACTTGCGCGAAGATATCTGCCCAACTATGAAAAGAAAGTCCATCTGTTGCGGGATAAGCTGGAGGAAGCCATCCTGAGTTCGATTCCCGGCACCGAGTTGAACGGCCACAAGACGCAGCGTCTCGCTAACACGACCAACATCACCCTGATCGACCAGGAAGGCGTCTGCACCTCATCCGGCTCCGCCTGTCTTGCCGATTCGGACGAACCCTCATATGTTATCAAAGCCATGAAGCCTGAAGGCAATCAGTCTCGCTCGGTGATTCGTTTTTCCCTTGGAATGGAAACGACGGGCGCGGAGGTCGCGAATGTTTTCGGCTACTCGAGAAGGCTCGCTGGAACGCTACGCTTAGCGCCTGTTTGATACCGACGGTTACGCTAAGAGTATTTCACTGAACGCCGGAAAGGAACGATACACTTCGACGTATCGCTCAACATCTGCATCCGGTACGCCGCGTGCAGTACCCATAGGGTGGATCAGGGGTGAAGATGCGGTCCAGGTTTGGAGATTAAGTCGAGGTCCGCGAAGACTGTTAGTCTATGCGCCTTCAAACTTGTGATGCTTACGATGCCAAGCGAGGGATTGTGGATCAGGCAAGAAATGAAGGTTCGCGGGGCGGAGCATTTCGCGTCCTGCCATTTTCTTGAGCAAGTAAGCCTCCTCACCCACTTCCTCGAAGCGGTGTTCGGCAACGATCACGCGTAAATCGTTTGTGATTGACCAGAAGCCGTGGTCAAACAGCCAGTGTGCAGTCTTTGACAGTGCGATGCCATTTGTTGGGTGGTTACTGCCGTCTTTCTTGAATTGATGGATGTGCGCTGCGTCGAGCGACGTCGTTCCGTTGGTCGCAATCATCCGATAGCGCGTCAGCGCGCAGGTGTAGTCGTAAGCTGGGAGGACACGAACAGAAAACTTGGCATCGCGCTTTGCCTCGGACGTTTCGGACGGTAGAAAGCGAGTCGCATCTGCTGCAACGATGTCTTCTGGCGGCACTACAAGACCGACAAGGCTATAGAGTTCGGCCCGTTCGTGCGCTTCAAAGTATTTCGCAATCAGCGTTCGGCGCGCTAGTGTGCGGAATTCCTCGCTCTTCAAACACACAAGGTATGAGACATCCAACTGGGCCAGCACCGCGCGGTTTCTGTCTTCTGCTGGTCGCCCGTCAGCCTCAAGCGGTTTCCACACTCCTTCAGTCCGCAAGTGAAAGAACGGGAGTCTGATGTCGGGCTTTGTACGTCTGCGGACTGAAG
>Ga0209342_10003258_pt1 | contig 17136 bp, 10 predicted proteins | sample RifCSP16_2_FD_184023 | JGI IMG/M metagenome (GOLD analysis project Ga0209342, IMG submission 184023) | Soil microbial communities from Rifle, Colorado - Rifle CSP2_sed 16_2 (SPAdes) (version 2) | ecosystem: Environmental > Terrestrial > Deep subsurface > Rock core/Sediment | place: Rifle... | reverse complement strand
CCTAGGCTCTCACTACATCGACTGTCTGCGCCACTGGTTCGGCGACGTGAAGAGCGTCTCGGGTCGCGTCGCCTCCCTGTACCCTGACCGCACGCTGCCCGACTCCAGCGTCGTTCAGGCGGACGCGGACGACACGTTCACGTTCACCCTCGACTTCGCCAACGGCGGCTCGGCAACCATGATCGGCAGCAACGCCGCCGCTTACGGTTCGGGCCCCGCCGTCGAGGTATACGGCCGCGACGGGACGCTGGCCACGCCGCAACGGGGCGTCAATCCACCGGCGCACGGCACCCTGCTGGGCGCCAAGCTCGGCGAGGAGCGGCTCCAAGAGCTGCCCATCCCGGAGCGCCTCCAACCGTTCGCGGACGCCCGCGACGACCGCCTGATGCCGTACCGTCTCATGGTGCGCGAGTTCGTGCGCGGCATCCGCGAAGGCACATCGCCCGCGCCCAGCTTCTATGACGGTTACCGCGTCCAGCAGGTCCTGGACGCGGTGCGCGAGTCGTCTCGCACCGGAAGACGCGTCGAGATCCCCGCAGCAGAGAGCTAGCGGGAACCCGGTCAGCGCTGGGCGCCGAAGATAGTCTGCCGCACGGCGCGCTCTTCCTCCCGCGCCGCCTCGGCGAGGGCGCCCAGGGGGCGGACCCGACCGTTCTCCATCTCGACGATGTGCGCCGTGTGCTCATAGATGGCACGGTCGTGGGTGGCGATGAGCACCGTCACCCGTTGCGCCCTGACAACCTCGGCGAACAGATCGAGCACGGCCGCCCCCGTCCGTGAGTCCAGCTCGCCGGTTGGCTCGTCGGCGATGATGAGCCGCGGCTCCGTGACCAGCGCTCGGGCGATCGCCACGCGCTGCTGCTCACCGCCGGACAGCTCGTAGGGCCGGTGCGCGGCGCGAGGCGTCAGCCGCACGAGGTCCAGGACTCGGCGGACGCGCTCACCGCGCGCCTTGGCCGGAACGCCGGCAATCCGCAGCGGCAGCTCGACGTTCTCGTAGGCGGAGAGGAGCGGCAGCAGGCCGAAGGACTGGAAGACGAAGCTGACCGAACGGCGGCGGAAGTCGGTCAGTCCACTCTCTGGCAGCGAGCTTATCTCCGCCCCAGCGAAGTCGATGCGTCCGCCCGTCGGCCGGTCGAGGCCGCCGACAAGGTTCAGGAGGGTGGTCTTGCCGGAACCCGATCGCCCGACCACGGCGAAGAACACACCGGCTGGAATATCGAGGCTCACGCCGTCCACGGCGCGAACGAGGTCGCCGCCCTTGCCGAAGTGGCGAGTCACCTCTTCGAGCCGGACCAGCGGCGACGCCACCCTAGGAGCCCTTCCCATCCCCCGCGGTCTCGGGCCGGATGGCAACATGGTCCCCTTCGAGGCTGATGCGGGCGCGCTGGCCGATCCGGAGACGCTCCCGCAGCTCGGCAGGCAACTGCACACGGCCGGCCACATCCACCACCGCGAACTCTTCGTGGCGCGCCTGCTCCCCGTCCACCCGGCGGAACACCTCGGTGCTGGTGCGCCCATCGCGGATGGCGACCACGCGGTCCACCTGCGAGGCGATGGCGAGGTCATGCGTCACCACGATGATGGTGGTGCCGAACTGTCCGCGCAGGCTCCTCAGCAGGTCGAAGATCGCCCGCACGCTCAACGTGTCCAGCTCGCCGGTGGGCTCGTCGGCCAGCAGGAGGGCGGGACGGGGCGCCAGGGCAACCGCGATGGCCAGGCGCTGCTGCTCGCCGCCCGAGAGCGCGGAGGGCAGGTGCTTCCCACGGTCGGCCATTCCGACAGTCTCCAGGAGCTCGGTGATCCGGCGCTGCCGTGCCCCACGAGCCCAGCCCGCGATGATGAGCGGGGTCTCGACGTTCTGCCACGCGCTCAGGTAGGGGATCAGGTTTCGCTCGAGCTGCTGCCAGACGAGACCAACCTGGTGGCGCCGGTAAGCCACCACCTGATGTGGCCGCATGTGCAGCAGGTCATGGTCGCCGACGCGCACGCGGCCGGCGGAAGGCGAGTCGACGCCTGCCAAGATGTTCAGGAGGGTGCTCTTGCCGCTGCCGCTCGCGCCGATGATGGCGATGAACTCCCCGCGTTGCACCGTGAGGTCCAACCCACGCAGGGCTACGACCTCCAATTCGGCCGTCTTGTAGATCTTGATCACGTCCTCGCAGAGGACGAACGGCTCCTCCGGGACCAGGACCCGACCGGCCGCAGAGTCGATTTTCATTCGCCAATCCGTATGAGTCGCGTGATCGAGAGTCGAAAGAAGAAGCGAGACGTTATGGCGGAAGCTATGACGAAGGCTGCGAGAAGAATACCACAAATGCCGATAAGCTCGGCCCATCCGATAGTCAGCACAAAGGGTGGGAGAACCTGTTCGCCCAGCTCCGTGAGTTGCAGGAACGGCAAGATGATGCTTCCCATGACGGCCCCAATGATGCTGCCGACGGCGATCCCTACTAGGACAACCAGCGCCAGCTCGAACGAGACCAGACGGTTAATCTGTCGGGCGGAGAATCCCATCGTGCGCAGAACCGCGAACTCGAGCTGGCGCCGTTGGGCGAACATGTATGCGTAGACCATGAAGCCCAGAACGCCGATACCAGCGACCGCAAGAAAGGCAAGGCTCAATACGCCCTGCCAGCCGGCCGAAGCGAGCGGGTCCGCAGTTGCGCGCCGCATCAATTCTCCTTCGTCGTAGATCACTGTGTTGAACGTGCCGAGCGCTCTAAGCTCCGTAAGGAGCCCTTCGCGCGCCGGGCCTCTGGCCTTCGTCGATATCCAGACCTCATTCGGGTAGAGGCCGTACCCGGGCAGATAGTTGACAACACGGCTTACCTCGGCGAGGTCGACAATGATAAAGCCCGAACCGCCCGGCGAGAGGGTGGGGAAATACTCGATGTCACCCACTATCTTGACTGAAACAGTGCGACCACCGACGCTTAGACTCACCGTCGGCTGTCCCTCGGCCGATAGGTTGGCTGCTTTGCGAAAGGCGCTGCTGGCGATCGCTGGTATTGGCACCTGTTGGCGGGGCACCTGCAGCGCGGGCAAGCCGGCACCCGCGCGCCAAGTCCACTTTCCAGAGTAACTGCCTTGGACAGCATTGGCACTGTCGGCAACGAAACTGTCGCTCGGTGCGACTTGCGTGTTGGGGGACGCCGTGATACCTCGATCGAGCAGCTCCCACCTGGAGAGGGACTCGAAATCTTCAACCTTAGTGACGGCGCCCGAGGCATTAACCGTTTCGATGGCGTCAAACCGCAAGCTACCGGCCGGTACAGTGGATCCAGCTACCTCCCGTCCAGCAGCTATGTTGAATCCGATGAATGTGAACGGGGGCGAACCGGCGGGGAGATCGACAGTATATTGGCGCCACTCTGGGGAGGCGATCGCGCCCGAGAGGACGTCCAGTCCCTCCCTCTTTGCTATTTCCAGGTCCCAATAGGTGCCAGCGCTGTCATGCACTCGCAGGTACAGCAGGCAACCGCGGCATGGCTCAACGGCTTGTACCCGCAGCCGCAATCTGACAGCGCTCGGAAGCAGGGTCCTGCCTTCCAGCACGGGCTCAGGCTTCAAAAGCCCCATCAGCTCCTCTAAGCGCTGCTTTGAGAAATCGCTCCGGAAGAAAGCGATACCAGCAGCGGCCTGTCGAGGAAGGGCTAGCACCTGCGGCACTACACCTTCGGCGGCCGCCCTCCGCCCAACGAGTCGAGCGCTATTGCGATGCAGGGGCATCGCCTCTTCGACGCCGGCGATGGCCTTGAAGGGTGGAAGAAAGGCGCCGGGGCCTTGCTCGAAGTTAGCAATGCGCGCCACGCGGACGTCAGCGCCGGTGGTATAGGCCGTTCGTTCCCGTAGGCTCCGCCCAAGCGTGCCGGAAAAGAGCGCGACGAAGAAGCCCACGGCCGTTATCAGGGTAATAAGGAGGATGAGCCGCGTGTAGGGAAGCGAGTTCCGTCCCAGAAACAGTAGACCGAGATATGACGTGGCAGACAGATCGCCCGAGAACAACCGCGAAGCGAAAGTGAGCAACAAAGGGAAGAGACGCAGGAAGGCGATGGCCGTAGCCACCACCAGCAACGTCGGACTCAGCAATTGCACGGGGTCGAAGCTGAGCTCGCTGAATATACCCGTACGGCTTAACAAGCCTTGCCGGCTTACTTGCCAGTAGAGCAGACCCCCAAGCAAAAGAAAGAGCAAGTCGAGATTGTAGCGCTGCCACCAAGCTTGCGGAGCGGGGCGCGCAAGGCTGGCTCGCTGAGCCGCGAGGCTTCGCCGTGCTAGCTGGAATGTAGGAGCAAGAAGCGCGAAGAAGGCGAGGACCGCTGCAAGCGCGGCCAGCCAAAAAACGTCAGGGGTGAGCCTGACAGGCAAAAGCCCGCCACCGCTGAGAGACTGAAAGGTGGCGGTCTTGCCAAGGAGCGCTGTAAAGCTTTGAGCCAGAAAAGGCCCCACGATGAACGCTACCCCGCAAAGGAGTACTCCTTCCATCGCGTTGAGGGTGAGGATCTGCCGTATACTCGCGCCGCGGTCTTGAAGAAGGGCAACATCTGCGGCACGACGTTCCACGAGCATGTTCCCTACCATGGTCAGGTAATACAGGATGACTCCCACCACCTGGAGCAAGACCAGATAGACCGGAACCCGCGTTAACAAAAGCTTCGTGTGGTACTTGCTCAGCTCTTCCCTTAGGACCGTCAAGAGTTGCCTACCTGGGGCAGCGGACTCGGTATTTACTCTCAGGGTTTCTAAGTCGTTTTCAAACCGCCGGGTGTCCAGTGAGAGCAACTTCTTCGGCTCAATGAAGAAGCGCCACGAGAATTGGTGTGCGTCATGAGCGGGGAAGAGAGCGGCGACGCCGCCCAGGATAGTTTCAGATGGCACAAAGAAGGAGACCGTCTGCCAGGTAACGGGGGGCTCAGGGTCGCGCGGACCAGGCGTATCAAGCAGGAAGGGATTTTCGTTGAGCCAAAACTCCTCGTTCAGATCGAGCGGCTCAACGACGCCGGCGACACGTAACACCAACTCGTCCGTGCTATCACGCCATGAAGGGAGAGCCGCGAGTTCACTGCCGACACGCAGTCCCTCCTGTTGAGCGGTTGCTGGATCTATGAGTACTTCGACGCTGCTTCCGGCTCGCCCGTCAGCTGGTAGGAATGGCTTTGGAAAGGCGCCTTCGATCAGCCGAACGTGCTTTTGCAGGTCCGTGAGTGACAGGAGGTATCCGCGGTCGCGTGATTCCGTGTGCCAGACCTCACGCTGGGCCAATCTAAGGGCGGGAAGCCGCTCGTTCTCGTCTCGCACGCGCGCTTCGGTGTCGTTTAGGAGTTTCGTCAGGTCCTCAACCCTCCGACGCAACGCGGGCTCTTGAGACGCCAGGGCCTCCAGTCTGGCCCTCTCCAACCGCTGGTTAGGTTCGACAGCAGCCGAAGTGGCTCTTCTGGCTTCTTCGCTGAGGATGTTGACCGCTTCTTGGGTCGCGGCTTCGGCCTTCAAGGCGTCTTCATAGGCTTGCTGGCGCCGTGCATTGCCGGGTGTAAGCGCCCGCTCCGCCAGCAGCCGGGACCGGGTCGCCTGCTCGGCAGCTAGCAGTGCACTGTCAAGCCGGGCTTCGGCATCGAAGGCCGCCTGGCTCGCCTGCTTGCTTTCGATGGTTGCCTTTTCTAAGCCAGCAGTTGCGTCAGGCGATTGCGTCCCCACCGCTGCATCCGTGGGCGCCTGGAGTTCACGGCGAATCTGTGACGCTCGTTCTGACTCCTCGGCGATGGTCCGCAACGCTTGTTCCTGTGCCTCCAATGCTTTGATGAGCTGATCGGCCTCATCTGGATCAACTGTATAGAAGGCAGCGGTCCGGAGCAGGCGAGCTTCTGACTCCAGGACCGGACCCAGCCGGAGCCGGGCCTCGTTGGTGATGGCTTTGTCCATCCGGGCATAAGTATCCGGTTGCCCTGGCTCGTTGAAGACTTGTACCTGCACATCGAGCAGCTCCGGCGTACGCTGCTGAAGCTGATGGGCCAAGCCGAGCAGGCTGAGCGCATCTGCATAAAGGGGAGCGCTTGCCAGGAGGGCAACGGCAACGACCACACCAGCCAACACGCTGGAGAGAAGGCGCCAGTTCGCCAGGCTTCGTCTGAGTACCAACTCCCAGGCTGACAGCAAGAGTTTCACTACCCGGCAGATTCCTCGTACCGGGTACAGATGTACACGCTCTCTCCCACGCGGATCAGCAGATCATCGCCTGCCGTCAGCAGGGCTTCAACCCGCGGGTCGGCGATAGAGTAATAAACATACCTGCCGCGTCTCTCCCTGTTCACCAGACCACATTCCCATAAACAGGTGAGATGCCCAGAAGCATTAGGTTGCGAAAGACCTGTAGCCTGAATCACTTCTGAAACGCACCGAGGTCCCTCACGCAGGAACTCCAATACGCGCAAACGCGAAAGGTCTGCCAAGCCCCGAAAGAGCTTTGCCTTCACGCTATGCGCCGCTGAGGCTTGAACAGACACTGGCGGAATCCTCCAAGTAGTTTGCTTCGTATCGGTTGGCGGTTATATAATTCCCCGGCGATAAGATATGCGTTCTTGATAGGCAATGTCAAGGTCAGAGCCAGAACGATTAAGGAGAGGATTAATGGCACAAGCTGTGATCGGGCCGGAGGAGCGCACCGCGTTATTCCGCTGGAGTCGCTGGCTTCAAGTAGCGGATATCGTCTACAACCTCTTCGAGATGGGGGCGGCCATTCTATTTGGGTTGGCTGCGGGAAGCATTGCCCTCATCGGTTTTGGGCTTGACAGTGGCATTGAGGTCTCGGCAGCTGCCATCATTCTCTGGCGACTCCGTGTTGAAGGTCAGGATGAAGCGGAGAGTCGAACTGAGCGGCGGGCGGAGCTCATCGTCGGGCTTACGCTGATGGCTCTGGCGGTCTTTATCGTCGTGCAAGCTGGGCGAAGCCTTCTCGCGCAACAGGCCGCCGATCCGAGTCTTCCGGGCATCGTGCTCTCTGTTCTGTCCCTCCTTTTTATGCCTCTGTTCTTTATCTTTAAGCGCCGCGTCGCAGATCGACTCGGAAGCCGCGCACTAGCTGCGGGTGCCACTGAGCAGATTGTGTGTAGCTACCTCGCCTTCGCACTGCTCTTGGGCCTGGGCGCAAATACGCTCTTTGGCTGGTGGTGGGCCGATCCTACGGCTGCACTCGCCATGGTGCCCCTTGTGGTCCGCGAGGGGTGGGAAGCCATAAGAGGCGAGGACGGAGATGGGCCCAACGCCGAGGCTATGGCTGGGGTATGAAGGTCCCCTACTGGCGAGGGCCCCCATTCTGTTCGGCAACTGATCTCACTCACCGATGCGGATGACGCGCGTGATGGCGACGCGCGAGAAGAAGCGTGTCGTGGCGCTCGCGGCTGATGTCGGCGACGACGAGGTCGGCGGGTCGAGCGACCTCGCGGCGCAAAATGGCGCCGATAAGCCCCTCGCCCATGAAGCCGCCACCGATGAAGGCGGTACGTATGATATCCTCCTTGTCCCGCAGCCTTGGCGCAAGTTTACTACTGCGAGACAGGAAGGCGGAACTCAGTCGCGCTACTGGCTGTAGTCGTAGACCAGCTTGCAAAACTCGGGGTCGTTGCGGATGGGGTCGAAGTCTGAATGTGACCGTGCGTTTTCTTTATAGCTTTCGTTCAGCGCCACTGCTCGGGTCAGATGCTCCACAGCCTCCGGCACCTGGCCTTTGAGAGAGAACGCACACGCGAGGTTGTACGAAGCCTCGGGGCTGTCCGGCTTGATCGCCAGCGCTTTCTCGTAGCACTCGATGGCCCGGTCGTGCTCACCCTTGTGCTTGTAGGCGTTGCCCATGTTGTTCCAAGACTCGAGCCTCTCTGGCTTGATCGCCAGCGCCTTCTCGTAGCACTCTATGGCCCGGTCGTGCTCACCCTTCGCACTGTACGCGTTGCCCATGTTGTTCCACGACTCGTCCTTGTCCGGCTTGATCGCCAGTGCCTTCTCGTAGCACTCTATGGCCCGGTCGTGCTCACCCCTGTGCCTGTAGGCGACGCCCATGTTGTTCCAGGCCTCGTCCTTGTCCGGCTTGATCGCCAGTGCCTTCTCGTAGCACTCGATGGCCCGGTCGTGCTCACCCTTGTCGCTGCAGGCGTTGCCCATGTTGTACCAGGCCTCGTCATTGTCCGGCTTGATCGTCAGCGCCTTCTCGTAGCACTCGATGGCCCGGTCGTGCTCACCCTTGGCACTGTACGCGTTGCCCATGTTGTTCCAGGACTCGTGGTTCTCGGGCTTGATCGCCAGCGCCTTCTCGTAGCACTCGATGGCCCGGTTGTGGTCACCCTTGTGCCTGTAGGCGTTGCCCATGTTGTTCCAGGACTCGTGGCTGTCTGGCTTGATCGCCAGCGCCTTCTCGTAGCACTCGATGGCCCGGTCGTGCTCACCCCTGGCACTGTAGGCGACGCCCATGTTGTTCCAGGACCCGTGGCTGTCCGGCTTGATCGCCAGCGCCTTCTCGTAGCACTCGATGGCCCGGTCGTGCTCACCCTTGGCCCTGTAGGCATTGCCCATGTTGTACCAGGCCTCGTGAAATCGCGGGTCTAGCTCCACAGACCTCATGTAGTTTGCGATCGCACCGTCCAAGTCGCCCGAACGCTGGAGCGCTAAAGCGAAGCGGGCAAAATCCAACGCTGACTGCGGTTGTGGGGCAACCTGCTCCTGGACCTCTACAAATTCCTTCCAGGACAATACAGGATAGACGGCCACTTCGGTGTTACCGCGATCAAATCCCTTCGCCTGCGGATACACGCGATCCCCAAACTCTATTTCAAGGCCGGCTCGCTCTGCCGCCTCCTTGATGTCCAGCTTCACAAGGATGTAGGTCTTCTCAGCATACTGCTCGGCCAAACTCTCGATACGCTTCGCTTGGCTTATGAATATGCCCTCCGGCGTCACTTCGCCGGTCCAGACATCCTGGTCAAAAACTACATCACCGCAACCTATACCCACCCTGAGATCCACCTTTGTGCCATAAGGGTTCTGAGCAAAGGCCGCCAAATCCTTGCCAAAATCAGAGTTCATCCAGCCTTGCTTCAAGCGCACAGCCAGCCGCATGGCGTGCCGTTCGTCTTCATTGGGCCCACCGCCAACCAGGAAAACGTGGCACTCATCCCCTACGCCACCGTAATGTAGTCGACCCGCACTCAGCTTTTCCGCCCGTTCGTAAGCCTGTATTACCTCACAGGCCATTCTGTGGAACGCGCGAACCATTTCACTGTACTTCTCTGGGGTTTGGGTGCTCGCAAACTCAGTGGATCCCAGGATGTCCGCAAACAGGATGACTGCTCGCTTCTTCTGGGGACCCGATCCTACAGTCTGCGAAGTCTGCGTCATCTCACTCACCAATGCGGATGACGCGCGTGATGGCAAGGCGCGAGAAGAAGCGCGTCGTGGCCCCGGAGGCGACGAGGAAGGCCAGCACTAGGATGCCGTAGATGCGGAGCACCTCGCCCCAACCCACCGCCAGCACGAAGGGCGGCAGCACCTGCTCGCCCAGCTCGGTGAGCTGCATGAAGGGGAGCATAACCCGCCCCAGCACGCCGCCGATCAGGCTTCCGGCCGTCACACCGAGGACAACGATGACCAGCAGCTCGAAGGAGACAAGGAGTCCGGTCTGCCGCGCCGAGAAGCCCATCGTGCGCAGGACGGCGAACTCGAGCTGCCGTCGCTGCGCAAAGAGGTACGCATAGATCATGAACCCGAGCGCCCCAACCCCTGCCGCGGCCAGGAAAGCAAGGTTCAAGACGCCCCGCCACCCCGCCGACGTGAGCGGGTCGGTGGTCGCTCGGCTGAGCAACTCGATCTCATCGTAGACCTTGGTGCTGGCGGTCCCGGTCGCGAGCAGACGCTCGCGCAGATCGTCCCGCGCTGCGCCGCGGCTCCTGCTCGCAATCCAGGCCTCATTGGGATAGAGCGCCAGGTCCCCCGTAGGAGCCGCGTTGGCTGCCCGGCTCAGCTGGCCGAGGTCCGTCACCAGGAAGCCGAACCCGGCGGGGTCCAGCGTGGGGAAATACTCGACTGCCGCCACCACTTGCACCTGCACCGCACTTCCGCTGACGCTGAGCGACAGCAGCGGTCGTCCCTTGGGCGACAGGTTGGCCGCTTTGAGGAAGGAGTTGCTGGCGATGGCCGGGATGGGCACCGTCCGACGCGGCAACTGCAGGCCAGGCGTGCCCCCTCCGGCGCGCCATTGCAGCCTACCGGAGAATCGGCCCTGCAGGACGTTCTGGGGGTCGGCGCTGAAGCTATCCACCTGGGCCTGCGCGCCTGCCTGCCCGGCGGGGAGCCCAGTCCCTCGCGGCCGCACCTCCCAGATCGTGCCGGAGTCGAAGTCCTCCGCCATCGCGACCGCGCCCGCGGCGTTCAGGGCCTCGACGGCATCGAGGCGCACCCCGCCCACAGGTAGGCCGCCACTGGGGGCCGTCGAGCGCAGCCAGAAGCCCAGCAGCCGGAACGGTGGCGCCCCGGCGGGCAGGTCCATCGTAAACTGCTGCCAGTCGGGCGAGGACATCGCCTCGATCAGCACGTCGCCTTCCTGCCGAGCCACGTGAACGTTCCAGTAGGTGTCATCGGCGTCACCGAGACGCAGATAGAGCTGGCAAACGGCGCACATAGGGAACGGCTGCACCCAGAGGCGCACCTGACGTGCATCGTTCGGCAACGGCCGGCCCTCGGGAGCGCTCTGCTGGCCCTGCAGCAACGGCATGAGGTCCGAGAGGCGCTGGTCGGCAAAATCGCCCCGAAACCATGCCATGCCTGCGAACGCCTCCGTGTCGACTCCCAGAAGCGTAGGCGCGGCGCTGGCGGCAGCGGTCCGTCCGGCGACGCGAGCCGTGCCGCGGTAGACGGGCATCGCTCGGTCAACCCCGTCCATTCCCGAATACGTGGCAAGGAACGCCCCTCGCCCACGCTCGAAGTTGGCCACGTTCGCCACGCGAATGTCGCTGCCGGTGACGTACGCGATACGCTCACGGATGCTGCGGCCGAGCGTCCCGCCAAAGAGCGCCACAAAGAAACCGACCGCCGTGACCAGCGTGAGCAGCAGAATCAAACGCGTGTAGGGGAGAGGATTCCGTCCCACATACAGCAGGCCCAGGTAGGCCGTGACCGGCAGGTCGCGGGCGAGCCAGCGCGAAAAGAGCGCCAGCATCAGCGGAAAGAGACGGAGGAAAGCGATGGCGGTGGCGACCATGAGGAAGGTCGGCGTAAGCAGTTGGAGAGGATCGAAGGACAGCTCGCCGAACAGGGTGCGACCAAGCAGCGCCCCTTGGCGGCTCACCTGCCAGTAGAAGAGTCCGCCCAGCACGAGCGCGGCCAGGTCGAGGTTGAAGCGCTGCCACCAGGGCAGGCGCGCGGGCCGCGCGAGGCTGCCGCGCTGCGCCACCAGGCTCTGGCGGGAGACCTGGATCGTCGGCGCCAGGAGGGCGAGGAAGGAGAGCCCCGAGGCCAACGCTGCCAGTAAGAACACGTCCGGCGAAAGCTCGACCGGCAGCAGCCCGCCGCCGCTGAGCGCTCGGAAAGCCGCTGTCTTGCCCAGCACCGCGGTCATCGCCTGCGCAAGCAGAGGGCCGATGACGAACGCCGCGCCGCAGAGCAGGAGCGCCTCCATTGCATGAAGCACCAGCACCTGACCCATGCTCGCGCCGCGCTCCTGCAGCAGGGCGACGTCGGCGGCACGGCGCTCCACCAGCATGTTCGTGACCATCGTTAGGTAGTAGAGGATGATGCCGACCACCTGGAGCAGGACCAGGTACACCGGTATCCTTGTCAGCAGCAGCTTCGTCCGGTAGTCCTCGAGGACCTTGTCCAGGACCGTCAGCACCTGGCTGCCGGGCACCCCCGTCAAGACACCGCGCTGGAACGCACCGAGGTCGTCCTGGAGAACAGTCGCGTCCTGCGAGGGCACCCTGTCTGCATCGACGTAGAACCGCCAGGCCAGCGTGCTGGCTTCATGCGCGGGGAACAAGCCGCCGAGCCCGTCCAGGAAGCTCTCCTCGGAAACGAAGAAGGAGGCCGTGTGCCAGCCCTGCTCCGGATCGCCAAGGCGGAACGGGTCCTCCAGGAGCCAGTACTCTTCCTTCGGGTCGTTTGGCTCGATGATGCCCGCGACGCGCAGGAGCAGTTGATCCCTGGTCTCCTCCCATGCGGGCAGGACGACGACCTGGCTTCCCACTTCAAGGCCCAGCTGATCCGCCGTGGCGGCGCCGACCAGCACCTCGGCCACGACCGCCGCCTCCTCGTCTTCCGGTACCGCGAGGAGCGCCGGATAGGCGCCGGCCACCAGCCGAACGTGGTCTTCCAGCCCAGAAAGCGCTTGCATGTAGGCCCTGTCCCGCGACTCGTTCTGCCAGAGCTCGCGCGTCGCCTGGCGCAGTGCCGCCAGGTGCTGAGTCTCCTCCTTCACCCGCTGCTCGACTTCGGCCACCCTCGCGGCGGCCTCTTGCGCCGTGCGGCTCAACGCCGGGTCTTGCGAGCGCAGGGCGTCCTGCTTCGCCCGGTCCAGGCGGATGTTGGCTACTCGCTCCACCAGGCCGGTTTGGGTCACGTCACGCCTCGCCTTGGTCACCGCCTCCAGGGCCGCGGTCTCCGCAGCTTGCGCCCTCTCATACGCCAGCTGGCGGCGCTGATCGCCCGGCACCAGGGCACGCTCGGCGAGAAGGACCGCCCGTTGGGCCTGCTCCGCGGCCATCTGAGCGCTGTCGAGGCGCGCTCTCGCCTCGAAGGCCGCCGTGCGCGCACGGTCCGTCTCCTTGGTTGTCTGGTCCAACGCCGCAGTCGCTTCGGCCGATTGGCTCGCGACGGCCGCGTCCGTGGCCACCTTCGAGTCGAGACGCGTCTGCGAGACCGCCTCGGTTGCATCGAAGAGCGCCGCCCCGGCCTCTTCCTGCGTGGTCAACGATTGGACAAGCCGGTCGGTCTCCTCCAGCGTGGCGAGATAGAAGACGCTGCTACGGAGGTAGCGGCTCCGACCTCTCAAGATGCCGTCGAGCTGCTGCGTCGCCTCGCCCGATACCCGGTCGTCCACCGCGGCATACGCCTCGCGTTGAGCCGGCTCATTGAAAACCAACACCTGAACATCGAGGAGCTCGGGCGGACGCTGCCGGAGCTGATGAGCGAGCCCAAGCGAGCTCAGCGCTTGCGCGTACAGCGGCGCGCTGGCCAGCAGCGTGACCGCCATAACGACGCCGATCAGCACGGTGGAAAGCAGGCGCCAGTTGGCGAGGCTCCGCCGCACGACGAGCTGCCACGCCGAGACGAAGAGGCCGATCATGGCTGGTGGTCTGTCCGCGAACCGCTGCTGCGCCTACCCGTCGCCGAGCTCGACCAGCACGCTCATGCCGCTGCGGGCGCCCCGCGCGCCCTGCGGCAGCGATATCGTGACGGGAAACACGACCACGCCCGACTGGGTGCGTCCGATCATGCCGACATGCGTGACAACACCGGATACCTCAGCCTCGGGGAGCGCGGCGATCGTGACCTTCACACGCTGGCCGGGCGCCACGTTGACCACGTCCGCCTCCTCAACAAGGGCGACGACCTGCACGGTCGTCGTATCCACCAACGTGATGGTCGTCGTACCGGTACGGGCCGCCTCTCCGGGCACACCGACCACCTCCTCCACGGTCCCCGTAAAGGGCGCGGCGATCACGGCGTTGCGGACGCTCTCGCGGGCCCGCGCCAGATCGGGATCGCCGAGGGTCTGGAAGCGCTCCAGCTGCTCCCGCGCGCGTCGCAGCGCGTCCTCAGCCCTCGCGAGGTTGTTCTCGGCCGTGGCGAGGGCGGTGGCGGCATTCTGCTGCGCCGTGTCCATGTTTTCCAGGGCGGTCATCAGCTCACTCAGTCGGCGCGAAAGGTCCTCATCGCTCACCTTGCCCTCCCTGTGCTCAAGGAAGGCATCGTCGTAGCGCTTCTGGGCCGTATCCAAACGCGCCTGGAGGTCGCGCAGGTTCCGCGCCACCGCCGCGCTGTCCTTGGTCGCCGCCAGGGTCCGAGAGGCGTTATCAACGTCGGTCTGGGCATTCCGCACCGCAGCCCGGGCGTCGGCCAGGCGGCCCTCGCTCGTCGCCTCGGCCATGTGGAGCGCGGCCTCCAGGTCACCGGCGCCCTGGAGGCGCGCCAGCACCTGGCCCTCAGCCACTCGTTCGCCGGGGCGGACGCTCAGTTCGCCGAGCACGCCGGCGGCACCAAAGGAGAGCCGCGCCTGTCGCGGCAGCAAGACGCTGCCGGAGGCCACGGTGCTCGCAGTGGCGCTGGCAAGGGACGCCGCACGGGCCCTGGGCACGACCGACAGCAAGGCGAGCGCGCTGAGAGCAACAAGGGCGAGGCTCAGGGGAACGAGGTTCTTCATACTACACCGCCGTTCTTCGCGAGAATGGGGAAGCCGATGCCAGCTTACTCTTGCGCGCTCGCTAGCGCGAGAGCGGTGCTGAAGTCAGTATCGAGCGGGGCCTCTCGAGCGGCGCGCGGGAACGCCCAGCCGCCGTAGGACCCTAGTCCGTCCTGGCTCTCACGCCGCGCCCCACCCCCTCCCCCTCCGGCTCCTCCAGCAACCGCACGCGCAGCCAGCGTCCCGAGAAGAAATACGGGATGTAGAACAGGGGGCGGGCCGCCATTGCCAGGACCACGGCCCAGGCTATCCCGTACTGACCAAGACCGGCGACGTTCGGCAGCATGAACGCCAGTGGCTGCTGGATGCCCCAGATGGACACCAGCGTCACAATCATCGGCACGATGGTATCGCCGGCGGTCTGGAACGATTGCATCGCCACCTGGCCGATGCCCATGGCCACGTACCCAACCACCTGGATGCGCAGCCATATCTGCGCGACGGCAAGGAGCTCCGCGTCGCTGCTGAAGATGGTGAGCACGGCAGCCGGGAAGGCAAACAGCACGGCGCCCAGGATGGCCTTGACCACGGTGACATAGCCCGCAGCCCACAGCACCGTCTGCCTCGCCCGCTCAGGCTTCCCGGCGCCCAGGTTCTGGCCGACGATGATCCCCGACGCCTGCCCCAGCCCCTGGCTGCCCAGATTGGCGAACATCTCCACTCGTCGGGTCAGCGCGTACGCGGCGAGCGCGTAGTCGCCGAACGGTGCCACCAGCCCTACGAGAATGAGCTGCGCTATCGACCGCTCCATGCTGTTGACCGAGGCCGGCCCGCCGACCTTGAGGAGCCGCCGGAGGATCGGCCAGTCGAAACGATAGCCGCTCATGCTAAGGTGAAGGCGGGAACCGCCGCGGAATAACGCCGCAAGGATCAGCACGAGCGAAACGGCATGGGCGATGATGTTCGCCACAGCAGCTCCCGGCAGACCAAGGGCGGGCAGCCCGATCCAGCCAAACATCAGCAGCGGGCTCAACACGATGTGCAGCACCCGCGCGACGACGTTGGCCTTCATCGGGGTGAGCGTGTCGCCCGAAGCGGCCAGGGCGTGCCCTCCCAGGTTCTGGAAGCCGGTCACCGCCTGGCCAACAAAATGGATGCGCATGTACGCGGCGCCCTGTGCAATCACCTCGTCGGAGATGCCAAGGAGGCCCAACATCGCCTCGGTGAAAAGCACCCCGATGACGGTCATGATCAGGGCAAATGCCAGCGTCAGCGTGCCCGCCTGCAGCACCACGAGGTTGGCCAACTGCATGTTCCCCATGCCCACGGCCCGTGAGACCATGGCCCGCATGCCGGTGTCGATTCCCTGACGCGCGAGGAAGGCCATCTGCGTGTACTGTTGCGCCACGCCCATACCGGCGATCGCCCGCGTCCCGATGCCGTGGCCGGCCCACACCAGGTCCGCCAACTGGTCCATTACCCGCATCGCCCCTTCGACCACCTGTGGCCAGGCCAGGAACCAGAGGTTCCTGGGGATGCTTCCCTCGGTCAGATTCCGCGTGACGTACGTAGATCGCCGACCGCGCCGGGAGCCGTTTCGGCCTGACGGCCATCCTTGCCCATCGAGCAGGATGTCGCGCGCCTCGACGCTTGGCAGGGAGGTCTCCAGCGGTGGCCTGCGTGTTTGTGTGTCCAATGTGGGCTGGTACTCCTTGAGCTCGGTGTGTAAGACACCGGCACGGCGACCAACATCAGCGCGCCCGCCTTGAAAGCGCAAGAAACATAGCATACAATCTATTCGTGCGCAATCCATCCCGACCCCAACCCATCGGCCCGCTTCTCCGTCGGGTCTCGCGACTCGCGAACCGGCTGTACCGGCAGGAGCTGCAGCAGCTTGGGCTGACGACCCGGCAGGCTGCGGCGATACTCGCTCTGTGCGAGGAGCCCGGCATGACGCTGCGCCGGTTGGCGGAGACGCTCGGTTCAGACCAGGCCACCGCCTCCGTTCTGGTCGACCGGCTTATCGCGGCGCAGCTTTTCACCCGCGTCGCCGATCCGGTTGACCGCCGGCGGGTTCACCTATATCCAACTGAGCGGGCGATATCGCTCGCGGAGAGGCTGGAGCCTGCGCGTCACGCCTCCGAGAGGCTTATCGAGGAGGCACTGGGGGTCGAGGATTCCCAGACGCTCCGGCGCCTGCTGGGCAAGCTCCAGGCTTCCCTCGAGGACCTTGAGGCCGCCACGGTCGGCGGGAGGGCAGGGTCTCCCGCCTGGCTCGGCGCGCGAGTGGGGCCCCGGCCATGAGAGGTTGGGGTGGCGGCATGCGCGGTCTGGCCGGCCTCGGCGGGCGAGCCGATCGCTCATGGGGCGGCACCCTGCGCGCTTCTGATCTTGACGACGACGTCATCGGCAAGGTCTACGACCACACGGTCGTCACCCGCCTTTTTCGGCGATACATAGCGCCTCAGCGGACGAAGGTCTTGCTCATCCTTGTGAGCATGATGGTCTTCCGCGTAACCAACCAGCTCATCCCACGCTTTATCGGTCTAGGCACCGATGCCATTAGCACTGGCAATATCGACCGGCTCCTGTTCACGGTGGCGCCCCTGTTCGCCGGCAACCTGCTCCTGAGTTGGGCAGCCCAGTGGGTGGAGCTGGTCTTCCAGATGCAGGTGGGCCAGCGCATCCTCTACACCTTCCGGACCGAGATGTTCGCCCACTTGATGAAGCTGTCGCTGCCGTTCTTCGACCAGAACGAG
>Ga0209342_10003255_pt1 | contig 17149 bp, 15 predicted proteins | sample RifCSP16_2_FD_184023 | JGI IMG/M metagenome (GOLD analysis project Ga0209342, IMG submission 184023) | Soil microbial communities from Rifle, Colorado - Rifle CSP2_sed 16_2 (SPAdes) (version 2) | ecosystem: Environmental > Terrestrial > Deep subsurface > Rock core/Sediment | place: Rifle... | reverse complement strand
AGGGGTCGGCTACCACTCCGACCCCTCGAGCTTCGGCGATCTCGCCCGGTACGGCGCCGAGGCGCCGTCCGTCGCCGCCCTCCTCCGCGAGGACCCGCGCCACGGGGAGACGATCCACCCGGCGCTCGAGGTCAAGGCAGGCGAGGTCGTCTGGGCGGCGCGCCGCGAGATGGCGCGCAGCGTCGAGGACGTTCTTTCGAGAAGAACGCGGGCGCTCGTTCTCGACGCCCGAGCGGCTCTCGAAGCCGCGCCCTCGGTCGCGAGCCTCCTCGGCGAGACTCTGGGAAAGAGCGAAGTGTGGCGGCGAGCGCAGGTACGCGCTTTCGAGCGGGTCGCGCGAACCTACATCCCGACCGCTGCGATATAGTCGTTCGCATGCAACTGCTGCTAGCTGCCGTCGCCGCCGCGTCCCTGAAACAGGCCGTTCTCGCGCGCGTGGATGAGATTCACTCGCGGATGCGGGTGGTCAATCAGGCCATCTGGACCTACGCGGAGCCGGGGCTCGAAGAGACCCGGTCCTCGAAGGAGCTAAAGGACTGGCTTTCGGACAACGGCTTTTCCATCCGAGCAGACGTCTCGGGGATGCCCACGGCGTTCGTCGCGAGCTTCGGCGGGGGAAAACCCGTCATCGCTTTTCTCGCGGAGTACGACGCGCTCATGGGCGTCTCCCAGAAGGCGGTCCCGCGGCGCGAAGCCCGCGAGGACCCCTTGATCGTCGCCGGGCACGGATGCGGTCATAGCGTTTTTGGAACGGGGACGACGGCGGCCGCCATCGCTCTCAGCCAGGTGATGGCGGCGCAAAAGCTCCCCGGCACCGTTCGTCTCTACGGGACTCCCGCCGAGGAGACTGTCGACGCCAAGACCTACATGCTCCGGGACGGCCTCTTCGACGACGTCGACGCCGTCCTCTCCTGGCACGCGAGCGATCGCACCGGCGCGAGCTACTCCTACAGCAAGGCGGTCCTGGGCGCGAGGTTCGCGTTCGAGGGCCTTCCCGCCCACGCCTCGGTCTCGCCCCATCAGGGAAGGAGCGCCCTCGACGCTCTCGAGCTAATGAACATCGGCGCCAACTACCTTCGCGAGCACGTCCCCCAGGACGCGCGCATTCACTACGTCGTGACCGACGGCGGCGGTCAGCCGAACGTGGTGCCTCCGAAGGCGGCCTCCTGGTACTACGTTCGCGGCGATCGACACGGCACCGTCGAGCAGGTGTTCGCCCGGCTCGTCGACATCGCCCGAGGGGCGGCGTTGATGACCGGGACCGAGATGAGCTACGTCGTGGACGGAGACGCCCACGAGGTCCTTCCGAATCGCGCTCTCTCCCATATCATTCACGACAACCTAGAGACGGTGGGCGCTCCGCGGTTCGACGACGCGGAGAGAACGTTCGCCCGAGAGACCCAGAAAGAGCTCGCATCGATTCCCGACCGCGCTCTCTTCGAAGACATCGACCCCGTCCCCGAGGAGCCGGAACAGCGCGCGAGCTCGACGGACCAGGGCGATCTCTCGTGGCACGTGCCCACGGGAAGTCTCGTGGTCGCTTCCTACGCGTTCGGAGCCCCCGGCCACTCCTGGCAGGTGGCGGCCTCGACGGGAATGAGCATCGGCGAGAAAGCCATGAGCGTCGCCGCCAAGACGCTCGCCGCCACCGGCCTCGATCTCCTGACGCAGCCGGCGCTCCTGGAGCAGGCGCGCGAGTCGTTCCGGGAGGTCCGCGACCCGCTGACGTTCAAGACGCTGCTCCCCGAGGATGCGCGTCCCCCCGCGAGCATTCGAAAGTAACCGCTATCTCCAGCGCTCGAGCTTCGGAACCCTTCGCGAGAAGAGCCCGGCAAGGAAGCCGGGAAACCCCGATTCCTTCAGCTTCCCCTTCACCCGCTCCTGCATCTCGCCCGCGGTGATGTCGGGAAGGGTGAATCGCCCGCCCTCGTAACAGTGCGAGCAGTACATCCTGCTCTTCGAGCCGTCCGCGTTCGTTCCTCCACCGCGCTCGTCCCGGCCCAAAGGCATCCCGCAGGACTGACAGTTCTTGAAACTCCTGGTCCCCATTGAACGCCTCCTGATATAGTTGCAAATCTAATACACTCACGCGTAGTCTTGCAACCATGCGTTCGAGCTCGACCCGAACCTCTCTCTTCGGGATCTTCGTGCTCGCCCGCCGGAAGCTGACCGCTGCCCAGGTCATCACCCTCGCCCGCACCCTCGGCATCTCCGCGACGAACGTGAAGAGCCATCTCACCCGCATGGTGGCGGAGGGTTTGCTCGAGCGGACCGGACCGAAGCGCGCGGCGCGGTATGGGCCGTCGCCGGGCCAGGCCGCGGTCGTAAAAGGGATCGAAGCGCGCCTCAAGAGCGATTCCCAGAAGCCGTGGGACGGCGAGTGGATCTTTCTCGCGCTGAAGATGCCCGCTGCAAGAGGACAGCGGGATCGGATCCGGGCCTCGCTGTGGTTCGACGGCTTCCGTCCCTGGGACGGATCGACGTTCGTGCGACCCACCTGGCCGACGGCATGGGCGCAGGCGCGCGCCCGATGGTATCTCGCGCGGATCCCCGGACTCGCGGTCCACGGGCCTCTCCTCGGCAACGTTTCCGTTAGCCGGCTGTATGACCTGGACACCCTCGATCGGGAGGCCCGGAAGCTCGCGCAGCGGATTCGGGCCAAGCAAGTCCCCGCAATCTCACCCGCCCGCGCGTTCGCGGCGCGTCTCAAGATCGGCGGGCTGGTAGCGAGGCTCGTGGGCCACGATCCCAGACTCCCGCAATCCCTCTGGGGAAAGCGAAGGGGAATGCGTGATCTTTCGCGCACGTTCGCGGGGTTCGAGAAGCGAATCGCTCCGGCCGCGCAGCGGTTCCTGGACGGACTTTGAAAGCACTTCTTCTGTTCGAGGAACACAGACCTCAACGACTACGTCAGTTGGTAGGAATCGTACTTGGACGCACAACCGCCAGGGTTGGAGTACGAGCTCTCGAAATCTTCGACCGGATCTTGCCTGAGCGGGTAGCCCTTACGGGTCTCGCCGGCCATATGGAGGAACCGAAGCGCGGCCTGCAGTGAATCCTCGACGCTCCGAGCTCGCCCAAACAATTGAAAGAGAAGGCATGGCACGCAGGCCGAGTTCGGTGCGCTGATGCGGGCCTGGGCCGCCGCCGGCGCGCACTGTCCGTCGCCGTAACAGGCGTGCGGGCCGCCGGTTCGAGTCTGCCCTTTCAGCAGCTGGAAAGGCTGCTGCGACAGCCTGAACCCCCGCCTGACCCAAGGCGCCGGTCGCGCCAGAGATGGCGCGCGAGCCGAAGTTCGAGAAGTGCCTGCCTCGGGAGTTGGTCGAAGAAATACTCGGCCATCGAGTCGACGACTCCGCGGGCATGAGCAAGACGCTGGCGGAACCCCTTCGAAACGTCGAGACGTTATAATGGACTCAGTCATGGCGACTACGGCGAACAAGCACGTTTACGCGCACATCACGAAGGACCCTGAGGTCTGTGGCGGAAAGGCCTGTATCGACGGGACTCGAATCAGCGTTGCGGACATCGTCTGCTTGCTCGATGAGGGCTACTCTCCGGAACGAATGCTCAACGTCTTCGCCACGCCTTTAACGCTCAGCCAAGTACATGCCGCTCTGACGTACTACTACGACCACAGGGAAGAGATCGAGGCATCCTTCGCCGAAGATGAGAAGATCGTCGCCGAGCACGATCGCAAACGAGCCGAATACCTGAGCCGTCGCCGCTAGTGGCCGGTCGCTTTCCCATCTTCTTTGACGCCTGCGTGCGTCAGCAGATCATCGATGGACTGATCCGCAGAGACTGGGATGTCCAGCGTGCGATTGACTTCTTCCCTGAGGGGACCCACGACGACATCCTCTTTGCTTACGCGGCATCCAATAGCCGAGTCTTCGTGACCAACGACGCACGGATCCAAGGTACCGGCGACAACTGGCTCGAGAAGGGCCGTCCATTTACCGGGCTCATCTTCTGGCCACGAAAGCACTATAAGCGGATGACCGACGGAGACATCATCGGCAAAATCGAGAAACTGGCCGAGAAGGAGAATCCCTTCGCGTACCCCATCGTCCGCATCAAACCAGGCGAGTAGCTCCGGGGGCTGGCTACTACCGATCCCCTCCCTTTCTCTGCCGGAAGTTGGCCTTGCCGAATCCGTGGGTCGCTTCGTGGGGAGCCGTCGTGCCGCCGGTGACGCCGGCCTCGTGTTGGCCGCCCTCGACGATCTCGAGCTTGCTTGCCTCGACGAGTTTCTTCAATCCCGCGTGGTTCGCGTCCTCGTCGCGGATCTGACCGGATTTGCCGGGGCCGAGGTGCAGAGACTTCCCTCGCGGTAGCGGCACCTTGAGTGGCGCATGGGTCTTGTTGGTCACGGTTTTCATGGAGGACCTCTTCTCGGGGCTATTTTATCTCGGGCGGACAGAGAAATTCTCCGGCGGCAAGGAGAGGTCCTTTGCGAGACGCTCCATCACTTTCACCACGCGTTCCTTTGGCCTACCATGGCCGGGTACACGAGGAGGAATTCTTGAGCCAGAGAGAACACGCGCATCCCGCAGGAGAGAGCACAGAGCCCGAGATCCCGGAGCCGACTTACGCCGAGCGAGCTCGCACCCTCGTCCACATGGGTCGCGTTGGAGCGTTGTCCACTCTCTCGCGGCGTCACGCCGACTGGCCCTTCGGCTCGCTCATGCCGTACGGCCTCGACGAGCGTGGAAGCCCCACCTTCCTCATCAGCACCATGGCGATGCACACGCAGAACCTCCTCGCGGATCCCCGCGCGAGCCTCCTCGTCACCGAACCGGGCGTCGCCGAGGATCCCCTGGGAGCGGGTCGGGTGACGTTGATGGGTCGGGTGGCGAAGACGACCCGCGCCGAGATCCGCGAAAGCTACCTTACCCGACATCCGAATTCGTCGTACTGGGTCGACTTCAAGGACTTTGCTTTCTTCCAGGTGGAGATTGTCGACGTGTACTTCGTCGGCGGCTTCGGTGTCATGGGCTGGGTCGACGCGGAGGACTACGCGAAAGCCGAGCCCGACCCTCTCGCCGACGCCGCGCGGGGCATCCTCGATCACATGAACGCGGACCACGTCGACGCGATGCTGCTTCTCGCCCGCGGGCTCGGAGGCGTCGAGGGCACCGACGCCAAGATGACCGCCGTCGATCGCCTGGGATTTCATCTCCGCCTCGAGACCCAGGACGGGATGCGCGGGCTGCGCATTGCCTTCTCCCGGGAGGCTCGTTCCCCGGAGGAGACGCGGGAGATCCTCGTGGACATGGTCCGGCGTCAGCGTCAGCAGGGTTGAGTCCTCATTCGGGACGCGCGGAGCGAATCGCTCTCCCCGGAAAAACGCCCTCGACGAGCTTCGAATCCCGAACGACGAAGGTACCTCCGACCAGAACGTGCGCGATGCCGCGCGAGGGGAGGTCTCCCTTCTCGTAGGTAGAGAGGTCGAGGATCGTTTCCGGATCGAAGACGGTGATATCGGCGTCGGCGCCGATCTGGATGCGGCCTTTCTTCTTCATCTGTGGGGCCGCTGCCGCAAGGCGCTCGGCCGGCATCAGCGTCATCTTCCTGAGCGCGTCGATCAGAGGCAGGCTCTTCCTCTCGCGGACGTAGTAGCCGAGGATGCGCGAGAACGTTCCCGCCCCACGGGGATGGGCGGGCCCGTTGAGGAACGGGATTCCGTCGCTCGCGACCATGACGTCAGGTTGGGCCGTGACCCACTCGTTGATTTCTCCCGAGCGGTCTCCGTGGATGATGACCCAGCCGCCCTCTTCGCGGAACCTCCGAAAGCTTTCGCGGGTCAATCGCTCGCCCGTCAGCGGCCACTGTAGATTCTGGAAATCCTCGTCGGGCCGATCCACCCAGGAGTCGAAGAGCGCGGATTCGAGGCGGGTCGACCCGGCAGTGTAAGGATAGGCCTCGGTCGTAACGTCGAGGCCGGCGGCGCGAGCGCCCCGGATCATCGAAAGCGTCGTCTTCGCCGAGTCCCCGGCGCTCGAGTTCATGTGGACGATATGGAGAGAGGCGCCCGTCGCGGCGGCGTTCGCGATGCACTCCTGGAACGCGCCCAGAGTTCCGCCGGAGCCCTCGCCTCGCAGATGGACGTAGATGGGTACGTTCTGGGCCCGAGCGACCTCGAAGAGCCGCAGGATCTCCTCGCGGGTCGCGCCCGGCGTATAGGTAATGCCGAGGCCGAAGCCGAGACCTCCTTCTTCGAGTCCCCGCACCATCAGCGTTTCGAGACTCCGAAGCTGGCCGTCGCTCGTCGCTTTGTAGGCATAGTCGGACACCTTCATGAGCCGTATGCGGCTCGGGTCAGCTTCGTCCCCGAGGGCCCAGCTTCCGACGTCGATGTCGTGGAAGAGCTTGGCGCGGGCGGGAAGGTGGCCGACGGTGGCGCCGTAGTGGATCACGGCTTTGCCCTCCCGCGAAGCGAGCCATGCCGCAACCGGGTAGACGCCGATCTCCATTTCGAGCGCGGTCGTGACCCCGTCCTGAGCCTGGAGGCGGTTACTCACCGGGTCCTGGCCGTGCGCGTGGAGGTCGATGAACCCCGGCGCCACGACGAGCCCCGAGGCGTCGACGATGACCGTTCCCTCGAGAGGCTCTTCGCTGATGGCGACGATGGTCCCGCCGGTAAGGCCGACGTTCCGAACCGCGTCGAGACCGGTCTCCGGATCCATCACCCGCCCGCCCCGGAGGACGAGGTCGATAGCGAGAAGTGCAAACGTCGATAGGTTCATTTTCGTGCCACCCAGATTTGATGCGTCGACTCCTCCGTTAATGGGGTCAACGGGTTTTCCTCGAAGTCCCCGTGCACCGCCGCGACCTCGAAGCCCGCGTCTTCGAGGAGCCGATGGCTCTGCTCGGGAGTCACCCAGGATAAATTGATGCGCCGATAGCGCCGGCTCACTACGGTTCCGCCGGAATCGATCTCGTCGGTCCAGACGACGATCCGAATCACCTGGTGCTCCATGTCGTGGGTCGAAGCCTCCCACAGGATATGGTCGCGGCCGGTCTCGGCGTTGCGGAACTCCGCCCGAAGATGGGGAAGGCCGGGCTGAACGTAGCTCGGATCGAAAATGAAGTGGTCGAAGATGAACCGGCCGCCGTCCCGGAGCTGGCTTCGAACCTGCTTCATCGCCCGCAGCTTGTCGTCGTCGGTCAAGAGGTGCCCGATCGAGTGGAACGGGAGGACGATGAGGTCCGCGGGTGCTTCGAGAACGAAGTCGCGGAAGTCCGCCTGGATCAAAGTCAGGCGGTCCGAGACTCCGGCCTCGCGGGCCCGCTTGCGGCATAGCTCGAGGATCGCGCTCGAGGAGTCGACGCCGGTGATGGGCCGTCCCTGCTTCGCGACTTCGATACAGATGCGCCCGTTTCCGACTCCGAGCTCCGCCACCGGTCCTTCCGACTCGAGGAGCTTCTTCAGATAGAAACCACGGTTCTTCAGCGTAACCGGGGCGCTCTCGCACCAGGCGTCGTAGATATCGGCGAAGTCGTCGTAGGGAACGCGGGACATGAATCTTTGCTAGAGTTCTGCCGGGAGGATATCAGACGTGAGCGACAAGGTGCGCGTCGTTTTCATCGACAACCCGCCGGTGAACGGCCTGGGCGCCGCCGTCCGGACCCATCTCATGAACGAGCTCGAGCGCGCCCTTGCGGACGAGAACGTCGAAGCGATCGTCCTCTCGGGCAAGGGCAAGATGTTCAGCGCCGGCGCCGACATCCGCGAGTTCGGAAAGGAAGCGCCCCTGGGTACGCCTTCCCTCCCCGAGCTCATCGACGCTGTCGAGCGATCGGCGAAGCCCGTCGTCGCCGCCATCCACGGAGTCGCCGCCGGTGGAGCGTTGGAGCTCGCACTCGGATGCCACGCGCGCGTTGCCTCCGCCGACGCCCGCGTCGGTCTTCCCGAAGTGACGCTCGGGATCATCCCGGGGGCGGGCGGCACCCAGAGACTTCCGCGTCTCATCGGTATCCGGGAGGCCCTAGGCCTCATCACCGAGGGGAAGCTCGTTCCCGCCCCGAAGGCCCACGCCCTCGGCATCCTGGACGAGATCGCCTCGGGAGACTTGATCTCGGCCGCGATCGAAAGAGCGGGCAGGACCTCGCTCCGGCGGACCTCGGAGCTCCGGGCGGCCGACGATCCCGCCGCTTTCGCCGAGGCAGAGAAGGCCGCCGCGAAATCCCAGGGATTCGAAGCTCCCATGGCCGCGATCGAAGCGTTGAAAGCGGCAGTGAGTCTTCCAGCGGACCAGGGTTTTCGAAAGGAGCGCGAGATCTTTCTAAGGCTCGTGGGCTCGGACCAGTCGAAAGCGCTGCGCCATGTGTTCTTCGCGGAGCGCGAGGCCGCCAAGATTCCCGACGTGCCCCCGGAGACGAAAGTGAGGGAGATCGTCTCCGCGGGAGTCATCGGCTGCGGGACCATGGGAGGCGGAATCGCGATGTGCTTCGCGAACGTCGGAATCCCGGTCACCGTCGTCGAGGGCGATGCCTCCGCCCTCGAGCGAGGACTCGAGAAGATTCGCGGCCTCTACGAATCCAGCATGAGCAAGGGGCGCCTTTCGAAAGACGAGTTCGACAAACGCATGGCTCTCCTTTCGGGGACGACCGATTTCTCGCGGCTCTCCCAGTCCGACATCGTCATAGAAGCGGTCTTCGAGGAGATGCTGGTGAAGAAAAACGTCTTCCGAAAGCTCGACTCCATCGGCAAAGACGGCGCGATCCTGGCAACGAACACCTCCTCTCTCGACGTGAACGAGATCGCGGATGCCACGTCGAGGCCTGCGAGCGTCATCGGGACTCACTTTTTCAGCCCCGCGAACGTCATGAAGCTCATGGAGTGCGTTCGTGGAGCCAAGACTTCGAAGGAGACCCTCGCTTCCGTCTTCCAGCTCGCGAAGAGGCTCGACAAGGTCGCGGTCCTCGTAGGGGTCTGCGACGGGTTCGTCGGCAACCGGATGCTCTACGCCTATCGCCGGCAAGCGGACTTTCTTCTCGAGGACGGCGCTCTTCCCCACGAGGTCGACCAGGCGGTCGTGGAGTTCGGACTCCCGATGGGACCTTACGCCATGGCGGACCTCGCGGGGCTCGACATCGGCTGGGCGGTGAGAAAGCATCAGGAGGCGACGCGGCCGAAACATCTCCGTTACTCCACGATTCCCGACCGTATCTGTGAGCTCGGACGCTTCGGGCAGAAGACGGGCGCGGGCTTCTATCGCTACGAGAAAGGAAGCCGCGCCCCCATCCCCGATCCCGAGATCGCGGCCCTCATCCAGGCAGTGTCCCGGGAGCTCGGCATCGCGCGTCGCCCCTTCACGAAAGAAGAAATCGTCGAGCGCTGCATCTACGCGCTCATCAATGAAGGCGCCAAGATTCTCGACGAGGGGATCGCGCTTCGAGCGAGCGACGTCGATCTCGTCTGGATCCACGGCTACGGCTTTCCCCGCTACCGTGGAGGGCCGATGTTCTACGCCGACACCGTCGGGGTGAAGAAGGTCAAAGACGCCGTGGCGCGCTTCTACCAGGAGCAGGGCGAGTGGATGAAACCCGCTCCCCTGCTGGAAAGACTCGCGCGCGAGGGCGGAAGCTTCCAGGGCTGATTACGGATGAATCAAGTCGGCTGCGGGTGCTTCTCCCCCTGGTGCTTGAAGATCGCGCAGAGGAAATCCATCATGAGCCGCGCCGACATGCGGCTCGAGGTCTCGAACATCTCGTACTCCGGATCCACCTCGACGAACTCGTAGCCCACGATCTTCCCGCCCTTCTTCGCGATCTCCTGGAGCGCCTCCTTGGCCTGGTAATAGGTGAGCCCGCCGGGAACGGGGGTACCGGTGCCGGTGAGGAGCGACGGATCGATGACGTCGACATCGAAGGTGATGTAGTAGTTGTCCGCCCGGGGGATGCTGGCGATCGCCTCCTTGATGCCCATACGGAGCATCCGGAGCGCGGGGATCACCTGCACCCCCATCTGCTGGCCTTCCTCGTAGGTCTGGGTATTGGTGGTGAGTCCGCGGATCCCGAGAGAGCTCAAGCCCGAGACCCACGAGAGCTCGATCGATCGCCGCAACGGGTTTCCGTGAGCGAACCTCACGAAGCCGCCGCCGTCGCTGAAATCGAGATGGGAGTCGAAGTGGATGATGTGGATCTTCCCCTCGATGCCTTCGTATCCCCGCATCACAGGGAAGGTGATGGAGTGATCGCCTCCGAGAACCACGGGAAGGGCTTTCTTGGCCAGGATCTTCTTCACGGTGTCGGTGATACGGTCGAAATTCGGCATGAAGTCCGCGGGCATGATGTTGACGTCACCGACGTCGGCGCGGCTCACGTCCACGAGGTAGCGCTCCCCCTCTTCGTAGTCGTAGTAGCCGGGCCACTTTTTGTCGCCTGACGGAGGAGGACCGCCGCCCGAGACTCGCCGCAGCGACACGGGCCCGAAGCGGGTCCCGGGACGGAAGGTGGTGCCGAGATCGAAGGGAATGCCGACGACCGCGACCTGATGGTTGAGCTTCTCGATGTCGTCCACCGCGTCGGCGCCGTAGAACGTCGCGGCCCGCGGGGTGCGAATCGGATCTCGGTAGAAATCGACGCGCTCTTTTGGCTTTTGCTCTTGCCCCGGTGTCTGCGCCAGCTTCGCGGCGCCGATGGCGGCGGGGGCCGCCAACAACGTTTGAAAGAACCCTCTTCGTCCGACAGTTGCCATGAACTAACCTCCTCGCTTCGTTTTGAAATACAGGACAGGCACCACGATCATGTTGAGAAACGTCGAGGTCACCATGCCGCCCAGGATCACCACTGCCATCGGCTGTTGGATCTCTTTCCCCGGCTCTCCCGCGCCGAGCACCAGCGGGAGGAGCCCGGCTCCGGTGACGAGCGCGGTCATAAGAATGGGGCTGAGCCTCTCGATCGAGCCCTCGACCACCGCCTCCCGAAAGCCACGTCCTTCCCGCTCGAGAAGGTGCTGGTAGTGGCTCACGAGCATGATTCCATTTCGAGTGGCGATTCCGAAAAGAGTAATGAACCCGACGAGCGAGCCCACGGAAAGGACCCCGCCTGCCGCTGCGGCAACGAGGACCCCGCCGATGAAGGCGAGAGGCAGATTGGCCATGACCAGCACCGACTCGCGCACCGTGCCCAAGGCGAGGTACAGGAGCAGAAAAACGCCGGACACCGAGAGGAGCGACAGGAGAAGGATCTGGCGCGACGCCTTCTCTCGGGCCTCGAACTGCCCTCCATACCGGATGGAGTACCCCGTCGGCAGAACGACGGAGGTCGAGATGGCGCGACGGACGTCTTCGACGGCCGAGGCCATGTCCCTCCCGGATACGTTCGCCTGTACCACGATCCTCCGTTCGAGGTTCTCGCGGTGGATTGTATTCGGACCGCGATCGAGACGCACTTCGGCGATCTGGGCAATCGGCACCCGCGCGCCCGACGGCGTCGCCATCGGGACCTCCCCGATCGCCTCGGGAGAGGCGCGTGACCCATCGTCGAGGCGCACGAAGATATCGAAGAGTCCAGGAACATCGAGCACCCGGGATACCGCCCGACCGTAGAACGCGGTCTCCACCGCGTCGGCGACGCCCTGGGCGGTCAGGCCGAGGGCCGCCGCCGCGCGGCGATCGAGGTTCACCTGGAGCTGGGGTACGCCGACCTGCGGCTCGAGCGAGAGATCGACGAGGCCCGGGACGCCTTCGGCCGCAGCCCGGATTCTCTCGCCCAGGGTCCGGAGAGTTGCGAGGTCGGGCCCGAAGAGCTTGATCGCGATCTGGGCCCTCGTGCCGGAAAGAAGGTGGTCGATGCGGTGAGAGATGGGCTGCCCCACCTCGAACACCAGACCAGGAACGGTCGCGAGCTTCGCCCGCGCCTCCTCCACGATCTCCTCGTGGGAGCGGTCGGAGCTCGATAGCACCACCTCGAGCTCGCTCTGGCTGACTCCCGCGGCGTGCTCGTCGCGCTCGCCCCGACCCGTGCGCCTCGTCGTCGAGACCACTTCGGGAATCTCGTGAAGGGTCGCTTCCACCAGCGCGCCGATTCGGTTCGACTCCGCGAGAGACGTCCCCGGAGGAAGAAACGTATTGATGTTGAGGGTTCCCTCGCGAAACGGCGGAAGAAAGTCGCCGCCCAGGAATGGGACCGTCGAGACCGCGACGATGAGGAGGCCGAGTGCGACCGAAAGAACCCTGCCAGGGTGACGAAAAGCGCTCTCCAAGAGGCGGCGGTAGCGACGCTTCAGCCACGACACCACCAAGGAGTCTCTCTCGGGAAGCGCATCGATCCCGAAGCGGCCCAGGACGAAGTAGCAGAGCACCGGCGTCACCGTGAGAGCTACTAGAAGCGAGGCCGCGACCGCGAGCACGTAGGCGAGGCCCAGCGGCGTGAACATGCGTCCTTCGATCCCGCCGAGGTTGAAGAGTGGAACGAACACCAGGATGACGATGGCGGTGGCGTAGACGATCGACCCGCGGATCTCACTCGAGGCCTCGAAGACGACGTGGAGAAGGGGCGCGGGAGAACCGCGCTCGCGGTTCTGGCGGAGACGTCGAAAGACGTTCTCCACGTCGACGATGGCGTCGTCCACGAGCTCGCCGATCGCGATCGCGAGACCGCCCAGGGTCATGGTGTTGAACCCAAGCCCGAAATAGCGGAGGGCGACGACCGCCGCCAGAAGAGACAGCGGGATCGCGGTCAGGGTAATGAAAGTCGTCCGAAAGCTCCAGAGAAAGAAAAAGAGGACGAGAACGACGAGTATCGCGGATTCCACGACCGCCGAGCTCACGTTCGCGACCGCGCGCTGGATGAAGTCCGCCTGCTGGAACGCCTTGGTGTCGAGGCGGACGTCGGGCGGGAGCGTGGGCGCGAGCGCCGCGAGCGCGGTCTCGATCTCCCGAGTCAGCGAAAGTGTGTTCGCCTCCGGCCCCTTCTGGATGGTGGCGACGACCGCGGGGGCTCCGTTGAAGCTCCCGTCGCCCCGCTTGAGAGCGGGACCTTCGCGAACGGTAGCGACGTTTCCTATAAGGATGGGAACGGAGTCGCGGACGGCGACGACCGAGCTCGCGAGATCTGAAACCGAAAGCACGCGCGCCCGGCCTCGAACCAGGTACTCGGTGTGCGCCACCTCGAGGAAACCCCCGCCGGAGCTCGCGTTCGAAGCCTCGGCGGCGGCAACGACGTCCTCGAGCGAAAGCTCGTGGTCCCGGAGCTTCGCCGGATCGACGAGCACTTGGAACTGGCGCGTCTCTCCTCCGATGAGAACGACTTGCGCCACACCGGGCACGGCGAGAAGCCGAGGGCGCACGACCCATTCGGCGAGAGAGCGCAGCTCCATGGGAGAGGTCTTGGTGCTGGTCATCGAGATGAGAAGGATCTCGCCCATGGTGGAAGAGACCGGGCCGAGAAGCGGCGGAGAGACTCCCTCGGGGAGCCGAAGCTCGGGAAGTTTCTCGGCCACCAGCTGCCGCGCGCGGAAGACGTCGATCCCGGGCGCGAACTCGACGTACACCAGGGAGAGCCCGTAGGCGGACGCCGACCGCACTCGCTCGACACCGGGTCTTCCCATGACCGCGGTCTCGATGGGGAACGTGACGAGGAGCTCCACTTCCTCGGGAGCGAGCCCCTTGGACTCGGTCACCAGGGTCACCGTAGGCACCGTAAGGTCGGGGAAGACGTCGACCGGCATGCGCGCGGCGACGAAACCGCCGTAAACGAGAAACGCCAGGGCGAGGGCGAGCACGACGAGGCGATGCTCGAGAGACGAACGAATGAGAGAATCGAGCATCTGCTAGTGCGGGTGGGCGGTCGGAGCTCCAGGGTTGAGCTCGTGGAGATAGATTTGCCTGGCTCCGCGGGTCACGAAGCGCTCCCCCGGCGAAAGCCCTTCGAGCACGACCCGGGTCGCCCCCATGGCCTCCGCGAGCTTCACCTCTCGCCTCTCGAACTCCTCGCCAGAACGAAGGACATACACGAAGCGCCGGCCCTCTACCTCGACGAGCGCCTCCTCGGGAACGAGGATGCCTTCAAAGCGTTCCTCGGTCTCGAGGCTGACGTTCGCCTGCATGCCGATGCGGAGCGCGCGGTCTCTGTTCTCGACCTCGAAGAGGACGGTCGCCGCCCGACTTCTCTCGTCGACGACGGCGCCCACGTCCACGAGTTTTCCCTCGAACCTTCGCTCGGGGTCGGCGGGAGTGGTGAAGGAAACGCGCGCCGCGCGCTCGATTCGCGGAAGATCGCGCTCGAAGACCGGCGCTTCGACCCAGACGCGCTCGAGGGCCACGATCTCGAGAATGGGCTCTCCCGCGCCTACCCGCTCGCCGAGCTGTTTGTGAAGCGCGACCACCGTACCCGCGAGCGGCGCCCTGACGGAGTACTCCGCCACCTTGCTCGTCGACTCAGGAAGCTCTCCAAAAATGATCGCGCCAAGCGCCTCGAGCTGGCGTTTGGCGGAGTCGTAGTCGGTCTCCGCCACTTTCAGCTCGTGCTGCGCCTTCTGGTACTGGTTCAGGGAGTAGGCCTTCCTATCGAAGAGGCGTTGGGCGTGATCGGCCTCCAGGATCGCGAGGAGCATCCGGGCACGCGCCTCGTTTGTCTTCTCGGTGAGGTCCCGCTTTTCCGCCTCGAGCCGGGCCTTCTCGATCTCGAGCATCGCCCGCGCCGTCGCGAGCGACTGCCCTTCGGGACTGTCGAGGACCCGCGCGATGAAGGAGTCCTTTTTGACTCGTTGTCCGACGCGGGGGAGGCTCTCGCCCGCGAGGATCCCCGAGATCGAGGAAGCCACGACCGCGTAATGGCGGAACGCGGGCACCACACGCCCCGTGGATTCCACCTTGGGGTGGAATGCCGCCTTCTCAGCGACGGCGAGCTTCATGCGGATCGCCCACTGCTGCTCCATGAGGAACGGCACCGTCCCGCCGGCCGACGGGGTCACCGCCTCTGGCTCCGGCTCGGTTTCCTCCCGCCTCGAGATCCTGAGAGCGAACAACGCCAATGCGACGGCGAAGAGCGCCGCCCACGCGGTCCATCTCTTCGGGGCCTTCGGGGCCATCGGAGAATGCACGGTCACGACAGGAAATCCTCGCGCCCGAGGAGCTGGCGAAGCCGCAGCCGGCTCGTCTCCGCCCGGTGCAGCGCGTCGCCGTACCGCAGCCGGATCTCGCGGCACGTCCTTCGCGCTTCGACGACCGATAGGAGCGTCGTCTTGAGCTGCTCGTACAGAAGCTCCTCGATCGAGACGCTCTCTTCGCACGGACCGAGAAGGCGCAGGCGGAACGTCTGGACTTGCTCGCGAGCCGTCTCGTACTCCCGCGCGGCGTCGTCCATTCCCTTGCCGTACGAATCCGGCGGCAACGGCGGGAACTGGGGCTCGGCCGCCTCTTGCAGATTCGGAAGGTCGTTCTCCGGAAGCAAGATCGTGAGACGGCGCCGGGCGTCCTGGAGATCGCGCATCGACTCCGCGACTCCGAGATCGAGAAGCCCCCCCTCCAACCGGGCCTGGATGAGATCGCGCTCGGGAATGACGCCCTCTCCGAACCGGGCCTCGTTCATCGCGATGATGCGCTGCCAGCTCCGGCGCTCGGAAGCCCAGACCTCGTGCCGCTTCATGGCAAGCCGCGCATCGAGAATCGCCATGCGAGCTTCGAAAGAGAGGACGGAGAGCAGCAGAGTGAAAATCATTCCGCAACCGAGAAACCCGAAATCGTCATGGTCTCATCGAGAGCCTCGGTCCTTACCTGGAACTCCAGGTCGACTGCGCCGGCGACCGGGGGGGTGAGCTCCGCGAGGTAGATCCCGGTGACACTCCCCGGCCGCGCCCGGGCTTCGGCGACGGGCTTCGATCCCGAGAGGAGCTTCAAGCTGATATCGGCCCCGGCAACGGGCATCCCTTCGACGAGGTCCGTGAGGTGGATCCGGAACTGGCTCGGGCGGCCCGCCTGGAGCGGTTCGTACTCGAAGAAGTTCTCGATGAGCTCGGTGAACTCGGTTCGAGACAGCGGCTCGGCCCTATCCTTCGCTTCTTGGGCCTCGTTTGCGCAGCCCGCGGTCAGGGCCAACGCCAGGAAAAGCGCTCGCACCGGCCGCGACGCTATCAAGCGTCGCCGGGGAATGTCAAAAGACCGCCGCCTGAGGGAACTCTCCGGTGCTCAGTCGCTGAACTATAGTAGCGAGCGAGGAGACGCTGATCGAGTTGGATCGAAGGAACGCCATTCGCCAGGAAGTCGAGCGGGCCCAGGGAGAGATCGTCGACTTCACGTCGGAGCTTGTGCGGATCCCGAGCGTCAATCCGCCCGGAGACGCCTATCAAGAATCTGCGGAGGCGCTCGGCCGGAAGCTCCTGGGCCTCGGTTTCGAGGTCGAGTATCTCGTCGCCGAGGGTTATCCCGAGCATACGGAGGCGCACCCGCGGGTGAACGTCGTCGGGCTTCGCCGCGGAAAGACCCCGCGGCCACTCCTGCACTTGAATGGCCACCTTGACGTGGTCCCCGCGGGCGACGGATGGACGATGGATCCCTTCGGGGGCATCGTCCGCGACGGGCGCATCTACGGCCGCGGCACCGCGGACATGAAGGCGGGAATCGCGGCCGCGGTCTACGCCGCGGAATGCGTGAAGCGCGCGGGGGTCGAGCTCGGAGGAAGCGTCGAGGTGAGCGGCACCATCGACGAGGAGAGCGGAGGCTTCGCGGGCGCGGCCTTTCTCTGCGAGACGGGCCGCCTCACCCGCGAGCGTGTCGACCACGTCATCATCCCCGAGCCGCTGGGCGTCGACCGCATCTGCATCGGCCACCGCGGGGTCTACTGGTTCGAGGTCACGGCACACGGGCGGGTGGCGCACGGCAGCATGCCGTTTCTGGGAGTGAGCGCGATCGAGCGGATGGGCCGCTTCCTCGAGTCGGTGCGGGCCGATCTCATGCCCGCGCTCGCCCGACGAACCACACGAGTGCCGGTAGTGCCCGAAGGCGCGCGGAAGGCGACTCTCAACGTGAACTCGATCCTGGGAGGCCAGGCGGGACAGACCCCTCAGACGCCCTGTGTCGCCGACCGCTGCTCCGCGGTCTTCGACCGAAGGTTTCTTCTCGAGGAAGGCTTCGAGGCAACGAAACGGGAGATCGAGGCTCTCCTTTCGAAGCTGGGCGACGGGTACGAGCTCCAGGAC
>Ga0209342_10003254_pt1 | contig 17150 bp, 16 predicted proteins | sample RifCSP16_2_FD_184023 | JGI IMG/M metagenome (GOLD analysis project Ga0209342, IMG submission 184023) | Soil microbial communities from Rifle, Colorado - Rifle CSP2_sed 16_2 (SPAdes) (version 2) | ecosystem: Environmental > Terrestrial > Deep subsurface > Rock core/Sediment | place: Rifle... | reverse complement strand
TAAACGCAGGGGCGGCGTAACGACAGTCCGCTTTCAAACATCTTTACATCAAACTCGGATTAATTTAGATTCTTATGAGTATTGTCGAACGAGGAGATGAGCTTTGAGAGTACTGGTTGTAGAAGACGATAAAAAAATCGCCTCTTTCATCGTTAAGGGACTTAAACAGGCGGGGTTCGCCGTAGATTGTGCGACTAACGGCGAGGATGGCATTCATCTGGCTCTACACGAGTCCTACGATGCGGCAGTCATAGACATAATGCTGCCTAAACTGGATGGTCTGAGCCTTATCGAAGAGCTTCGGCGGAACAAGATAAATACCCCCGTGATTATTCTAAGCGCCAAGCGATCGGTAGATGATCGGGTTAAAGGTCTTCAAACAGGGAGCGACGACTACCTTACTAAGCCATTTTCGTTTTCTGAGCTTCTCGCGCGTGTGCAGGCGCTTATACGCAGAGCCAGCGGCGCCGCTGAGGCCACTCGCCTGACATTTGGAGATCTCTCTATGGACATTCTTAAACGCGAGGCTACCAGAGCTGATAAAAAGATTAACTTGCAACCCCGTGAATTTGCCTTGCTCGAATACCTTATGCGTAATCCAGGAAGGATGGTTTCCAAAACCATTATCATGGAGCATGTCTATGATTATAACTTTGACCCGCAGACGAATGTAGTGGATGTATTAGTTTGCAGATTGCGAAATAAGGTTGACAGGGATTTTGAGAAAAAGATGATTCACACTATTAGGGGAGTTGGTTATGTTCTTAAAGAATCCTAGGCTCTTACTGAAATCAAGCAGCTTCAGGCTCATAACCTGGTACACCGTTTTCTTTATTCTTAGCTCGCTTGTAATAAATATTTACGCATATACCGTCATCTCTTCTTTTATCTATGAACAAAGCAGAAAGGAAATCGAAGAGGACATCGCCGATCTCGCAAAAATCTATCAAGAAGACGGATTAGAGGCTTTACTGGAGGACGTATATGAAGATGAGGAAGATCCCTTTCTCGTTCGCCTTATTGGAAATCAGGATAATATGCTCATTTCAAGAATTCCAAAAGATTGGTCAAGCTTCAAAATCGAGCAACTTGAAAAAAGCGGCTATCCCAAAAACAAGGAGTGGAAATATATAAAAGGCGAAGAAAACGAGAATGAATTTGAAATAACATCTCTAAGCATGTCCGATGGCTCGACTCTGCAACTTGGTCACAAAATAATCGAGCGGGAAGATCTTCTAAGGAGAATTCGCAAGGTATATATAATCGCGATCATTCCTGTAATCCTGTTTGCTTATTTAGGCGGAGTATTTGTTGCTGACCGCGCCCTCAATCCGATTCGACAACTTATAAACACGCTTAAATCGATCGTCGCAAGCGGCAAGATAGATGTGAGAGCTCCCGTCTATCAAACTGATAAATTGCACGAAGAATTGATCTCTCTGTTTAATTCGATGTTGGAAAAGATCGAAGCACTTATGAATGGAATGCGAAACGTTTTGGATAACGTCGCACATGACTTGCGAACGCCTATGACGAGATTGAGAGGCACCGCTGAAATGGCATTGCAGTCCGAGCAGAACACAGACGTTCTCCGGGAGGCTTTGAGCGATTGCATAGAGGAGTCCGAACGGATTCTCATAATGTTAAATACCCTTATGGATATATCGGAAGCAGAGACCGGAGCTATGAAACTAGAACCGGAAGAGATGAATGTCGCGCCCCTGATAGAGGACATCGTCGAGCTCTACGGTTATACCGCTGAGGAAAAGGGCGTTTCCGTCTATAGTGGTTTTCCTAAGGAGCTTTACTTAACCGCCGACCGCAACTGGGTACGGCAGGTCCTGGCAAATCTGCTTGATAACGCAATCAAGTACACCCCGACCGGCGGAAGAATAGACATTGAAGCCTGTCGTAGAGAGCAAGAGATTGTTATCACCGTAAAAGATACCGGAGTAGGAATCACCCATGAAGAGCTTGATAAAATCTGGGAGCGTCTGTACAGGGGCGACAAGAGCCGGTCGCAAAGAGGACTTGGGCTGGGCTTGAGCCTTGTCAATGCCATCGTCGGGGCGCATAGAGGATACGTTCAGGTCTCAAGCGAGCCGGGAGCAGGCTCTGTCTTCACAGTTTACCTTCCCGTTTAACTTTAACTTCTGGTAACCCTTCACCACAAAGACACTAAGACACAAAGTTATAATTCAAAAATCTTTTTTTCTGGATTCTGACTTCTGATACCATTTCCATTTAAAAAGTGTTGATTCAGAATTCGTATGAGCACCATCTCTTCAACACAAGGACAGTCCTTGTGCGACTCTGCCACGGCTAAGCCACTCCTACCTACTGATTGTTATCTCTATTTAGCAAGGATACATATAGAAACTTTTTCGTTGAAATAGTATGACTTATTTTTTGTCATCCTGAATCTATTTTAAAATTCATATTTCGTTGTGTCTTTGTGCCTTAGTGGTTGAATAATTACCTTTCCAAGACGTAATGTTCAGGAAAGTTTCCCGTAATTGTCTACTGATATTATGTATATAAAATCCATTTTAGGAGGTGCAGTATGAAAAGTATTAAAGCATTAGCAGCGTTTGTTTTAGGAGTTATGGGGATGGGAAAAGGCATTGGACTGCCGGCCCTTTTCCTGATGTTGGTAGTCGTGCTTAGTTTGGGAGCCGCCGCGCCGGCGGTTTCGGGCGCTGAATTTTCCGAGGCAGAGCTGTTCTTAGAGCTCAATAACACCGATGGAGACCTAGGCCTCCATGGTTCGTTCGATGGAGGGCCCTATACGGTGCTTGAAATCGACGACCCGAAAGGCCGCACGATACTCATCATTGAAGCCCAAGGGCGCTTGGCAAGGCAGAGCCTTACCCAGCTTTTTCTGGAGAGCGCCGAGCCACCGTTCGACGAACTCCCGCCCAATGTGTTCTTCAGTCGGTTCCCCGAGGGAGAATACGAAATCAGCGCCAGGACCCGTACAGGAGAAGAGTTCGAGGCTACGGTGGAGCTCAGCCACGTACTAGCGGCTCCGGTGGCCAACATTAAGGTTAACGGAGATGACGCGGCGGAAAACTGCGACTCAGATCCGCTTCCGGTAGTTAACACTAACGAGCCTGTCACCATCGACTGGGATCCAGTGACGACATCGCATCCAGATTTCGACGACCCGGTGGTACCCGTCGAAATCATCCGGTACCAGTTCTTCGTCGAGCAGGGAGACCTCAAGTTCAGCGCCGACCTCATCCCCGATGATACCGTTGATGTGACAAAGTTCCAGGTTCCATCGGAAATCTTCGCCCTGGGCGATAAGACCCTACCGTTCAAGTTCGAGATCATCGCCAGAACGGCGACTGGAAACAACACGGCGATAGAAAACTGCTTCGTGGTGGAGCCGTGATCATCAACCGCGCCGACTAGAATAGCGCTTGGCGTTGGCCGGGTCCCCGTCATGCGAGGTCTCTCGCCGGACGGGGGCTCTGTTTTCTCGGTTTATCTTCCCGCTTGACTTTAGAGCAGATTTAAATTGAGTGTAGGGTAGCCGTTTGTCCTGAGCCCAGTCGAAGGACGAATACCACACTTCGACAAGCTCAGTGTGAACGGATACACACCCCCTTATAGCTAAATTAAAACTGCTCTAACTTCTGATCCATCCCCTCTTCGCATTTTGTAAACCTTTCCAAAATTTAATGTTCAGGAAAGGTTCCCGTAATCTTCCTGTGTTACCTTCAGTAAAAGAATAAATTCATGAGGCGGGGGAAAAATGAATAAAATAATAACCATGAAACGATGTATTCATCTATTTGCCTTATGTTTTTCTCTTTTCCTTGTCCTCTGGGGGGTTGGGTGCAACACAGTGGTGGGGGTGGAGCATGCCCAGAGCCCAATCTGGACATTGAAGTTTGCGACCCAGAAACCGGCGGCCCATTCACACTAGACATCAAAAACGATTTCTTCCCTGTGGTTCCGGGAAGTGAGAGCGTGCTTGAGAGTGAGGACGGAACGATCCGATTGGAAATTACTGTTCTTGAAGAGACAGAAGAGGTCGCAGGAATAGATACACGCGTCCTTGTTGAGGAGGAATTCGAGGACGGTGAACTCATTGAGGTCTCCCGGAACTTCTTCGCGCAGGCGCCAGACGGCACTGTCTGCTACTTCGGCGAGGACGTCGATGAATGCACTGATGGACTTGAACAGGTTGGGGATGGTTTTCTTTGTAACGGCGAAGAGCCGGACCACGCTGGTGAATGGCGCGCCGGAGAGGGCGACAATCAGCCGGGGATCATTATGCCAGCTGACCCTCAACCAGGTGATGTGTACAATGAGGAAGTCGCACCAGGTATAGCGGAAGACATTGCTGAAGTGGTTGCGTTAGGCGAGCCTATAGAAGTTCCGGCGGGGGAATTTGTAAATACACTAACAACTGAGGACTGCAACCCACTCGAAGGGGGCGCAAGGGACGAAAAGGTTTACGTAGAGGGAATCGGTATAGCGATCGACAAGGATGAAGAATTGATCTCGTTCTAGTAACGAAAGAAACAACGCCTATTGAACCGGATGTAGAGGAATTAGAAGAAATAGGGATCGCGTCTTAGCAATTGACATTAGTTAACATTAGGGTGTAGAAAATTATGCAATCATGATAGGTTACCTATAGTGTTAATCCCAATCCACAATTGATTTATAACTTCAAACTTTCAGTTTTAGGACTAATCATATTAACTATCAATGCCTTTACTTCACCTTAATTCAAGGTGTCCCTTTAGAAACCCCGTGATTTTGAATTTCCTAGCTTATATAATGCGGTTTTTTCTATCTGCCTTATACGCTCTCGTGTGAGATTAAGTTTTCTTCCAATCTCCTGTAGTGTTGACGAATCTTCATACCCTATTCCAAACCTCATCTTGATAACCTCCCTTTCCCTTGGACTTAGCTTGAAAAGTGCTTCATCTACATTTTTTGGAAGATAGGCCGCCTCAATAATTGAATCGGGTGGAGGTGAATTAGAATCAGCTATAGAATCAATAAAAGTAGTTTTTTCACCTTGCCAGATTACTGAGTCAAGGCTAAGTACATTTTCATTCGCAGTAAGTATACGCTTTACAGATCCTACAGTCATACCTAACTCGTTTGCAATCTCTTCAAAGAGAGATGCCTTACCTTTTTCTTTCTCAAGCCTGACCATTACACCCCGAACTTGATTTGATTTCTCAATCACATATGTCGGAATCCTTATAGTTCTAGTCTGATTAATAATAGCCCTGGTGATTCTCTGTTTTATCCACCAACTGGCATAAGTAGAGAACTTGTAATCCTTTGTGTGATCAAAAGATTCGACTGCCCTTATCAATCCCAAATTTCCCTCCTGAATAATATCTGGTAAGGGTAGTCCTCTACCCATATAGTCTCTGGCTATACTTAAAACTAGTCTTAAGTTTGCTTTAATAAATCTTTCTTTTAACGTCTTTGCTTTTTCTAGATACGCTTTCATAAAAGCGCTCAGCATCTTTTTTTTCTTTGATGGCACCTTTTGTGATCCATTCCTCTTATGGCGCTTGTATCTTTTTTCTTTTGTTAATTTATCAATCACAGTTTTTATTTCCCTTGCTTTAGACTCACATTTCCTCATCTTCGCAGAAACCTTTTTCTCTTCTCTCGGCTTAAAAATAGGTTCGCTTTCTATATCTCTAAAATAGTCATAAAGGAGTCTCATTGTTTCATCAGTTGTCCGACTTCCCTCTTCCTCTTCTTGAGAATCTATTACTTCCGCTTCAAAATAGAACTCAGGCGTTTTAATATCGAACTCCATGCTGTCATGAGTGCCAAGACACATGAGACGTTCCTCTTGGATAAACTCTTCTCCAGACTCTTTTACCCCTGAAATTAAATTCTCAAAACCTTGATTTACTATTCCCATATTATTATTCCCTTTTTAAAGCGATTGATTTAAAAATTAATGATCTTTAATACTCATTTGCTCCACACCCAGAGATTCAATTCTGGCAATCTCAATGCCATAAATTCTCATCTTTGAATATCTAATGATTTATGAAAGTTAGATAGTCACAAAAAGACAATAAGCACTTAAATGTGGAAAATCACACTGTTCATTGTGTGTCATATTGCACACACACTTTATTTCAAAGAAAGTATGCAGGAAGGATTTTCTATAGTAGGAACGCTTAATCCTAGCTTTTAAATCTTAGGGAAAAAATGTATTCAAAAAATTAAGTGGACAACGCACCCCTTTTATTATTCAATTCATCTTTTTGGGATACATTTTATACCACCTTGGGATTGGAACTTTTTTAGTATTGGATATAAACTCCTTGATAACATTGTAAGCAAGTTTATAGGGCTTTATTAAATTTTCGGAGAATAAATCATTCCAAATAGTATCTATATCTTTTAATGCTGACTTTGTATCTCTTGTTTTGATATGAACAACTCTATTCCGAAATCCCTCAAGTTTTTTAAACTCATGCCATGCCTGTTTTTGCTTCGAGAATTTTATTGCAAATATTTCCGGTAGTATATTAAGTATTTTTTCCGCTAATGCTATTTCCCTCTCAATTTCATCTTTACTTAGTTTTATTTGATTGCCATCTTGATCTTGTTTTATATATACATAATCATCTGGAATATGATGATTAGAAAAAGACTCTAAAGCAGCATAAGAAAAAACTATTGATGCAAATAATGATTCATAAAAACAAACAATATTTGCATCTTCCCCTAAACTTTGCTTCTTCTTTTTAATTTTTTGAATATGAAGTTTCCCAAAATAATTATTTGCTTTTTCAAATAACTCATAGGACAGATTTAAAAACATAGCCGTTGTGTCAGGGACTGGGAAACTAACACTACCTCTTTTAAAGGATACTTCAGCAACAGCATAAATAACATCACCTTTTTCCAACAAAGAACCTGTCCAAGGATTTTTCCAATCTTTTGCAACCGTAGTAACAGCCCGATAACGCCAATCAAAATCTGTATCTTTGGATTTCTTATTTTCAGATGATTTTAGCATGAATAATATAATAATTGATTATTATAAAACAATAAAAAATTTGATCTCTCGTGATTATACTTCTCATAAATTTGTATTATAACTATAAGAATTTCAGAAAAAGATGCACCGACTTATTATTAATTATGATAGGATATTTTCTTCTGAATTGTTAGCCAAACAATAAAAGTGCTCATCTAGGCCGAGACAGACCAACTGATATAAAAAAGATGTAACGTAACCCATAAACAAAGGAATCATTTATAACATTCCGGACTTTTCCTTACGATGGAAAACACTTTCCGAAAGCTTTGAGTAGGCGAGGGGATCCCTTGATTCGAATTTTTCTACTGATCAACGCCCATACGAGGTTTCGTTCCTTCATCAAGAATTTAAGCCAGGTGCGGCTGTCGGCTGTGACATGAAGGTCAGCAGTTCCAACGTACCCATCGTGAACCTGTATTGTCTTGTTCTGAATGACAACGGTTGCATCGCATGATTCATCGCCAGTGAACGTGAAGTGGTATATTGCATCAAGCCCTTTTGATTGATCCCTTTGAAACACAAACGGGAGCCCTCGTAAAAATCCTCTTATTGAGTTAGACCGGAGCCCATTAGAAACTCGTTTGGTTGTCTTGTGAGGAAATCGACGCTCTACATCCGCTTCGGCATCGGAATTGGGAACGACATACACAGTTTCTTTTTTATCTTGTAAGGGTCTCACGACGTCCTTTAGGTATGTCTTTCGGTCATCGAGAAATGGCCCAATTACATCCTCTCCCGCGGGGCACACTGCCATGCAGTAGGCAGCTTTGTAATTAGCGCCGAATGAGAGGCTCTGCCACATAGACGCTGATTCGGAATCAGTCACTTTTTTACGATAATCCAGCGCATCTTTGCTCTCAGCGATCTTCTCAACCCAGTCTGTGAATCCTCCCATGAACTCACGATAGTTGTGCGTGTAACACGCTGAGAAATTGAAGTAACCATCTTGTCCGATGGCTCCAGTAGGGCAGGCAGCCACACATAACTTGCACTCAAGACACGGGTTATAATCGATCGGCTTGTCATACTCAGTCACCTCCGCGTCCATTAGAATTGTTCCGAGGAGAATAAAGTTCCCAAATTTTGGATGAATCACATTACGATGGATCCCCATTTTACCGAGTCCGGCGGATACAGCAACCGGTTTATGAGAGACCACCCAGATCTTTCCGGGAAAGCGATCCATCTCCATGGGAAACCCCATAGCCGGGTTCGTTGCCCGAATTCCTCTCTCTTCTAGTGCGGCGACTATATTTCGAGCAACCTCGTTCACCTCATCCCCAGTTTTGTGAAACTCGAGATTCGCTACCGAGCGCGCCGGGCTGCGAATTGGCTCACGATTCATTCGACATACAAAACTCACAAGCGTCTTGGTATAGGGAAAGAGAGTCAATATATCCTCCCTTTCGTTTGCTATTTCCGGTCGGTTAATTTCTACGAAACCTACATCGTCCGCGCCCGCTTCCAAACAAAGCGTGCGTAGCCACTCTGCATCAAGTTTGGGTTGCGGTGATGGCCTAGCATCCATCCTAAGCTTTTCGTTGTATCGTCTTACTGTTGGATGTTCCTCAAGCTTTAACATTTTCTGTTTCTTCTATAAAATGAGCTTGGTATAACTTTTCAAGATTGAAATATTAAATGTAGCGGAGGTCTTTAGATCTTCATCAGTGCCATCCCTGAATGACTTGATCGGGAATGGAATCCTAAAGGATTCCGCTACAGTTATATACTTACATCGAATCCACATTATAAACCTTTGCTATTACAATCCCCTCAGAGAGAGCCACTCCTATCCAAAAGAGGAGCTCAAGTCCCACAAGAGACAACGGCTCTCCAAACATATTCCAAGGTGTGAAGAACTCAAAGAATACATAGCTAAATAGCCATATTATTAGCCCAAAGATTATCCCCTTTTTCAAACCCTCACCCGGAATTCCCTGTCGTATTATGGCAAATACAAAAGCATGGAGAATGGAAAGAATTACGAATCCAAGGGTAATGATGCCAGGATTATTAACGGCAAGGGGAATAGGCTCAATCTCAGTCCATACCTTAAGTAGCTTTGGGCTCTGGTATTCAGGGTTTGTAAGAATTCCCCAGTACTCAAATCCAATAAGCCTAAATAGTATTAAAACCACTAAACTAGCTGCCATACCACCTAGGATGCCAGCTACGATTGCTTTTGTAGGTTTAATTCGTTCCATGCTATTTCCTCCTTAACAATTAGCCATTAGTCGTTAGTCGTTCGACTAAAGGCTATCGACTATCAACTAATCACCAATCCGAGCATAAGAGTAAGAAAGCTCAATCCAAGGCATAAGCTTAATAACATCCTTTGGTGAAGTCGCTTTGCACTCGACCCAATCCTTTGTATTTCGAAAAGGGGAAAACAGAGATGGGTTTTTAACTGCTTTTGTCTAATCATTGTGGGATAGCCTAAGCACGACTGAGGTTTCAGTACCCAAGGGTCTAATTCCACCGAAACATCTACCATGTGTAAAAAAGCTCTCATATCCAAACATGCGATTTTTCTCTATCTCCGGCAATTCAGAAAATCTTCCTACCAGCTTCTCAAAGAGTTGGTTTGAATTTTCCCCGTGTTTTTTCAAGAACTTTCCTCATTCTTTTTCCATGATTCATGATGCATGATGCACGATTCATGAAGGTTTTTACTTCCATCCTGTATCCTGCTTCATTCGACTGAGCTCACGACGAAGACTCGCATCGTGTATCGTTTATCCTGCTTATTTTCATTCGTGCTCATTTGCGTCAATTCGTGGTTAATGTTTACCGAATCAGTAAGTTTTATTGTGTTCATATACTTTTCCACTATAAATCCCTATCAAAGAAGCGAACACTCTATTCGGCATCGAACTTACTATCAGGTCTCCAAGATGTGGAGATATAGCATCGGCCAGAAGCAACATTTTAGGTTGAAATGGTACGATAATCCTATATTGCTTTTTATGTACTCCTCTTAACACAGCTCCGGCAACGGATTCTGCGGATATTGGCGTAAATCTCTTGAAGGGAGGAGGCATTTCCTCAGGATTAACATGTTCAAGTAGAGGTGTTTGAGTTAATGCCGGGTGAATAATTGAAACATCTATTCCACTTCCATGTAGTTCCTGCCTTAGCGCGTCGGTAAACCCAGAGATAGCATGCATGCTGGCTGAGTATCCACCAAAATGTGGAAAAGCCTTCCTGCCTACAACTGAAGACATGTTAATGATATGACCAGAGCCTTGCTTTTTCATTATAGGTAAAACTTCCTTCGTGCAATATACAGTTCCAAAGAAATCAACATCCATCATCTTTTTAGTGTCTTCAACAAATTTTTCATGATTGATCGGACCTACAAATGCACTTCCTGCATTATTAAAAAGGATATCAACCCTCCCATACTGTGCCATAACATTTTCTACCATGTTATGGACGCTATCCTGTAATGAAACATCGGTGGCAACAACTGAAACATTGGGATTCAAGTTACGAATTTCATCTGCCAATTTTTGGAGATTCTCTAGTGAACGTGAAGCCAGGATTGTTATTGCACCCTCACGGGCAAAAGCTAAGGCAGTGGCGTGACCAATCCCGCTTGATGCTCCTGTGATGATTACAACCTTATTTGTAAATCTAGCTTTGTCTTTCATGTCTAATCCTCCTTTTTAGTGTATATACACCTTTATAATCAAAAAAATTTAACTCTTATTAGCGAGCGATACTACTTCCCGCAGATTGGATTGTAGAGAACTCCATCGCTCCTGACCTAATTCTTTTACAACACGGGCTTGAGCCTTTTTCCAGAGCGGAAGTGCCTTTCTTAAAACTTCTCTACCACGTCCGGTCAAGCTTACAACTCGAGTCCGACGGTCTTCACCTAGCACAACCTCTATGTACCCCCGTTTTACAAGGGGTTTAAAATTGCGTGTTAATGTAGTTCTGTCAATTACACCCATTTCGGCAAGGCGAGTTACTGTAATAGGTCCAAAAAGGCTGGTTGCCACAAGAAGTGAAAACTGCGTTGCTCTGAGACCGGTTGGACGAAGTATCTCTTCATAAAGTTGAGTAATTGCACGGGCGGCTTTTCGTAGGTTAAAACATGCACAGTTCGCACACCCGGCTAATTCTGACATTTCTATCTCACGAGACATTGGCTTAACTCCTCTAATTCTTCATGTCTGAAACCACCTATTTTTGTTTCTAGTAATAGGAGTATATACACCTATTTTATCTTTGTCAAGTACATTTTTTAATTTTTTAAATTTAAGGTTGACATTACCTTTATATTTTGCCATAATGGCAGCAGGGTATGGGAAATTTGTAGGTTTCCATAACATTTGGAGGACTAAAGTCCTCCGCTACATTTGGAATCGGTTATGAATGATTGAAGATGTAGCGGCGACCTTCAGGTCGCCACAGAGAAAGAATGTAGAGGAAACCTTCGGGTTTCCACAAGAAATGAAGGGAACAAACTCTCTTAAAGGGGGATGCGAGCCATGAAGAAACTATCAATCTTAGGCTTAAGTATTTTCTGTTTTTTCCTATTTCTTACTTGTAATCATGGGGGGGGGTAGCTCAACCGCCACAATAGGTCCCGAAGGCGGCGAAATCACGAGCGCGGACGGAAAGCTGACGCTTACGTTTCCTCCGGGCGCATTGTCTGAAGACACAGAAATCACAATTAGAAGGATTGATCCCGAAGACCTTCCGCCTGAGTTTAGCGGGCTAGGCCCGGAGTTTGCTTATTTGCTTGAGCCAGATGGAATCGAGTTTGCTGTACCCGTAACAGCAACCCTGATGCTCGACGAAGAGCCAGTGCAGGATGACGGAAGCCTTGAAACCGACCTTGTGGTACTTATTACGTCTTCTAACGGTCAGCTTGAGGTTCTCGACAATCTGACACAGGAGGTTAACGGAGACACAATCATAACTACAACTTCAGGAGAACTCAGTCATTTTTCGCCTTTGGTGACACAAGACTCTCTCGTTACCGGCGTAATTAACGGCGTACCTGATAGCTTACCAGTCGGCGGTTCTTTTAATGCTGTTGCAACAGTGGTAGTTAGTAAGCCACATACTTTCCTAAGTGCTGGATATTTTGATCGCTCTAACCCTCCAGTAACCCCACAGTTTAACTCTATTCCACTTCCACATATACCTAGCATAATAGACGATGACAATCAGCAACTTAATCAGGATTCCTTCCCTTACATTTGTTCTCCAGAAGGGACAGGTCTTTATAGAGTTACTATTAGCATTATAAATATCGTCCTCCGATTTCGAAAACCTGGTCTCGGGGAAACGGACATTGAATTGCTTGGCACAAAACTTACTTTTCCAAAAGGTGTCACTTGCGCCGCTGTAACACCGACTCCAACGCCACAGCCATCTCCCTCACCTAGCCCTGGACCTTCCCCTTCCCCATCACCCTCTCCTTCACCAACGCCACAAGCTTGTATGATAATGGCGGGTAGTTTATATAAAGGTGATGGTGGTTGTGGTGTCAATATAGTTTCAATCAGAACGATTACAGGTGTGGGCAATCTGGTACTTAGTCGGTTTGGTGAGCAAGGTCCAAGTGCAAACCCTGGGGACCTTTCCTTTGAAAAGACTGATGATCCCAAGGTGTTTAATTCCGTTAAGAAAGACCTTATCATCTTTGGAGAGCCGGGTCATAGTTGCACTTTGAGATTATGTGATCCCACTGATAATCAGGCAACACTTGAATGCACGATGCCGGGGGCGGTGTGCCAGGAGGTTTTCACGCTTCAGCAGTGAAGTAGCGGAATCCTTCGTTCGACATGCTCACGACAGGTCGGGATTCCGTTTTCACCCCTCGCACCCTCCCCCTTGAGGTCAAGGGGGAGGGTTAGGGTGGAGGATATAATATTTATGTGGAGGACTAAAGTCCTCCGCTACTACTACAGTTTTATCGAATGGCTTGATGTAGCGGCGACCTTAAGGTCGCCATATAGAAAACATGTGGAAGCCTAAAGCCTTCCGCTACGTATTTCTTGAAATATTATAAGACCGGCAGAGTGCCCTTAACCAGCCTCTCCAGCCTGTGCGCCAAGCTCTAGTCTTCTTCCCTCTCGGAGAACTGTGATATTAAGCTTCGTTCCTACCGCTACTTTAGCCAAATACCTGTGTATGTCATCTACACTCAGGTTAGTATTTCCATTAATGGAAACTATATAATCCCCTGCGCGAATCCCAGCTCGCTCGGCAGGGCTGTCTTTTACTACCTGATTCACTTCTACGCAAGACGCATTGCTTATACCATACCTTCTTAACTCGAATTTATTCATAGTCTTATTCTGTCCCAGAATTCCTAAATAGGCCCTTTTAATTTTTCCCTCTTTTATGAGAAGCCCAGCTACCCAGCGGGCCGTATTAATAGGAATAGCAAAACAGATTCCCTGCGCATATTGAATTATAGCTGTATTAATACCAACAACCCTTCCACGGCTGTCCACAAGAGGGCCGCCAGAGTTACCCGGGTTCAAAGCAGCATCGGTCTGAATGATATTCTCAATTAACCTTCCAGTCTGATTCCTCATAGCCCTTCCAATTGCGCTTACAACACCTGCAGTAACCGTAGCCTGAAAGCCAAAGGGATTGCCAATGGCAATTACAAGCTGACCGACTTTTAGTCTGTCTGAGTCTCCAAGCTCGGCTGGGGATAGATTAGAGGCTGGTATTCTTATAACTGCCAGATCAGTATCAGGATCTTCCCCTATAACTTGTGCAGGGAATGCGCGTCCATCTGATAAGGATACTTGTAAGCCTTTTGTGTTATGGACCACATGGCTATTTGTGAGAATATATCCATCTGGTGTGATAATAACCCCTGAGCCACTTGCGGTCATATCAAATGGAACTATACCTCTAGGGGTCTGAGCCTTTACCTCTTGGGTTGTTTTAATACTAACAACGGCAGCGCTTACTCTCTCAGCCACGGTGATAACCGCTTGAGAATAGGCATCAAGGAAACCCTCAGCCCTTTGCTCATCTTCATTTCTAAAACCTGAGGGATTTCCTAAACCATTCTCTGCACCTTCGCTGTATACTTTTATATAATGTAGATTCTCTTCCATATTTGACTCCCTGATTCTAAGTTAATACATAAATCAGGATTTTCCACTTCTCGTTTTTAATTGCCGTCAGCAAACCTATAACATTTGCTGCGAGGAACCCTTCGACTTAGCTCAGGGTAAACTCCGTGACGAAGCGATCCAAGAAAGACGCAATCGCTTCGCTGGGATCTGTGGTAGCGATAAAGGAGGGAGGGTAGTTAGGGAACCGCAAACTCGCGATGACAATTATAGGATTTTTTGAAGTTAATCATAGTTCCCATTTAGAGCACCCTCGATGACCTCTACAATATGACCTTTAGGCAAAGCCCCAATGATTTTGTTCAGGGGCTTCCCATCTTTGAAGATAATAAGGGTGGGAATACTTCTTATTCCATAACGATATATTGATTTCTGGTTTTCATCTACGTTTAATTTTCCAACCTTTAACTTACCGCTATATTCCTCGGCAATCTCCTCGATAATGGGACCAACAGTCCTACAAGGACCGCACCATTCAGCCCAAAAGTCCACAAGCAACGGAACCTGGGAACTGGTTACTTCATTCTCGAAATTTTCATCTGTAAGTAGTATTGATCCGCTCATCTTTGCCTCCATTAATTATCTAAGTGTATTTACACCTATTAGATGAGAATATATGAAAAAAGATTCAAACCTATTACACTCTTTTTTTAATAACATGAAAATCCACAGAATGTTTCCTATTATAGATAAAGCTAAATACCAGATGATGTTGCCATAGGTAAGGAATGATCTCTAAAGTAACATCAGTTTCATTAAAATTACTTCTTTTCAGTAAAAACAATAGTCCTAGTCTTACTTGAGTCAAATTCTTTTACTACTTTCAAAATTGCATTTGTAATCTTTTCTCCACCATATACTGATGGTTCAATAGGATTTGCATAATCTTTATCCTCGTTACATATCAATCTTAGGTCAATCAACGGTAATCCCGATGTAAACGCTTCACGTATAATACAGTCATTGAATATTGATAGTCCAACTACAGCCATTCTCTGTATAACGGGGTCTGGATGTCGGGGATAGTAGATTGAACATATAGCTGTTGGTAGATTGCAACTGAGAACTGTTTCTAACATACTATGATAACTACGTTGGAATTCTTCTTGTATATATGCAAGGTTTAGTAAAACTTCAGCAGTAGACTGTGCACCTTGATTGAAAATGTAGCTGTGACTGAGAGCGTCATTGCCACCAACACTTACTACAAGAAAACTAGCATCTTGTGGGAGTTGCTTAACCTGTCTCATTACGTCATCTATCTTACTTCCATCCACAGCATTTAGTGTCGCCTTCCATCCTTGAGGAAGCTTACATCTTAGCTGTGTAATGACATCTGACTCTCCGCCTGGGATATATGCTATGTTATCAAATATAGAATCACCAAGCAAAATAATATGTTGTTCAGAGACTTTATTTCTGATCTGTTTCATTGGCATAAAATTATATGGTAATGAAGACATGTAATCAAAATGACTCCTAGACCAATTCTATTAATCTTGACGCTATTAAATGTAAGTTAATAGCTAAAGGTAAAAAATCCGCTATGAATAATAAAAACTTGACTAATTATTACCAGTTTAGTTGTACCCTCTTTTCCTCTTGAGGATCAAAGAGATCTATACCTCTAGAAAGGATAAGTTCCTTAATTGTACATGTTATAAACACTAACTCACACGTGTCTTGAAACTCTACCAATTTTTTTCCTGATCCTAATTTTTGTTCTGTTTTAAGAAATGTTTTTGCCGAGGTCTTGATAAGGTGGTCATAGAAACGGTAAGGATTCTGATAAACCAACTTCTTTAAAGAAGGATGAAAAAAATTGTACTCTTTTTGTGTATCCCATATGGGATAAGAGTCAACTTTCTGGTCTGGTAGAATAAGTAACCAGACAAAATACCTGCGTACCTTTTGCTTCAATGTGTAATAGTTGCTTATAGTTCCATAGTAGTACCAGAGTTTGTTAATATTATCTTGGTCTCTGATACCTCTATGTTCTCTGAAACGGCATAATTGGGAACTATCGAGAGACTCTAATTCTAAAAAGAAAAGTGGAGCTTGTTTGCCTTTTACTTTCTCATAGAAGACGAAATCAACCCTCTGATTGCTTCCGATTTCATACTCTGTAGGAAAGTAGTTCAATATTTGATATCCAAATGTTAAATTCAAGGTCCTAGCCAACGAACGACTAACAGGTTTGAATGCCTTTTCAAGCCTATTTCTCCCAAGGTATTCGGGAAGAAAAATCCGGCCTTTCTTCAGGTTATGTGTATGTTTTTGCATGCTTTCTTTCAGATTTAAAAAGAATCTCTCAATCATGATGAAGACCTTGATTTTACTTTTTATTCTTCCTCATTTTAATTTTTCCCTTACCTGTCCACTCATGCCTGAACCTTTCTCTTAGCACAATTAACCCCCCAGGAATGACGATATACCAACAAGCGGAATAATTTTTTGATTTTGTGCAGTTTGATTTTGCTGTGTTTAAGCATACCTGTAGATTATTGTTAAGTTTTGTTCTAGCCTAGAGTTTTATTATAATAGCCTTTATTAACGAATTAAATAAAGTAAAGAAAAAGATGCAAAACGATTTTCTTTTATCTGATAAATTCAAGCAAATTATTGAATCCATAGCCGAAGCCATACTTGAGATTGAAGATGGTGCCTTTTCTGTTAGCAAATCTAAAATTCCTGAATTTATAAATAATTATCTTTTATCCATGTCTCCTGATTTAAAACAGAGGGCAAAGATCTTACTGTCTCTTTTCAGATACTCCCCGTTTTTATACTTGAAGTTGAAAACATTTCCCTCGTTAGGCTTAGAAGAAAGGCAAAAAATTCTACGTGATTTTATGAAAAGTAATCTCAGTCCCAAGCTGCTTATATTTAAAACACTAAAGACACTAACCGTCATGGGCTATTACAGAAATGAAGAAACCTGGAAAGATATTGGCTACGAAGGGCCTACGATTAAAAGATTC
>Ga0209342_10003252_pt1 | contig 17156 bp, 12 predicted proteins | sample RifCSP16_2_FD_184023 | JGI IMG/M metagenome (GOLD analysis project Ga0209342, IMG submission 184023) | Soil microbial communities from Rifle, Colorado - Rifle CSP2_sed 16_2 (SPAdes) (version 2) | ecosystem: Environmental > Terrestrial > Deep subsurface > Rock core/Sediment | place: Rifle... | reverse complement strand
AACACAGCCATGATGATTTTGATTGGCGCATGTTGGCTCTTCGTTTTCATCGCTGTAGCTGCCCTGGACCGGGAGTCCACGCTCGGTGTAGCGGCATCCCTAGTCGCTGCGCTTGTCCTCGCAATCGGACTATTGCCGGGCTCATTCCTCCAGCATCCTCTGGATCAAGGCGCGCAGTTGGCGTTAAGGTCTAGACCCAGCATTGTGGTCGCGATCTCCCTTGGCGCTCCGCTCCTGTTTCTGGTGTACTGGGTATCGGGAGCCTTAGCGGCGTGGGACAGTCTGCAATTCGCGCGGCGGTATGGGCTTGACGCTGGCATGCAGACCATCCTCACCCCTCTCTTCGTCGCCGGAGCCTTGATCGGTCTGGTCTTCTTCGCCCGCAACCTCGCAACGTTCTTTCGCTTCCGCGGCCAGGCACGAGGCTCCACCGACTGAACCCCCCAACAGGTGGATCTGGAGTAGTCTCGCCCTCCACCTCAGGTTGGCCGTCGCGGCCGGTCTCCCAGCCGTGGCCTGCGCAGGGGCGCAGCACCCTGGCACCGCCCGCCACGATTCGTGCCGCGAGCACCGGCGGCACGCCGATGCGAGACGGCAGGGCAGGTGTGCTCCGCGCCTGCGCACTCAGACGGGGGCTCGCGAGTGGGAAAACGCTTCCAAGGGCATAGCTGCTGATCCAAAGCCGCGGGCTGATCTGTTCGCAGCACCGTAGGGGCGACGCACCCTGGCACCGCCCGCCACACCGTCCCGGTGTCCTTCGGGAGGGCAGGTGTGCGTCGCCCCTACACGTTGCGGGCGAGGGCTGGGCCCCTTACTCGTACCTCAGCGCCTCTACGGGCTCCAGGTCCGCGGCCCGCTTCGCCGGATAGAGCCCGAAGAACAGCCCCACGGCGGCCGAGAAGAGCGTGGCCAGGAGGACGGCGTCCAGGCTGATCGCCGGGTTGAGCTCGGCGTCGGAGGCGGCGGCGATCGCGCCGACGATCGCCGCGAGCCCCCATCCCAGGCCAATGCCGATCACGCCCCCCATCAGGCTGAGCAGTGACGATTCCGTGAGGAACTGGATGAGGATGTCGCGCTTACGAGCGCCCACCGCCTTGCGCAGCCCGATCTCGCGCGTCCGCTCCGTCACCGAGACGAGCATGATGTTCATGATCCCGATCCCGCCCACGAGCAGCGAGATCCCGGCAACGCCGCCGAGGAAGATCGTTAGAACGTTGGTGATCGTCCGGGCCGTGTCGAGGAAATCCTGCTGGGTGAAGATCGTGAAATCGTCTTCTCCGATGATGGTGCGATGGCGCGCCCGCAGGATCGCCGCGATCTCGTCCTGGGCCCGAAGGACATCGTCGGCGCTGATCGCCTGGGCAATAACCATATCGACCCGCCCGCGCGGGCGCGGCATCAGCCGGGTCTCGGCCGTCGTCATCGGAACATACACCTGATCGTCGGGATTGTTGAACCCCGACCCTCCCTTGGCTTCCGTCACCCCGATGACACGGAAGGGCTGACCATCGATCCGTACGGTCTCACCGAGCACGCCCTCGCGGCGGCCGAAGAGGCTCTCGGCCACCTCCGGCCCCAGGACGACGACCGCCGACCGGCCCAGCATGTGAACCTCGGAGATGAATTCCCCCTCCAGCATCGTGATGTTGCGCACGCTCTGATGCTCGGGCACAACGCCTACGCCGGTGGTGAAGGTCGTCTCTCCGGCAGCGCTCACCTCCACGGTGTCGGTGAGCATCGGCGCCACGCCCACCACGGAGGGCGCCAGGAAGGGGTCCTGCAGCGCCTCGACGTCGGCGAGCGTGAGCGGCTCCGGGTTGCGCACTTCCTCCGATCCGCCCTGGAACACGAAGAGCAAATTGGTGCCGATGCCGCTGATCGAGCCCGTGATCGTGTCCTGCGCGCCGCGACCGATCGCCAACATGGCAATCACGGCGCCCACGCCGATCACGATCCCGAGAACCGTGAGCCCGGAGCGAAGCTTATTGCTGGAGAGGCTGTCGAGCGCCTCGAGGACGCTTTGCCAGAAGAGCATGAGTCACTCCGTAAGAGAAATCAGTGATCGGTTACTCAGTGATCGGTTACTTGATGACAAATGCCCTCCCACCGTTCACTGATCACTGATCACCGTTCACCGATCACCGTCCGCCAATCACTGATCACCGATCAACTTCCGATACCTCCCCCTCGACCAACCCATCCTTGAGCCGAATCACGCGCTCCGTCTGGCCCGCGATCCCGGGATCATGGGTGACGAAGATGAGCGTGGTTCCCAGATCGCGGTTGAGCCCGAGCAGGATCTTCATGATCTCTTCGCCGGATTTCGAATCCAGGTTTCCCGTCGGCTCGTCGGCGAGAAGGATAGCCGGGTTGTTCACCAGGGCTCGGGCGATGGCCACGCGCTGCTGCTGGCCACCGGAGAGCTCGCTTGGCCGGTGGCGGAGCCGGTCACCGAGGCCGACGGATTCGAGGGCCTCGATCGCCCGCTTGCGCCGGCCGTTGCCTACGCCGGCGTAGCGCATGGGGAGCTCAACGTTGGCAACCGCCGTCTGCCGCCCCAGAAGGTTGAAGGTCTGAAAGACAAACCCGACCCGTTGATTGCGGATCACCGCCAGGTCGTCGTCGCTCAAGTCCGAGACCAGGCGGCCTCCCAGGCGATACTCGCCGCTGGAGGGCCGGTCGAGGCAGCCGAGGATGTTCATCAGCGTGCTCTTGCCCGAGCCGGAGGGGCCCATGATCGAGATCACCTCCCCACGCCTCACCTCCAGGCTCACGCCGCGCAGCGCATGCACCTCCACCTCGCCCATGCGATAGACCTTGGTGAGGTTTTCGGCCCGAATGACGAGATCCTCCATCGCTACTGCCCCATGAACGAGCCCGGCCCGGGCTGCTCGAGCTCGAGCGGGGGATTGAGGACGATGAGATCCCCCACGCGGAGATCGCTCTCGAGCACCTGGGAGTCGGTGTCCGACGAGGCGCCGAGGACGACCGGCACCGCCTCGAGCTGGCCGCCGCGGAGCACATAGACGATCCGCTCGCCATCCCGCACACGGACGGCGCGATTGGGCACGAGCAGAACGTCTTCGATCTGCTCGACGACGATGTTGACCGCGGCCGTCATCCCTGGCCGCACCGCTTCATCGGCATCCAGGATCTCGACGCTCACCTCGAAGCTCACGACGCCTTGCACCGAGACGCCCGCCAGGCCCACTCCGGTCACTTCGCCCTGATACGTTCGCGTCGGGACCGCATCGAACGTGAGGCTCACCGGCTGCCCGAGCTCGATCCGGTTGATGTCCACCTCCGAAAGCTGGACGTCGACGAGAAGCCGGGAGAGATCTGCGAGGCCGAAGGCCAAGGAGCCGGCCGTGACCACGTCGCCGGGGACGACGTTGACCTCGGTGATCGTCCCGGCGAAGGAAGCGGCGATGTGTCCGAAGTTGATGCTCGCCTGGGCGGCGTCGATGCGAGCCTGGGCGGCGCTGATATCGGCAGGATCCGGGCCGCCCTGCAGCCGGTCCCACTCGCGCTGCGCGTCGTCGAGCCTGGCCTGAGCCAGGGCGACGTTGGCGTCGAAGAGTGATTGGTCGATGTCGCTCGGTGTCCCGAGATACCAGTTGAGGGAGCGCTCGGCGGCCCGCAGCTCGTCTCTGGCCTGCGCGTAGTTGGTGAGGGCCAACGCCCGGCCGGGGTCGCTCTCATCGACGCCCGAATACAGGTTGTAGAGGTCGCGCGCCTGGTCGGCGCGCTGTCGCGCCAGGACGACGCGGGCTTCGGCGATGTCGACCGTCTCGGCTGAGCCGCGGTTGCCGTGCTGGTTGACCGTGCGGTCGTATTCGGCATCGCGCAGCGCATCTTCGGCCTGCGCCAGCGCGAGCTGGGCCTGAGCCGAAGCGAGCTCCGAGTGGAGGAGATCGTCGAGCGCCCGCTGTGCGCCCACTAGATCGGCCTGGGCCAGGATCACTTGCTGGGGGAGCGTCGACGGCTCCAGCTCCGCCAGCACCTCACCATCTGCCACCCGCTCGCCGATTGCGGCCCGTACGGCCTGCACGCTGCCCGTGGCCTGGAAGACGAGCAGCGCCGATTGATTCGCACGAACCGTCCCCGTGGCTCCAACGAGCGCCGTAAGGGGGCCCGTTGTGGCCTCCACGGTCTGCAGCCCGGCGATCGCCGACTGTGCCCGAGAGCGGCGGACCGAGGCGAGCCCGATGAAAGCAGCCGCCAGGACAGCGATCGCGATCAGGATGTAGATCCAACGTTTCATGGCTACGTTTCCTCCAGAAGCGGCGAGAGCGACCACCGCTCTCGGGACCCGAAACGGGTCGAGAGGGCGGCGCCGGCGCCGATCAATGACAGAACGATCAGAACAACCAGGCCGAGGAATGGGACTCGAGTGAGGCCATACAGGATCAGCGTCCCGAGCGCGAGCCCTGCCAACGGGCTCTGCTGCGCCCATTCGGCTCGCGCCAGGAGCAGGCGCCCCACCTGATAGGCCAGGGCGACAACGCCGGAAACGGCGGCGAAGAAGAACACCACGGCCAGGAAGAACGGGACGGGAAACGTGTGCTCCGATAGCGCCGCGAGCAAGCCCATGGCCCCAAGGCCCACGGCGAGGAGCGCTCCAATAGCGAGGAACCGCACGATGGCCCATCCGCCATAGCTCAGCGCATCGGCCATTCGCCGCACACGCCGCGGCACGGAGTAGGCGACAAGCATGGCAAGAAGGAATTGGGAGACCAATCCGGCAAGCTGCAGCCCGACGCGCTGGAGCGGTTCCTGGGGCGTTGGCGCTCCGGCAAGCCAGGTTCCCACCGGACGCACAGCCAATGGCCCGCGCCAGGCCTGCCAGAGGGGGCCCCAGTCGAACAGCAGCGCCGAGGCAACGATCAGGCCGAGAGACAGCACGACAACGCTAACAACAATCACGCGCCAGGTGTTCACGCCAGGCCCTCCTCCACTCGATCGACGTCTCGAATGAGCCCTGCCACGGCGTTCAGCGCCGGGACGACGATCAGCACAAGCGCCAGGATCATTCCAGGCTCCAACCGTTCCTCCACTCTGGACATCCATGACAGCACGCCTTGCAGGGCGCCGTTCAACGCCGGGAGAGGCGATGCCAGAAATAGGGTGGCCCACTCGCCGAGCGATTCGCCGCTGGTGTGGGGGACAAGCATCCCGAGTTCCGCCAGGGCGGGTCCGACGAGCCAAAGGCCTAGCGCCGCGGCTCCGAGGAGCGTGGCCCCCAACGCACGTCGGGCCCAGCGCTCCTTGCAGCGCTCGCCGCTCAACCGGGCGCGCACCCGCAGGTCGAGGCCCACAGGTTGCGATTCGGACGGAAGCGCAGAAAGGAGGTCATCCATCCAGTCGGTCATATCCGGTCTCCAACCAGGTGCGCAGCTCGACTTTGGCGCGCCTCAAGTGGGTCCGCACGGTATTCAGCGGGATCGAGAGGTTCCGAGCGATCTCCTCATACGTCAGGCCCGCGTCGTAGCGCAGGGCGATCACGACTCGATACTCCGGGCGTAACCGCCCCACCCCGATGGCGAGGCGGTGCAGCAGCTCGCTCTTCTCCAAAGACGGTTCCGGGCCGCTGAGGTCTTCGTCCCGAGCTTCCGGATCTTCGCCAAGGTCCGCAAAGCTCAGGGGCGAGCTGCGCCTCCAGGCGTCCAGGGCGGCGTTGGTGGCGATGCGTGCGAGCCACGGCAAGAGCGGACGGCTCATGTCCACCTGCGGGAAGGCTTTCCACGCCTTCAGCCAGGTCTCCTGGACGAGCGCCTCGGCCTCGCCGGCGTCGCTGGCGAAGCGGCGCACAATGCGGAAGAGGCGCGGCGTGAATTCCTCGACGAGGCGATCGAACCTCTCCTCGGCGTCGGTCCGCGGGCCATGGGCCTGGCCTCTCGCAGCGCCCGGAAGCCGTCCTTCATGGGATATCACGTGCTTCCTCGGGGAAAGTTTCGGGCAGGACGATCCCATTCTATCGCACCTCGCCCGACGTGCCGTTCTGCTATCTCAATAGTGACAACCGTCACCAGGCCTGATGACATCTGCGACTGAACGGGCCGTACCCCGGCCCGTATCATCAAGTGGGAATCGGATAGGAGGAGTGGGCATGGAACCGAGCCCCGCTCAGGAAGGCACTCTGGATCGCAAACTTCGGATGAGAATCCCCTTCCAGGCGCAGCGGGCACGGCCGGTCGAGCAGCGCCTGCAGGACTTCGACGAGACCTTTCTTCCTCTCACAGCAGAAGAGGCGATCCAGGCGGCCGAGCGGTGCATCCAATGCCCCGAACCGGCCGCTTGCCGGGAGGCCTGTCCGGTCCATAACGACATACCGGCCGCCATGTGGCTGATCGAGAAGGGCGATTTCATCGCGGCCGCTCGAGTGTATCGGCAGACAAGCTCGCTGCCGGAGATTTGCGGCCGCGTCTGCCCGCACGAATCTCTTTGCCAGAGCGCCTGTGTGCGCGACAAGCGCCATGAGCCGGTGGTCACCGGCGCTCTGGAGGCCTTCGTCGCCGACTACGAGCGACGGCGCGGCGAGGCCCGGATCCCGGTCGGCCCCGACACGGGGAAGCGCGTCGCCATTGTCGGCTCGGGGCCTGCAGGGCTGGCCTGCGCCGAGCAGCTCGTCCAGCGAGGCCACGCGGTGACGGTCTTCGAGGCGGCACCGGCCGCGGGCGGGCTCCTGGTCTATGGCATTCCCAATTTCAAGCTATCCAAGCGCGTTGTCGCCGACCGTATCGCGGATATCGAATCGGCAGGGGTGGGATTCGTTCTCGGGACGCGCATTGGGAAAGACAAGACCGTCGACCAATTGCTGGCGGAGGGTTTCGACGCCGCGTTCCTGGGCGTGGGCGCCAACATCGACGCCCCCCTGGAGGCTCCCGGGGTGGGCCTGCCGGGGATCTACCAGGCGACGGAGTTCCTCGTGAGGGGCAATGTCGCCCTCGAGTGGCTGCCTTCCGAGAAGCGATCGCGGCCTCAAGTCGGCCGGCGAGTGGCGGTCGTGGGTGGGGGCGATACGGCCTCCGATTGCCTTCGCACCGCCCTCCGGATGGGCGCCGATGAGGTGACCTGCCTCTATCGTCGCACCGAGGCCGAAATGCCGGGCGGGCCTCACGATCGTGAGCTGGCCCGGGAAGAGGGGGCGCGCTACCGTTTTCTTACACAGCCCGTGCGGTTCATCGAGGCCCCCGACGGGAGGGTGAGCGCCGTCGAGTGTCTGCAGTGTGAGCTGGGCGAGCCCGATAGCAGCGGCCGCCGCCGGCCTGTGCCGATCGAGGGCTCCAACTTCACGGTGCCCTCCGATACGGTGATCCTCGCCCTCGGGTATTGGCCCGATCCGCTCATCGGTAAGACGACCCCCGGGCTCGAGACACACAAGTATGGGCTGATCATCACCGATGGGAAGACCGGCGCCACTTCGCGTCCCGGCGTCTACGCCGGGGGCGACGGGGTCACCGGGCCGGATCTCGTGGTCACCGCAATGCTGGCCGGAAGGAAGGCCGCGGCGGCGATACACGACTACCTTTCGAAGAGCTGAGGCCACTCCCCCTTCGTCCCAGCCAGCCTCACTCCCGCTCCAGGAAGGCGAGGCCTTCCTGGAGTTTTTTTGATCGCCTGCTATTCCGGGGCCCGTCACTGCACTCGGGCCGCCGGGCACACGATCCCATCGTTCCGTGTCATCCTGCCGACTCGTGAATGAATCGGCCAGGTGCTCTCGCAAGGCCCCTTGCGCCCATCCGCTCAGATGCTCTTCTTTCTCGCCCGGCGTATTTCGACCTCACCCCCCTGCCCCCCTCTCCGCTTGGTCGCAGCGCAATGGACAGGCGTCTCGAGCGGAGAGGGGGATGAAGGTCTAAGGAGGCACGGGGCGGCTGAGCCGCCCCGTGCCTCCTTAGGCAACCTCCCCTCCCCCGGCAGATGCTCACCGCAGAGGGAGCGCGCGCAAATGCCGGGGGTCCCGTCGCTACGCTCCGGGATGCACGCGAAGGGGTCAGGGGCCGTCCCCCGCACCTGCGGTTCGGGGCAGGTGTCGCCCCGGCGGGCCGCATCGTCCCGACCCAGCACCTGCGCTCTGGGCAGGTGTGTCCTTCGGGAGGGCTTCGCGGCCCGAACGGGGTGGGGGCAAACCGGACCCTCCAGCCTCGAAGGGTCTTCATTGGTTGATGCCGATTCGTTTACAAGCTCCGAGCGTCTGGAGGCGCGATTCGTCGCGACACCTGCAAACCCGCGGGCCCCGCACAACCCCGCCTAAAGCCTCGACTCCAGAATAGGATCGGAGTCGAGGCCTTAGCCGGGTGATGCCGAGAGCGGTCACGTGAGGTTCCGCCGCGAGTCGGCGGCTCGGAATGACATGCAGTCGTCGGGTCCTGGCCGCGAGGAGGCTGTTTTCCACCTGATCAGCCCTTCGTCTCGCGCGCGGCTATAATCCTCCCCGGAAGAGACGCTTGCCAACCGCGGATCCCCCTTCCCTCGCCGATGGCCTGAAATCCGAGGCCCGGCGCCTGGGCTTCGATCTCGCCGGGATCACCTCACCCGATCCTCCGCCCCACCTCGCCACCTACCAGCGGTGGCTTGAAGCCGGACGCCACGGCGAGATGGGCTATCTGGCGACCGAGCGGGCGTGGGCTCGCCGCTCCAAACCCATAGAGATCCTGCCCGAATGCCGCTCGATCCTCGTTGTCGGCATGAACTGCCTGCCTGAGAGCGCGCCGATTTCCGAGGGCGGCCGAATCGCCGCCTACGCCTTCGGGCGCGATTATCATGAGATCCTACCCGACCGCCTGCGAGCGGTGGTTGCATGGCTTGAGGCGCAGGTCGGCGGGGGCATCCCTCACCGCATCTACACCGACACCGGCCCGATCCTGGAGCGCGAGCTCGCCCAACGCGCAGGCCTCGGCTGGATCGGGAAGAACACGTGCCTCATCCATCCGCGCCTCGGATCCTACTTCCTCCTCGCCGAGGTTCTTCTCGGCATCGACTTGCCCTTCGACCCGCCCTTCACGACCGATCACTGCGGCACCTGCACTCGCTGCCTGGATGCCTGTCCCACCGGCTGCATTCTTCCCGATCGGACGATCGACGCCCGCCGCTGCATCTCCTACCTCACGATCGAACTGAAAGGCTCGATCCCCCTCGATCTTCGGCCCGCCCTGGGAGACTGGCTCTTCGGTTGCGACGTCTGCCAGGAGGTCTGCCCATGGAATCGACGCTTCGCCGGCCCGACGGCAGACCCCGATTTCCAGCCCCTCGGGATGCTGCGCACGCCGGCCGCGGCGCCCCTCCTAGCGCTGGATGGGGTCGCATTTCGGCGGGCCTTCCGAGGAAGCGCTGTGAGGCGCGCCCGGCGCAGGGGGCTGCTGCGCAACGCGGCGGTGGTAGCGGGTAATCGGCGCGAGCGGACCGCCCTGCGCGCTCTGCAAGAGGCGATCCTGGCCGACGAGGAACCCCTCGTCCGCCGGCACGCTGCCTGGGCGCTCGGGCAGATCGGAGGAGAAGAGGCTGGATCGATCCTCCAGCAGGCCAAGGAGAGAGAGACCGACCGCGAAGTACGCGGAGAGATTTCCGCGGCCTTTCAGGATCTCGTCTCGAAATAGCCGGCGGATCGGGGCGCCTGCAAAGGCTCCCGCTTTGCGATGTGCCCGACCGGAGCCCAACCGCCATCCGCGTGACGAAAATCCAACCAAAGTGGGAGGATTGCCACTCCCCCCTTCTTCTCCTCTCGGCCATCATTTCCTTAACATGGCTGCTGGCCGTCCTGAGCCGCGTTCTGTTTGGTCCAGCTTCCGCCGCGTGCCGATCTTCAACCGCGTCCTGATCGGCAACTCGGTTGTCATCGTGGTCGGCGCGGTCGGCGGCACCCTCCTGACGCGGCACCTCGCCGCCCACACCCCGGAAGACCTGTGGCTGATCGTTCTCTTTGCCGGGCTGGGGATCTCCCTCAGCCTGGCGGTCAATTATGTCATCCTCCGTTCGGCTCTCTCCCCGCTGCGCGAATTGCGGGCCCTCGTCGACAGGGTGCAGGCCGGCCAGAGATCGATCGACGTCGCCCGCTTCGAGGCGGGCGATCCCGACACAGGCCGCCTGGCCTCGGCGATTCACTCGATGCTGGTTCGCCTCGAGGATCACGCGCTCAGGCTCCGCGCCCTCTCGGAACGCGCCCTCAACGCCCAGGAGGACGAACGCAAGCGAATCGCCCGTGGCCTACACGACGACACGGGCCAGGCCCTCTCGAGCCTGATCATCACCCTGGAGCAGATCGAGAGCGCTCTCCCGAAGGAAAACGCCGACCTGCGCGCCCGCCTGGTGTCGTGCCGGACGATTGCCACCCGGACCCTGGAAGAACTGCGCAAGCTCGTCTACGGCCTCCGCCCCACGATGCTCGACGATCTGGGCCTGGTCCCCGCCATCCGCTGGTATGCGCGCTCGAGCCTGGAAGAGGCTCGAGTCCAGGTGACTCTGGAGGAAGGCGCGGCGATCGGCCGCCTCGATCCGCGCCTGGAGACCGCCCTCTTTCGAATCGCCCAGGAGGCGGTGAACAACATCCTCCGGCATGCGCGTGCCTCCAAGGTACACATCGTGCTGTGCCGCGATGGAGAGGACGTCTGCCTGCGGGTGGAGGATGACGGTCTTGGCTTTGACGTCGGGCGCATCTCCGAGCAGGCGCTCCCTCAGCGCCGCCTCGGGCTGCTGGGGATGAAGGAGCGGGTCGATCTCGTCGGGGGTAGAATGGTGGTCGATTCCGCGCCCGGCAAGGGAACCCGGCTCGAGGTTCGGGTGCCGCTGGCGGGCATGGGGAACATCCGTCATGAGCAGTGAGCGGATCCGAATCGTTCTCGCCGACGATCACACCCTCCTGCGAGATGGCATCCGCTCGCTCCTCGAGGATCAGCCGGATATGGTCGTCGTCGGTGAGGCGGAGGACGGCCGGGGCGTGGTCCAGCTGACGGCGGATCTCAAGCCAGACGTCGTGCTGATGGACATCGCCATGCCGCTGCTCAACGGGCTCGAGGCGACGCGTCAGATCAAACGCGATCACCCGCAGGCGCGCGTTCTCGTGCTCACGATGCACGACAACGAGGAGTACGTCCGCCAGGTGCTCTTGGCCGGCGCGTCCGGCTACGTCCTCAAGCGGGCCGCAGCGAGCGAGTTGGTGGCCGCGATCCGCGCCGTTCACAAAGGCGAGGCCGTGCTCTCGCCCGCCATCACCCGCCTCGTGCTCGAAGACTACCTGCGAAGCGACGGCTCCAAGCCGGAACCCTCCGCCGGCGAGCTCACCCCGCGAGAACGGGAGATCCTTCAGCTGATCGCCGAGGGGTACACCAGCCGCGAGATCGCCGAGATGCTCAGCCTCTCGGTGAAAACCGTTCAGGCCCACCGGACCAGCCTGATGCAGAAGCTCGATCTTCACGACCGCGGCGATCTGATCAAGTACGCCATCCAGAAGAAGATCATCGAGGTCTAGCCGATCCCCGGCTAAAGCCTCGACTCCATCCAGCCTCCCGAGTCGAGAGCCGCCAATTGGACGAGTCCTATTCCATCATGTCATCCTGAGCGCCGTCCCTCACTTGCAGTCACGATCAACAATCCGGAGGCACGAAGGATCTCGTTGATCCGCATGTGGGCTCCGTGGCCAAGAACGAGATCCTTCGCGCCTCACCTTGGGTGATGTATGCGCAGGAGCAGCACGGCGCTCAGGATGACATGAAGAGGAGCGTCTCGCCGGGCCCTTGACATTGATACGGGGACAGGAAAGAGGATCTGGTGCGTATCATCCCGAGCCCCCGTTCCACATAGGATCAGCCGGAGGAAAAGAGGGAGGGGGCGACACTTGCAGCTGCGCTTGGCAGCGCAGCTGCACACCGCACCCCGTTCGGGCCGCGAAGCCCTCCCGAAGGACACACCTGCCCAGAGCGCAGGTGCTGGGTCGGGACGATGCGGCCCGCCGGCCGTTCGCCCCGCGGGCTGGCGCCCGCACGGCGCCGGCCCGGACGGGAGGCGAGACGGCCTGCAAACCACCGAAGGTGCGGTGCATGTGAGTGCAGGTGAGGTCTCGCAGGTCTTAGGCCCGTTGCCTCCCGACGGTCGGTCGGGAGCCCGGCTGCTCCCGGTTCTCGGCGCTCCCCGAATCGGCCACTCCGCCCTAGGGTCCCCTTCCCTCGAACTTAGGGCGCGCGCCCTAAGGTATTTCGGGCGGCCAGGCGATGGCCGCTGCCCCTCACCCCGCATATGATGGAAGCGTGAGTTGCCGCCCGAGGATCGGCGGCAGACCGGGGGCCCCAGCGATCGCCACGGCGCTGGGGAGACGGCTTTCCTTCGCCAAAAGGCTCACCGTCCAACGACTGGCCGGCGCGGCGAAAGGAAAGCGCGTGCAAACCAGCCTGATCACCGAAGTCGACGCCCTCTCCCACCAGCAGGTGGAGCTCTGCTATCACTGCCATAAGTGCTCGGCCGGCTGCCCCCTCCTCCCGGAGATGACCTTCGGCCCCGACCGGCTGCTGCGTATGGTCCAGGTCGGCGACGGGGATCGAGCCCTTCGCAGCCGCGACGTCTGGCTGTGCTCCGGCTGCGCCACCTGCGCCACGCGCTGCCCCAATGACATCGACATCTCCGCCGTGATGGACGCGCTCCGCCAGATCGCCGTCGCCACCGACGTTCCTGCCGGCGAGCGCGACGCGCTCCTCTTCCACCGGCTCTTCCTCGGCGTGGTCCGCAGGTTAGGCCGATCGCACGAAGCCGCCATGCTGGGCCTGTTCAAGGTGCTCTCTCGGGTCCCGATCTACCGCGACGTCCCGGCGGGCATCGGCCTCTTCCTGCGGGGGAAGGTCCCCGTCCTGCCCAGGCCCTCAGGCGCCGCCAGCGAGGTGAGGCGCCTTTTCGAACGGAGCCAGTGAGTGCGCTACTCCTACTATCCCGGCTGCAGTGCCCACTCCACGGGCCTCGAATACACCCTCTCCACCGAGGCGACTCTACGCCAATTGGACGTTGAGCTAGAGGAGATTGAGGGCTGGAACTGTTGTGGGGCCTCTTCGGCCCACGCCCTCAACCATCGCCTGGCTCTCACTCTCCCCGCCCGCAATCTGGCGCTCGCCCAGAAAGCGGGCGGGGATCTGCTGATCCCCTGCGCGGCCTGCTACAACCGCCTCAAAGGCGCCGAGCTCGCGCTCCGCAGCAACTCCGAGGCGCGGGCCGAGATCGAGGCCGATGTCGGCTTCAGCTTTACGGGCCAGGTACGGATCCGCCCGCTGCTGGCCATCCTCCACGAAGACTTCGGGCCCCAGCGGGTCGCCGCCGAGACGCGCCGCCCGCTCTCGGGGCTCAAGGTCGTCCCCTACTACGGCTGCCTCCTCGTCCGCCCTCCGCGCGTCGCCCAGTTTGATGATCCGGACGACCCGCGCCTAATGGCCAGCCTGCTGCGCGCCGCGGGCGCCGAGGTGATGCCGTGGTCGCACGCCACCGACTGCTGTGGCGCGGGGCTCTCCCTGCCGCGCTCGGACGCGGTCTACCGCCTCGTCGGCCGCCTGGCTGAGCGCGCCCGTGAGGCCGGCGCCGAAGCCCTGGTCACAGCCTGCCCGCTCTGCCAGGTGAATCTCGAAATGCGTCAGCCGGCAACGCCCAGGCTGCCCGCCTTCTATTTCACCGAGCTTCTCGGCCTCGCTTTCGATTTGCCTGAGGCACGTCGCTGGTGGCCCAAGCACCTGATCGACCCGCGGCCGCTGCTTCGCTCTCACAACCTGGCGGACTAGGACAACCATGACCTCTCCTGGCACCCGCGCGCCCATCTCCGCCCCCACTCGTCGCGCCTCACCCGCGCGTCCATCGCTCAAATCGGTCTCGCGGCCGTTCGTCGCTGGCTAGGAAGAGACATGGCCTCAGAAGATATCGCTCAAGGCAAAGGGAAGAAGATCGTCGGCTCGGCCCTCGTCGTCGGAGCCGGCATCGGCGGCATGCAGGCGGCGCTCGACCTGGCCGAGGCCGGTATCAAGGTCTACCTGCTCGATCGATCTCCGGCCGTCGGCGGGACGATGGCCCAGCTCGATAAGACCTTCCCAACCAACGATTGCGCCATGTGCATCATGTCGCCGAAGCTTGTCGAGGTCGGCCGCCATCTGGACATCGAGCTTCTCAACTGCTCCGATGTGGAGGCCGTCCGCGGCGAGCCCGGGGATCTGACGGTGACGGTGCGCCAGCACGCACGTTACGTGGACCTGAAGAAGTGCACCGGCTGCGGGGATTGCGCCGCTGCCTGCCCGATCAGCCTGCCCGACGCGTTCAACGGCGGCCTCTCCACGCGCAAGGCGATCTACAAGCCCTATCCACAGGCGATCCCCAACGCCTATGCCATCGAGAAAAGCGGCGTTGCGCCTTGCCGCGATGCCTGCCCCGTGCACCAGCGCGCCCAGGGCTACGTGGCGCTGATTGCCGAAGGTCGCTATGCCGACGCCTATCGCACCATCGTCGAGGATAACCCCTTCCCCTCGATCTGCGGGCGTGTCTGCAATCACCGCTGTGAAGATGCCTGCAACCGCGCCCAGGCCGATGCGGCCGTCAACATCATGGGCCTCAAGCGCTTCGTCGCCGATTGGGCTTGGGATCACTGGTCCGAGGTGGAGGAGGTGCTCTCCAAGCCCAGCGGCGAAGCTGCGAAGGAGGGGCAGCCTCTTCCTCTGGCCGGACGAGGCGTGGCGATCGTCGGATCCGGCCCGGCCGGCCTCACCTGCGCACAAGACCTGGCTCGCCAAGGTTGCGAGACGGTGGTCTACGAGGCGCTGCCGGTGCCCGGAGGGATGATGCGCGTCGGCGTCCCGCCGCACCGGCTGCCCCGCGACGCCGTCCAGCGCGAAATCATTCGCATCCTGGGCCAGGGTATCGATCTTCGCCTCAATCAACGAGTTGAAAACGTCGAGGCTCTCCTCAGCGAATATGAGGCGGTCTTCGTCGCCATCGGCGCTCACGGCGGGGTGAAGCTCCCCATCCCCGGCAACGACCTGCCCGACGTTCACCTGGCGACCGACTTCCTCCGCACGGTCAGCCTCGAGTTGGGTGAAGGAACACAGCCTCCACCGAACGGAGTGAAGGGAATCGATTTGCGCGGCCGGAGAGCTCTCGTCCTGGGCGGCGGCAATGTCGCCATCGACGCTGCCATGGCGGCGGCCCGGCTGGGCGCCTCGTGGGTGGGGATGACGTGCCTCGAGCCGCGCGACCGCATGCCGGCCCACGCCTGGGAAGTGGCCGAAGCCGAAGAGGAAGGCATCGAGGTCTTCCCGGCCCGCACCTTCAAGGAAGTGACGAACGACTCCGGGCGGGTGAGCGGGGTCCGGACCGCCCAGGTGGATTTCCGCGGCTTTATCGATGGCCGGCCCGATTTCGATGAGCTCCCCGGCACCGAAGAGGTGATTGCGGCCGAGGTCGTGATCTTCGCCATCGGGCAGCGGCCCGAGTCGGAGGTGCTCACACGGGTCACGAGGCTGCGCGGCGGGCGGGTGCAGGTGGATCCCGAGACGCTCGCCACTGACGTCCCGGGGATCTTCGCCGGAGGCGACGCGGTCACGGGCACGTCGTTCATCGTCGACGCCATTGCCGCCGGGCACAAGGCGGCGGCGTCGATCGCGAAGCACCTGCTGTCACAAACAGAGCAGAAACCCGGTGTCTTCGTGCAGGACATCTCAGGCCGCGAAGGCCGTGCACAGACACCGGGTTTCTCGTCTACACCCGTCGCCAAGCTCTCCGTCGATGAGGTTCGGGCCCGGCTGGCCGAGGGCGCCGCCTCCGGCGCCGGGCGCCATGAGGCCGCAAAGCGCTCTCCCGTCGAACGCCGCCTCGATTTCGCCGAAGTGGCCCTCGCCCTCAGCGAGGAGCAAGCGCGGGCGGAGGCCGCTCGTTGCCTTCGGTGTGGCGTGTGCTCGGAGTGCAACCAGTGCGTCTATGCCTGCCGCGCCGGGGCCGTCCGGCACGAGGACGCCGAGCGGGTGATCGAGCTCAACGTCGGCGCCGTCGTGCTGACGCCGGGCGTCGAGACTATGCCCGGCGACATTCGCCCGGAGTACGGATACGGCCGCTACCCGAACGTCGTCACCAGCCTTCAGTTCGAGAGGATGCTCTCCGCCTCTGGGCCCTTTGCCGGCGTCGTCCAGCGCCCTTCCGACGGCGCGCATCCGCACAAGATCGCCTGGATCCAGTGCGTTGGATCGAGAGACGGCAGCGAGGCGCTCCAAGGAAAGGCCGGCGCGTATTGCTCCTCGGTCTGCTGCATGTACGCCACCAAAGAAGCGGTGATCGCCAAGGAGCACGACGCCCGAATCGAGCCGACCATCTTCTACATTGACATTCGCTCCTTCGGGAAAGGCTTCGAGCCCTACATCGAGCGAGCAAAGGCCGAGCATGGCGTGCGCTATGTGAGGTGCATGGTGTCTTCCGTTAAGGAGGCGCCGATCTCTCACAACCTCCGACTCACCTATGTAGTCCCCGAGGGGGAGAACGGTAAGCACCCCCGACCGGTGGAGGAGGAATTCGATCTGGTGGTGCTCTCGGTCGGCCTGCGGCCTTCGGTCGCCACGCAGGACATGGCCCGGCGCCTTGGGGTCGAGCTCAATGAGTTTGGCTTCGCCCAGGTGGGCGACTACGCGCCCGGCCAAACGACGCGGCCCGGGGTTTTCGTGGCAGGCGCCTTTGCCGAGCCCAAGGACATTCCCGAGTCGGTAATCGAAGCATCGTGTGCCGCAGCCCAGGCCTCGGCGCTCCTGGCCGAAGCCCGGGGGACCGAAACGCGCGTCCCCGAGTATCCGCCGGAGCGCGACGTCGCCGACGAAGCGGAGCGCGTGGGCGTCTTCATCTGCCACTGCGGTGTCAACATCGGCTCGGTCGTCAATGTCCCCGAGGTCGTCGAGTTCGCCAAGACGCTGCCCGGCGTCGTCTACGCCGAGCGCAACCTCTACACCTGCTCGCAAGACACGCAGGAGCGCATCGCGCAGCGAATCCGCGAGAACGGCCTCAACCGCGTCGTCGTCGCCTCGTGCACGCCGCGGACGCACGAGCCGCTCTTCCAGGACACGCTGCGCCGCGCCGAGCTCAACCCCCACCTCTTCGAGATGGCCAACATTCGCGAGCAAGACTCGTGGGTGCATCGAGGCGACCCTGCCGCGGCGACCGAGAAG
>Ga0209342_10003250_pt1 | contig 17158 bp, 17 predicted proteins | sample RifCSP16_2_FD_184023 | JGI IMG/M metagenome (GOLD analysis project Ga0209342, IMG submission 184023) | Soil microbial communities from Rifle, Colorado - Rifle CSP2_sed 16_2 (SPAdes) (version 2) | ecosystem: Environmental > Terrestrial > Deep subsurface > Rock core/Sediment | place: Rifle... | reverse complement strand
CGCGGATCGGATCATGACGGACTTCTGCGCGGGCTTCGGCGGCCTCGAGACGGCGATGCACGTCGTCCGCCAGCAGTTCGAGAAAGCGCACGTGGACGTCCTCGCGCCGACGAAGCGCGGCCTGCTCGAGGTCGTGGACCTCTTGGCCGACGTGGAGAAGGCGACGAAGGCCCCGGATGTCGTGTCCCAGAACCGCCTGCGGCGCATCGCTTGGGTTCGGGCGCTTGGGTAATCCGACAGCGAGTCGGGTCAACCGTCAAATATGCCCGGCCTGGTTACGGCGCGGGGTCATGGCTCCCTGGAGACGCTCAGGCCTTGTTCTCGCCCTGACGGCAGCTCTAGTTCTGAGCGGCGTCTGGTTCACGCCTCGGGCCGCCGGCTACATCACCCGAGGACCTATCGTCATTCTTGATGATGCTGGCTTCACGCCCGCTAACGGCGTTGTCGGAGGCAGCGGGACGTCGGGCGACCCGTACCTCATCGCGGGATGGGAAATCGCCGCAGCCTCCACGAACGGTATCCATGTCCGGAACACGAACGCCAATTTCGTGATTCGGGACGTCTCCGTCATCGCGAACACGATTGCCCGCGGATTCTCTGCAATCCGCTTCGATTCCGTGGCAAACGGTGCAGTTGAACGGGCGGTCCTTGCGCGATACGACAGGGGGGTCGATGTGGGGGACAGCAGCAACATCCGAGTTGAAAACTCGTCGATCGCAGATGTTGTGAGTTCGGGAATTCTCGCGGCGAACTCTGCGCGAGTGCAGGTGCGAAACGTCGATGTTGAGAGGAGCGGAGTCGGCATCGAGTTTGCGTCTGTGACTGACTCGGAGATACGCAACGTGCGCCTGACCGACCATCGGCTCGACGGTGCCTATCTGGTCGCTCCCAGGAACGTGACCGTGTCGAATCTCACGGCTTCGAATAACGGGCGGGGAGGGGTTGGACTCAACTTCCCGGATGGCGTCGTCATCCAGGACAGCACGACGACAGACAACAAGTGGGGCATTTGGTCATACGAGGGACGCGGCGTTGGCGCCTTCGGAGGCGTCGCATCGGAGAACTCGGAAATGGGAATCTACATACTTGGCACGTGGAACTCCGCCATCGGGGCATACCGCGTGGAGCGGAACGGCTATATCGGCATCGAGGCGGTGCAGCTCGAGTCGATGAGCGTCTTTCGAAACCAAATTGCCGCGAATGGATGGGGCGGTATCTCTTACAGCTCCGTCGCCGATTCCGCGATCACAGGCAACCTCATCTCGGACCACCCCGTTGGCATTCAGCTCACAGCATACCCGTCACCATTTCGCTCCGGCGACATCCACGTGTACGGCAACGGTTTCCAGAACAACTCGCTCCAAGCCAGGGAATTTTACGCCCAGAGGAACGTTTGGAACGCGACCTACCCTATCGGCGGTAATTATTGGTCGAACTACGCGGGTTTGGACAACTGCGGCGGGCCAACGCAAGACACGTGTCCGGGTGCGGACGGAATCGGGGACACTCCTTTCTCAATCGACTCGAACAGGGACATGTACCCTCTGATGGAGCTCCCGGACTTTCGCGCTGTCCGGAATTCTGGACCCATTGCCGTCGCCCGCGCTTCGGCCGCCGAGGCCTTCCTGTTTGAACCGATCGAGTTCAATGGCAGCCTCTCCACGGACGACGTTGGCGTCGTTCGGCACGCGTGGGACTTCGGGGACGGCGCGAAGAAGGAGGGCGCCGTGGTGACACACGCGTACACCCTCCATGGCGCTCTCAGGGTCGTCCTCACCGTTTGGGACGTGCACGGTCGGAGCGACACAGACTCCCTTCTGGTCGTGATCGGGAATCGTCCACCTACGGCCTTCGCCGGTGTAGACCTTGCCGTGGTTCGTGGAACGCTCGTCACTCTCACGGGCCACGGGCAGGACCCTGACGAAGATCTCCTCGCGTTCTTATGGGAGCAGACGACGGGCCCCCCCGCCGACCTCCAAGGCCGATTCCTATCCTCTGCGACCTTTGTCCCGCGGGAGCTCGGAACGTACGGATTCCGCCTCAGGGTGCAGGATCGTTGGGGCGGCATCGCGGAAGACGATGCCATCGTTGTGGTGGAGAACCGACCACCGTACGCAGACGCGGGCCCTGACCGGGTAGCCCCGAAATGGTCCCTCGTCCTCCTCGACGCGCGGGCCTCCCAAGATCCGGACGGGGACGCACTGACCTTTGCGTGGTCTCAGAGTGGTGGGCCGCCCGCCATCATCGAGCGCGCGGATCAGGCGCAGGCCTCCTTCTTCGCGCAATACGCGGGGGTGTACACTCTTAGCGTGACCGTGCGAGATTCGGCAGGCAGTGTGGCGCAAGACACGGTGACCGTCGAGGCACGGAATGCCCGGCCTAGCGCCGCCATATTCGTCGCAAGTCGGACGATTGCTCTCGGGAAGCTCGTCTCGCTCGACGGAAGACTGTCAAGCGACTCCGACGGAACCGTCGTGCGTTACGAATGGGACTTCGGGGACGGATCGACCGCGACGGGAACCGCCTCGAGTTCCCATATGTTTGGGGCTGCGGGCGCGTACACCGTCCGCCTGACCGTGACGGATGACGACGGGGGCGAGGCAACGGCGGCCATCGTCGTCACCGTGGCGACTTCGCCGTCGAATGCTCCCCCGGAACCGATGCCCTGGATCATCGGCATCGGACCCATCGCAGCCCTATTCCTCGTAGCTTACGTATTGGGTCGACGGCGATCGCGATAGCGCGTCGGCTTCGCCGATGAGAGGAGGGAAGGGCTGTCGACTCGCGGACGAGCCATGGGCGGCGGACGAAAGGGAGATTCCCCTCGTCCAGACACCAGACCCTCCGGTCACGACGCAGGCGTCCCCGTCCCAGCCCCTCAAGGTGAGAGCTGTCCCCTCCTCCCAAGATCTCTGGCAACCCTCGCACTCGGTCTCGTCCTACTGGCGGGTCGACGGATCCGCGACGGTCGGTAGGTCATCTCGGTTCCACCGCGTGAGCTCCGACATCGTTGACGCCGGGGGTCAACTCTCAAATAGGCGCTCGCACGCTGATGGTCCGGGGGTGCGCAACGGCAACTGCAGGCTTCTCCTGGCGGCGGCGATGGACGACTCGCGCGCTAACTTTCGTGTTCCTCGTTACAATCCTCCCCGTCCCCGGGCGCACCTCGGCCTACACCCCGCACGGGCCCATCGAGATCGACGGGGACACCGCATTCACGCCGGCGAACGGCGTGGTCTCCGGGACCGGCACGCAGAGCAATCCCTACGTGATCTCGGGGTGGGAGATCGCCACGTCAGGTCGACATGCGATTGAGATCCGCAACACGCGGTCCCATTTCGTCGTGCGAGATGTCTTCCTCCGATACTCGGGCAGCCCCTGGGACAGTTTTGCGGGTGTTCGCCTGACCAACGCCTGGAATGGTGCGACAGAGCGAGGCGACATCAACGGTTTCGACTATGGGGTATTCTTCGATCAAACGTCGAACGTGGCCCTGCTAAACACGTCGTTCCACGGGAATACGCGCGCACTCGTCGTAGACCGATCCGCGGACGTCCGGTTGGCGGGGAACGTCGTCACGGACCATGAGTACTGGTCGTTTCTGGTCTTTTTCTCCTCGAACGTGACGCTGGACGCGAATCGCTTCGAGAGGAACGGCGCAAGCATCCAGATTCAGCTCTCCCGCGGTGTCCGAGTGACATCGAACAACCTGACCGACACCGGAATCCCCCTCAGCCTGTCCGGTTGCGAGGACGTATGGATCACGGGTAACGAGCTGTGGAATCCCCGGGACGGGATCGAGCTCTGGAATGTCTCCCGAGCAGAGGTCGTGAACAACCGAATCATCTCCCTGCCCGGGGGAAACCGGGGAGGGCTCTTCGTCGTCGACTCTGAAGATGTCCGCGTGAAAGGCAATGAGATTCTGGGGAACCGGAACGTCGGCATCTTCTCCTCCAAGTCCCGCCGGCTCGATGTGTGGGACAACCGGATTGAGCCGGAAAGCTCCCAGGCCATCGCGCTGGCATACGGGGATACCGCTACCGTCCTCCGGAATCGATTCGCCGGAAACGGCACGGGCCTTCGATTGGAAAGGTTCACGAACGCGACCATTTCCGCAAACGTGTTCGTCGGAAACGGCATCGAGATGACCGCGGGCGACCCCTACTCATACGAGAGAAACAATGTCTCCTTTTTCCGGACGAACGTCGTCACGGCGGACAACACGGTGAACGGGAAGCCCGTGGTACAGTACCGCGACTGCACGGACGTCACGGTGGACGGCATGACGGTCGGCCAGCTCCTGTTCGCAAACTGCACGGGAGTGACGGTCCGGAACCTTCATGTCGCGAACACGGACATCGGCTTGCAGATTGCGTGGGTTGCCGATGTGCTCGTGACGCAAAGTAACCTGACGTCAAACCGAGTCTCGGGGGCCTCGGTGGTCACCTCGAGCGGGAGGCTGGAAGGGAACGTCTTCAATTTCAACAGGGGATCGGGTCTTACGACGGTCCAGACCAGCGACTTGGCGGTGGTTGGGAACGAGTTCGGCGGCAACGCCCACGGACTCTCGGACCGTGGCTCGAGGGGGCTGGTCGTGCGAGCGAACCGGGTCGTGAGCAACCTCGAAGAAGGGATCGAGATCTACGACTCCACCGATTTCTCGATCGAACAGAATCTCGTGATGGGGAACGGACGGGGAGGGATGGGCATTCAGCAGGGCTGGGCGATTGCCCTCCTCAACAACACGGTGTCGGCGAACGGAGACTTCGGGATCGCGATGGACTCGGTTGCCAACGTCCTCATCGTTCGGAATGCGGTCTGGGATCACCGCTACGGTCTCGTGGTCTCCGGCGACATCATGCCCTTCCGATTCATCCCCGTGAACGTCACGGTCTATCACAACAGTTTCGTCAATAACACGTTTCAGGCGTTCGACCTGGGATGGAATCGGTGGGATGGCGGCTATCCGACGGGAGGGAACTTCTGGTCGAACTTCACGGTCGCGGATGCCTGTAGCGGACCGGACCAAGACATCTGCTCGAACCCTGACGGAATCGGGGACCAGCCCTTCGTCGTCGACTACGCGAGCATGGACCGGTACCCCCTCATGGGAACCCCCACAGGCTTGAATCGTCCGCCAAACGCGGTCGGGAGCACGTCGAAAGAGAGCGCCAACGTTGGGGAACTCCTGACGTTCGACGCGCGAAACTCGACGGACGATGAGGGCATCGTGAGCTATGTGTGGGACTTCGGGGATGGCTTCGGGGCCAGCGGCCCGCTCGTCACACACGCGTACGACTCGCAGGGCACCTATGAGGTCCGGCTCACGGTGTCCGACGCCCTAGGCCAGTTCGACTTCGACAGCCTCACCATGTTCATCGGAAATCGCGACCCTATCGCCACCGCGGTGGCCCTCGTCAACGCCCCCAAAGGGTCCACCGTGAATCTCGATGGAACAGACTCGGTTGACCCGGACGGGGATCCCCTCAGTTTCGGATGGACCCAGACAGGAGGCCCACCGATAACGCTCGACGGATCGACCTCCGCGACGGCGTCCTTTGTTGCCGGACGCGCGGGGAGCTATGTGTTCGACCTCACCGTTCGCGACGAGATGGGCGGGGTGGCCCAGGACTCCATAACTGTGACGGTCTGGAGCAGGGCGCCCTTTGCTGTGGTGACCGCAGATCGCCGCGTGGCGGAGGTGGGCGCCCCCCTCGCCTTCGACGGCACCGCCTCCTACGACCCGGACGGCGTGATCGTGTCGTATGTGTTCGAATTCGGGGACGGTTCGGCCCCTACCGCGGTCGCCGGGCTGGCCCGGCACACCTACGACCAGGCCGGCACGTATTCGGTCCTCCTTACGGTCGTCGATGATGACGGGAATCAGACGTCCGGACGAGAGATGGTTGTGATCGTCGAGCCCTTGAGTCCCGAGGCAAGCGCGCTCGTTTGGGGGGCGCTTTCCCTCTCCGTCCTCGGAGCCGTCCTCCTCGTCGGCATCAGGCGGCGGCGCGTCCGGGCGAGACGGCGTGCATAGGTCCCGCCGGGCTTATTCAATCACGGTCGGAATTCGCGCGAACGTCCTGTCCCCCTCGTTGAGAAGCCATGCCTCGAATCCCGCGGGCTCCCGAGCACGGAGGGCGAGGATGGCGTACACGTAGTAGGGCCACGCCCTCCGTCGGTCGATCTCGGACGGGACTGGGGGCGCATCGATGTGCGAGTGGTAGAAGCCCACGATCCGGAGGGGGCCGACACGGAACTCCGCCTCGGTGCGCCGGGTGAGTTCGTTGTCGATCGTGTACTGCGTGCGTCGCGAGTCGGGGCTCACGTTCTCCGCCGGGCGGGCCTCCGTGACGCTCCGGTCCGTCCCCTCGTGGCCGCCGATGAGAAAGCCGCAGCACTCCTCGGGGTACGTCTCCCGCGCATGCTCGCGGATGCGATCGAACACAGCGCGCGGGACGCGGATCTCCACGCCACCACCGCCACGTACCTAGCCGAAGACTTCCTTGACCTTGCGAAGCCCCGCGACGAGTCTGTCCACGTCGTCCGCCTCGTTGTACACGTAGAACGACGCGCGCGACGTCGCCGGCACGCCGAGCCTCTCCATGAGGGGCTGCGCGCAGTGATGGCCCGAGCGGATTGCGATGCCCTCGACGTCGAGGATCGACGCGATGTCGTGCGCGTGGACGCCCTCGAGGAGGAAACTGATGACCCCGCCGCGGATCTTCATGTCGCGCGGACCGAAGGTCGTCAACCCGTCAATCCGATCGAGTTCGTCGAGAGCGTATTCCGTGATCTCCATCTCATGGCGGCGGACCTCGTCCATCCCGAGGTGCATGAGGTACTCCGCAGCGGCACCGAGGCCGATGGACCCCTCGATGTTCATCGTGCCCGCCTCGAACTTGTACGGGACGTCGTTCCACTTCGCCCATCCCTTGTGGACCTCACGGATCATCTCGCCGCCGCCAAGGAACGGCTCCATCTTCTCGAGGATCGCGTGTTTCCCGTACAGGAGTCCGCTGCCCGTCGGCCCCAGCATCTTGTGGCCCGACACCGTGTAGAAATCGCAGTCCATCGCCTGGACATCGACCGGCACGTGCGGTGCGCCCTGCGCGCCGTCCACCACGCAGATCGCGCCGACCTCGTGCGCCCTCTTCGCGATCTCCCGGATCGGGTTGATCGTCCCGAGGACGTTCGACACGTGCGTCACGGTCACCACCTTCGTATTCTCCGTGATCAGGTCGTCGTATTGCTCCATGCGGAGTCTGCCGTCGTCAGTGACGTCGACCCACTTCAAGATCACGCCCTTGTGGTCCTGGACGAAGTACCAAGGGATCGTGTTCGAGTGGTGCTCCATGATCGTCGTCACGATCTCGTCGCCCTTCTTCATCGGCCCGCGGATGCCCCACGAATACGCGACCGCGTTGATCGACTCCGTGGTGCCTCGCGTGTAGACGATCTCGCGCGCATCCTTCGCGTGCAGGAACTTCGCGAGCGTCTCCCGCGCGCCTTCGTACGCCCTCGTGGCCTCCTCGCTCAGCTCGTAGACGCCGCGGTGGACGTTCGCGTTGTATCGCGTGTAGTAGTCCTCGATCGCCTTGATGACTTGCATCGGCTTCTGGCTCGTGGCGCCGCTGTCGAGGTACACGAGGGGCTTGCCGTGCGGCGTCCTCTTCAGGATCGGGAAGTCGTCCTTGACCTTGAGGGCGTGGACCGCCTTCGTCGCCATGGGAATCGCAGGGAAAAGGCGGTGCGTACTTAAGGGATTGGCGTCCCCGTCCCCGCGTCCCCGTCCCCGCGTCCCCCTCGTACTTTCTGCGGCGGTTATCAAGGCACGTCCACGTACACGGTCCCGCCCTCGACGGAGACGGGATACTTGGGAAGCGGGTCCGTGGCGGGCGGCGAAATGGCCTCCCCGGTGCGGACCTCGAACTGCGAGAGGTGGAGGGCGCAGGTCACGAACTCTCCCGCGAAGAACCCCTTGTCCAACTCGGAGTAGGCGTGCGAACAAATGCCGGAGAGCGCGTGGTATTCGCCGCCAAGGTTCACGACGATAATCTTGAGCCCGTGGACGTCGAACCCCTTCATGGTGCCCGGCGGGACGTCCGCCTCTCGCGCGATTGCGACGCGCGTCATGGCGTCCTCATTCCATCGAAACCGTTGGCTTCGACTCGAGCGCCGCCTTCAGCGTGTGCCACCCGAGGCTCGCGCACTTCACGCGAGCGGGGAACTCGCACACGCCCGCGAACACCGCCAGCTTCCCCAGCGCCGGGTCTGCAGGCGTCCCCGGCTTCCCCGTGACCATGCCGTGGAACTTGCCGAACAGGTCGTCGATCTCGCCCTGCGTCTTCCCCTTGATCGCGTCCGTCATCATGCTCGCGGACGCCTTCGAGATCGCGCACCCCTCGCCCTCGAAGCCGACCTCCGCGATCCGCTCCCCGTCCAGCTTCAGATACAGCACGACCTGGTCGCCGCACAGCGGATTGTTCCCGACCGCCTTCCGGTCCGCAGGGTCCAGGGGATGGTAGTTCCTCGGCTTCCGACTGTGGTCGAGGATCACTTCCTGGTACAGTTCCCTCAGGTCCGCCATGCTCCCCGCTCCGCCGCCATCCTCCGCGGCCCTATAAAGCCTCCCGGATGACCTCGGCGCCGGGCAGGCGCGACACGAGCCACGCGCCGAGCGCGGCCCGCAGGGGGAGGACGCGCACCTTGTTCACGACCTCGGACGCGAACCCGTACGTGAGGAGGCTCCGCGCCGCCAGATCGTCGAGGCCGCGCGACCGGAGGTAGAAGACCGCGTCCTCGTCCATGTGTCCGATCGAGGAGCCGTGGCGGCACTTGACGTCGTTCGCGAGGATCTGGAGGCCGGGGATCGAGTCGACGAGCGCGTCCTTCGACAGCAGGAGGTTCTTGTTCGTCTGCAGCGCGTTCGTCTTCTGCGCGTCCTTGTGGACGGTGACGTTCCCGTAGAAGATCGCGCGCGCATGGCCGTCGAGGATGCCCTTGTACAGCTCGAGGCTCGTGCAGTTCGGCTTCGCGTGGTCGATCCGCGTGTGGTTGTCCACGTGCTGGCGGCCGCCGAGCACGTACAGCCCGTCCAGCGCGAGCTCGCCGCCCTCGTCCGCGAACCAAGCGTTCACGTCGTTCCGCACGAGGGCGCCGCCAAAGCTGATCGAGTTGTCGGAGACGGAGCTCGCCCGCTCCTGGTGGACCTGGAACGTCGCGACGTGGTACGCCTTCTCGCTCTCACGCTGGAGCTTGTAGTGGTCGAGGCGCGCGCCCTCGCGGACGACGGCCTCCGTGACCGCGTTCGTGAAGTACGCGCCGTCCCCCCAGCCGACGTAGCTCTCGACGACGGTCGCCTTGGCGGCGCGCTCGACGAGGAGGAGGTTCCGCGGATGCGCGATCGTCGGCTCCCCGTCGGCAATCGTCACGAAGAGCAGGTGGATCGGCGGGTCCACCTCGAGCCCCGCGGGGATCCGCACGAGCGCGCCCTCGTCCCAGAGCGCGGTGTTCAGGGCCGCGAACGGCTGGCGGTCGAATGATGCGTACTTCCCGATGTGCGCCTCCACGAGACCCGGCTCGTCCTGCAGGACCTCCGCAAGGCTCCGGACCTCCATCCCCTCCGGCATGGGACGAACTTCGGAGAGGCGGGGCGTGTACCGCCCGTTCACGAACACGAGCTGGATGCCCTTGAACCCGTGGAATGCGACTCGATGGAGGTCCTCGGCACTGACGCCGTTGCGCGCGCCCTCGGCCCGATGAAAGCTCGTCCGGAGAATCGGCGCGACGTTCGTGTACTTCCATTCCTCGTCCTTCAGCGTCGGGAACCCGCGGGCCTGGAACCGCACGATTGCTTCGCGGCGCAATTCCCGAAGCCAGGGGAGGTCCGCGCCGGGGGCGTCGTTCTCGAACGCCCCGAACGTTTCCGCGTACGCCTGGCGGGGATCCGCGTCCATCGTGTCCCTCACGCGACCTTGGCGGTCGCCTCGAAGCGCGCGTACCCGTCGCGCTCGAGCTCGTGCGCGAGTTCCTCGCCACCCGAGTCCGCGATGCGACCGTCGACGAGCACATGGACGAAGTCGGGCTTGATGTAGTTCAGGATGCGCTGGTAGTGCGTGACGAGGAGGATCGCCCGGTCCGGCGCCCGCAGGGAGTTCACGCCCTGTGACACGATCCTCAAGGCGTCGATGTCGAGGCCCGAGTCGGTCTCGTCGAGGATCGCGAGCCTCGGCTGGATCGTCAGGAGCTGGAAGATCTCGTTCCTCTTCTTCTCCCCGCCGGAGAACCCCTCGTTAAGCCCGCGCTTCGTGAACGATTCGTCGAGGCCGAGCGCCTTTAGCTTCTCCTCGACGAGCTGGAGGAACTCGATCGCGTCGAGCTCGGGCTCCCCGTGATATCGCCGGATCGCGTTCAGCGCGGACTTCAGGAAGTACGCGTTGTTCACGCCCGGGATCTCCACGGGGTACTGGAACGCGAGGAACACGCCCTCCCGCGCCCGGTCCTCCGGCTTCATCGGGAGGAGGTTCTTGCCCTGGTACAGGACCTCGCCGCCGGTCACGACGTAGTTCGGCCGCCCCGCGAGGACGTTCGCGAGCGTGCTCTTCCCGGAGCCGTTCGGACCCATGATCGCGTGGACCTCGCCGGCGTTGACCGTGAGGATGACGCCCTTCAGGATCGGCTTGTCCGCGACGCTCGCGTGCAGGTTCCGGATCTCCAACATCGGCTGCATGGTCGCTCCCTCAACCCACGGTCCCTTCGAGGTTCAGGCTGACGACGATGAGTTTCTGCGCCTCGACCGCGAACTCCATCGGCAGGTTGTTGAACACCTTCTTACAGAACCCGTTCACGATCATGTTCGTCGCGTCCTCCGGCGTGATGCCGCGCTGCTGGCAGTAGAACATCTGGTCCTCGCCGATCTTCGAGGTCGACGCCTCGTGCTCGAGGGTCGCCGTCGGCTCGTTCACCTCGATGTACGGGAACGTGTGCGCGCCGCACTTGTCGCCGACGAGGAGGGAGTCGCACTGCGAATAGTTCCGCGCGTCCGTCGCGCCCCGCATGACCTTCACCTGGCCGCGGTACGTGTTTTGCCCGAAGCCCGCGGAGATGCCCTTGGAAACGATCGTGCTGCGCGTGTTCTTCCCGATGTGGATCATCTTCGTGCCCGTGTCCGCCTGCTGATGGTTGTTGCACACGGCCACGGAATAGAACTCGCCCTGCGCGTTGTCGCCCTCAAGCCAGCAGCTCGGGTACTTCCACGTGATTGCGGAGCCCGTCTCGACCTGCGTCCACGAGAGCTTCGAGTTCTTCCCCACCGCACGGCCGCGCTTCGTGACGAAGTTGTAGATGCCGCCCTTCCCGTTCTTGTCGCCCGGATACCAATTCTGGATCGTGCTGTACTTCAGCTCTGCATCGTCGAGCGCGATGAGTTCGACGACGGCCGCGTGAAGCTGATTCTCGTCACGCATCGGGGCTGTGCATCCTTCAAGATATGATACGTACGAACCCTTGTCCGCGATGATCAGCGTGCGCTCGAACTGCCCCGTGTTCGCAGCGTTGATCCGGAAGTACGTGGACAGCTCCATCGGGCACCGCACCCCCGGCGGAATGTACGCGAACGATCCGTCGCTGAACACCGCGCTGTTGAGCGCCGCGAAGAAGTTGTCGTTCTGCGGGACGACGAATCCGAGCCACTTCCGCACGAGGTCCGGGTGCTCCTTGACCGCCTCCGAGAACGAGGAGAAGATGATGCCCATGGATGCGAGCTTGTCCTTGAACGTCGTCGCGACCGAGACGGAGTCGAGCACCGCGTCCACCGCCACGCCCGCGAGGCGCTCCTGCTCCACAAGCGGGATGCCGAGGCGGTCGTACAGCTTCTTGATCTCCGGGTCCATCTCCGTCGGCCCCGTGCCCTTGTTCTTGGGCGCCGCAAAGTACGAGATCGCCTGGTAGTCGATCGGGCCGTACGTGATGTTCGCCCACTTCGGCTCCTTCATCGACTTCCAGTAGGCGTACGACTTCAGCCGCCACTCGAGGAGCCATTCCGGCTCCTCCTTCCACCGGGAGATCGCGCGGACGACGTCCTCGTTGATGCCCGTCGGGAAGACGTCCATCTCGACGTCGGCGGTGAAGCCGAACTTGTACTCCTGCTTCGCCATCTGCTCTTTGACTTGGTCAACGGTGACCATGGGAACCTCGGGAAATGCAGTTCTCCTTGATGAGACATAACGGCGTTATATATAGGTTGTGCAGTCCGTGATGCGACATCATGCGCGGCTCCTGTCGGAGGCTCCCAACGGCGAATCGCGTAAGAACCTTTATGCGACGCCACCAACTGTTGGCGGTACAATGACGCTCGCGCCGCCAGCCGCAGAAACGCCGCCCGTCGTCGTCACGGACGCGGCGGTGAAGCGCATCAAGTTCCTTCAGGACCGCGAGGGGAAGCCCGGAGCCGCTCTGCGTCTCCGTATCGTCGCGGGCGGCTGCTCCGGCATGCAGTACCGCATCGACCTCGCGGAGGAGGTGCGCGCGACGGACCGCGTCGTGCAGAAGGACGACGTGCGGATCGCCGTGGACACGAAGTCCGTCGTCTACCTCAAGGACTCCACCCTCGACTGGGAAGAGGATTTCTTCGGCGGCGAGTTCAAGGTCAAGAATCCGAACGCGAAGACGTCGTGCTCGTGCGGCATCAGCTTTACCGTGTGACGTCCTCATCGATTGTGCCAGGGCACGAGACCCTCGGCCAAGACCGCGGCGAAAGGATCGGGGTCCAGCTCCTTTCGATGGAAGAGGCGCCCCTCCGAAGGCTTGCCGGGTGGCCCCGCGAAGACGTAGTCGTCGAACGCAGTGTCGAACACTTCGAGCGTCTCGCCGGTCTCCCTATGACGCACGAACACCACGGCGCCTCACCTCGATCAAGGCTGCGCGCACGTCCTCCACGAATGTGCGGGCCTGCATGACCATCCCCTCGATGACGTCGGGTGACGGGCACTTCGCCTCGTAGAAGCACGATCCGTGGAGCTCCGCGTACTCCTCGTGGCGGCGGGAGAGATTCGTCCCCAGCGCAAGATCGAGCTCCCGAAGCCACTTCTTCCGCGCCTCGTGGAAACGGGGACCAGGCTCCACATCGTACCCCATGGAGCGGAGGATCCGGTTGACCTCGGTCACGACGAAGCCCCACGTCTTCTCCGCGGCCTGGCGGCGCATGAGGTCCGCTTCCGGCAGGGTCACCCGCCTCGCTCTAGTCCGACTCCGAGGCGGCCGTGTCGAGCAGGTCCACGACCTTAGACGACGGCGCGGGTACAAAAGGGCTTCTCGTAGATGCGCCGCGCCTACAGGTGCTCTGCCGCCAATTCCGCGAGGTCGATCGTCTCCAGACCCCGATTCTTCTTCGCGACATCGTTCAGGTGTTCAAGCGCGTGTGGGCACGTCGTGACCATGAGCTGCGCTTTCGTCTCACGGCCCTCGGTGAGGCGGCGCGCCGCCAGCCGTGTGGCTTCTTCTGGGAACGCCTCCCTGAAGCCGCCATGCGCCCCGGAGCACAGCGTCGTGTCCCGGTTGTGATACATCTCGAGCTGCACGACGCCCTGGAGATACTTCATCGCCGTGCGCGGCGCCTCCGACTGGCCGCACACGCGGCCGAGCTGGCAGGCGTCGTGGTACGCAACCTTGCGTTCGATCTTCTTCGAGAACTTGATCCGCTTCTCCCGCACGAGCTTCTCGATGTACTGCGAGATATGGAAGATCGCGAATGGGGGGCTGCCGCCGTAGTGGCGGTAGTCCTTGAGGAACGCGCGGTAGCACTCCGCGCACGCGGTCACGAGCGCCTTCGCCCCCGTCCCCGCAACCGCCTCGAGGTTGTGCGGCATGAGCTCGCGCTTCACGTAGTCCCCGAACCCCATGCGCGCGAGCGGGCCGCCGCTGCACCACTCCTCGCGCCCGAGGACCCGGTACCGAACGCTGGCGGCGTTCAGGATCTTCACGACCGCCTGCGCGATCGAGTTCCGCTCGAACGACGCGTTGCACCCGACCCAGAAGAGGACCTCGGGCGAAGGCGACTGCTTCACGCCCGCACCCTCAAACCAGTCGTCCCTCGTCTCATTGTCGCTCCCGTAGAGATTCTTCTGAGCCTTCACGTTCGCGAGGAGCGGAAGGTGCTCGGGCAAGGGTCCGAGCCCCTCCTTCACGAGCGTCTCCTTCACGTCGTCCCAGAGGCCGTCGAACGGGATGTCCGCGTGGCAGACGCTCTCGCACGCGCCGCACCCCGTGCACTCGTAGACGGCCCTCGTGAACTCCTTCGAGACCTCGCTCCCCTTCTCGAGCTTCGTGGGCCTCCGGAGGAGATAGTCCAGGGGCCACGTGCGCATCTCCGCGCCCTTCATCAGGAAGACCTTCCCGCGCGGGGCCGCAGACTCCCATCCGATCTCCTGGTACGCGGGGCAGACGGGCACGCAGTACCCGCACATGTTGCACGCGTGCAGCTCCTCCGCGAACTCCTTGAACGTCACCGCCATGGGGCCACCTCAGGGGGACGCGCCGACCCGCGCGCGCTCCTCTTTCGCCTCCTCGAGCAACTTCTTGAGGACCCCGACCGCCAACGCGATCGCGTCCTTCGCCTCCGACTTCGTCGCTTCCTTCGCTGCCTTTCGCGCGAGCGCCAAGGATTCCTTCGTCGTCCGCGCGACGAGATCCCACGCCTCCTCGCGTTTCACGTCTCGCTCGAACGCGTATCGTGCTGCGTCGCAGCTCGGGCACCGCTCCGGGAGCTCCTCGCTGTCGGTCTCGTAGCCGCACACGGAACACTCGATCCGGTCGTAGGCCTCAAAGGGGAAGACGTGCGGCCCCTTCCCCTTTCCCTTCCCACCCGGTGCGCCCTCAAGGGACTCCAGTGCCCGGCCGTACTCGTCGGCGGCGCGGCCGAAGATGAACTTCACGCGGGGGTCGGTGACCATGGACTTGGCCCGGCGGAAGAACGCGACCCCATCCCGGTCCACCTGGGCGGCGATGCGGAGCGCATCCGGGCTCTTCGGCTTGGGTTTCGGAGGCGCACGACGTCTCGCGGGCACGAGCGCGCGCGGATACTGGGCATGGCTAATGAAGATTTGGCACTCGACGAATCAGATGCCCATGCCGAACTGCTTCTTCGCGATGTCCGACATCGCCTCCGGCGTCCACGGCGGGTCCCACACGATCTGGACCTCCGCCTCCCTCACGCCGGGCAACGCCTCGATCTTCCGCTTAACGTCCGAGGAGAGATACGCCGACGCCGGACACCCGGGCGCGGTGAGGGTCATCTTGACCACGATCCTCTCGTCACCGATGTCGATATCGTACACGAGGCCGAGGTCAAAGATGTTGATCGGGATCTCCGGATCGTAGCACTTCTTCAGCACCGCGACGACGTCGTCCTTGCTCACGGCCATGGCTCGTCCCGAGGGCGACGAGGCGGCCGTCGCTAATAACGTTTGGGCTCGAACCCTCATCGGACAATCGGCTTCCGGCCGGGGAACCCGGCCTCGAGCGTGTGCCAGTACCCAATCTCTTGTTCCCCGCGCTGCCAGCACAGGTACACGAGCTCCCCGTTCACGTATCCGTAGAAGTCGACGAGCCCGCGGTTCGGGTCCTTGAGCTCGCAGCCGAGCGCGTTCAGGCGGATCGCGCAGTCGTTCAGGCCCTGCAAGGAGGAGGAGAGGTCTTCGCGCAGCTTGGCATACGTGGCATGGTCCGGGTTCTGCGCGTCCTCGACGAGCTTGCCCCAGTATGACTCGAGGTCCCCGACGAGGTCGCCGACCTCGCGCGCCCGCGCGGACTTCGCGTCCATCTCGCGGAAGATCGCGTCAATCTGCGGCAGGATCCCATTCGCCTCATCTAGGGTGAAGATCCGTCGTGGAGTGGCAGCGATGTCCAGCTGGGTGTCCGTCAGCCCCGTGCCTCCGAGGTCATCATGCGATTCGTGACTTAAATCGTTATTCCCCACGGCTCGAAAACCTCCGTCGCACCGCGTCGCGGGCGGCGATCATGACCTTGAGTTTCTCCCGCACCTCGTCCGGCGTCCGCGTCTTCAGCCCGCAGTCCGGCTCGATCCACACGCGCTCGGGCGGCAGGAGGGCCAGGGTCCGCTCGATGCCTTCCTGCACCTCCGTGATCGTCTCGACGTTGTGAGTATGCACGTCGAGGACGCCGAGGCCGAGCTCCTTCGACGTGTCGAACGGAATCTGCTCGAAGAGCTTGAGGAGTTCGAAGTTCTCGTTCTTGAACGCGAGGTGGATCTGCTTCACGGGGAGGCGCAGCATGCCCGGGTAGATCCGCGCGATGTCCCCGTAACAGATGTGCGTGTGGAACTCCGCGTCGATCCCGCGCACGACCGTCTCCATCGCCTCAACCCCGAGGTCGAAGTCCGCGTCCGGCCGCGTGTGGATCGCGGGCTCGTCGATCTGGATGTACTTCGCGCCCGCCCGCGCGAGGGCCGCTGCCTCCGCGTGGATCACGCGGGCCATCGCGAGCACGGCGTCCCGGCGGCTCGGGTAGTGTTCGTCGAAGGACCACTCGACGATCGTGTAGGGGCCCGTCAGCATCCCCTTCACGGGCCGGTCCGTCAGCCCCTGCGCGTACGTCCAGTAGTCGAGCGTGATCGGCCGGTCCCAGCGCACCTCGTCGACGATCACGGGCTTGTGGTAGTACCGGTTCCCGTACGAGCGCACGAGCTGGCCGGGCCGCATGCCCTCCATGTTCTCTCCGAAGAAGCCGACCATGTCCCCCCGCTCCATCTCCCCGTGGACAAACACGTCCATCCCGAGCGCCTCCTGGAGCTCGACGACCTCCTTCGTCGCCTGGCGGGTGAGCCGGTCGAGCTCCTCGGCGGACACCTTCCCGGCCGCGAACTGATTCCGCGCCTTCTGGAGGTATTCGGGCTTCGCGAAGCTGCCGACGGTCGTCGTCAGGAGGGGGGCGCTCATCGCGCACCTTCGTTTGCGAGTTTGGCGGCGGCGACGAGGATCTCGAGCTTCGCGCGCGCCTTCGTCCGAGGGAGGAATTCCAGCCCGTTGGAAGGGGAGAGGAACGAGTCCTCTAACGGGATGTGGTCACGGAACGAGAGGGCTTGTTTCGCCACCACCGCAGGATCCTCCAGCTTCGTGTTCCGCGCGTCAAGGAGGCCGAG
>Ga0209342_10003249_pt1 | contig 17160 bp, 15 predicted proteins | sample RifCSP16_2_FD_184023 | JGI IMG/M metagenome (GOLD analysis project Ga0209342, IMG submission 184023) | Soil microbial communities from Rifle, Colorado - Rifle CSP2_sed 16_2 (SPAdes) (version 2) | ecosystem: Environmental > Terrestrial > Deep subsurface > Rock core/Sediment | place: Rifle... | reverse complement strand
ACGGCGAAGGCCGGCCGTGGGTGGTCGCCGTGAACGCCTCACCCGGGATGACGGATACGAGCCTCCTCCCGATGGCCGCACGGGCCGCCGGCATGGGCTTCGAGGAGCTCTGCGAGCGGATCCTCGACCTCGCGCTCGAGCGCGCCTAGTTGGTCAACGACGGCCTTTGACGTCGTAGAGGCTCACTACTCGGGTGCGAGCCCGGGACCGGAGCCGATGATCTCCGAGACGATCCGGTCGAGGTCGTCGGCAGAGCCGAACTCCACGACGATCTTCCCGCGTCCTTTCCCCATCTGGATGCTGACCCGGGTCGCGAGCTGCTCGGACAAGATCTCCTCAAGCTCGGCCAACGGGTTCTCCTGCGGCTCGGGTACGGCCCTCAGGGCGGCCGAGCGATCTGCCTGAGCCGCTGGATGCTCGAGGTAGTTGCGGACCAGCTCCTCGACCTCGCGGACGGAGACGTCCTCGGCCGCGACCCGCGTCGCGAGCGTCTTCTGGGCCTCGGCATCGCCCAGGGAGAGCAGGGCCCGCCCGTGGCCGGCTTGGATCCGTCGCTCCGCCAGCAGCTGCTGCACCTCGGAGGGGAGCTGTAGGAGCCGGATCGTGTTCGCGATGTTCGAACGGGACATGCCCAGGCGCTCGGCGAGGGTCTCCTGCTTGAGTCCGAGCTCCTCGAGAAGCTCCCGGTAGGCATCCGCGAGCTCGATCGGGTTGAGGTCCTCGCGGTGGATGTTCTCGATCAATGCCTCTCGGAGCGACTCCGCGTCGTCGCTCTCGCGGATGACGGCCGGGACGGTCGCCAGACCGGCGAGTCTGGCGGCACGCAGTCGCCGCTCCCCAGCGATCACCTCGAACCCATCGCCCGCCTTGCGAACCACGATCGGCTGTAGGACCCCCACCTCCTGGATCGAGCGCGCAAGCGATTCGAGAGCCTCGTCCTCGAAAAGCGTCCTCGGCTGGCGAGGGTTGGGCTTAACCGCGCCCACCGGGATCTCGAGCAGCCCGGTCCCCTCCTCCGCCGCACCCGGTAGCAGCGCTGACAGTCCCCTCCCGAGCCCTCCTCGCTTCATCGATCTCCTCCTCGTCGGAAAAGCCCTCGGAATCGCTTGCGGTCCGGCTGCGGCTCAGGTTCATCTTGCGACGGCTCCCGCTCCGGCTTCTCAGTTCCGTCGATCACCACGACCCTGCCGGACTCGGGCTCTTCTTCAGGGATCGAACTCTCCGGTGGGCCCTCGTGGGAGGGGCTCTCCGTGGCGCCGGGCAGGGTCTCGGCCTCCATGGCGGCTTCAGTCTCGAGCTCACGCACCCGATCCTCGACCGGGCTCGCGTCTCCGTTCGAAGCCGAGGCCTCAGGTGTGGGCTCGGGTTCGCTGGGCTTCAACCCCGGCTCGACGCTCAGGGCCGCGATGGGTTCGGGCAAGGGCGTGGATGCTTCCCCTGCCGCGGGGGACCGCTCCACCTCAAGTGCGGGGGTGGGCACAGGAGGCGACTCGGCTTGGGGCTCGTCGACAGCCGTTTCAACCTCGATCCATTCCTCCCGGACCAAGGGCCGAGGGGCCTTCGCCGGCTGCGGCTCGGGGACAGGGGAAGTCACAGCCGGGAGATCGTCCATGGTGGGCAGGGGGGACTCGTCGGGAAGGCGGGCGGCCACCTCTTTGGCCAGGTCACGGTAGCACTGGGCGCCCTTGGACCCCGGGTCGTAAACGGTGATCGGCTGGCCGAAGCCGGGCGCCTCGGACAGGCGTACCGTGCGAGGGATGATCGTCTGGTAGACCCGGTCCCCGAAGAACCTGCGCACCTCATCGACCACCTGCTGCGAGAGCTTCGTGCGGGGGTCGAACATCGTCATGACGATGCCGGTCAATCGGAGCCCGGTGTTCACGTTCTGCTGCACGAGCTTCACGTTGCGAAGGAGCTGCCCGAGACCCTCCAGGGCGTAGTACTCACACTGGATCGGCACGATGAGTTCCTCCGCGGCCGCCAGGGCGTTGACGGTCAACAGCCCGAGGGAAGGTGGACAGTCCAGGAAGATGAAGTCGAACGCTTCTGCCTTGAGGGGGTCGAGTGCCTTCCGAAGGCGCAGCTCTCGCGAGAACTGGCTAACCAGCTCGATCTCGGCACCGGCGAGGTCGATGGTAGAGGGGATGGCGAACAGGTTGGGCAGCGGCGTCTGCACGATCGCTGCCTCGATCGGCGCATCAACAGCGATCACGTCGTAGACGGTGACATCGCGAGCCTCGTGCCGGATGCCGAGGCCCGTAGACGCGTTTCCTTGGGGATCCAGGTCGACGATCAGCACCCGGTGACCCAGCTCGGCGATCGCCGCACCAAGGCTCACTGCCGTGGTGCTCTTGCCCACACCGCCCTTCTGGTTCGCGACCGCGATCACCCGGGCTCCCCCGCCGGGTTGGGAAGACTTGGCCGGCGCGCGACGTGGTGTCTTCGCGGCGGCCTTCCGCGCGGGTTTGGGGGTGGGGGGCTTGGTCGCGCTCCTGGTCTTGTTCGCCGTTTGTGGCGGGTCCTTGGGCGTTGAGGACGAAGGGGCTGGCCGGGTAGAGGGAGAAGGCTTCGTCACTGCCGGCCCATGATAACGAGCAGCCCCGCGCTTTCAAGCACGGGGCTCGTGCGTACCGCAAGGATCCGGGCTGCGGGGGTCGGTACGGACGGAGTCTCGTTGCCGGCGAAGTACACGAGCCGGCCGCGAGCTGAAAGGAGCGGGTCTGCCGCGGACCAGGCAGCGGCAAGGGGGGCGAACGCCCTGGCGAAGCACAGGTCGACAAGCTCGGACAGCTCCTGCACGCGGCCGGCTCGTACCTCGACGTTGGTCAGCCCGAGGGCTTCGACGGCGAGTTCCAGGAAGGAGACGCGGCTGCGTCGGCTCTCGACCAGTCCAACTCGCAGGTCGGGCTCGGCGACCGCGATCACGAGGCCGGGTAGCCCCGCCCCCGACCCCAGGTCGTAGGCAGATACGGCGTCGCCCACCTCGGCGGCGGCTCGGAGGCAGTCCAGAACGTGGCGCTCGCGCAGTCTCGTCCGGTCCGATCTGGCGATCATGCCCATCGGGATCGCGCGATCCACAAGGAGCCGTTCGAAGCGCAGGAGACGGTCGGCCTGCGACGAAGAGAGCGGCACCTCGAGCGCCTCCGAGGCCACGATGAGCGCGTCGACGTCCGGCGATGGATGTTTCACGTGAAACAGGAACTTAAGGGAGCAACACCGAGGAGCATACCCGGCGCCTCATGGCCTGGCTCGCGGGCGGCGGGAACTCCCGCGGGCGAGCTTACCGGCGGGGGCGAACCACCACGTGGCGGTCCGGACCCTCGCCTTCGCTGCCGCTCTCGACGCCTGAGACGCCCGCGACAGCATCATGGACCACCTTGCGCATGAACGGATTCATCGGCTCGAGGGCCTCCTCACGCCCCGAGCCGGCGACCCGCTCGGCGACCTCCCGGGCCCGGGCGGAAAGCCGGTCTACCTGTCGCTTCCGGTAGTCCTCGACGTCCACGACGATGCGAGGCCGCATCTCGCTGCGCTGGGCGACGACGACCCGGGTCAGTTCCTGGAGGCTCTCGAGTGTCTGGCCGTGCCGCCCGATCAGCAGGCCCATATCCTCGTCGTCGGGTTCGGGCGCGATGACGTCGATGTACATCGTCCCGTCCTCGAGGTTGGGTTCCACAGAGGCGGTGATCCCCATCCGCTCCAGCAGTCCCTCGAGGAACTCGGCCGCGATCTCCGCCTGCTCGTCCAATCCGTCGTCCGTCGGGACGCCCGACCGTACGCGGCTCCGGACCACGACGATTGCCTCCTGTGCCCCCACGCCGAACAGCCCCTGCCGCGACTCCTGGATCACCTCGACGTCGGCCTCCTGCTCGCTAAGGCCGAGCTCGGTGAGGGCGGCCTCCACGGCTTCCTCAACGCTTGGGGCGCTTCTTCGGATCTCCTCCATCGCTACCTCCGCCCGACCCGGGCTTGTCGGGTCCAGATCCCGGCTTCTTCTTCGCGGCACCGGGCTTGGGGTTCCCCGACTTGCCCTGCTGCGCCTCGCGCCGGGCGCGCTGCTGCTCCGCCCGCTCCATCATCGAGGCCATCAAGCCCCTCTTCTCCTTCGGGCTCCCGCCGTTCGACTTCGTCTTCGAGTTGGCATCGGCGGCCATCTGATCGGCCGTCGGCCTGGTCTTGAGCATGAAGTACTGCTGGCCGATCTGCCATGCGTTGGAGGTGGTCCAGTACACGACCAGGCCGGCGGGGAAGAAGATCCCGAAGACGCCGAACATGATGGGCATCACCTTGAGCAGGGCCTGCTGCTGGGATGAGGCCGCCCCCGGCGGGCTCGCCTTCTGCATCTGTCGCTGCTGGTAGAAGGTGGTCCCGAACATCAGGAAGGCGAACACGTAGTAGGGGATCCGCTCGACCGGGTCGGTGGCGCAGCTGACCGGGTAGGTCAGGCTCGAGCTCTCTCCGTCCACCGTCGCCTCGTCGCCGAGCGTGCTCGGAGCGGGCTGCCAGGGGAGGCCGGCAGGGCAGAGCAGGTTCATCCCGAGGAACGTCGTTCCCGACGAGGGCCCCGGTAGGTCGAGCTCGTCGATCTGCGCCTGGGTCGTGATCGGCTCGCCATCCGACATCGTCTGCGGGATCTGCTGGGTCACGACCGAATAGAGCTCGCTGTCCGCCGGGATGTGGATCGGGTGCTGCGGGTACCTCAGCACCGAGTACATCGCGATCAGGATCGGGAACTGCAGCAGGACCGGCCAGCAGCCCGAGAACGGGTTCACCCCGTACTCCTTGTACAGCTTCATGATCTCTTCCTGCTGCTTGGCCTTGTTCTGCTTGTACTTCTGCTGGATCTGCTTCACCTTCGGCTGGATGATCTGCATGTGTTGCATCGAACGCACCTGCTTTATGCCGAGCGGCAACAGCACCACCCGGATCAGCACGGTGAGCAGGATGATCGTCACGCCGTAGTTGGGGACGACCTCGTAGATCTGGGCGACAACCCACCCGATCCCGTCGAGCAACGCCTGCCACGGCGCGAACGCGATCACGGGGTCCGCCTCACGGTCGACTGTGTGACAGCGTCATACCTACCGTCCGAGTGTCTCGGCGCCGAGACTTGGTCCACACCTCCCCGGGTGAAGGGGCCGCACCGGGCGATCCTCCAGGCCGACATGAGGCTCCCTCGGGTAGCGCCGTGCAGGCGGATCGCGTCCTCGGCGTAGCGAGAGCAGGAGGGGTAGAAGCGGCATTGCCCGCCGAGCCACCCCGACAGGGTGAGGCGGTAGAGGTGGATCAGCCCGATGAGCGCTACCCGAACAGGGGTGCCCAGGGTCCACAGGACACGCCGGACCCCGTTCACTCCGAGATCACCTTCGCGCGCGAGAGCACCTGTTCGACCTCCGTCACCAGCTCGTTGGATCGGGCGCCCCGGATACTCGCCCTCGCGACAAGGGCAACATCCCACCCGCCGACGACCCGAGGCGCGAGCTCCCGCCACGCTGCCCGGAGGATACGCCGGGCTCGATTCCGGTGGACCGCGCCGCCCACTCGCCGACCGGCGACGAAGGCCACCGACCCGGTCCCGGGCAGAACGAACACTACCACCCGCTCTGTGTGGAATGCCCGGCCGTCGGCCAGGGTGCGACGGACCTTGTCGGCGTTCGTAGGCGGCTAGGCCGACAGGCGCGTGCGGCCCTTCGCGCGACGGCGCGCGAGGATGGCGCGCCCGGCGCGCGTGCGCATCCGGATCCGGAACCCGTGCCGCTTGTGCCGGCGACGGTTGTTCGGTTGGTAGGTTCGCTTGGCCATGATGATCCGAGGTTCTCCGAGAGGGCGGTCGACCGGCCGCTCGGCCGGTCCGGCGGAGTATAGCGGAGGGCGTCGCCGCCGGTCGCGGGCCCGTTTCCAGAAAGTGTGACAAGAGGCCCGCCCAGGGCAGCTGTGGGGAAAACCGCGGTGCTATAGTCCGGCCCGCTTCCCGCTCGGTGCCGGCTCCTCCCCACGAAGGCGCCTCGGCTTCCCCCATGGATTTCCACATCTGTGGAAAGGCGTTGTGGATAGCTATGGCCATCACATCGTTCGAAGAAGCGGCAGAACGCACCTGGACCCACGTCGTCGAGCGCGCGCGCCGTGAGCTCTCCGAGAGCTCGTTCTCGATGTGGTTCCAGGACGTGCGCGCAACGAGCCTGCACGACGGCGTCCTGGAGATCGTGGCGCCCTCGGACTACGTCCGGGACTGGCTCGCCAAGCACTACGTCGAGATGATCCAGGCCGCGGCGGCCGAGGCCGCGGGCCTCCCGGTCACGGTGCATCTCGGAGCCGAGCCTCCCGAAACCGTTCCGGTGCATCGAGATGCTGTCGACGCGCCGCAGCTCGGCTCCATCCGGCCGCCGGCGGACCGGCCGCAGCTCGGCGCACCCGGCCTCCCGTTCCCGAACTACACGTTCGACACGTTCGTCGCTGGGCCCTCGAACCGCTTCGCGCACGCGGCGGCGATGGCCGTCGGCGACGCCCTGCCGTCGAAGGCCTACAACCCGTTGTTCATCTACGGCGGTGTTGGCCTGGGCAAGACCCACCTGCTCGTTGCGATCGGGCACCACATGCACTCCCTCCTTCCGCGCCTGCGTGTTAAGTACGTGACGAGCGAGAGCTTCATGGCCGAATTCATCAAGGCGGTGCGTGAACGGCAGGGCTACCAGTTCGCCGCTCGTTACCGCGACGTGGACGTCCTTCTGGTCGACGACATCCAATTCCTGGCCAAGCGTGAGGAGACGCAGACCGAGTTCTTCCACACGTTCAACGCGTTACACCAGAAAGACCGGCAGATCGTGATCGCGTCCGACCGGCCGCCCCAAGAGCTCGGCATGGAGGAGCGGCTCCAGTCGCGGTTCCGCCTCGGCCTGTGCGTGGACGTGCAGCCGCCCGATCTCGAGACGCGTATCGCGATCCTGCAGCTCAAAGCCCAGCGTGAGTCCGTCCTGGTGCCCGATGACGTGATCGAGTTCATCGCCAGTAAGTTCGACCAGAACATCCGCGAGCTCGAGGGCGCCCTCGTCCGGGTCGTCGCATGGAGCGACCTCACCGGCCATCCGATCACCACCGAGCTCGCCGAGCAGGCCCTCGAAGACCTTCTGCCGCAGGCCGAGGCCGAGATCGCCCCACAGCTGATCCTCGAGGAGAGCGCTAAGTACTTCAGCCTCTCTGTCCAGGACCTGATCTCACCGAACCGCTCTCGGCCGCTCACGACCGCCCGTCACGTCGCGATGTACCTCATGCGCGAGTGCAGCGGCCAGAGCCTCGTGAAGATCGGCGAGACCTTCGGCGGCCGGGATCACACGACCGCCCGTCACGGGATCTTGAAGGTCGAGCGCGACATGCGGGTCAGGGGCGCCACCTACCGGCAGGTACAGGATCTCTCGAGGATCATCCGCACCCGGGCCAGGAGCGGGTGAGGCTGGTGCACGACCCTGTGGAGAACCCGGGACACGGTTGGGCCACGTCGGCCACCGCGCTGCTTCCATCCACCGTTGCCCACAGCCACTCCACATGTCATAGGGGCCCATTACGCTCGACGAACGGGGTGGTTATCCCGTTTTCCCCAGGCCCTACTACTACTGGTTGAGAAAGAGTCTGAACAGAAGAAGCAGTCAGGGGGTGGGCACGTGAAGTTCCGCTGCGATCGAGACGCCTTGTCCGAGGCGCTGCAGACCGTCCAGCGCGGGGTGTCGTCCCGGCCGGGCATCCCCGCCCTGACCGGCGTGCTGATCGAAGCCACCGCCGAAGGGACCTTGACGCTAACGACGACCGACCTGGAGGTGTCGGCGCGGCTAGTCATCGATGTGCAAGTCACCGAGGCCGGGGCGGTTCTCGTGCCCGCCCGGCTGCTCGCCGACACGGTGAAGAGCCTGTCGGACGCCCCTGTGGAGTTCGAAACCGACCAATCGCAGGCGAGGATCCGGTGCGCGGCGTACGAAGGGGTGTTGCGCCTGCTACCGGCAGAGGATTTCCCTGCGCTGCAATCCCCGTCGGGCACTCGCGTCGTGTGCGAGGCGCCGCGCTTCGCCGAGGCGGTAGGGCAGGTGGCCCGCGCAGCCTCGCGGGACGAGGCGCGGCCGGTGCTCACCGGTGTGCTGCTTGAGATCTCTCGCGAGGGCGTGACGCTGGTGGCGACCGACTCGTACCGGCTCGCCGTGCGGGACCTGATCGCGACGGCCGCCGGCGAGGCGAAGGCGATCGTCCCCGAACGCGCCCTGTCGGAGGCGGGCCGCGCCGCCCAGGCCCATGAGAAGGGCGAGATCGAGGTCCTGGTCGATGAGAGCCAGATCTCGTTCCGGGTGGGGACGCTGATGCTCACGTCGCGCCTGATCGAGGGTGAGTTCCCGAACTACCGGCAACTCTTGCCCGAGAAGTACGAAAGCCGGCTGACGGTATCCCGTCAGCAGCTGATCGACGCGGTGCGCCGCGTGGGGCTCCTAGCGCGTGACACGTCGCCGGTCCGACTGGAGTTCAACGCGCTCGGCGTGAAGCTCTCATCGTCCTCGCCGGACCTGGGCCAGGCTGTCGAAGCCGTCGAGGCTCGCTATGAAGGCGAGGACATCACGGCGGCCTTTAACCCGGCCTACCTGGCCGACGGCCTCGCCGCCGCGACGGGCGAGTCGGTGCGCCTCGAGGTGCGGGACGGGCTGAAGCCAGGCGTGGTCAAGGGTGAGTCGGACGAGTTCACGTACCTCGTGATGCCCGTCCGTCTGCCCACGCCGGTCGGCTAGGCCTCGAGCGCATTGCGCCTGGCCTGGGTCGAGCTCCGGGACTTCCGGAACCACGAGCAGACGCGGCTGGGCGACCTCCCGAGCGGCGTTGTCACCGTCGTCGGCCCCAATGGCGAGGGCAAGACGAACCTGCTCGAGGGCATCGCGTTCCTCTTCCTGCTGGCCTCGCCGCGGACCTCCTCCGCCGAGCCGATCGTGCGACGCGGCGCGGACGCCAGTGCATACGCGCGCGGCGAGGTGGAGACGGAGGGGGGCCGGGTGCTGGTGGAGGTCGAGATCCCGGGTAGGGGAGCCAACCGCGTACTGGTCAACCGCTCGCCGGTACGTCGCAAACGCGACCTCCGTCGCCAGGTGCGCGCCGTGTTCTTCGGCCCGGATGACCTTTTCGTCGTCATCGGAGACCCGGGCCGGCGCAGAGGATTCCTGGACGAGGCGCTCCGCTCGCTCTGGCCGTTGAAGGAGGGTGCGGTAACGGCCTACGAACGCGTGCTACGGCAACGGAATCGCCTCTTGAAGGAACATGATGGGCGAGGGGCGCCCTCCGGGCTCGACATGTGGGACGAGCAGCTCGTACGAGCCGGCGTCGAGCTGATACGCCTAAGGTCGAAGGTCGCGGGCCTGCTCGGGCCGCCCGCGAGCCGCGAGCACGCCCGTCTGGCGGAGTACGACCTGGAGGTCGCGTACGCCCCCAACGTGGTGGGCGACGAGCTCGAGGAGTCGTTCGTCGAGCGGCTCGCCGCACGACGTTCGGACGAGCTGATCCGCAGGACGACGCTCGTAGGCCCCCACCGCGACGACCTGTCGCTCGCCGTAAGGGACATGGGTGCCCGGGCCTTCGCGAGCCACGGTGAGGGATGGGCAGCAGCCCTGTGCCTGCGGCTGGGCCTGGCAACGGCGATCGAAGACGAGGCGGGAGAGCCCCCCGTCCTCCTGCTCGATGATCCGTTTTCGGCGCTGGACCCGCAGAGGCAGAAACGGGTCGGCGAACACCTGTCCGAGCGCGGTCAGGTGTTCGTGAGCGTGGGTGACGCCGCCCACGTCCCCGGGAGCTCGACGCTGGTGCTCGCGGTGTCGGCGGGAGCGGTCCGGGCCGCCTGATGCCGCACAGCAAGGGGTGGCGCAGCCGCCGGGACGAGCGAACCCTGCACGAGACGCCCATCGGCGACATCGTGGACGGGCTGCTCCGCGAGAAGAGCTTCGCGAGGGGCATCCCGATCGGCCAACTCGCGACGGACTGGAGCGCCGTCGTGGGCCCGAGGCTCGGCGCCGAGTCCGCGCCGGTGAGCCTGGACCGCGGGATCCTGGTGGTAGCGGCTACGACCGGGCAGTGGGGCGCACAGGTCCGGTTCCTGGCCGACCAGATCCGCGAACGGGCCAACCGGGCCCTCGGCGAGGGGTCGGTGAAGACGGTGCGGGTAGTCGTTAGGCCAGAGCCTCGGAAGGGGTTGTAGCGCAAGAGGGTATGGGGCCCCCTTGTCCTCGGGGCCGGGCACAGGGACCGCGCCTCGTGTCACCCCCTATTGGTAGAATCAACCGCGTCAGAGCGCGGTTGCGCCGGCCCCCGAGACGAGCGGTCTCGATCGGCGTGTCCGCTTCCCCCGGACGGAGGTGCATTGGCGAGCACGGCGACGAAGCCAGCAGGAACCAAGAGGCCGTCCAAGTACGAGTCTGCCGACATCCAGGTCCTCGAAGGGGTCGAGCACGTTCGGCTCCGCCCCGGGATGTACATCGGGACCACCTCCAGCCGCGGCCTGCATCACCTCGTGTATGAGGTGGTCGACAACTCGATCGACGAGGCGATGGCCGGCTACTGCGACCGGATCCTCGTGCGGCTGCTGAAGGACGGCGCGTGCCGGGTCGAGGACAACGGCCGCGGGATCCCCGTGAAGCCGATACCCAGGGCCAAGGACCGCCGCCCCGCGGTGGAGGTGGTTCTCACCACGCTTAACGCCGGCGGGAAGTTCGGCGGCGATGGTTACCGGATATCGGGAGGCCTGCACGGGGTGGGGGTCTCGGTCGTGAACGCTCTCTCGCAGAAGCTCACGACGCTCGTGATGCGCGATGGGGCGACGTGGACCCAGTCGTACTCGCGCGGGAAGGCCACTTCCAAGCTGACCAAGGGCAAGGCCACGACCAAGGCCGGCACGATCATCACGTTCTGGCCCGACCCGGAGATCTTCGTCGAGGGGATCGAGTGGGACCGCCGGATCCTTGCCGAGCGGCTGCAGGAGCAGGCCTTCTTGACCAAGGGCATCGAGATCCAGCTTATCGACGAGCGCGAGGACAAACCGGTCAAGCAGGTCTTCAAGGCGACCGGCGGCATCGCCGACTTCGTGAAGCACCTGTCCACCGGCAAGGACGTGATCCACAGCAAGGTCATCTGGATGGAGGCCAAGGAGAGCGACGCAGAGGCCGAGATCGCCGTGCAGTGGAACAACGGGTACGCCGAGTCGATCCACTCGTTCGCGAACACGATCAACACGCACGAGGGCGGGATGCACGAGGAGGGCCTCAAGAAGGCGCTCACCAACGTCGTCAACCGCTACGCGCGGAACAAGAACCTGCTCAAGGAGAAGGAGGACAACCTCCTCGGCGAGGACGTCCGCGAGGGGCTCACCGCGATCGTCTCGGTCAAGCTGCGCGCCCCGCAGTTCGAGGGACAGACGAAGACCAAGCTCGGCAACACCACGATGCGCTCGCTCGTCGAGACCACGGTGAACGAGCACCTCATGACCTGGCTCGAGGAGCACCCGGGCGACGCCAAGCGGATCGTCCTGAAGAGCTCGTCTGCGGCGAAGGCCCGGATGGCCGCCAAGCAGGCCCGCGACCTCACTCGGCGCAAGTCGTTCCTGGAGGGCGGCGGCCTGCCGGGCAAGCTCGCCGACTGCCAGCTCACCGACCCGGCGGCCTGCGAGGTCTACATCGTCGAGGGAGACAGCGCCGGCGGCTCCGCCAAGCAGGCGCGCGACCGCGCCACGCAGGCCATCCTGCCGATCCGGGGAAAGATCCTGAACGTCGAGAAGGCGCGCCTGCACAAGATCCTGGAGAACCAGGAGATCCAGGCGCTGATCACCGCGATCGGTACCGGCATAGGCGAGGAGTTCGAGCTCGGCAAGGCCCGGTACCACCGGATCGTGATCATGGCCGACGCCGACGTGGACGGTGCCCACATCCGCACGCTGCTGCTGACGTTCTTCTTCCGCAACATGCGCGAGCTGATCGACGCCGGCTTCATCTACCTCGCGCAACCGCCCCTTTACCTGCTCAAGCAGGGCAAGGAGGAGCTGTACTTCTACACCGAGCGCGAGTGGGACCTTTGGCGCAAGAAGAACGGCAACGGCAAGAAGCTCGACCCGCAGCGGTTCAAGGGCCTTGGCGAGATGAACGCCGACCAGTTGTGGTCGACCACGATGGACCCTGAGCAGCGGACGCTCTTGCAGGTCACGCTCGAGGACGCCGCGCTCGCCGACCGCCTGTTCACCGTCCTGATGGGCGAGGACGTGGCGGCGCGCAAGGAGTTCATCGAGCAGAACGCCAAGGACGTCAAGAACCTCGATGTCTAGGCGACGCGCGAGCGGGGGAGGGGGCGGCGAGCTGACGCTGCTGGCCGGCCGGATCGAGCCGATCGGGCTCGAGGAGGAGATCCAGCGCTCCTATCTCGACTACGCGATGTCGGTCATCGTCGGCCGCGCACTGCCGGACGTTCGCGACGGGCTGAAGCCGGTCCACCGCAGGATCCTGTGGTCGATGCTGGAGTCGGGCCTTCGGCCGGACCGCCCGCACCGCAAGTCGGTATCGGCCGTAGGCGAGGTGCTGAAGAAGTACCACCCGCACGGCGACCAGAGCGTGTACGACGCCCTGGTCCGGATGGCCCAGGACTGGTCGCTGCGCGTCCCGCTCGTCGACGGCCACGGCAACTTCGGCTCGGTCGACGGCGACCCGCCGGCCGCCTACAGGTACACGGAAGCGCGTCTGGCGCCCGCGGCGATGGAGATGCTGCGCGACATCGAGGCCGAGACCGTCGACTTCATCCCCAACTTCGACGGGTACGAGCAGGAGCCCACGGTCCTGCCCAGCCGGTTCCCGAACCTCCTGGTCAACGGGGCCGGCGGCATCGCCGTCGGCATGGCGACCAACATCCCACCCCACAACCTGGGCGAGATCGTGGACGCGGTCGCCCACTACCTCGACCACCCCGAGGCCACGCCCAAGGAGCTCATGAAGTTCGTCAGGGGCCCGGACTTCCCGACCGGTGCCGTGATCTTGGGCAGGCAGGGCATCTCGGACATGTACGAGACGGGTCGCGGATCGGTGAAGGTCCGCGCCGTGACCCACATCGAGGAGGGGACGCTCGGTCGCTCGAAGATCGTGGTTACCGAGCTGCCGTACCAGGTGAACAAGGCGCGCGTGGCCGAGAAGATCGCCGAGCTCGCCAACGGTGGACGCCTGAAGGACGTCGCGGACGTGCGAGACGAGTCCAACAAGGAGGGGATGCGCCTGGTCGTCTACACCAAACGAGGCGCCAACCCGCAGGTCGTCCTCAACCAGCTGTACAAGGCCACGCAGCTTCAGGAGAGCTTCGGCGCGATCATGCTCGCGCTCGTCGACAACGTCCCGCGCACGCTCAACCTGGCGGAGCTCGTCGGCTACTACGTCGACCACCAGGTGGACGTCGTCACGCGCCGGACGCAGTACGAGCTGAAGAAGGCAGAGGAGCGCGATCACATCGTCCAGGGGCTGCTCATCGCGCTCCAGAACCTCGACGAGGTCATCAAGATGATCCGCGGCTCGCGCGACGCCGACGAGGCGCGCACGAAGTTGATGACCAAGTTCAAGCTCTCGGAGATCCAGGCAAACCACATCCTGGACATGCCCCTGCGCCGCCTCACGCGTCTGGCGCGTGAGGAGCTCGAGCAGGAGCACAAGGACCTGCTCGCCACGATCAAGCGCCTGAAGACCATCCTGAAGGACCCGAAGAAGATCCGGGCATTGATCAAGGAGGAGGTCCTGGCGATCAAGGCGCGGTTCGCGGACGCGCGGCGCACCAAGCTCATCGCCGATGTGGGCGACCTGGAGATCGAGGACCTGATCGCCGAGGAGCCTGTCGTCATCACCGTCAGCCGGGCCGGCTACGTCAAGCGCCAGCCGATCGAGAACTTCCGGCGCCAGGGCCGCGGCGGCAAGGGGGTCCGCGGGCAGAACCTGAAGGAGGAGGACGTCGTCCGCGACGTCTTCACCACGACCACGCACCACTGGCTGCTGTTCTTCACCAGCCGCGGCAAGGTCTACCGGGTCAAGGTTCACGAGGTGCCCGAGTCCGGACGCACCGCGCGCGGGACCTACGCGGCGAACCTGCCCGGCGTCGGCATAACCGCCGACGAGAAGGTACAGGGCGTGATCGACCTGAAGGAGTACTCGGGCGGCCGATACCTGCTGTTCGCGACGCGAAAAGGCATGGTGAAGAAGACCGCGCTCCCCGAGTACGACTCGCCGCGCACCGGTCTGGCAGCGATCAACCTCAAGCAGGGCGACGAGCTGATCGACGTGCGCCTGACCGACGGCAAGGACGACGTGTTCCTCATCTCGCGCAAGGGCAAGGCGATCCGCTTCAGGGAGGGGCTCGCTCGACCTATGGGGCGCCAGACCGCCGGCGTGATCGGGATGCGGCTGGACGCCGACGACGAGGTGATCGCGCTCGGCGTCGCGTCCGAGGGCGAGGAGATGATCAGCGTCACCCACCAAGGCTACGGCAAGCGCACGCCGCTGAAGGACTATCCCGCCAAGGGCCGCGGGGGCAAGGGCGTTATCGGCCACACCTTGACGAAGAAGACCGGGCTGCTCGCGGGCGCGTTCGTCGGTTCCAAGGACCAGGACATGTTCGCGATCTCCTCGTCGGGCATCGTGATCCGGGTGGCCGCGGCGGACATCCGGCGGGTCGGCCGCGCCTCGCAGGGTGTGCGGACGATGCGCGTGGAAGAGGGAGCCACCGTCGTCGCGCTCGCTCCTGTCATCGCTCAGGCCGAGGACGAGGAGTAGGCACGTCCTCGGCGAGCGGGACCCGCCGGAACGACAGGTAGATCGCGACGTCGTACACCATCTTCAGTGTGCCGGCCGCCACGAACGGCGCCGCCAGCGCGACGCTCTGGAGCATGACCCCGGCGCCGGCCGCCCCGAACGGCCGAGCCACGTAGCGGGCGGTGTTCGTGAACGCCGAGGCGGCGGTGCGCTCCTCCGGGTCGACGAGCGCGACGACGAACGCCTGGCGCGCCGGCACGTCCATCTGTGACAGCGTGTACCGGAGCAGCAGCACGGCGATCGCCCACCCGAGCGACGGCATGAACGGCACCAGCACCAGGAGCACATCCGAGGGCAGGTGCGTGAACACCATCGTGTTCAGGAGCCCGAACCGGGTGCCGAGCCGGCCGGACGCGATCGACGAGCCGGCCTGGATCAGCCCGCCGGCGAACACCACGAGGCTCATCGTGCCGATCCCGGCGCCCAGTCGGCGTTCGAACCAGTAGACGAGGAAGGTCGTCACGACGAACCCGCCGGCGAACGCGTCGAGCCCGAACAGCGCCGACAACCTCCCGACGTTCCGGCGCGAGCGCTCGAGCGGACGACCCGTCGGGGCGCGCGGCGCCTCGACCTCGGCCGAGAGCCGGCGGGCCAGGAGCAGGCAGGCGAGGGCGATGAGGGGGAAGAGCAGGAGCCACCGCTGGTCCTCGGGGAGCGAGGGCACGGACCCGCGGAGCGCGCTCGGCCCCCCGGCCGCCAGCGCGCCCGCGGCGCCGGCGAGGTAGGCCACGGCGTTGTACCTGCCGAAGACCCGGGCGCGCATCGCCGCCGGCGCGCCGCCCAGCATCGCCTGCTCCAACGAGGTGATCGGTCCGGACTCGTTCGCGTCGGTGGACAGCGTCCCGGTGAGCGCGACCGGGATCAGGACGATCAGGGAGTCGGCGAACGCGTAGATGGCGCCGGCCAAGCCGAGCGCGGTCAGCAGCAGCCGGTAGGCGCGGCGCCGGCCGACCCGGTCCCCCCTCAGGCCGACGAGGATCGACACGAGCGCCGTGCCGGCGAGCATCGCGGCGAACACGAACCCGACCTCGACGTCGGACAGGCCGCCCTCGGCGAGCGACACACCAAGGACCACGCTCGCGAACCCGTACGCGAACGCCCGGAGCGCTTGCACGGCCAGGATGATCCTCAGGTCTCGCCGAAGAGCCTCGGCGTCCTGGCCGGGAGACGGGAGGTGTTCGGGCTCGTCGGTATCGACGGACGGAGGCATCGGCGTGACCATAGGATGATGGCACGATGGCGGTCGGGGCCGGGATCGCGCTCATGGCCACCGGGGCGCTCTGCTGGCTGCTTGTGCTCGTTGCGGCGTGGCACCGGCTCTCCGCGCCTTCGGCGTTCGGTCTCCTCGTGCTCTGCGGGGTCGCGATCGGCGCGGGCGGCCTGCTCGTCCAGGACGAGGCTGGCGTAGCGTCATGGGTCATCACGCTCGGGTTGCTCGGCCTGCTCTCGCCGGTCCACGGGCGACTAGTGTTCGGTCCGCCCGGGCCCGCCGAGTGAGCCCGATGGTTGCCGCTCGGGCCGCCGCCGCGTAGAAAGAGCAGGCCATGAGCGACCCCGTGACCGAGCCGCCCGCTTCAACGCCCAACCGGACCGAGGGTGGGGCGACCGTCGCCACCCGTTCGCGGCCGGCGACGTCCGGCGACGGCCCCGCCCCGCAGGAGCCCGCTCGTGCGGGGCAGGGGCACAGGCGGAAGGCGCGTCATGCACGGGTGGTCGTCCGCAAGGTAGGCCCGTGGTCGGTGCTGAAGATCTCGTTCCTGTTCTACATGTGCGTGATGGCGGTGATCATGGGTGCGCTCGTGATCTTGTACGGGCTGCTGGGCGCCATCGGTGCGCTGGGATCGCTCAGGAGCCTGATCCAGGACCTGTTCTACCCCGGTCTGTCCTTCCAGATCGACGGGGGCTGGCTGTTCACCCGGGGCCTGGCGATCGGGCTCGGCATGGTCGTCGTGTGGACCCTGATCAACGTGTTCGTCGCCTTCCTGTACAACCTGCTCTCGGACGTCGTCGGCGGCATCGAGATCACGCTCTCGGAACGCCGTTAGGCAAAGCAGCAGGTCATCCGCACGATTGACACGTTTCGAAGGCCACGCGTAGGCTTGCCGCGGGCCGGCTGAAGGCCCCCTCGAGGGTTGACTCGGGCCTGTAGCTCAGCACGGTTAGAGCGCATCCCTGATAAGGATGAGGTCGTTGGTTCAAGTCCAACCAGGCCCACCGGACGGAACAGGAGGCGGCGATGGCCGAGGATTCTGAGGACACGAAGAAGAAGAGCGGGTTCTTCGGCAAGCTGATGAAGATCGCTTTCATCGCGGCGATCGTCGCTGCG